>Ga0070696_100002757_pt1 | contig 11652 bp, 9 predicted proteins | sample KBSK1253metaG_FD_65474 | JGI IMG/M metagenome (GOLD analysis project Ga0070696, IMG submission 65474) | Corn, switchgrass and miscanthus rhizosphere microbial communities from Kellogg Biological Station, Michigan, USA - KBS K1-25-3 metaG | ecosystem: Host-associated > Plants > Roots >... | reverse complement strand
CTGTTGCAAGCGTTTTTTCTACTTACTACTCACTGCCTACTACTCACTTCCACCCCTCCCTAGCCATCCCGCCCAGAACAGGTTAATTTATATACCGTCGCATCGCGACAAATCTGCCTCGCAGGGCAGGAGACCACTGAATGTCACTTCTCGAACCGCCTGCCGATACTCAAAAAAAATCCCGGGCCATGATCTTCACCATGACGGCGGCTTTCATCATCGCCGTCATCGCCGTATGGTTCTGGCTTCGTTTTTATCCCGAGAAAAAAGCCGCGGAGCAATTCTTCAACGCCGTCGTAGCCGGAGACATGCCCCGCGCCTACCAGCTTTGGAAGCCTGGCCCCAGCTACAAAATGCAGGACTTTGTCGCCGATTGGGGCCCCACCGGCTACTACGGCCCCGTCAAAAGCTACGAAATCATGAAAGCCAAATCTCCCAACGGCTCGGCCACCAGCGTCGAAATCCGCGTCGCCATCAGCCCCTTCTCCCCCATGCCCGATGCCAACGACGCCGAAAAATCCCAAAAAACCAAAGTCGTCTCCGTCTGGATCGACGCAAAAGACAAATCCTTCAGCTTCCCACCCTAGGCTGTCTTGATTGCCCAAACATTACCGAAAAACTAGCGCAGTGTCATTCCGAGCGAAGCGAGGAATCTGCATTTCGCATTTCGCATTTCGCATTTCGCATTTCGCTTTTCGCTTTTCAGCGCCTCTGCATTTTGATTCTCTCCAACTCAACGCCGAATATCTTCCAGCGCGTGTTCCAACTCCTCCGGGCTAACGCTCGCCGTCCCAAGTTTTCCCACCACCACGCCTGCCGCCGTATTCGCCAGCACCGCCGCATCCGGCAAGGCCGCTCCCGCCGCCACCGCCAGCGAAAGCACGCTCAAAACCGTGTCCCCCGCGCCCGTTACATCAAACACTTGCCGCCCAGTAGCCCCGCGCTCCACCCCGCTCTGCCCCACCCGCGCGTACGTCACCTCAAAACTCGTCGCCGGAATCTGCAAATGCCTCGGCGAAGACTCTTCGGAAATACTCATTCCCTTTTCCCCCAGCGTAATCACCACCGCGCTACACCCAAAATGCGCCAGCAGCGCCCGCCCCGCCTCTTCCACCGATTTTTCATCCCCCAGCGATCGCGTAACAAAAAATCCCGCCTCCTTCGCATTGCAAACAATCGCCCGCGCCCCGCGATACGCATACAAACGCGAAGTCTTCGGCTTCACAAAAACCGGCACCTTCAATTGGTGTGCCGCGCTTAAGACGCGATCGGCAAAATCGTCCGTGATCAATCCCTTGTCGTAGTCCGAAAGTACCAGCGCATCCAGACTCTTCAGCGCATGAAACAGAACGCCGAGCAGCTTCTTTTCCGTCTCCGGCCGCAACGCCTCGCGCCGTTCCTGATCCACGCGTACCACCTGCTGGTGCCGCGCAATAATCCGCGTTTTCACCGTCGTCACTCGCTTGGGATCGGGGATCACTCCTTTTTCAATGATCTTTTCGCTCCGCAGACATTTCTGCAAAGACCGCCCAGCCTCGTCCGTGCCAATCGCTCCAAATGTCTCGACATGCGCTCCCAGCGCCGCCAGATTCACCGCCACATTCCCCGCGCCGCCCAAACATTCGCTCTGCGAAACAAAATCAACCACTGGCACCGCGGCCTCCGGCGAAAGCCGCGTAGCCGTCCCCCACAAATATCGGTCCAGCATCAAATCGCCGAGCACACCCATACGCTTCCCGCGCAATCTCGGGATCAATCGCTTCAACCTTGGAAGATATTCAGCAATATTCGTCGGCATGCGCCCAGTAGCTTTCTAGTTTCGGTCTTATCCGTTCAAGATTTCCGCTGCGGCTCCCATCTTCATAACCGTCGAGCATTTTTCTCGGACTACTCACTATTCACTTCCCCTCTTCCACTTTCGCTTCTTCCGGCAGCATCACGGGAATATCATCCCGCACCGGATAAACCCGCCGGCACGTCTCGCACTTCAACCCGGAATTGTCCGCCGTAAGTTTGACGGGCGTCTTGCATATCGGACAAACCAGAATCTCAAGCAACTCTTGTGATATCGCCATACCTATCTCCGTTCAGAAAATCAAATTGTCGTTTCAGGGCGAACGGTCACTCTATCAAAGCGCCTCCAGAGAGAGCAATTGAACTTAGCAGCTTGCACACCGCGGCAAGCGGTCGTCTGTTCCGATTAGAATGTTCTTATTCCTCCCTGCACCACAACCCCGCGGATTTGGCACTCCGAGCGCTGTGTAGCCCCAGGAGGTCCCGGCTTGTGCCACCTGCGACATGCCTTAAAAACCCGCAAAGCTGCTGAATCCCCGGGGATTAGCGTTCTCTCCACCAATCGCCGGCGCCTCCAGGCAAGCAGCATTTGCAGAGCTTTTTCAGGCCACATTCTCATTTCGGAACACGTTTGGGCTCGACAGCTCGCCATCCATGGTATGTGGTGCTGAGTGGTGCCCTTAACCCTGTGCTAGAGATGACACGCACGACAAGCCGCTCGGAGGGTTGATTGGCCCCAGGCAAGCGATGGAAGCTACGACGGCTTCTGGTCGGGGTGTGCTTTGTCGTGGTGTACGTGCTTCTCGATCGTTCCACCATTTCTTTTCAGATTTGGACCGAGATCAGCGCGTGGTACCCGCCCACGGGCCTGGCCTTCGCAGCGCTGATCGGTTTCGGGGCGAGCTACGCGCCCGTCATTCTGCTCGCGGAGTACATCTCGTCGATCCTCAATTATCACCAGCCGGTATACTCATACATTTTTTGGGTGGGAAACATCGAGTTCATGGCCGTATACACTGCGGCAGCCCTGGTCTTGCGGCGCTTCGTCAAGCTCGACATGCATCTTCGATCGGTGAGGGATGTGATGTGGCTGCTCTTGTTGGGCAATTGCGGGGCCTGCATCACTGCATTCCTTGGCGCTTTGTTCCTGACGCTGGACCACTTGATTCCCGCGCGGGACTATTTGCAGGCCACTATGAACTGGTGGGTTGGCGATGCCGTCGCCATCGGCTCGATCGTGCCGTTTTGCCTGATTTATGTTCTGCCGGGAGTGCGGCGTTTCGCGGGCTACTCAGATACTGGCGCGACTGCAGAGCACGCCATGTACACAACGGGCGGACATGAACTCCACGGATTCCGGCGGGCACTGGAATCGGTGTTGTTTGCGGCCAGCCTGGTGGCCGTGCTTTGGGCCGCGCTCAGCGGCAAATTTGCTCGCGGCAACGAGATGTTTTACCTGCTCTTTCCGCCGCTGATTTGGGTGGCCGTGCGGCGAGGATTGCCCGGCGCCACGGCCGCGATCCTGGCCCTGGATACCGGACTGATCGTGGCGCTCCGAATCTATCCCCGGAGTTCCAGCGAACTTACGCTGCTGCAATTTCTGATGCTGATTCTCTCGCTTGCCGGGCTCGTACTGGGCGCACTGATCAGCGAACGGGACGAGGGCGAGCAGCGCTTGTCGCAGGAAGAAGCGCGCATTCGGCTCCTGCTCGAATCGACGGGGGAAGCGATCTATGGAGTGGACAACAACGGCGAATGCACTTTCTGCAATCACGCGATGCTGCGGCTCTTGCGGCTCGGTTCGCAGGCCGACGTTCTGGGGCGAAATATCCACGACGTGATACATCACACGCGCAGGGACGGCACGCCGTATCCGCGTGACGAATGTTCATTGCAGAAAGATTTCCTGGGCGGCAGAAGATTCCACCACTCCGACGAATTGCTGTGGCGCGCCGACGGCGCCAGCTTCGATGCCGAGATATGGTGTCATCCGTTGCTGCAAGAAGGCAAGATGACCGGCGCCGTCGTCACTTTTGTTGACATTACGGAACGGAAGAAAGTGCAGGAATCTTTGCGGCAGGCCAAAGAAGATGCGGAAGCTGCGAACCGCGCGAAAAGCGATTTTCTGGCCAACATGAGCCACGAGATTCGCACGCCCATGAACGGAATCCTCGGAATGACCACCCTCGCTCTGGAAACCAATCTCGACGCCGAGCAGCGCGACTTTCTGACCATGGTAAAAAGTTCCGGAGAATCCCTTCTTACTCTCCTCAACGACATTCTGGATTTGTCCAAGATCGAGGCCGGCAAGCTGGACCTCGACATCGCGGACATGTCTGTTGAAAGCTGCATCGAGGAGGCCCTGGAGCCGCTGGCGCCAAGCGCGCAGCAGAAGGGCTTGGCACTCGTGTGGAGTATTGGCAAAGATATTCCGGACGTGGTGCGCGGCGATCCCACGCGCCTGCGGCAAGTGCTCATCAATATGGCCGGAAACGCTATGAAATTCACCAACAAAGGACAAGTGGCAATTTATGGGCGGCATGCCGGGACCACCGAGGATGGTTTGACGCTGGAATTCACGGTTTCTGACACCGGCATCGGAATCCCCGAAGCAAAACGAAAAACAATCTTTGAACCGTTCGCCCAGGCCGATATGTCCACTTCGCGGCGCTACGGCGGCACAGGACTCGGCCTATCCATTTGTGAGCGGCTCGTGCATTTGATGGGCGGGCGCATCTGGGTGGAAAGTGAGGAGGGCCGCGGCAGCGAGTTCCATTTCACCATAAAGGCTATAAGCGTGCCCGTCTCGGAAAAACTTGGCGCGACGGAAAGCGGAAAGTTGCAGTCGAGTTTGCAGCAGTTGGTGCGGCGCGTTCTCGTCGTCGACGTCAATCCCGTGAATCGGGAACTGCTCGTGCATTTGCTCCCTCGCTGGAACATGGCAGCCGTGACCGCGGCAAGCGCCGAAGATGCCAACGCGCTGCTCAAGGAAGCGGTCCGCCTGGGCAGAGACTTCTCGGCGCTTCTAATCGAGAAGGATCTGCCTAGCCCCGGAGCGTTTGCCCTGCTCGCCGCTGTCCGCGCATCTGCGGCGCGCGATGTACCCGTGATTCTGGCTCTTTCGCGGCCTCTCGATCCCGCGGATAGGGATCGCTGCCAGCAGTTGGGCGTTTCGCAAACCATCCTCAAACCGTTCCGGCGCTCCGCTCTGCGTGACGCGTTGCAGGCTTGCCTCGGAGAAGTGAGCGAGATCAAAATTCCCGCGGCAGTCCAGCCCGCGGACCACCCTCGCGTGACATTGCGGATTTTGCTCGTCGAGGACAATCTCGTCAATCAGCGTTTGACCGCGCGGCTCCTCGAGAAAATGGGGCACGTGGTCACCATTGCTGAAGATGGCCAGATCGCTCTGCAAATCTTGTCCGAACAGGAATTCGACTTGGTGGCCATGGACATGCAAATGCCCATCATGGATGGGCTCGAGACCACCGAAAAGATTCGCGCCAGTGAGAAAACAACCGGCAGGCACCTGCCCATCGTGGCCATGACTGCGAATGCGTTCGAAGAGGACCGCCGGCGTTGCCAGAACGCTGGAATGGATGGCTATATCGCCAAACCCGTCAGCTCCCAAGCCATTGAACGGGAGATCATCCGCGTAATGGCCGCGCAAGAGAAAGTTGAGAAGCACGAACTTCCGCGGACACGATAGCCTGTGGCGGCAAGTTTTCTCGCGTTTTGAGCGGCTGTCCCCGGGGTCGGTGTCGGACCGCATTTCTCACTGGAATCTCGTCCGGCCGCGGATGAAAACTCCGGGCTAACGATTCGTAGGCTTCCATCGCGCACGCGTAAAATCAAGTATTGCTGCCGCGGCCAGCGCGGCCAATAAACAGACAACAGGATCAACGGGATGGCGGTAACGCAGGTCAGCGTGTGTCACATAATACAAACACGGGAAAATGAAGGGAAACACAGCGAACGGAAAGGCTTTCGCAGCCTGCCTTTTGCACAAGGCTACGATCCCAAACAATGCGCCGATCGCCGTCAAAAAGCTGGTTAGCAAAATTCCCTTTATCAAGCTCGAATCCGTCGCGCGGAAATTCTTGAGCGGCGATTCCGTCCCCATCCAGAACTCCACAAACCTTTTTCCTGTTAATCGCAATTCCAAACCGGGATGCGACCGCACGAAAGCTGTCGCGAGCTGCCATTTCTCCTGCATGTACGCCGTTTCGCCGAGTCTCGTATACGTTCTCGCTTCCTCTGCTCGCGTGATCGACTTTCTCCCATTCCGCGCGTGCTCATCAAAAATGTCGTTGTTCCCCAGCCAAAGTTCAAACGGCAAATTCGATCGCAACGGAACAAATCGGTGAAAAGCAGCGTAGTTTCGAACCGTCCACGGCACGCAACATAAAGCTGCGATTCCCGCTGCCAGGGCGACTCGCTTCCACGCAAACCGGCGTCCTTCGCAGTCGCGGCACGCTTGCCATCCCGCCCATCCGAGCAGGAACGGCAGCAGCACGCCCAGCGCAGGATTCGTCATCAAGGCGAAGCCCCACAACAGTCCATAACCACACCAGTCCCGAAGCTGTTCCGATTCCGCAAGCGCCATCGTCGCCCACAACAGCATCGCAGCCAGCAGCGCCGACAACGACGTATCCCAAATCCATTCAAACGGCATCATCACGCCATTCGGCAAAAACGCCCACAGCCACGCCGCTCCGCTCGCCGCGCCTAGCCCCCAAATTCGCTTTCCCGCATAAAAAATCGGCACGCAAGCCGCTGAAGAAAACAGAATGTTCAGCGCAACGCATGCAAAAAACGCCCGCGCCGTGAAAATCCCAAATAACTTAAACATCGCCGCTGCTAGCAGTGGATACGCTGGCGCAAGCCACGCTGTAGGGCCCGTATCCGTTCGAAACACGTCGCTGAATCCCTTCCCCTGAGCAAAAGCATATGCAATGTTCCCCGTCTCCTGCTGAAACGGAACTATCCCCAGCACTCCCGGCGGAATCTTCCGCGCCTGGTCCCAAGCAAACGCAATCCGCGCACCCATCGCCACAATCACGATGAGCGCCAGCGACGTTACCGCCTTTCGAATCGCCTGTTTCATGCCGTTCGAACCGCCTTTTTCATCTCGTATCGACCAGCCCTTTTTGCGCCATACTTGCCCTCCCGTTCGAACCGTCTTTTCTCTCCGTTCGAACCGCTGTTCGAATCGACCTTTTCATTCCGCGAACAATGTACTGAGCGCCGCAAACTGTGGCAAGCGCGCGCGCCACTTTCACGCTACAATGGGAGGGTTATGCTCACGGTCAATAACATCTCTATGCGCTTCGGCCCCCGCGTCTTGTTCGAAGACGTGACCTGTACCTTTATGGCCGGCCGCCGCTACGCCGTCACCGGCCCGAATGGCGCCGGCAAATCCACGTTCATGAAAATTCTCACTGGTGAACTCGAGCCCACCAAAGGCTCGATCTCGCGCCCGAAAAAAATGGGCGTCCTGCGGCAGGACCAGTTTGCCTTCGATCCGTTTCGCGTGATCGATACCGTCATCATGGGAAACGGCTCGCTTTGGAAAGCGCTCGAAGAGCGCGACGCGCTTTACGCCAAGCCGCACGAAGAACTAACCGACGCGGACGGCATGCGTCTCGGAGAACTCGAGGGAATCGTCGGCGAAGAAGGCGGCTACACCGCCGAATCCGACGCCGGAACGCTGCTCGATGGCCTGGGCATCGAGAGTTCGCTGCACGAGCGCAAGATGGGCGAATTGCAAGGCGGCCAGAAAGTTCGCGTGCTGCTCGCGCAAGCTCTTTTCGGAAATCCCACTGCGCTGTTGCTGGACGAGCCCACCAACAACCTGGACCTCGATTCCGTTCACTGGCTGCAAAAATATTTGTGCGACTACGAAGGCGTGCTCATCGTGATTTCGCACGACCGCCATTTTCTGAACAGCGTCTGCACGCACACCGCGGACATCGACTACGAAACGATCATCATGTACGTCGGCGGCTACGACGACATGGTCGTGGCGAAAACGCAGATTCGCTCGCGCATCGAAACGGAAAATGCGCATCGCGAAAAGAAAATCGCGCAATTAAATGAATTCATCGCGCGTTTTTCCGCGGGCACGCGTTCCGCGCAGGCCACTTCGCGCAAAAAAGAAGTCGAGCGGCTGCAAACGACCGAACTGGCGCGCTCCAACATCCAGCGGCCGTACATCAAATTCGACATGAAGCGGAACTCCGGGAAGCATCCGCTGGAAATACGCAGCGTCGAAAAATCCTACGGGGACCTGAAAGTGATTCCGCGCTTTTCCGCGTCGGTCGTCCGCGGCGAAAAAATCGCGTTGATGGGGCGCAACGGCACCGGAAAAACAACGCTGCTGAAATCACTGGTCCTCAACGCGCCCGGCTTCATCGAAGACGACGACCGCCATTTCAAAATCAACGGCGGTGAAACAAAGTGGGGCCACGAAGTGGCCGTCGGTTACTTCGCGCAGGACCACGGCGAATCCATCACCAAGGGCATGACCGCCATCGACTGGCTCTGGCAGTTTGACCCGTCCGCCAATCAGCAGGAGTTGCGCGGGCTGATGGGCCAGATGCTTTTCAGCGGCGAAGATGCGCTGAAGCCCACACGCGCGCTTTCCGGCGGCGAATCGGCGCGGCTGATTTTCTGCAGGCTTATGCTGCAGAAACCAAATTTCCTGGTGCTCGACGAGCCGACCAACCACCTCGACCTCGAATCGATCAACGCACTCAACATCGCATTGCAGCGGTATGATGGAACCGTGCTGCTGGTCACGCACGATCACGACGTGATCGACGAAGTCGCCACGCGCATCTGGCATTTCCACGAGGGCAAGATCGAAGACTTCAAAGGCCCGTACGAAGAATTCGTCGCCTACGCCGAAGCGAAGGCTTCGTAGCCGGTCTTTTCAGATATCTTCTTTTTTTTCCTCTCGCGCTCTCTTTCTAATTCCTCCAAATGTTCGGCGCGGCAATCGGAGCACAGACTGAAGTCTGTGCTACTACTGCTTGGTGGCGCGGTCGATGAAGCTGGAGATTTGGTTGTGCAGGCTCACGCGATCCTCGTCGTGGAGGTACATCATGTGGCCGGCGTTGTAGTAATCCAGCTTTACGTTCTTCTGCAGATCGGGCGGCAAGCCGAGATGCTCCATCGTAAATTCCGTGGCGAAGAACGGCGTGGCCATATCGTAGTAACCGTTTTCTACCTGAACTTGCAGCTTGGGATTGGTGATCATCGCTTGCGCGAGATCGCCCTGGACGTTGGGGCCGCTGGGGAAAAAGCCACCGCGTCCTCCTCTGGCTTGGCGAGTCCAGTTCCAGCTGCCACCGCCACCGCTGGTGTTGTGATAGATCCTGTCTTTTCCAAATTTCAGCTCGTCGTGATTGTAGGAGTTGATGAGCGCGGTGTAAGCGCCGCCAACGGCGGGGCCTTCGGGATCGCCTTGGGCATTTTCCGCAAGCAGATTGAAAGTGTAGCCGGTAAAGCGAGCGTCAATTCGTCCGGTGGTGAGGCCTCGGCTGCGCTGGAGCTCGGCCATGAATTGCCCGAGATTTACGCGCAGGTCGGCTTTGTTTAGATACTCCTCGCTGAGACCAGTAAAAGCGGAAAGTTTTTTCGCCGCGGCGGCTTTTTCGCCAGCGGAGAGTTGGGCTCCTTTGAAAAGCGCTGAGGCATAGTCACCTTGCGCGTACTTCCGCGCTTCTTCGACGAAGCCGGGCAAGTCGGCGGGCCGGTCCTTCAAGACTTTGTGGTACCACGCGACGGCGGCGTAGCTTGGGAGATAGTAGATGTAGGAGCGGTCGTCGCCGGAGGGAAACGTGATCGTGGAAAGATCGAGGACCGAGGAGATCAGGACGATGCCGTTCAAGTGAATCGTGTAGTGGTTCTGCAGATAATTTCCCAGAGCGGCGGAACGGAAGGTGCCGTAGCTCTCGCCAATCAGAAACTTAGGAGAATTCCAGCGATCGTTGCGGCTCAAATAGGTGTCGATGAATTGTCCGAAGGAGTCCACGTCTTCATCGATGCCGTAGAAATCTTTTTCCGTCGCTTTGCAGACAATGTGGCTGTACCCGGTGCCCATGGCGTCGATAAAGACGAGATCGGACTTGTCGAGCAGGCTTTCGGCATTGTCCACGAGCTTATAGGGGGCAGGAGGAGTGAACGTGCCGTCGACGGTCCAAGCGCGGCGCGGGCCGAAAGCGCCCATGTGCAGCCACATGGTGGCCGAGCCGGGTCCTCCGTTATAGAGGAAGGAGATGGGGCGTGTGCTGAGGTCCTTGACGTCGGTGCGCGTGTAGGCGACGGAATACATCAGTCCCGTGGAGTCGCCCTTGTCATTCTTGAGAAGCGTGAAGCTGGCGGTGGCTTTGTAAGGAATGGTTTGGCTGCCGAGCTTGATGGTGTGATCGGTTACGGAAGATTCTTCCTTGGTTGTTGCGGGGTCGCACTTGTCCGGCGCTTTGGCTTCGGGCGCGTGGCCTTCCGCTCGCTCTGGCGTCTGCGCGGCGAGGCGCGCGGTCTGGCCGAACAACAAGAAAAGTCCTGCCGCAAAAATCCACAAACTCTTTTTCATTAAGTCGCTCCCAATTGCAAAGTTGGATCGCGCGGAATCTCGCGAACCGGCGGGATTGTATGTTGGAGCGGCGGCAGAGTCAAAGGAGGGTGACTGGTGATTCGTGACTGGTGACTGGTTGAAGCGAAGACGGGCAGGAGAGCGGAGAGGGGCACGATAAATCGTGCCCCTACAGGTGATGTAACTTGGGTGGTGGCGAGGGTCATGAGGGTCTCTTGGTGAGGTCGGGTTCAGGGATGGAAGGAACCCAGGCCGGCGTGCCCTCATGATTAGCGGCGGTTGCCGTGGCTTCTTCGACGTTCGTCGTGGAACAGGCTGCCTCGGCTTCGTCCTTCTTGGGAGCGGTGGGATCGGTGATGCCGTTCTCGAAGTCGGCGTCAATGGCGGGAAGAGTCCTTAGCAGCAAGCTATTGATGTAAGCCAGAACGGAAGCGCGGCGAGCGGAGATGCGGTTGGCGGCAAGGAGGCGATAGATATTGGCGAGGGCGAAGTTGACACCCTGGGCAGTTTGAAAATTCTGATAATTTTGGAGCAGCGCGCTGGACAGGTCGCCAGCTTCCTTTGCCTTCTGCTGGGATTGGGCATGGGTGTAACAGAGAGAAGCGTTGGGTGCCGAGGCGGTGCTCTTGCAACGGCGGCCCGAGGGAGTGCGATGTTGGCAACGAGCAAAGTCGTCGGTGGAGCTGTTGTTAGCGGATTGAACGTTCATTTTCATTCCTCATCTTTCGTAAATTAGGAGCGGCGGATAATGCCACCCCCGGTGGTTTTTGTAAGAGTGGCAAACAAAGGAGTTAGGAGTGATGTGGCGCATAAGAGTGGCAGATACGAGACTTAAAGTTGCTGTTTTTTCAGTGGTTTGCAGGGTGTTCGTAGGAGTGGCAGGGAAAGGAGTTAGGGAAACCGAGTTGAAGGTCGAAAGTTGAAAGTTGAAGTAAGAAGAAGACATCCGGAAGAACAGGGTTGCAGTGGTTGATCGCTTGGAGCGCGGGAGGGTGCGGCGGGGGTGAAACATAAAGAATCATAGCAGCAAATCTTATTACTGTCAAGCTATAGTACCATAATTTTATCATTCGAACGTGAGACGCGGAAGTCGAGGGATTGGAAGGAGTTGGCGGGGATTTTGTAGTTTGGTGAGACGGCGATGCGCACAAGAGAATTGGGGGGCAAGGCCCGATTCAAAACCCGCACCCTTGAAAACCACAAGGGTGCGGCACCCCCAAGTCAAAACTGCTAAGGCTTCGCGACCTGCTTGCCACCCGCCG
>Ga0070696_100002755_pt1 | contig 11661 bp, 10 predicted proteins | sample KBSK1253metaG_FD_65474 | JGI IMG/M metagenome (GOLD analysis project Ga0070696, IMG submission 65474) | Corn, switchgrass and miscanthus rhizosphere microbial communities from Kellogg Biological Station, Michigan, USA - KBS K1-25-3 metaG | ecosystem: Host-associated > Plants > Roots >... | reverse complement strand
GCTGCCTGCGGGATTTCCCGAGCGAAAACTGCAATCCCGGACCGTGTTCCACTTCGGACCGGCACTGTGCTTGTCTGGTACACCGTTGTCTGCCGGATTGCGGAATTCCCGAAGGATTTCAGCGCCCAGCCCTGTGCCGTCTGGCGACACCCCCCTGTTCGTTTCGGAACATCGACGTTTTCCGTGATTTCACTGGCAAATTTGCATTTGCAGTCGCTCCACCCACGCATTGGGGTTTCAGCCTGAAACACGTACGCACGGTTCTGTGGTGCGGCCGTTTGGCCGCATTTCATCGCTAACGTGCATCGAGACTACGAGTTAACCTGGAATAGCTGAGCATGGCCGCCGTATTGCTCGGACCGGCAACGTGACTTCCCCTCTCCGTCACGTGCTCGCTATCGTCGCGGGTCTGCTCCTCCTCGGTGCGGCATCTCAGGCCGCCGCGGGCGAGAAAGTCGATCGCGCGCTCCGTGACGCGTTGAAGACGACCGTCTCGACCCAGTCCGTCATCATCACCGTGAACCCCGGGTGCCGTGCGGGCGTCCTGCAGGCGCTCGAACGGCACGGCGACGTCGTCAGCGCCGAGCACGACCTGATCGATGCGGTGTCCGCCCGGATTCATAGCGTGGACGTCGCAGCCCTCGCACAAAGCGGCTGCGTGAAGGCGATCTCGAGCGACGCGGACGTGCACGCTGTCGGCTCGGGCTTCGATTCGACCAACCAGGTGCTCGAGGGCTCCGCCGCGCTTCTGAACACGACCGCGACGAGCACGCTGCGCGACACGATGGGCTTGCCGCACTACGCGGCGCTCGACCCGTCGGTTCCGACCGGCGCCACGGGGATCACTGTCGCGATCATCGATTCCGGCATCCAGCCGAACGCCGACTTCACCGGCCGGATCAGCGGCTTCTGGGATTTCACGAACGGCGGCATCGCCACAGCGGCCTATGACGACTACGGGCACGGCACACACATCGCCGGCCTGATCGGCAGCAGCGGCAAATTGTCGAACTATGAATATCAGGGCATCGCGCCCGATGTTCGTTTTGTCGCCGTGAAGGTGCTCGACAGCCACGGCGCCGGCAGGACCAGCGACGTCATCACGGCGATCGAGTTCGTGGTGGCGAACCGGGCGAAGCTGAACGTCCAGATCATCAACCTCTCGCTCGGCCACCCGATCTTCGCGCCGCCCGCCGATGATCCGCTCGTGCAGGCGGTCGAAAAGGCCAGCCAGGCCGGCATCTACGTCGTCGTCTCGGCGGGCAACTTCGGCCTGAGGCCGGATGGAACGGTCGGCTATGCGGGCATCACCTCGCCAGGCAACGCCCACTCCGCCATCACCGTCGGTTCCGCGATGACGCAGAACACCGTGAAGCGCGATGACGACACCGTCGCTCCGTACAGCTCGCGTGGTCCCACGTGGTACGAAGCGTTGGCCAAGCCGGATGTCGTCGCGCCCGGACATCGTCTCGCGTCGGACGCCGCCATCGGTTCGACGCTCTATAACACCGCGCTCGCATCCGGGAAGATCAAGAAAGGCGACCGCCTGCTGATCCTGAACGGCACGAGCATGAGCGCGGCCGTTTCGACGGGTGTCGTCGCGCTGGTGCTGCAGGCGCACAACCAGAGCGGCTTTCACCGGCAGAAGGCGATTACGCCGAACCTGATGAAGGCGATCGTCGAGTTCAGCGCCATTCCGCTCGCCAATACCGACGCGTTGAGCCAGGGCACCGGGGAGATCAACGCGGCGGGCGCCATCGCGCTCGCGCAGGCGATCGATACCGGGAGACCTGCCGGTTCCTGGTGGCTCGCCACCGGCGTGACCCCGTCCACCAGGATCGGACGGACGTCGTACGCATGGGCGTCCAATATCCTGTGGGGCGAGAACATCCTCTGGGGCGAATCGATTTACTGGAACTCGCGTGCGTGGGGGTTGAACATCCTCTGGGGCGACAACGTGCTCTGGGGCGAGAACATCCTCTGGGGCGAGAACGTCATCTGGGGTGAGGCCCTTCTCTGGGGCGAGAACATCGTCTGGGGAGACAACCTGATCGGGATGATGAAGGGCAGTAACATCCTCTGGGGAGACCTGAACGTCCTCTGGGGTGAACTGAACGCGAGCAACATTCTCTGGGGTGACGTGTCGAGCAGCAACATCCTCTGGGGCGACAATGTCCTCTGGGGCGACATCGTGGTCCGGGGTCAACTCCTCGAGGCCGTATTCTAGTCAAACACTCATCGCGCACAGCCACTGACGGTGAAGGCCCATGCGTACGACCGATGAGACGATGAACGACTGGAGAGTCCAGCTGCCCGAGCTGGAGGGACGGCGCATCACGTTGAGGGAACCGCGAGCCGACGACGCACCGTCGCTCTTCTCGCTTCTCTCCACCGAAGAGGTGTCCCGGTTCATCTCGCCGCCGCCCGCCTCCGTCGCGGCCTTCGAGCGCTACGTGGAGTGGTCGCAGCGCCAGCGCGCCGCCGGCCTGTATGTCTGCTTCGCGATTGTGCCTCGCGGCGCCGACGCGCCGATCGGTCTCGTCCACGTGCGCGCGCTCGGACCCGGCTTCGGGACCGCCGACTGGGGATTCGCGATCGGCTCCGAGTTCTGGGGCAAGGGGATCTTCACCGAAGCGGCCGAACTCGTCCTCGATTTCGCCTTCGACGTCCTCTGCACGCATCGGCTGGAAGCGCGCGCGGCAGTCTGCAACGCGCGCGGCAACGGCGCGATGCGGAAGCTTGGAGCGGAGCGGGAGGGCGTGCTGCGCCACGCCTTCTACCTGGATGGCGACTACCTGGATCAGGTGCTCTGGTCAATCCTCGCGGACGACTGGAAGAAACGGCGGCGGGAGAAAGTCGCCTGGGGCTCGAGCGTCATTCATTAACCCGCCTTCGTTCGATCTCCGAAACGTTCCGCCGCGCGCTCCTTCGCGCGCGCGGCCCACTCCTCGCGGTCGCGCGGCGCGGCGGTCGTCACCAGCGCGTCGATCAGCCGTCGCGCCACCGCCGCGACGTCGTCAACCGCCTCGGCGAACGCGGCCTCGTTCGCCTTCGATGGTTTGGTGAATCCAGACAGCTTCCTGACGAACTGAATCGACGCCGCGCGGATCTCTTCCTCCGTCGCGGGCGGGTCGAAGTTGAACAGGGTTCGGATGTTCCGGCACATGACGTTCTAGGTTACCTCGCGGGCAGGTTTTTTTGCCTGAAGCGAATACCCGCGGCTCAGGGGTTCGGCGGCGCGGCCGCCGGCTGATCGAATGGGTTCGTGCTCGGCGGCCGGCGCAGGGCCAGTCCGCACAGCACGAGCACCAGGATGCCGACGATGATCGTGCCGAGAAGATAGCGCGCCGGTCGAGTCATGGACGCCTCCGCCGAGGACGGCATGATAAGTTAGAAATCGATGGGCCACACGCTCGATCGATTCACGGCCGCCGCCGATCTCCTGCGCCCGCGCACGCTCTTGCGCTCGTTGTCGCGCGTCGATTCGCTGGTTGATGCCACGCGCGAGCTGACGAGCGCCGTCCAGGCGCTGCGGATTCAAACGGACCAGTTGATGACGATCCAGCGTGTCGACTGGGAGAAGCGGTTCGACATCGAGCGGATCGACAGCCTTCTCGAAGCTGACGCGATACGGCGGCACGTCGCCGGCGCTGTCGATGCCACGCCACTCGAACTCGACCCCTTCCCTCACATCGTCATCGACGGATGGCTGCCGGAGAGCACGTACAGGCGCGTCATCGACGCGATGCCGTCGGCGGTCTTCTTCGCGAACAACCGCGATGAACACTGGTCGGTCCCCTCCGCGGTCGCGCCGGCCTACTCGCGGCTGGTGTGGGCCTTCGTCGCGAACAGGATCGTCGGTGAGATGCTCTACGAGGCGTTGAACAGGAAGTTCGCGTGCGTGGTCCGGGACTACGTCAGCTCCTTCTGTCCGGCGCTCGGCGACGACATCGACCTCAAGCTCCATCCGTCCGACGGCCGCATCATGCTTCGCCGCCCCGGCTACAACCTGCTGCCGCACCGCGACCCCCGCTGGGGCTTCGTGACGGGCATCGCGTACATGGCACGCGAGGGCGACAGCGAAGCCCACGGCACGCAGTTGTATCGCGTCCGTGAGGATCAGGAGGCGCCCAGCAGCCGCGTGTACTACGTGGATCAGCCGCGCTGCGAGCTGGTCAAGGACGTCCCGTTTCGCGCCAACTCGCTGCTGGTGTTCCTGAACTCCGAGGGCGCGCACGGCGCGTCGATCCCGAAGGACGCCTCACCCGATCTGGAGCGCTACATCTACCAGTTTCGTCTCGGGCCGACGGGCAAGGTGATCAACCGCCTGCTGCAGCTCATGCCTCCCGACAAAGCGGCGACGTGGGCGAACGCGAAAACCGACCGGGCGGCGCGCTATTAGTCCCAGCATCGCCATCGTCGTCACGTTCTTCGGGCGGGCACCGTTCTGGATGCCGGCCTTCCTGCTCTCGTGCCGGCACAATCCGGACGTCCAGTGGATCGTCTACACCGACATCGACTTCGATGCGGGCGGGACGCCGAACGTCACGTTCAGACCGATGACGCTCGACGACATCAACAGCCGCGCGTCGGACATCTTTCACACGAAAACGGATATCCGCGGCCGCAAGCTGGCCGACTTGAAGATCGCGTATGGCGTGCTGTTCGCGGACGACCTCGCGCCGTACGACTTCTGGTCGCCGTCGGACCTCGACATCGTCTGGGGACAAATCCGGCGCTTCATGTCCGACGAGCTCCTCGCCGGGCACGACATTCTCTCGTCACGCCGCAGGAGGCTCTCCGGGCACTTCACGCTCTATCGGAACACGCCGCGCATCAATCGCACGTTCGAGCTGATTCCGGACATAGCCGGCCGGATGTCGACGCTGACGTACGAGCACCTCGACGAAACCGAGCTCACCCGGTCGCTCGAGGCCGAGCTGTTTCGCTCGCCGCGGGCCGCGCCGCGCGTGTTCTGGAGGGAAGAGTGGGTGCCGAGCTCCTCGTATCAGAAGTCGTTGAGCGACGAGCCGGGCGACAGGCTGTGGTGGCGAGACGGGCGAACGTTCCGTCCCAACGGCGCGGAAGTGATGTACATCCACTTCCACAAGCTGAAAGGGTCGATGCACGCGATCAATTTCGGCGTCGGTGATTCACCGCGGGCATTCAGCATCGATCGGCGCGGTATGCTCGCGTGAGCGGCTCCGCCCCGTCCGGATGATCACCTGAGAGACGTATTCGGGCGGCTCTCTCGGGTGCGCGCGAGCGGGGCGGCGGCGACGAGCAGGTCGGACCAGGAGTCCTCACCCTGGCTGTCAGGGGCGGGCCGCTTGGGACCGAGCGGCTGGTTCGCGATGATCAGCTGCTCCGCCGCTTCCATCGACAGCGGGCGGGAGAACAGATACCCCTGAGCGTGCGTGCACCCGAGCCGCGCCAGTTCGCGTGCCTGCACCTCGGTCTCGATCCCTTCCGCGACCACGCTCGTCCTGAGCGTTCGGGCGAGCGCCAGGATGCTCTCGACGATGGCCGGCCGATCGGGCATCACCAGGCTCATCACGAACGAGCGGTCGATCTTCAGCGCGTCGACGGGAAGCCTGTGCAGGTGGCTCAGCGACGAGCACCCGGTGCCGAAGTCGTCGAGATAGATCTTCACGCCGTAGTCGCGCAGTTCGCTGAGGACCATGGCCGCGATCTGGGGACTGTCCATCAGGGCCGTTTCCGTCACTTCGATGCGAAGGTCGGATGGATTCAGGCCCGACTTGCTGACCGCCTCGTGCACGAGGCTCGGGAAGTTCTGTTGCGTCAGCTGCCGGCTCGACGCGTTGACGGTGATGCAGTTCAGGCCGGCCGACGGGAATCGCCGCTGCCAGTCGGCGAAGGTGTGACACGCCTGGTTCAGCACCCAGGCGCCAAGCTCGTCGATCACGCCGAGCTCTTCCGCGATCGGGATGAACTCCGCCGGCGACACCGGCTTCCCGTTGCGCGTCCACCGCACGAGCGACTCGAAGCCGACGCACATGCACGTGGCCAGCGACACGATGGGCTGGTAGTGCACCTGGAAGTCGTTGGTGTTGATCGCGTGCCGGAGATCGTTCTCGAGATCGTGGCGGTCGCGCGCGCGCGCGTGCATGTCCGCGTCGAACAGCTCGTGCCGCGCCTTGCCGTTCGCCTTCGCGTGGTACATCGCCGTGTCGGCGTCGCGCATGATCTCGTGCGGCCTCGTGTAATCGCGATGGCCGAACGCGATGCCGATGCTCGCCGAGGTGTAGACGTCGCGGCCGCCGACCGAGAGCGGCGCGCGCAGGGCGTCCTGAATCCGCAGCGCGATCGCGTTGGCCTGCGATTCGTCGTTCACGCTCGTCAGGAGAATGGCGAACTCGTCTCCGCCGAGCCGTCCCAGGCAATCGTGCTGCCGCAGGCACGACTCGAGCCGCCGGGAGACGGCAATCAGCAGCTCGTCGCCGACGAGGTGTCCAAGGCTGTCGTTGATGACCTTGAATCGATCGAGATCGAGGAAGAGCACCGCGAAGCGCTCGCTGGCGCTCCGCCGCTTGAACTCCTCGAGCCTGCGGCCGAGCACCTCGAGGAAGTCCGACCGGTTTCGCAGCCCGGTGAGCGGATCCCGGAAACCCGCCGTCCGCAGACGCTCCTGATCGAGGTGGTGATCTGTCACGTCGGTCACGGAGCCGGCAATCCGCAGCCGGCGCCGGCCGCTGCCGACAGCCATGCCGTTGCAGAGGAACCATCGGTATGAGCCGTCTTCGTGACGGATCCTGTGCTCGTGCTCGAGGTGTGCCGTCTCGCCCGCGATGTGCGCCCTGAAGGCCTCGGTCAACGCCGTGACATCCTCGGGATGAACGCGCTCGAACCATCCCTCGACACGTTCGATCGCGACCGACGGAGACAGGCCCAGCACCGCCTTCCACCGGTCCGACACGTAGAGTTCACGGGTCCTGAGATCCAGTTCCCACAAGCCGTCTTTCGCGCCCCTGGCGGCGAGCGCCAGGCGCTCGGCGTCGTGCTTGAGCGCCGTTTCGATGTGTGCCTGCTCGGTGACGTCCCGCCACAGCAGCGTTGCGCCGCCGGACACCGGAAGGACTCTCACCTGCAGCGAGCGTGTCACGCCGTTGGACCGCAGCGTCACGCGCGAGGTGCGCGGACGCCGGTCGCGCAGCGTCTCGGTGATGTCCCGTGGAAGCGTGGTCTCGCGCAGCGCCGGGATGGCGGTGTCAATCGCACGGCGCACGACCTGATCGCGCCTGAAGCCGGCGAGCCGCTCGAGTTCATCGGTCCAGAGCGTCACGCGGCTTTTCAGGTCGACGACGGCCATGCCGTGCTCCAGCGCGTCCATGACCTCGATGCGACGCTGCTCGTCTTCGATGCGCCGCATGTAGTCGACATAGGCCCGGAACCCGAAGAACAGCGGGACGAAGGCGACGGGCATCAGCTGCCAGTTGCGGTGCGCGATCAATTCGACGACCACGACCGAGACGCCGGCGCCGACGAAGTACATCGGGCTTTCACGGAGAAACGCCCTTGGCCACGCTCGATTCACCGGCCGCCGCGTCACCAGCGGCGTGACCACCTGCATCGCCAGGACCTTGACGACGATGTAGGCAATGAGCGCAGCGGCGATCGGTAGTCCCTGAAACGGCCATTCGAACACGCCGGTCGTGCCGCCGAGCGCGTGGTGCGTGTAATACGTAGCGGCCGTTGCCACGACTGCGGCAACACCTCCGGCAATGCGCCTCTTGATCAGGGCGGCGGCGCCGCTCACGAGCACGGCCGCAACGGGACCGAGTGCCAGGAGCGCAGCGAACTCGATGACGAAGGACAGCGGCATGGCTCCGCGGTCTTCGGCGGCTTGGTACATTTCCGCACTGTTGAGTCGCAAGCCTGCGACCACATTGCGCTCACGTTTCAGCCTATTGCGGAATAGGGCTTTACGGGCGCGCGTTGGGATCGGCCCGCTGAGCTTGCGTGCCGTCTCCGCACACCGACCCACCAAAACTGTCGGTGACGGGCCTAGTCTCTTTTGTGATTTTCTCGCCTGAGGTTGCGGGGCGCCGCGCAGCGCGCGTGGCAATCCTCTACTTGGCGACTTGGTTATTTCTTCGCCGTTTCACTGCTGTCCAGGAAGGTGTCCGGGTTCACGTTTCCTTCCCAGCACGCGGACTCCCACACCTCCTGATCAGGTCTCCGCTTCTCCACGACTCGCATCGTCCACGGACGGGTGAAGACGGTCGGATCGTCGACGGTCGCCTCGTAGTTCATCGTGTCGGCGTCGACGAAGGTGAATCGCTCCGTGACGTGCGCGTTCTCGCTGTGAAAGTCGCCGGTGTAAGTGAGACGGGCGCCCCTGACATTCGTCGTATCGACAACGAGCGTGTTGCCTTCCCAGTGGCCGCGGCCGTCGCCCATCCACAACTTGACGTTTGGCGCGACGTGCGGCCGGCCGTCGAGAGGGATCACGCGATACGCGTGATACTCGTCCCACACGAAGATCACCTGACCCGGGGTCTGGATGATCTTGAATGCCGGCACGATGGTGTACAGCCTGGGGATGCCAGACAGCAGGCACCGGTGCTGCGGGTCGATGTGCTCCGGTTTGGTGGCGTGGTCGTAGTCGTACCCCTGCAGCTTCTGTCTCGCCGCCGCCCACGGTTGATACGGCAGCTGTCCGTCGGGCGGATCGATGATGCGACTCGGACGTTTCGGCTCGATGCCGGTCACCCGTCGATCGAGATCCTCGCCGCCGCTGATCGGATTGGTCAGCGAGACGGACCCGCCATTGGCCGCAGCCCAGATGCCCTGCACGTCCGGCTGGCCATCGGACAGCCGCTGTGGTGGCCACGGTCGGGCGGGACCGGCTCCTCGCTGGCCCTGCGCGCCGGGACCGGCCCCTCGCTGTCCCTGAGCGCCGACAGACACCGCCGTCGACAACAGCGCCGCGCCAATCCCCAAAGCGACGATCAGTTGTTCGGTTCTCATCTGCGAGCTCCTATATCGGGATACGGATACAGCTTCTCGAAATCGAAACCGTAGCACTCGTACTCGAAGAGCTGAAAGTTCTTCTCCTTGTGCCGGTACAGGATCATGCTCATGTTCCACGGCCGGGTGAAGACCTTGGGATCCTCGATGGTCACGGCATAGGTGATGTGATCCGGATCGGTCAGCGTGTAGCGTTCCACCACGTGCAACGCGTCGCTGTGGAAGTTACCTGCGCGGTCGAACCAGGTCTCATCGTTGAAGTGGATCACGTCGACGACGAGCGTGTCGCCCTCCCAGCGGCCCCGTGAATCTCCCATCCACCAGTCGATCGGACCGGGCGGGTGCGGCGATCCGTTGGCGAAGATGTACCGCACCGCGTGCACGTACTCGTACAGGATCGTCAACTCAGTCGGCTTCTGAATAATCTGGAACGGAAAGGGCATGTACGTGATGCGCGGCACGCCGGGCAGGTAACACTTCGTTTCCGGATCCAGGGTGGCACGCCGCTCGTAGTTCTCCTTCTTCTTCGCGAGCGCCGCCGGCTGGTACGGAATGTCGTTGCCCTCGACGACGCCCGGGCCGCCGGGCACACCCTTCTGCGCGGCATGATCCTGGATGTCCCACGCGGCCGTGTTCACCACCTGCCAGATGCCAGACAGATCGGGTTTGCCGTCGGCCGTACGCGCGATGGACGTGGATGCCTGCCCCTGACCCGCACTCGCGGCCGAGGCCTGCAACACTCCCAGCGTCAGAAGGATGAGGAACGAATGGAACCGGAGCCCCATGAATCCTCCCTCTTGTGCGAATTCGCGGGCACACAGTAGCACCGGATGCGCGGCTCAACAAGGGCATGTGAGGACCATCAGCGACCTGACAATCCGAACAACGTGGTAGGCTAACTCGTCGTTTCGCCTTCCTGAGCCTGCCGCCCGCCGCCGACGCGCGGATTCCTCGGCTCGCCACAGACTCCCGAAGCCAAACAACAAGGACGCCGGCGAGTGCGGTCACCGCACGTTCGTAGCGGCCGTGTGTCGGGAGGAGGCCTGTGATGTCGAAGCACCGTCGGTCGTCCGTCCGCCCACCCCCGCGCGCCGTTCGACCTCCGCCCTCTGAAGGACGACCGAAAAACCGCCTCCTCGCTGCGCTGCCGACCGACGATTTTCTCCGTCTGGCGCCCTTGCTCAAGAGGGTCCCGCTTCGCGTCAAACAAGTCCTTCACAAGAACGGCGAACCGCTCCGCATCGTGTACTTCTTGAATGGCGGTGTCGCGTCGATCACAACCATCCTTGCGGATGGCACGACGGTGGAGGCGGCGACAGTGGGCGACGAAGGCATGCTCGGCGTGGAAGCCTTTCTGAGCCGGGACGCCCTCGCGCCGGGCGAAACGCTCATTCAGGTGCCAGACACCGACGCCGAGACGATGAGTGTCGAGGATTTCCGGCACGAGATGGAAAAACAGGGAGCGTTCCACACTCTGGTGGGACGCTACACCCAGGTCCTCATCGCACAGATGATGCAGTCGACCGCGTGCAATGCGCTGCATCAGGTGCAACAACGCTGCGCGCGATGGCTGCTGATGACCCACGACCGGATGCAGCAACAGGACTTCAATCTCAGTCACGAATTCCTGGCCGTGATGCTCGGTGTGCAACGGCCAACCGTCAGCGTGGTGGCCGCGACGCTGCAACAGGCCGGGCTCATCCGTTACACACATGGCCACGTTTCCGTAACGAACCGGCAAGGTTTGGAGGCGGCGGCCTGCGAGTGCTACCCGATCATCCGCGCCCACTTCGACCGGCTGCGACAGTAGCGATCACCGGCCGCTCGCGGAACTGTGCCGCACACTGTCACCTACCCGACAGAGGGCCACCCCGCAACTCGATAGACTGAACGTTCGGGTCCCCCTATCAGTCCCTTCAAGTGCAGCAAGGCTCTGTGGAGCGCAAACGCATCGACGTTTACCATGCCGATGCCGTTCGGCAAGCGCGGCAGCTTGTCGCCGACGCACGAGCGTTGGGAGCCCGGGCGACGGTGGCGCGCGCACACGCCACGGCGTTGCGGGACACATCACGTCATCTCTGCAACGCCTGCGACATTCCCGCATCAGCAACCCATCCGGAGAGCTCGCGTGTAAACAGGGGAACACCGTCGTCGCCGCCACTGATGGCGATACGCGGCCGCGCCCCGCATGAATGGCCGATCAACCGCTCGTGCTCCTCGTAGGAGACATCGCCGGGAGACAGCATAACGAGAGGCGGTTGACACGACCGCCCGAGTCGGGAACCGATCGACAATCCGTTCGGGCCCGAAGTGTTACCTATGTGCTCGGAATCGACGACGTTTCAAGACTCGCGATTGACACAACCGTCCGTCCATAAACACGAATGGCCGATCTTCCCGAAGGAAAACCGGCCATCTCCCGCGATTTTTTGGTCGGGGCGACTGGATTTGAACCAGCGACCCCTCGGTCCCGAACCGAGCCAAGAACTCCTGAGTTTCCGAATAATTCGCGTCGTCATGGCACTCTCCCTAACGACAGCCTAACGACTGAAGCGGGGCCCTACTCCCCTTCCGCTCCATGTGCAGCAGCCTATGGGAGCCCTGCGTTCCCCCCCGAGTTGCCCGTTACCGAACGGTTGAAGGAGCACGCTTGGAAAGCGATTCTGGCGA
>Ga0070696_100002754_pt1 | contig 11662 bp, 12 predicted proteins | sample KBSK1253metaG_FD_65474 | JGI IMG/M metagenome (GOLD analysis project Ga0070696, IMG submission 65474) | Corn, switchgrass and miscanthus rhizosphere microbial communities from Kellogg Biological Station, Michigan, USA - KBS K1-25-3 metaG | ecosystem: Host-associated > Plants > Roots >... | reverse complement strand
CGGATTCCTGGGAGTGTAGAAGTCCGACTGGCCGCTGTTCACCAGAAACAGGTCCATCCAGCCGTCGTTATCGTAGTCGAAAAACGCACAACCGGGACCCAGCGTCTCCGGCAGAAACCGCTGGTCGGACATGGCGTTTTCGTGCACCCATCGGATGCCGCTCACCTCCGGCGCAACTTCTTCAAAGATTGGATTACCGGTCCGTGTAGCCGGTCCCGCGGCATGCACGCGTCCGCCGCGAACGGCGGGCAGCATAAGGGCGCCAGCCCCCGCCAAAAAATTTCGGCGTGAAAAACGATTTGTCATGGTCTGTAGACGAATCCAACCATTTTTGCGCCTGCCGGCCAGGCGCGATTAGACCGAGGCTGCACGATGCGCGATTTCAATATTGTCGCACTGTCCGGCATCACGCGGGCGGCGGTTTCTTGAGAGGCGCTTCACCGTCGGCTCCATGCCCTTCGCGCAGTCCGCGGCGCACCTTGTCGAGACGGTCGAATTCGGCGCGGGCGCGATCCGCATCCTGTTTTCGTCCCGCCCGCGTATAAGCGCGCGCCAGAGCGTAAATGGTTTCGGGACTGTCGGGCGCCAGTTTCGCAGCCCCTTCCAGCTCCTCAATAGCCCGATTCGTCTCTCCCACCTCCAGCAGGATCCTGCCCAGCGCATTGTGGGCCGCAAAAGAGGCGGCAGGTGCCCTTGGCCAGCCGTAACAGCGTACGTAAATGAAAATAGATGATTTTTTGCCTGCGGGCCCGGTCTTGCGGCCAGCTTCTTGGCGGCCGTGAGAAGATAATCGCCATGGCCCGGTCTGGTGCGGTATTACTGGTGTTTTTGCTCTTCGCCGCCCTTGCGGCCGGTGCCCCGGCCACGGATTCGTCCCTTTGCATTTCCTGCCACCGTGCACAGGCGGGCGAACAGCCGCATACGTCGATGGCGCGCGCGCTGTCTCGTGTTGGCGAGAGCGAAATCCTTCGCTCCAATCCGAAACTGACGTTCCGCGAAGGTGATTACTCCTACCAGATCGCCAATGACGGCGCCGCCATTACCTACACGGTCACCGACGGCAACGAAACCTTGAGAGTCCCGCTTCAATGGAGCTTCGGATTGGGAACCGCCGGCCAGACCTACGTTTACCAGCGGCGCGGCCAGTGGTACGAGACTCGCCTGAGTTACTATCAGGCGATTCGCGGCCTCGATCTCACCCCTGGCCACAAGCCTGCGTTGCCGCGCAGCCTCGAAGACGCGGCCGGCCGGTTCCTCGACGCGAGCGAGACGCCGCGGTGTTTTGGCTGTCATGCGACGAACGCGGTCGTCGAAGGCCGGCTCAGTCTCGCTGGCATCACGCCGGGTGTGCAGTGCGAGCGCTGCCACGGTCCGGCGGCGAAGCATGTGGAGGCCATGAAAACGGGAGACTTGAAGGCCGCCGCCATGCCGAAATTGGGGAAGCTCCCGGCCGAAGATCTGTCGAATTTCTGCGGCCAATGTCATCGCACCTGGGCGGAAGTCGCGATGAACGGTCCGCATGACATCAACAATGTTCGGTTCCAGCCCTACGGCCTGACCAACAGCCGCTGTTACGATCCGGCCGACCCGCGCATCCGCTGCGTCGCCTGCCATGATCCCCACCGCGAAGTCGTAAAAAGTGCGGCGGCCTACGATCCTAAATGCCTGGCCTGCCACGGTGGCTCGGATGCGAATTCGCCGGCAAAAGCGAAGCCCTGCCCGTCCGCGAACAAGAACTGCGTCACCTGCCACATGCCGAAGTACGAATTACCCGGCGCGCACAAACTCTTTACGCATCACCAGATCCGCATCGCGAAGCCCGGCGAGCCTTATCCCAACTGATTCGTTTCAGGAATCCCGCGCCGCATAAACCCACACCCCGTTTCCGCCGATAGGAACGGCGAGGCTCCGCGCATGATCCAGGTCACCAGGTTGAACCGCATCCCGCTGGTACTGAACTCGGATCTTATAGAATACATTGAAATTACACCAGATACCGTGATCACCCTGACCAACGGGCACAAGATGGTTGTGGCCGAATCCGCGTCTGAAGTGGTCGAGCGGGTGGTGGCATTCCGCCGTTCGATCATGAGCAGCCCGCTCGATAGCCCGACGGTGCGGGTGTCGGCCGACGAACGGCTCCCGGAGGCTTTGGGCTAACGCATGGCCTCCAGTCCAACATCGGTTCCGAAGCCCAAATCGCGGCCCGATTTTGCCACGCTCGGCGGACTGGTCCTTTCGTTCGGCGGCATCCTCGGGGGGCTGCTGCTCGAAGGCGGCGACATTCGCGATGTCGCCCAGATCACCGCCGCGATGATCGTGCTGGGCGGCACGCTTGGCGCAGTGCTGGTTACGACGCCCATTTCCGTGGTGATGCAGGCCGCGCGCAAGATGAAGACCCTGTTTTTCGACAGCTCGCCGCCTTTACAGGCCGCGATCGACGACATCATCGGTTTCGCCACCAAGGCTCGAAAACACGGCCTGGTATCGCTTGAACAGGAGGCCGACCAGGTGGCGGACCCGTTTCTCAAGAAAGCGTTGAACCTGGCTGTGGACGGCACGGACCTCGAAGCCATCCGCAACATGATGGAGATCGAGATCAGCCTCGAGGAGAGTCGTGGCGAGGCGGAGGCCAAGGTGTTCGAAGCGGCGGGCGGGTACGCGCCCACGGTGGGAATTATCGGCGCCGTACTGGGGCTGATCCAGGTCATGAAACACCTGGAGAACATCGAGGAGGTAGGCCGCGGCATCGCGGTGGCGTTCGTGGCCACGGTTTACGGCGTGGGGTCCGCCAACCTGTTCTTCCTGCCGGCGGCGTACAAGCTGCGGGCACGGCTCCACCGCTCGATTCAGATCAAGGAACTGTTACTCGAAGGCGTGCTGAGCATCATCGAAGGGCTCAATCCCAAGCTGATACGCGTCAAGCTCGACGCCTATACGCGCGGCGACGCGGCGGTCAAGAAGCCGGGCCGGGCGCCGGCCGTAAAGGTGCAAAATCCGGCGGCCGAGCGCGCGCCCTTGGAGGGATGACCGGTGTCCCGCCGAAAGAGAAAAGTCTTTCCTCATGACAATCACGAGCGGTGGCTGATTTCCTACGCGGATTTCATTACACTGCTGTTCGCATTTTTTGTCGTGATGTTCGCCTCTTCGCAGGCCGATAAAAGCAAGGTCAAGCAGATTTCCGAAGCGGTTAAGAAGGCACTCGAGAGCGGCGGTGTAAAGGGAGTTGTGGCCGGGCTGATGGGCGCCGATGAACGCGATAAAAGAAACGCCGCCCGCACGGAAGCGGCCGCTGCGGTAGTAAGACCGCAGCCGACGCCGGCCGAAGGCGCGGGACGGCCGGTGGAACTGCTGCCCTCGCTCGAATACTTGAATTTGGTGTTGAAACGCGAGATCGAAAAAGGCGAGATGCAGATCACGCTCGAGCCGCGCGGCCTGGTGGTGAGCTTGCGGCAGGCGGCATTTTTCCCGTCGGGCGAGGATAAGATCGATCCCGCGACCTATCCCAGCCTGGAAAAAGTCGCGACGGCCATCGGCCAGCTGCCCAACCCGGTGCGCCTGGAAGGGCATACGGATGCGGTGCCGATTTCGACGGCGCGGTTTCACAGCAACTGGGATCTGTCGGCGGCGCGCGCCATCGCCGTGCTTGAGTTGCTCAGCCATCGTTTCGGCATACCGCAGGGCCGGCAAGCGGTGGCGGGATACGCCGAAACGGCTCCCGTGGCGCCGAACGACACCGAAGAGGGCCGGACCCGCAACCGGAGAGTGGATATTGTGATTCTCAACCAGCAGCAGATGATCCAGGAACCGGCGTCGGCCGGTTCGGGGCCGGCGGTCCCCAAGCAGACTCCGCCGAAGCCGCAAGCGAAAGCCACATCCAACCCAAATGCCTCGGACTGAAACGAAATACTTCGGCGTAATCGACTTCGATGCCGGTTCGGCCATCGAATTTCCCGCCGGGCTGCCGGGCTTCGACACGCGCCGGCATTTCCTCGCTCTCGAAGATGTCGCGCGGAGCCCGGTGATCTTTCTGCAGAGCCTCGACGAGCCGCAGCTTTGTTTCCTGCTGCTGCCGGTACTTGCCATCGATCCGTCCTATCGCCTGCACGTGTCGCCGGACGATTTGCTGGTGCTCGAACTCGATCCGGCGCGACAGCCCGAAATCGGGGCCGACGTGATGTGCATGGCGATAGTCGCCATCGCCGGGGAAGGGCATCCGACCGCCAACCTGCTGGCTCCGCTTGTGGTCAACCCGGCCACCGGGCGAGCGGTGCAGGCCATACGCGACGATGGGGCGTATGGCTGCCGCCATCCGCTGATGACCGAGACCCGGGAGACGCCATGCTCGTGATCCGGCGCCGGGCGGGCGAGGCTATTCTCATCGCCGGCGGTATCGAAATCGAAGTGCTCGAAACGACCTCCGGGCGGGTGAAGCTGGGGATCAGGGCGCCGCGGGAAATCGCCGTGCTTCGCAAAGAAGTGCAGATGACGGGCCTGCAGAACCTCACCGCGGCCCGGCACCTTCCGGCTGAGCTGCTGGACGGAGCGCTGGTAAAGCTGGGCCGCAAGTTTCCGTCAAATCCCGGCAACACCCGGTGATATGCCGGCGCCAGCGGATCCATGCTCAGGCGTTCGCCTGAACCAATCCCGTCGGAAACCGTGGGCGCGAAAAGAATCCTGCACCTTTCGGCCTTGCGATTCAAGTTCGTGGATTCGGTTCCGATAAGCCACTTGTAAGCAAGCTCTCGGCGGCAAAGCCGCCATCCGGGAAAGGAATCCCGGATTGAGCGTCGCTTCAAGGAGAGAAGCCAAGTGTCATTTCAAATTAATACGAATATCGCGTCATTACAGGCCCAGCAGTATTTGCGCGTCAACAGCGAATTTCAATCGAAGACCATCAACCGGGTCACCTCCGGGCTGCGTATCATCAGCTCCGGCGACGACGCCGCGGGTTTAGCCGTTGCCAACAGCTTCCGTTCCGACCAGTCGGTGCTGATGCAAGGTATCCGCAACGCCAATGACGGTCTGTCCACATTGCAGACCATCGATGGTGGTATGAACAACATTTCTCAATTGCTGGATCGCGCCCGCACCCTGGCGACCCAGTCGGCCTCGCAGACCTTCACGGGCGACCGCGGCGTGCTGGATGGCGAGTTCCAGAACGTGCTTGCGGAAATCAACCGTCAGGCGCAGTCCATCGGGATGACTTCCGGCGGCGACTTCACCAAGTCCCTGAGCGTGTTTATCGGCGGCGGCCGTGGGGATAGCTCCTCGACAACCGCGATTGCAAACGGGTCGGTTACCGTCGACCTGAGCGGCAGCAAGCTGGACTCGACTAGCCTTGGCCTGTCGGCCAACGGCGTGTCCGGCGTCGACGTACGCTCCGGCACATCCAATCTTTCCGACGCCATCGCCGCGGCTGCCACCGATGCCCAGTTGGATTTCACCGGCGCGGGCTTTAGCTCCCTGGCGGTAGACTTTTCCGCGAACTTCGACGTCGCCAACATTCACGACGAAAACGACCTGGTGAATGCGATCAACACGGCTATAACGGGTGTCGCGGCCACCAACACCGCCTTCGCCGCGGCGAATATTCGCGCCAGCGTTGATTCCTCTACAGGCGAGCTGACCTTCACATCTTCGAGCGCCTTCTCCGTCATCGATGGTGGTGGCGGTTCGGGCGCCGCCTTCACATTACTCGGCGGCGCAACCGCCTTGAATGCCGCGGTTTCTTCGGTCACCCAGGCCGGCGCCGATCTGACGGCGGGTAACGAGACGCTGACCTTCTCGTTCCGCAACTCGGTTGGTGACATCGTGAAAAAGGCCGTCGCTCTGGCCAACGCTACGATTGCAACCGCTGCCGACATCGCAGCCGCTGTCAATGCGGATACGACCCTGGCCGGTTACGGAATCTTTGCCGTGGCCACGGGCGGCAACATTGCTTACATGAAGGCCGATGGCGGAGCCTTCGAATTGTCCGCCGATCTGGATGCCACCGGTGTGGGCGGCGTCGCCGCGGGCGTATATGGCAGCTCAACTACGGCTCTTGGCAACTCGTCGTCGGTGGATATTAATAGCGCAAGCAACGCAACCAGCGCTGTTACATCGCTCGCGACCGCCGTCGCGAACCTCGGCCGGATTCAAGGTACCATCGGCCGCGCCCAGAACCAGCTTTCTTACGCTGTAAACCTGGCGCAGTCGCAGTTGACCAACCTGGCAGCCGCCGAATCGCGCGTTCGTGACGCCGATCTGGCTTCCGAAGCCGCCAACCTGAGCAAGGCGCAGATCCTGCTGCAAGCCGGTACCGCAGCAGTCGCGCAGGCCAACTCGGCTCCGCAAGCCGTGCTGGCTCTGCTTCGTGGATAATTTCCAGGTCGCGGAGTAGTTCCTTATCGCGGCCGCCGCTCCTTCCGGGAACTGGCAGCCGCGTTTTTTTTTGCGATCAGTGATGTCACCCTCGATTGAAAGCGATGGGGGTCCCCGCGGCAACCAGGGACGGAGACCTCAAATCCCGTGTATCCGACCAGCCGGTTCGTCGCGGCCGTCACAGCCACATGAAATGCGGGCGCGACGCCCTGGGTCGGCGTCTTATCGGTCAGGTTGCCGAAACTTTCGTATGGGTATGTTGTACCCCAGGCTGCCCCGAGAGTCGATGCACTGGCGCTGACGCCGGTCACGCGGTTCAGTGAGTCGTACGTGTAGTTCTGTGCCATGTGGTTGATGGTCTGCACCACACGGCCATTGTTGGATGTAGGGATTTGAGGGCTCCGTCCCTGTTGCCTGTGACGGACGTATTTTTGGCGAACGACAGTTCGGTCAGATTACCGAATTCTACGCCACAGCAGCCGTAAACGCTGTTACTTCCACGACCCACGCCGTATACATCTTTTTGCGCAATCTGCTCTCCGGAAAGAAACGCCGATGCGCTTTGATGACCCTTCCCTGAAGCCAGCTTGGGCCGATTTCAGGTATTCGCGAGTCGGCAGGCAGTACTCCGTTTACCTCATCCATCATGCGGCTAAAAATCAGACTCATCCTGACTTGGAAAGCGAGGGCAAGTAACAGCAGAGCACCTGCACAATAAAATCGCATACGAATGATTCACACCATTTCTTAGCCGGCTATGGAGTAAACGATCCAGTGGAGTAGTCAGAACCGCTGCAGTGCCGTACGAGAAATTGCCTGTACGTTTGTGCCTCATCTCCGAGAGCGCCGTTCAGCTAAGTATTCTACTGCCTCGCTTGACGATCATGTCTGGTTATTCGCTGTTCCTCGACGAAGTGCATCCTCAAAGCGGAAAGGGATGCGTGGCCACTTTTTTGGAGCGGGGCTGCGACCAGGAAATCGCCCAGTTCAGGCTGACGCATTTTGGGGAGCGTTTATCCCTTGCAGTCGAGTTCGGGCGCGGGAGGATCTGGAGCGGCGAGCAAGGCACGCAGCAGGGTTAATTCGCGGTTGAGCGAGGTCAGTTCCGACAGCGCGCCCTGGCGCATGATGGAAACACGCAGGACGACTGAGGCGCCCGCGTCGAAGATGTGCTGGAGCCGCTGGATGAAGTCCGGGTCGAGCCGGCCCCGATCGCTCTCCATCCACCGCTTGAGTTGTTCGATGGCCGAGGCGCGCTCGGCGAGAACGCACTCGGCTGCTGTGGCGTCGGCGGGATCGAGTTCCTCCAGCCGCGTGGTGGCTCGTTCGAGCGCTTCGACGACGGCTTCCGGCTCCGCCGGCGGCCCGGAAATCACTAGCCGTTTCCGTTCTGTTTACCGAACGTCATGGCGTTCAAACCCTGGATGGTCACGTTCAGCATGGTCTGCTGCGACGCCAGGCGGGCGAGCAGCGTATCGGCGGCCTGCAGCTTTTGAGCCAGGCCCTTCTGCATGGCGTTCGTGCGCTCGGTGAGCAGGCTGACGCGCTCGGAAATCCGTTGGTAGGTCGTGTCCCACTGATCCTGCTGCTGGTGGATCGCCCCGTTCACCGGATCGCTGAACTGGGTGAGCGTGGATGCCAGCGCGCCGAAACCGGAGGTGGCCGAACCGAGAAAGGTGAAAGCGCTCGAGACTTGCGTGGATGTCAGCGAGCTGAACGTGCTCGGATTGAAGGACATCTCGCCGGTCTTGCTGAGTTCGATCCCCATGGCGGCAAGACTTTTGATGGCGCCCGATCCGTTGTAATTCGACAGACCGCGAAGCGAGTTCTGGATTTGCCGGATGAGCGAGCTGCCGGACAACAGGCCTGCCGCCGGCCCGATCTGCGCATTGAGCTGCGTGACTACGGCGTTGTACTTAGTTGCAAAATCCTCGAGCGCGCTCGTGAGCTGGCTGGAATCGGTCGAAGCCGATAATGTCACGCTCTCGGCGACTGCGGTGGTGTCCTTGATGGTAAAGATAATACCTGAAACCGCACTCGTGATCAGGTTGGTGGCACTGGTGACGCCGGCGCCGTTAACCTCGAATACCGCGTTCGAGCCCGCGTTCGTACTGGTCAGAAGCTGGCTGGGAGTGCCGTCGGGGTCCTCGGTCAACTGGATGGCGTGTTCACCGGTCGCATTTGCGGAGACCGACAGATAGTAGGGCGTTGGCCCCGTTCCCGTATTGATGATCGAGGCGGTGACTCCCGCTTCCAGGGCATTGATGGCGTCCCGCAGCCCGTTCAAGTTGTTGTGCTCCGCGTCAAGCGTGATATCGGGCGTCACCGCCACCCCGCCGATCGCCAGCCGCACGGTCCCGGAGGCGGAAACCGGCGCTGCGTCGGCGTTCGCATATCCGATGGCCGTCCGCTCGGAGGCCGCCTTGGCCACGGACGTGATATTGCTGATCTGGAAGCTGATCGGCGACGTCAACGTGGTGCTGTTGACGGCCACTTTGGCGCTGTTCGAGCTCAAGCCCACCACGGCCTTGCTCGATCCCAGGCCGCCGAGTTTGCTCAAACTCACCGCGAGCGCATCCACGCTGCTGCTCAGACTGACGCTTAACTGCTTTTCCTGCAGTATATCGGTCTGCTTGTTCTGCAGGATCTTGATGGGCAGGGACGAAATCGACACCGCCCGGGCCAGAATGGTCTGGAAGTCGCTCGAAAAGGGGCTGACGCCTGTAAAGGTGAGCGGAGTAATGCCCATGGGTGATATGCCTCGTTAGAACATATCGGCTCGGGACCGTCAGGTTTTAGGAGGGATCGGTTAGTTGCGGTCGCCCGAGGCGTCGTCGGTTGCCAGGGCGGATTCCCGGTGCTTCCATTCCCGGTATTTCCGCTGCAGCGTGCGGCGGTAGCCGTCGAAAGTGGTCCCATGCGCAGCCGCCTGGCGCAGCAGTTGTTCGTCGGACAGGACCAGGCCTTTCCAGACGCGGCCGCCATTGGCCCGCAGAAAAGCGGAATCGTAATCGAAACCAAACAGGGCGAGGGCAGCTACCGGCATGTCGTAGCCGTCTTCCAGCCCGATTTCGCGGAACGGGAAGTTTGCCGCCCAATCCGTGTGATATCCGAGGCGCATGGTCTGCAAATTGATCGAAACCTGGGCGTGCGTCACGCAATTGGAAGCCGCAATCCCGTATTTCGAGCGAAGCAGTTCCGTGAGCAGGCGGGCCGAATTCATTTGCGCGGGGGTAGCGGTGTCGCCCGCCTGGGTGGAACCCGAGTCGGTCTGGGCTTCAAAGGCCACCCCGATGAAGCCCTGGTTGAGACCCCAGTAGATGTGATCCGGGTCCGCCCAGACTGAGTTTCCGGCGTGATTGGCGTAGTCGGTCTCGGCCACCACGCGGAACACGCGGCCGAAACGATCGATGAGAAAGTGGTACAGGTGATTTCTGGCGGCAAAGACCAGCAACTGGCGCCCGTTGCGTTTCAGGCGCGCATTTTCCCTGGAATCGAAGGGCGCCATTTGGCTCTCGGTGGTGTGGAAGACAATGCCGGCGGGCGTTTGCCGGGTGGCCTGCGCGCGCCAGGTGGCGCGGTCGAATGTGCGGTAGTTGCGGCTGCGCGTGGATGTCAGAAACGTAGTATCGATGTGCAGGCCGTTACTGTAGATCTCAAGCGGCGCTTTCTCTTCGACCAGCCATACCGTGGGAGTTGCAGGGGCCGGTTGAGCGGTGGGCGGAACGGTGTAGAGACGCGTCCCCGTGGTCGCGCGGAGCGACCGCGGCATTTCCGGCAGAAACACCAGTACGGCCGCGAGTATGATGACCGAGGCGCGAAGCAGGCGCTCGAGTTTCCGGCGCGTGGACTGCCGGGCGGCCATCGCCTCCTTATGCGCCCGGCGCCCCGCGGCAGCCGCATGCTGGGCTATCGAGCGCCTTACGAATCGAAGGCGCGCCACGTCGTCCTCGATAACGGCGGCGCGCTTCCCGACCATGCGAACGATGGCGTCGCTCAAGACCGGTTTGGATCTATTTGGAACAACAGGAATTGCGGGGTCCAGAGGAATAATGTGGGCAGTTGGGGGAATTACTCTCAGGCGCGGGGACCGGCCAGCAGGCGCCGTGCAACCGATTGACAACTTTCAGTTTCCAGCCGGCAGGTCTGGTTTCCCGAGCGGCCCTCGACGCTGACGCGGCCGGAATTGCGGCTCACGCGATAAAGCGCGCGGGCGCCGTGGTGTTGGGCGAGCGATGCAAGCGGCCAATCCGAATCGGCCAGCATGTGAATCGTGCCTTCCGGGCTGATCAGGATGGTGAAATCGCTGTGGCTGGCGGCAGCCTGGGCGGTTTCGAGAATCCCTTCGGCGTCCTGGAGAAAACCGCTCACGAGTTGCTTATCGGACCTCGGGCGGGGACTTTTCGGGAATTCGGAGTGGCTCAGAGCATCATTTATAGAGCGACAGTTCACAGTTTCCGGCTGACTTCATCGTTCTCGATCGCCTCGGCGATAGATGACGCTTTGTCCCAACGGAAATACTGCTCGGAGCCGAGTGAAAACGACTTTTGCACGAAGCGCCGGTGGAAGCGCCGCATTGCCCAGGCGAGGCCGACCCGAAACATGCGAGTCAAAGATCGCCTGAAGGAAATTCCGCGCTCGCGCATCGATCGTTTAGTCATGATACATCACCCCGTTTGGTGCCCTACCTCAGGACCTGCACTTCGAGGGCGGATGGGGCGCTCCGTGACCGGTAGATGCGCTCGGTGGCCTTCTGGAAATCATCGGCTCTGGCGTTATAGATATCCACGAATTTTTGCGGGTTGCGGTCGGCGAGCGGAAACCAGGTGCTGTGCACCTGCACCATGATGCGGTGGCCTCGCCGGAAGGTGTGCAGGGTTCCCGGCATCACGTATTCGAGCTTTTCCATTTTTCCCGGGACGAACGGTTCAGGCTTTTCGAAACTGTGGCGGAAGCGGCCGCGCATCAGCTCGCCGCGCACCAGTTGCTGGTAGCCGCCCATTTTCACCCCCGTTGGGTTGGGGTCGGGATCGGGAAACGTGTCGGGGTAGACGTCGATCAGCTTGGTGACGAAGTCGGAATCGGTGCCCGTCGTCGAGACGTAGAGGCGCGGGGTGAGCGGCCCGGCGACGGTGACGTTTTCGACCAGCGGATCGGTCTCGTAGACGAGCACGTCGGGACGCGTGGCGGCGAAGCGCTGATCCTCGACCATGTGCTCGCGCGTCATCCCGAGCGACATCTCGCCGATATAGGGAACCGGCTTGGCGGGATCGCTGATGTATTCGTCGTAAGCGGT
>Ga0070696_100002753_pt1 | contig 11665 bp, 9 predicted proteins | sample KBSK1253metaG_FD_65474 | JGI IMG/M metagenome (GOLD analysis project Ga0070696, IMG submission 65474) | Corn, switchgrass and miscanthus rhizosphere microbial communities from Kellogg Biological Station, Michigan, USA - KBS K1-25-3 metaG | ecosystem: Host-associated > Plants > Roots >... | reverse complement strand
AATAGTTGCACGATGATGGCAATCGTATTGATGAGAGTTGCAAGCGCGATGATAGAGGTCCAGCGATTGTAAGCGTTGGTGTTGCGCTCCTGGCTGCGCCAGAACATTTCCTTGCGATAGTTGGCCGGCGTCCATTGCGCATTTTCAATGCTGTTGCGATAGGCGGCGAGCAGCTCTTCGTCGCTGAGATCAATCAAAGACGTCTTTCCATCAGTGCGCTTGTTTCTGGGCATGATTATTCCTCTCGAATGAATTGTACGGCGGGGGTCTTTTAGTTTAGATATGATGCGGCAATAAGGGCGAGGCGTAGCCTCGCAAGAGAGAAAGAAGCTGGCCGGAAAGGCAGAGCCTTTCCGCACGGAAGGCGGCAGAGCCGCAAAGTTTTGCCGAACACACGGGAAAACATGCAGGGCCAAAACTCGAAACCACAAACTCGGAACCCATTACTCAGCACTCAGCACTCAGTACTCAGCACTCCGCCTTAGGTCTAGTATCGCCAGCTGGTCAGGTCCGCTCCCGGCGGTGCGCTCTTCAGTATTCTTTCAACAATCTTTGGCGCATAAAACTGGTGGTAGCGCAGTCGCGAGATGGCGTTCGGCAAAGTATGATCGCCATTCCAGCAGTGTTCCGCGCGCGGCTCGTAATCAATCTCGCCGCCGTAGTACGGATCTTTTGTGCCCTTTAGAAAGTTCTCCGCAAGATAGACCGCATCGTTCAAGTAATAGTTGTCGGCCTCGCCGACGTAGATGTGCAGTTTCCCCTGAAGCTTTGGGCCGAGCTTCTTCCAATCACGCCGCAAGATGTAGTTGAGGTCGTATTGCTCGCGCCAGTATTCAGCTACGGAATGATCAATCTCGCCGGTTGCCTTGTTCCAGATAGGTTTTGGGTAACCGTCTTTGCCGATCGGTGAATAGACCGCCTGCCAGATATCAAATTGTCCGCCCGAACGACTGTTGGTTCCGAGCGCCAGTTCCATTTGATTCATCTCAGCCACAGTTGCCGCGAGTTCGCCTAAATAGTTTCTCTTGCCGGGACGCGGCGTGCTTTTCCATGGGGCTTCGGACACATACGCGTTCTTATGTTCGTAGATATTGACAGTCGTATAGGCGCGAAAATCTATCGGGTCCGGACAAGCACCCCAGGCGCCGTTGTACTCGTCAGGATAAAAGATCTGCGCAGCCAGCGCTTCCCAACCACCGGTCGAGCCGCCATACATAAAACGCGCCCAGCCTTTCCCGATGCCGCGAAATTGCTTTTCGATAAGCGGAACCAGCTCGTAAGTAATGGCGTCGCCGTATGGACCAAGGTTGGCTGAGTTCACCGCATACGAATCGTCGTAATAGGGATTAGCATGCTGAATTTCAATAATGATGAAGCGTGGAAAGTCGGGACCGGTCCATGCCTGGTAAAACTTGTAAGCGTACTCCTGCTGAATCTTGTTATAGCCCGCAAGATGAAAACGCTCGCTGTAGTCAGGTTTTAGATTTGCATCCGGCGGCGTTTCGCGAAAGCCGCCGAAATCAGCAGGGAAGTGACCGTGAAAAATTACCAGGGGATAATGCGCGTTAGGATGACTATCAAAACCTTCGGGCAACAAAACATTCGCACCCAGGTACATTGGCCGTCCCCAAAACTTCGACAACAACTTGCTCTCGAGCTTTACGTGCTTGATGTATTTCGTATCTTTCGGTGGATCGATTGGCGGAATGATTTTGTCGAGACTGATCTTAAGCATGCGCGCATCGCCGGCCTTGATAGCGATCTTTTGGGGCGTGCTGTAGAGATTGCCCGGGGCACTATTCCACTGCTGGCCTTCGCCGCGATCCATCGGCAGCTTGACCGTGTGGCCATCCCCGCGATGGAAGGTTTCATAGCGATGCAGCAACGCCTGGATCCAGTAATCTCCCGGCGGCAAATCCGCCAGCGAGCGCAGCGGATAACCATATGCATTTGCGTCAATGATCGTTTCCTGACCGGGTTTCAGCCCATCGACATCAACGCCAAACACCTGTTGCGTGTTTAGATCTTCAGTGATCTGAAAGCGCGGTTCTTTGGCATTGTCTTTCGAGATGAGCAACAGCATTCTGCCGTCCAGGGGACTGTTGTTTCTGGTGGAGGGATACGAGATGGCAAAACGCAGTCGCGGGCTTTGTGTTTGAGAAATAACGGTTGCGGAGCTCGCCGCGACCGACAGGATAAACAGTGCTGCACAAAAAAGGTTTGCGAATCTCGAGTTCATGGTGTTCCTCGTTGCGTTCAGACGTAAAGCAAACTGTTAGTTTGCGTTGGTTGCTAAGGTTCAAGTTGAGTGCTAGTGCGCCACCGCAAACTAACAGTTTGCTCTGCATACTATTCACTAAACTGCAACTCCCCGGCCGTACGGATATTCGTTTCCTCGCCCTCTGGTAACGAACGATTTTTCGCGCTCGACCCATCGGCGTACTGCAATTTGTAGAGCCGCCAGTAAAGTCCGCGAAGCGCCAGCAACTCCTGATGTGTGCCCTGCTCGCGAATCTCGCCATGATGCAACACGATAATCTGATCCGCGCGCTGAATCGTCGAAAGGCGGTGGGCCACAACGATCGAGGTCCGATTGCGCATCACGCGCTCGATGGCCTGCTGAATCAGCTGCTCAGTCTCCGTGTCGATCGAGCTCGTCGCTTCATCAAGGATCAGTATCGCCGGATCAAATGCCAGCGCGCGCGCGAACGAAATCAACTGCTTTTGGCCGACCGAGAGCCCGGCGCCGCGCTCTTTCACTTCCGCCTGGTAATTATCTTTGAGCCGCATGATAAAAGGCTCAGCGCGCACCTCGCCGGCCGCCCAGCGTACGCGCTCATCCGAAATGTCTGCACGGCCAAGGCGAATGTTGCCCGCGACCGTGCCGCTGAAGAGAAAAATATCCTGCAAGACTACCGCGAAGTTTTCTCGTAGAGATTTCAGATCCCATTCGCGCAAATCGACGCCATCAAGCAGAATTCGGCCGCGCTGCACGTCGTAAAAGCGCATCAGCAAGTTTGTGATCGTTGTCTTGCCGGAACCCGTGTGGCCAACCAGCGCGATAGATTGTCCGGGTTCGACCTTAAACGAAACCTCCTTCAGTACCCAATCATCATCTTTGTAGGCAAACCAAACATTCTCAAATTCGATTTGCCCACTCGCGCGTCCGGATTTTAATGGCTTCGACGGCGTAGTGATAGCAATTGGTAAATCGAGGGTGCGAAAAATTCGATGCGAAGCAACAACGGCGGCCTGCAGCACATTGTACTTATCCGAGATGTCGCGAATCGGTTGAAAGAGAAAACTTGAATACTGGATGAAAGCGACCAACGCCCCCAGCGTCAGCACTGTATGCGCCGGCGTGTTGTTCATCACGCGATAGCCGCCATACCAGATGATTAGCGCGATGCCGGCCGCACCGATGAAATCGACCAGGGGAAAAAAGACGGCATAGAAAAAAATCGTATCGATGTTCGCCTTGCGATAGTCGGCGTTAATCTCGCGAAACTTCAAGAGCGACTTCTTTTCGGCATTGAAAATCTGCACGGTCTGGGCGCCTGCGAAGTGTTCCTGAAGAAACGCGTTGATGCGGGCAATGCGCGTACGGACCATGTCATAACCTTTGCGCGCGCCTTTGCGAAACCAGGTAGTTGCGGCCCACAGCATCGGAACAGTCAACAGGGTAACCAGCGTCAGGCGCACATCCATCCAAAGCATCACGCCAATGATCGACACGATCATCACGAGATCGCCGAGCAGATCAGTAATGCCGGCCGTAAACAGTTCGTTGAGCGAGTCAACATCGCTGGTGAGTCGAGTCATAATGCGACCGACCGGATTGCGATCATAGTAGGCCACTTCCTGATGCTGCAGCTTATCGTAAAGCTCACGACGCATGTCAAACATCACAAACTGGCCCACCGTGTTGAGCATGACGGACTGGAAATACGAGCAGACAAGTCGCAGCAGCTGGACGCCTACATAAAGGCCCACCAGCAACTGTAGTCCCGCGTACTTGCCGGGCAGGATGTACCAGTCAATTGCGTATTGAGTGAACTTTGGTTGCAGAATTCCCAACAGGTTCAGCATGAAGGTGAGCAACAACGCAACGCTCAGCGGCCGAACATAAGGACGCAGATAGCGCAGCAAGCGACGCGCCACCTGGAAGTCGTAAGTCTTGCCGATGGCTTCTTCTTCGTGAAATTGTTTGGCTGCGGTTGACAATGCTTTCTCAGTTCAACTGTCCCTGATTTCGATAGCCGGCATTCCGCAACTGAATGCGCCGCGGAAAATGCAACGCGATACCCAGGGCAGAAAACGCAAACAGAAAATAGTAATAGCGATACCCAATTAGAAACCGCTCTATTAATCCGAGCAGCGCGCTGACTTCGCAGATGGCGCACGCGATCACGAGACTCTTCTGCACTAAACTGATGTCCTGCTTCTCAACTGAACGCCTAAGCAGCTTGCTCTTAACGGCAAAGGAAAGGAGAACCAGCAAGAATCCGAGCACCATTAGGGTGATAACCAGGATTGAATTGGGCGGATTACCGGGCTGATCGTTGATTGCTGGGGCGATCAGGGAAAAGAGGAAGTACATCGCTACACTCATCAACAGACCGAACCACAGGACGACCAACGTTTGATACCTTTTGTCGAGGTCGGTTTCCATTTGTTTTTGACCCTTCCCTTTTTGACCGGTCACGAAGTCGCCGCCAACTCCTCTTCAAGTAACTGTCGCTCATGCAGAGCGGCATATTCGCCACCGCGTTCCAGCAGTTCATCATGCGTGCCGCGCTCAACAATGCGACCTTCGTCGAGTACGCAAATCAGATCCGCGTCGCGTACTGTCGAAATGCGATGGGAGACGATTAAGCTCGTGCGGCCGCGCATCACGCCGCGAAGTTTTTCCAGAATCTGTTCTTCAGTGTAGGTGTCAACCGAAGATAACGCGTCGTCCAACATCAGAATCTTCGGCTCCCGCAGGATAGCGCGCGCCATCGCGGTACGTTGTTTTTGTCCGCCGGAAAGAGTTAAGCCGCGCTCGCCCACCAGCGTGTCAAAGCCATCTGGGAAACCAGCTACGTCTTCCATCAAACCGGCCACATCCGCAGCCCATTCAATCTGCCGGCGCTCGGCATGCTCAACTCCGAAAGCAATATTTTCGGCCAGCGTTTCGCTAAACAAAAACGTTTCCTGCGGCACATATCCAATGCTTGAGCGCAGCTTGGCGAGCCGATAATCCCGAACCGAGATACCGTCAACAAACACGGTTCCCGCCGGCGCCTCGATGGCGCGCGGTATCAAACTGACCAGTGTCGACTTTCCACTGCCGGTCCGGCCAACAAACGCCACTGTTTGCCCGGGAGCGATACGCAAGTTGATATCGCGCAGGACCGGTTCGTCGTTTGGTTTGTAACTGAAAGTCAGGTTGCGAAATTCGATCTCACCTTCGCTTGGCGCCTTATCGATCGCATTTGGCGAATCGGCAATTGCCGGCTTAACAGCCAGGATGGAATTCATTCGCTTCAGGCTGGCAGTGCCGCGTTGATAAAGGTTCACTACGTAACCAAGCGCAATCAATGGCCAGATCAAGCGGAATAAGTACATATTGAAAACTGTAAATTGGCCGACGCTGATCTCGCCCCGAATAGCGGCCGGCACGCCGACCCAGATGATGAGGACGAAGCCCATGCCGATGAAAAACGTCATCAATGGCCGCATCAACGCGTCAATTCTGACCAGGCTTAAATTCTTCTCCGCATACTGACGATTCAGTTCGTTAAAGGCCGCGATCTCCGCGTCTTCCTGCGCGTAGGCGCGCACCACCCGCACGCCGGTAAAGTTTTCCTGCGCCCGCGCAGTGATCTGCGAAAAGAACTCCTGAATCTTTTCAAAACGAATGTGAACTTGTTGGCCGAAAAACTTTACTGTCAACGAGACAAGTGGCATCGTCACCAGCAACAGCAGTGTGAGGTGCCAATTGATCATGAACATCAGCGGCATGACGATGACCACCACGAACACCGTTTGCAGCGTATACATAATCATCGGCCCGGCCAGTTGCCTCACCGCCGCCAGATCGTTCGTTGCCCGCGCCATCAAATCGCCGATGCGATGTTCCTGGAAAAAAGACTGCGGCTGATCTACCAGATGGGCGTAGAAGTCCTGCCGCAGGTCATATTCAACCTTGCGAGACATTCCGATCAGGATGCGGCGTTGTAGAAAGAGGAATGTGCCACTGAGGATACTGGCGCCGAGCACCTTTGCGGCCGACAGTGTCAGCAGCGTCCAGGAAATTTGCGTCCAGTTGGCATCAACTGCCTGGCCGACAATCAACGGAATATAAAGATTGAAGAGAACGCTAGCGAGAATGCAGGCAATCCCAATGGCCAACGAAAGCTTGTAAGGAAGAAAATAGCGAGCGAATTTTCGTAGATCGTCCATGCGCAAAAGAAACCGCGAACCAATGAACCCCGGCTAAGAAAGCGAAAGGTTATGATGCGCGATTTTCCGGCTGGACGCCAGAAGGGAAGCTATGATTAGAGAAACAGGGAAGGGAGGATTAGATTTTGCGAACTGTTAAAGCCGCTGAAGCGCGTCGGTCGAATCAAAGTCTTCTAAATGCGGATCGAGGACATCGGAGAAAAGTTCGGGAGCTTCTTCCTCAGGCGAACTAACGCGATTGCGACCTGCGCGCTTGGAGTTATAGAGTGCTCGGTCCGCCGCCACCACCAGCGTGTCGCGCGATGAAGCATGCGCCGGAAAACTAGCAACGCCAAAAGAAGCGGTCGCCCGACCAAAACCTGTCACTTCCATCTTTTCAATGCGCCGGCGCAGACGTTCGGCGACCAGCTTCGCGCCTTCGGGATTTGCCTGGGGGAGGATTATGACAAACTCGTCGCCCCCAAAACGCGCGGCAGTATCGACGGCGCGCAATTCCGCGCGCAGGTTATCCGCCAGCATGCAGAGCGCTTCGTCACCCGCTTCGTGTCCAGCCTGATCGTTGATGTATTTAAAGTGATCAAGGTCGAGCATGATTAGCGAAAGGGGCTGGCGCATGCGCGTTGCGAGATGAAGATCGCGCTCAAGTTGTAATTCAAACGAGCGGCGGTTGTAGCAGCCGGTCAAACCGTCGGTTAGGGCCTGTTCCTGCATCTGTGCAAATAAGTGCGCCTGATTCACAGCTACCGCGAGCTGATCGGCGACCGTGTGCAGTAGTAAGAGTTCGTTCTCAGCCCAAATGCGATCCTTGTCGTCCGAGCGAACCAACAGTAATCCTACAAAACTTCCCTGGTAGATTAGCGGCACGACTGCATCAGTCAATACCGATTCAACTTTCGAATTATCGCCATCAACCACGTAAGCTTGCGGTGAGACTGAGAGGCGTTCGCTAATGGAATCAATATCGGTCAGCAATGAGGCACGCGCCGCATCGTCGCCAGGGTCATGGCGAAAGTAGCACTTTGTCATCTGCCGGCCCACCAGCGCGCCTTCCACCCGCACCGCGCAGGATTGCACGTTTAGGGCACGCCCAACTTCGTCGGCGGCAGTCTGCAAAACGCTGTCCAGTTCGAGGGAGTTTCTTATGGCAGTCGCGAGGCGATTGACCGCGATCTCGCGTTCAGCTTGTTCCTGTAAAAGTCGTGCTAGTTTCGTGGTGACGCCCAGCGTGAGTTGCAGCGACGTCGCTTTCGGCATCGATGTGCGCACAGCTTTTGAGAAAACGTCTGAATAGACAGCGTGTTCAGCAGTCACACGGGCCATCAAGTACTCGAGCGCCGAGTAAACAACGTCGGGCTCGAAGGTCCAGATGACCAAATCGCGCGAAGCGTCATCGTTATCTTCGTTCTTAACCGAGGCCAGCAGAGCGGAGAAGCGCGCGTCGGCAATTACTACAAAGCGCTCATAAGACTTATCCAGATCGGTGCGCTTAAAGACAACCGTCTTTATGTCCTCTTTTCCGCGGATTAATGCCAGATTGGAAAGTGCATCTTCCGGACTGACCCAAAGAAAGAGGTTCTCAGCTGCTTGATCAAGTTCCTTGATGCGAGTGACGTCGCGCGGTGGGCGCACGCCGGCGGCAGGTAAACTTTCGACGATGAGTGCGCTCAAATTGTTTTCGAGCACTACGTCTTCAAAATAACGCTGAAGTTGCGCGATGGTGGAACCCGCACAAGAGACGGGAGTCAATTGTCGGGAGTGTTGGGCCAGGAGGGAGTGGTACAGGGAGTACATGGTGAGCGGTTCACCGAAGGGCTATAAGTCTGTGGCTGCTTGCGAGGGCTAACACCGTACTGGGAGCGGCGCAACGGAAGGCCAAAAACATTTTACATGGATGAACACTGTGTGTCCAGCAAAAATTCCTTGCAAAAACGGGGATTTTTGCCGCTTTTAGCTCAGCTTAATGTATGTGCTAAGTGCTGTTGCGAGCAGGCTTTCCGAAGCATCGACCACTTCGGCGGAGACAGTAAACAGCCGGCGGCCCTGACGCAACACCCGGGCGGTTGCTCTCAGCGTTCCTTTCACAGCGGGGCGGAGGTAGCTGATGCTTAGGTCTACGGTCGTCACTTGTTCTTCAGGTTCGAGCAAAGTGAGGATGGCAAAAGCTGTAGCGGTGTCCAGCAACGACGCGATTGCTCCACCATGGACCACGCCATGGTTCTGAGTAAGTTCCGGGCGGATGGCAAGCGTGAGGGTCGCCTCGCCCGGAGTTACTTTTTCCAGTTCGATGCCGAGCAACTGAGCGTACGGAACTGCCTGGATGGCTCGCTCAATTCTTTCCAACCGATCACCAGCCAAGACGGCCTCGGTCATGATCGATAGCTCGCTTCAGTGGTGGGCTCAACGATCACCGCTGTGCCATAAGCGAGCACTTCGGTGACGCCGGAGGTCACCTCGGTGGCGTCATAGCGCGCGCCGATGATCGCGTTAGCGCCAATTTCAGTGGCATGTTGGATCATGATTTCAAACGCGTCCGACCGGGTTTGCTCGCACAGTGTTGTCCAGACGGTGATGTTTCCGCCAACGACCATCTGAAATCCAGCGCCGATGGTGGCGAAAATGTTCCTGGAACGAACGACGATTCCGCGCACGATGCCCAAATTTTGAGTGACACGGAAGTTCGGCAACTCAAAAGCGGTGGTTACCATTTGATGTGAAACAGAATAGCGAGGCGGGCTAACGTTGTAGGGTGCCCGCCTGTCGAGAGGATCACTGTTCATGTGCGCTTCCTTTTGGTTGTTGCTTTTGCGAAAAGCTTAATTTTCTTTGGCGACGATTCGTTTTTAGTCTCTCGTTCGCGAGGAATCCATAAATAGCGTTGCAAATCACAACGGCCGCGTTCGTTGAATTCTACGCCTTCCGCTGCGAGCATTCGTTGTTGTTTATCGTAGGGTAGCGCAATTCTTCCCGTTGAGCAGCCGCCCTGCGCATTTATTACTCTGTGCCAGGGCGTTCTGTCATCCGAGCCATGCATTACAAAACCAACCGTACGCGGTGTGTAACTCTCGCCAAGAATTTCTGCGAGCTGGCCGTAGGTCATTACTCTGCCGGCCGGGATCGAGCGAACCACACGATAGACGCGCTCGCGATAATTCTTGTCAGGTTCGCTTTTATGTTTTGACGACGCCATTTCATTCTGTCTATGCCGGCGTTCGCAAAACCGCGCGCGCGGGCGCGCCATCCCCGTTGCCGCCGGCAATTCGCAACGGCAAACAAACCAGTTCGTACTCTGCGGCGGGAACGTTACGCAGGTCCAGCCCCTCGAGAATTACCACGCCGCTGGACAAAAGAATCCGGTGCGTCTCGTGATTCGATGAGAACTGTTCAATCGACAGGTAGTCGATGCCTACCAGCTTGATTCCCAGTTGGATCAAGCGCCTCGCCGCGTCGGTTTCCAGATAAGTATAGTCAGTACGAAAGCCTGCTTCCGGATAGTTCCAAAAACTGGAGTTGCGCGTTTTGAAGAGCACTCTTTCCGAGCCCCGATTGCAGTTATCCGTCACAAAATTCGCATCTATCGCCATCACATCCGTAGGTAGCTCCAAAACTGTCGCCTTACCCATCAGGCTTTCAAGCGGTAAAGCGTCGACCTTTGAACCTCCGGCGATGAAATGCGCGGGTGCATCGACGTGTGTGCCGGAATGAGCACCAAAATTGAGCAGCGAAACATTTGCCGCATCACCGCGATCCAATTCTGACCACGATTTGATCTCGATGGTAGGGTCGCTCGGATAAGTAGGAGTTGCCGCCGAGAGTGGCACGCTGATGTCGTAAATTGTCATGCAAACAAAATTGAATCGTTAGGAGTGTCGTGCGCGGCATAGTAATGTCGCCTTTGAAGCGTGTCAATCATTCTCGAAATCGAGTGTTATGAAAAGGCCTTTGGTCGCAGGCTGCATCGATATTGAAATAGCGACGCTTGCGATGGCAGCCACGCTTCGTTAGCATCGCTCTACCTTAATCTGAAACGTCCCCAATGAAGTGAATTCAACAAAAAAGCTGCGACTGGCGGCATCGAGTTATCTGAATACCGCCCCCTTAATCTGGAGTTTCAAATACGGCGCGCGCAAAGACGACGTGGAACTCAGCGAGGCCTTGCCGTCGGCATGCGCAGCTCTGCTGGCCAGGCATGAGGTGGATTTTGCACTCGTGCCTGCTATTGAATACCAGCGGATCGAAGACGCTGAGTTGATGCCGGGTGTTTGTGTTGGCTCGCGGCAAAAAGTGCGTAGCGTCGTGCTGGTGTCGCGGCTGAATAATTTAAAGAAGGTGCGAACGGTTGCGCTCGACGACTCCTCGCGAACCTCGGCCGCGCTGGTAAGGATAATCTTCAAAGAGTTTCTGCAATTTGAGCCCGAATGGATCACTCGTTCGCCCGATCTCAAACAAATGCTTCGCGATAGCGATGCCGCGCTGATAATAGGTGATCCGGCGATGACGTTTGCGCGCGACGGCCTGCGCGTTTGGGACCTGGCGGCCCTGTGGCACGACTTCACTGGCCTCGGATTCATATTTGCGATGTGGATGGGAAAAACAGCGAACAGCGGCGCCACCACGATAGATTTTTTACAAGCAGCGAAAGAAGGGTTGACCACCCGAAATGAAATTATCGACCACTACGAACAGCGTCTGGGACTATCGCGAAGTGAACTGGAAGCTTATCTGACAGAAAACATCACCTTCTTTTTGGACGACGATTTGCGCAAAGGGCTGGAGCTCTATTACGAACTGGCATACAAGCACGAGCTTATTCCGGGGCTAAAGCCTTTGAATTTGTAGAATGCAGGGGATAGTATTCAGTTAGAGAAACCAAGTGAACAGGACTGAAATCAAGCCCATTCTGGAACGTGCTCTTGCCGGCGTTCGCCTGACAGCGGACGAGTGCACAGCGCTGCTTGAATCGCACGATATTGCGGCCATTGGCGCTGCTGCCGATGAGATTCGGCGACGACGGCATCCGGACAATATTGTTACTTACATCATTGATCGCAACATTAATTACACGAACGTCTGCAACGTAGTTTGCACCTTCTGCGCTTTCTATCGTCGTCCCGGCGCGCCCGACACCTACGTGCGCACAATTGAACAAATTTGCGAGAAGATCGATGAGACGATCGCGCTTGGCGGCACCGGCGTTCTGATGCAGGGCGGATTGCATCCT
>Ga0070696_100002751_pt1 | contig 11668 bp, 13 predicted proteins | sample KBSK1253metaG_FD_65474 | JGI IMG/M metagenome (GOLD analysis project Ga0070696, IMG submission 65474) | Corn, switchgrass and miscanthus rhizosphere microbial communities from Kellogg Biological Station, Michigan, USA - KBS K1-25-3 metaG | ecosystem: Host-associated > Plants > Roots >... | reverse complement strand
CAGCGCCCCGAGGAGGAGTCACCGTGACCGCCGTCGTCGTCCTGTGCGTCGCCTTCCTCGCCGTCGCCGCGCTGCTCCTGGTGGTGCGGATCTCCCTCGGCCCCACCATGCTCGACCGCGTCGTCGCCCTCGACGTGCTGGTCGCCGTGGTGATCTGCGGGCTGGCGCTCGAGGCCGCCGTCCGACGGCACACCACGACCCTGCCGATCCTGGGCGTGCTGTCGCTGCTCGGCTTCGTCGGCTCGGTCAGCGTGGCCCGGTTCACGCCAGGCAGCGACGACGTGGAGGTGGAGCAGTCGTGACCTGGAGCAGCGCGGCCGACCTCGCCGCAGCGGCCTGCCTGATCCTCGGCGCGCTGCTCGCGCTGATCGCGGCGGTCGGGATCCTGCGGTTCCCCGACGTCCTCACGCGGATGCACTCCGCCACCAAGCCGCAGGTCCTCGGCCTGTTGCTGGTCCTGCTGGGGCTGGGCCTTCGGCTCCGCGACGCACGGGCCATCGGGATGCTCGCCCTCGTGGCGCTGTTCCAGCTGGTCACCTCACCGATCGCCAGCCACATGGTCGGTCGGGCATCGTTCCGCGCCGGCCAGGTGCGTCGCGACCTGCTGGTCGTGGACGAGCTCAGCGAGGTGCTTCCCCGCCCGGAGCAACCGCGGCAGCCGTGAGGGCGGCGTTGGCCAGACCGCTGGGCCAAGCCGTAACGTCCCGTGGACAGGCCGGCACGACCTGGGAGGTCACCGATGGTGGACGACGGCGTCGAGGGCTGGTCCGCGGATCCGCGGGGGATGCGGCCGGTCGTCGTGGGCTACAACGCCAAGAAGCACAGCCGACAGGCCCTGCTGTGGGCGGCCGGCGAAGCCGCGCGACAGGCCGCGCCGCTGCTCGTCGTGCACGCCGCCAACTACCCGGGGATGGCGTCGGGCCCGGGGCCGGGGCCGCTCGACCACGAGCCGGGAGCCCTCGACGCGGACCAGGAGGTGACCGTCCGCGGCGTGTCCGAGGCCCTCGAGGCCTTCCCTGATCTGCGGGTCGCCGGGGCCACGGAGGTTGCCGCCCCGGCGGACGCCTTGAGCGACGCGAGCCAGGACGCTGCCCTGGTGGTCGTCGGCACCCGTGGGTACGGCCGCGTCGTCGGCACCCTGCTGGGATCGGTCGCCTTCGCCGTCGCCGCCCGGGCCAGGTGCCCGGTGATCGTCGTCAAGGGTGAGCCGGCGGTACGACCGGTCGGGCCGGCGCACCGCGTCGTGGTCGGGACCGACGGCTCGGCACCGGCATCGGCAGCGGTCGGCTTCGCCGCTGACCGCGCTGCTGCCGCCTCGGCATCCCTGGAGATCGTCGCCTGCTCCGCGGGCGGTCCCGGCGCGGACGCTCGTGACACCCGTGCGCCGGCGGAGTCGATCGCCCGGTCCGCGGCAGCCCGGCTGAGCGCTGCCCGCCCGGAGCTCGACGTCAGCATCCGTGTCGAGCTGGGTCCCGCCGATCGCACTCTCGTCGAGGCCTCGGACGACGCGGGGCTGGTAGTGGTCGGCACGCGGGGCCGTGGCGCGCTCGAGGGGATGCTCCTCGGCTCGACCAGCCGAGGCGTGATCTCCGGTGCCCGGTGCCCGGTCGCGGTGCTCGGCGACGATCAGAGCTGGGAGGTCGGTTGAGACCGGCGTGACCTCCTGCCGGCGTCGGCTCGATCAGCTACGTCAAGGGCCGCAGCCCGGTGAGCACCTCGTTGAAGGCCTCGGTGGTCGAGGGGTGGGTCCAGATGCCGTCTCGGAGCTGGCCGGCGGTCGCGCCCGTCCGCATGGCGAGCGCGACCAGGTTGATCACGTCCTGCGCGTCCACGCAGAACAGCGTGGCACCGAGGATGTGGTCGGTCTCGGCGTCCACGATGACCTTGACGAGCCCGTGGGTCTCGCCGAGGATCTTCGGCCGCGGCATGGCCGCGATGTCAGCGATCTTCTTGGTCGCCATCAGGACCGGGCGCCCCAGACGCCGCGCCTGGGTCTCGTTGATCCCCACCCGGGCGAGCGGTGGGGTCAAGAACGTCGTGGTCGGCACCGCGACGCGGTCGCCCGTCCCGCGTCGCCCCTGACCGGTGAGCTGGTCGAGAACGATCCGGTAGTCGTCCAGCGAGATGTAGGTGAACTGCGGGCCGCCGTTGACATCGCCGACCGCGAAGACGCCGGGCGCCGATGTCCGGAGCCGCTCGTCGACCTCGATGAAGCCTCGATCATCGGTGGTGATGCCGGCCGCGTCCAGGTCGAGCCCGGTGATGGCTGGGCGGCGACCGGCCGCCACGAGAACGGCGTCCGCCTCGAGCGTTCGAGGTCCCAGGCGACGGCTGACCGTCACCGTGGCGGGGCCGTCGACACCACTGCCATGATCGCGGATCGACGCCACGTCCGCGCCGAGAAGCAGCTCGACGCCCTGCTCCTCCAGCAGCCCCCTGACGGCGTCCGCGACGTCACGGTCCTCGCGGCGCATGAACGTCTCGTTGCGGTCGATGACGCAGACGGAGGAACCGAAGCCTGCGAACATGCCCGCGAACTCGAGCCCCACGTAGCCGCCACCCATGATGACCAGTCGCCGTGGCAGGGGGTCGACGTGCTGGAGGGTGGTGGAGTCGTAGATCCGGGTGCTGTGGTCCGCGCCGTCGATGTGCGGCCTTGCCGGTACGGAGCCGGTGTTGACGACGATCGTGTCGGCGACCACCCGAAGTCGGTCGGAGCCGGCACTCACCTCGACCTCATGGGCCGAGATGAACCGCGCCTCCCCGTCGATCAACGTCACGGCGTCGACCTCGGCGAGCATGGCGTGGTTGCGCGCGTTGAGCTTGCCGATCAGCGTGTCGCGCCGCTGGACGGAGGCGCCGAACCAGTCCTGCGGGTCGTCACCGTGGCGACGGGATGCGGCGTCATGGATCAGCGCCTTCGTGGGCACGCAGGCGATGTTGATGCAGGTCCCGCCGTACATCTGCGGTGACCTCTCCACCAGTGCGACGTCCCTGCCCGACCTGCCGAGCGCACCGGCGAGCGTCTTGCCCGCCTTCCCCCAGCCGAGGACCAGCGTGTCCACCTCGATCCTGCTCATGCGCCCTCCCTGACCGGGACCGTGCCTCGCATCTAGTCGGTCACCTTGCTGGCCGGTCGCCGCTGGTCGAGGTCGGCGTACTCGGGGTGGCGGACGATCCATGCCTGCACGAACGGACAGAGCGGCAGCACCTTCAACCCGAGCTGTCTGGCGTGGTCGAGCGCGCCCTGGACCAAGGCGCCCCCGATGCCCTGCCCCTCCAAGGTCGGGTCGACCTCGGTGTGCGTGAAGACGACCAGGTCCTCGGTCCTTGCGTACGCCGCGAAGCCGAGCACGGCTCCGTCTCGCACGGCGTCGTAACGGCGGCGCTCCGGTGCGTCGACCACCAGCGCGCTCATCGAGCGACGGTAGCGCCCGGAGATGGTCATTGCATGACGGAGGAGTGCGCACCGCGTTCCGTGGGGAGGCCGGCGCGCCAGTCGGTGTGGGTGGAGCTGAGGGGACTCGAACCCCTGACCCCCTCGTTGCGAACGAGGTGCGCTACCAGCTGCGCCACAGCCCCAAGAGCACCTGTCGGTGCGGCGACAAGGTTACCAGCCCGCGGCGGGTGCCCAGCCAGCGGCGATCGGCTCAGCCGCCGGCGGCGATGCGGCGTTCCAGGATCTCGTCCAGGTCGAACGCGGGGGCGGCCGGGCCGTCGACCTGAGCGGCCGAGGGTCCGGTCGCCGTGGGGACGTCGGCCGCGTCCAGCTGCGGGGCGACCGCGCGGCGGACGACCGGGCGCGCCTTGGGCTTGAGCGTGTACGTCGGGGGCGGCACCGGCACCGGCTGCCAGCCGTCAGCGACGGGCCTCGGCTCGGGGCTGCCGGTCGCCCCAGCGTCGGTCGGAGCGCTCAGCGGCGGCTGCCCCCCGGCGTCCGGCGTGGTCGCGAACGATTCGGGCGTCGCGACGGCAGCACCATTGCTGACACGGCGGGCCGCGGCCACCTGCTCGATGACAGCGCGTACGTCCTGGTGATGGCGTGGACGGCGGGTCGGTGCCGGCACGCGGGAGGCGAGGCTTCGTCTGACCGCCCCTCGTCGGCGCGGGGTGCGCGGACGCGCGCGGCGAGCGGTGCGACGCAGCTGCACGAGAGCAAGGGCCAACAGCGCACTCACGACGGCCGCCAGCCACCAGGCCAGCGCCGTGGTGGCGACGAGCAGCCAACCGGCGACGGTCCCGGCCACGAGTCCGAGCAGCAGACGAGCGCGGCGGCGCGCGGCCTCGCGGGTGATGCGGCCCGTGACGTGCCCGGACGTCGAACCGCTGGCAGCTCCACTGACCCCAGGGTTGCGGTGCGAGTCCCGGACGGCCGCGGCCCGCGGATCGGTCAGCGGCCGACGTCCAGCTGCCCCGGACCGAGCGACCAGGGGCGCGCGCACCGGCGCGACGACATAGGCGCGGGCGGTCGGGCGCGCCGCGCTGACCGGTCGGGTCGGCGTGCGGCGCTCGAGCACGCGCATCGACTGCGAGAACCGGTCGATCGAGCGGGCGGTTGCGAGCTGGTCGCGTCGGCGGACCCAGTGCCCCAGCAGGTACGCGGCCCACATCGCGATGATCGCGAGGAAGATGAGGCTGCTGGGGTCCACGGTGACACACCGTAGGTCCGCGACCACCCCCGGCCCGGCAGGTGGGGCGGTGTGTCGTGATACTGGTGTGACTGATGGGGTTGAGGCAGCCGTCGAGATCCTCCAGATCCGGCGCTCAGCCTCGCCGGCGGCTCGCGTGGTAGGCGGCCAGCAGCCCACCGGCGGGCAGGTCCTCGGTGCAGAGGGCGAACGTGCGGTGGTCGCGCCAGGCCCCGTCGATGTGCAGGTAGCGCCGGCGCAGGCCCTCGTCGCGAAAGCCCAACTTGGCGACGACCCGCAGGCTCGCGGTGTTCTCCGGTCGGATGTTGACCTCGAGGCGGTGCAGCCCGGCGCGCAGCAGGCAGTAGTCCGTGACGAGCGCGACGGCGGTCGGCACGATGCCCTGGCCCGCCACGTCCCGCGACACCCAGTAGCCGACGTGCCCGGACCGCAGCGACCCCCAGCTGATGCCGACCACCGACAGCTGGCCCACCACCTGCCCGGCCACCGTGATCGTGAACGGCAGGGCGCGGCCGGCGCGGGCCTCGCTGTTCATCGACCGCACGAGCTGGCGGAACCGCAGCGGCGGCGTGTCCGGATCGGGGCTGGTCGCCTCCCAGGGCGTCAGCCAGTCACGGTTCTGCTGCCGCAGGCGCCGCCACACCGACGCGTCGCGGTACCGCAGCGGCCGCAGTCCGATGTCGTCGTCGGCGAGCTCGACCGGCCAGGTCATCGCCGGATCGCCGCCCCGGCGGGCGGCCCCAGTCGCAGCATCGTTCAGTCCGTGTCCACCGGCAGGGCGTCGGGGTGGGCGTCGGGCGAACGGTGGCCGTGGTGCACGTGCGCCCCGCTGTCCACCTGGTCGGTGCCGCTCGCGGAGTGGTCGACGTCCGCCACCTGGTCGATGGCGTGGCGCAGCACCGGCTCCAGCACGGCGAGGCCGTCGCGGCACCCGCCGCGGGTGCCCGGCAGGTTCACGACGAGCGTGCGGCCGGCCAGCCCGGCCAGGCCACGCGACAGCATCGCGGCCGGGACCCCCTTGGCGATGCCGTACGCACGGATGGCCTCCGCGATGCCTGGCACCGGCCGGTCGATCACCCGCGCCGTCATCTCCGGCGTCAGGTCGCCGGACGTCAGCCCGGTGCCGCCGCTCGTCAGGATCACCTCGGGAGAGTCCGCGAGGGCCGCCGTCAGGGCGGCGTGCACGGGCTCGCCGTCCGGCACGACCACGGGGTCGCCGACCTCGAACCCCATGCGGCGCAAGCCGTCGGCCAGCACCGGCCCGCCGCGGTCTTCGTAGACGCCCGCCGACGCGCGGTTCGAGGCGACGATCACCCTGGCTCTCATGCGGCCCATCCTGGCGCACCTGTCGCCGACCGTGTCGCCGGGTGCGCTCAGGGCGCCGTCCAGTCGCCCGAACGCCCGCCGCTCTTGGCCACGACCCGGACGTCGGTGATGCGCGAGTGCTTGTCGACGGCCTTGACCATGTCGACCAGTGCGAGCGCGGCGACGGCCACGCAGGTGAGCGCCTCCATCTCGATGCCGGTGCGGTCCGCAGTGCGCACGGTGGCCTCGATGTCGACGCCGTCGTCTGTCACCTCGAGGTCGACGACGACCCCGTGGACGGCGATCGGGTGCGCCAGCGGCACCAGGTCGGGGGTCTTCTTAGCGGCCTGCAGCCCGGCGATGCGGGCGACGGCCAGCGCGTCGCCCTTCGGCACCGTGCCGTCGCGCATGGCCGCCACGGCGTCCGGCGAGAGCAGCACGCGGCCGCGGGCGGTGGCGCTGCGGGCCGTCACCGCCTTGGCCGACACGTCGACCATGCGGGCCTGGCCGCGCTCGTCGACGTGCGTGAGTCGGGGTGCCTCGCCGGCAACTCCGCTCATCGGCGCCGCCGGTCCAGCACGAGGCACCGCATCTCGTCGCCGACCTGCACGCGCGTCACCTGCTCAGGCACGACCACCAGGCACGAGGCCTGCGCGAGACCGCCGAGGACGTACGAGCCCTGCGACGGCCCGGCCAGCCGCACGACCCGCGCGCCGTCCTCGGCGGTGCCGAGCTCGCCGCGGGCCAGCTGCACCTTGCCGGGCGGGGCCGTCCAGGACTCCAGCGCCCGCGCGGTCTCGCTGCGCCGGAAGAGCGCGGTGTGCCCGGCCATCTTGCGGATCACGGGCCGCACGAACATCTCGAACGACACGAACGAGCTCACGGGGTTGCCGGGCAGCGTGAAGATCGGCGTGTGGTCCTCGCCCACGCTGCCGAACCCCTGGGGCATGCCGGGCTGCATGGCGACCTTGCCGAACCACACGGTGCCGAGCCCGGACAGCACCTCCTTGACCGTGTCGTACGCGCCCGCGCTGACCCCGCCCGAGGTGATCACCAGGTCGGCGCGGAGCAGCTGGTCGGTCAGCGAGCGCAGGAACTCCTGCGGCTCGTCGCGGACGACCCCGACGCGGTACGGCCGGGCGCCGGCGTCGATGGCCGCCGCCGTCAGCATGATGCCGTTGCTGTCGACGACCTGGCCGAACCCGGGGGTGCGGCCCGGCTCGACCAGCTCGCTGCCGGTGGAGAGCACGACCACGCGCGGTCGGGGGTGCACTCGCACCCGGGACCGGCCGACCGCGGCCAGCAACGCCAGCTGGGTCGGGCCGAGCTGGCTGCCGGCGCTCAGCACCAGGTCGCCGGCGCGCACGTCGCTGCCGGCCCGGCGCACGTGCCGCCCCTTCGGGGAGCCCGCCCGCAGCTCGACCTCGCGCACGCCGGCGTCGGTGTCCTCGACCGGCACGACCGTCTCGGCACCGGCCGGCATCGGCCCGCCGGTCATGATCCGCACGGCCTGGCCGGGCACGAGCCTGGCCTGGTGCGTCGACCCGGCCGGGACGTCGGCCACCACCGGCAGCCGCACGGGGTGCGCGTCGTCGGCGGACTCGACGTCCGCGACCGTGACCGCGTAGCCGTCCATGGCCGAGTTGTCGAACCCCGGCAGGTCGAGCGGGCTGACGACGTCCTCGGCCAGCACGCAGTCCTGCGCCTCGAGCAGCGCCAGCTCGAGCGGCTCCAACGGCGCGACCGCGTCCAGGCAGCGACGCAGGTGGTCCTCGACCGGGATCATCGGCGTCCGGCGAGCCACGCCGCGAACTGCTCGCCGAGCTCGTCGTTGGCCTCGCCGAGCTGCACGACGGCCTTCAGGTAGTCGAGCCGGTCGCCGGTGTCGTAGCGCCGGCCGCGGAACACCACGCCCCACACGCCGCCGCCGTCCTCGGGCGGCATGCCCGACAACGTCTGCAGCGCGTCGGTGATCTGCACCTCGTTGTTGCGCCCCGGCGGGGTGGCCCGCAGCACGCCGAACACGGCCGGGTCGAGCACGTACCGGCCGATGATGGCCAGGTTGCTGGGTGCGTCGGCCGGGTCCGGCTTCTCGACGAGGCTCGTCACCCGGACGACGTCCGCCGGGGTGCCCGGGTCGCCCACCGGCTCCACGGCGGCGCACCCGTACAGGTGCGTCTGGCTGCGCGGCACCTCCATGAGCGCCACGACGCTGCCGCCGCGGCTCGCCCGCACCTCGAGCATGGGGGTGAGCAGCGCGTCGCGGGTGTCGATGAGGTCATCCCCGAGCAGGACGGCGAACGGCTCGTCGCCGACATGGCGTGCGCCGCAGAGGATCGCGTCCCCCAGCCCGCGCGGGTCGCCCTGCCGCACGTAGTGCACGTCGGCCAGCGTGGTGGCCAGGCGCACCCGCTCCAGGCGGTCGAGGTCCCCCTTGGCCTCCAGCGCGGCCTCGAGCTCCCACTGCCGGTCGAAGTGGTCCTCCAGCGCGCCCTTGTTGCGGCCGGTGACCATGAGCACGTCGCGCAGCCCGGACGCCACCGCCTCCTCCACCACGTACTGGATGGCCGGCTTGTCGACGACCGGCAGCATCTCCTTGGGGATCGCCTTGGTGGCGGGCAGGAACCGGGTGCCCAGCCCGGCTGCCGGGATCACGGCCTTGCGGACCGCCTGCGGCGTCGGGCACGGCTCCTGCGTCGGGGTCGTCATGGGGCGAGGCTATCGCCCGCCTTCTGCTCCTCACCGCCCGAAGCGGCGGCCGACGTGGTCGGCAGCGGCGCCAGCTGGTAGCGGTCCCGGCCGGCGCGCTTGGCCGCGTAGAGCCCGTCGTCCGCGGCTCGCACCAGGTCGCCGCTGGACGTCCCGTGGCTGGGCAGCGACGCGACGCCGATGGAGACCGTGACGATGACGTTGTCCTCGCCGACCACGAACGGCGCCTCCCGGATGGCCTCGCAGATGCGCGCCGCAAGGTGCAGCGCGCCCTCCGTGTCGGTCTCCGGGGTGATGACGACGAACTCCTCGCCGCCGTACCGCGCCACCGTGTCGACCTCCCGGACGCAGGCGGCGACGCGCCGGGACAGCTCGCGCAGCACGGCGTCGCCCACGGTGTGCCCGTAGGTGTCGTTGACCCGCTTGAAGTGGTCGAGGTCCATCAGCAGCAGCGCCAGCGGCCGGTCGAACCGGGTGGCACGCTCGACCTCCCGGGCCAGCGTCGTCGTCATGTGCCGCAGGTTGCCGGCGCCGGTCAGCGGGTCGGTGACCGACAGCCGCTGGGCCTCCCGGTGCAGCAGCACGTTGTCGACCGCGATGCCCGCCGGCCCGGCCAGCGACACCAGCATCGCCTCGTCGTCGGTGTCGAACGCCGGCTCGGCCGGGTCGCGCTCGACGACGATGACCCCCAGCACGCTGTGCCCTCGCCGCAGCGGCGCCCCCAGCGCGGGCCCGCCCAGCACCGTCGTCCCGTCTTCGTGCCCGTGCCCGAGCCGTCGGGGCTGCCCGTCCGCCGCCACCTCGCCGGCCAGGTCGGCGCCGATCGGCAGGCGCCGGACGGCGGCCCGCGGCGCACCGGACGGCACGGACACCCGCGCGACCACGGAGCCGCCCTCGATGAGCCAGGCCGTGGCGCGCTGGCCGGACGTCGCGGAGGCCGCAGCCGCGAGCACGGTGCTCAGCAGCCCGTCCAGGTCGTGCGTGCGCTGCAGCGCGTCGCCGAGCCGGGCGACGTTCTCGCGCAGCAGGTCGCGGCTGCGGTGCAGCTCGCCGATGCTGAGCTCGAGCTCGTCGGTCATGTGGTTGAACGCGCCCGACAGCCGGCCGAGCTCGTCGGTGCCGCCGGCCGGCAACCGACCGGTCAGGTCACCTCGGGCCACCCGCTCCGCGGCCTCGGTGAGCGCCAGCACCGGGCTGGTGAGGCTCTGCGCCAGCCACAGCACGAGCAGGAAGCCGAGCAGCAGGCCTGCGAGCAGGATGGCGAGGACCGTGCCCTGGATGACCCGCGACCCCGGCGTCGGCACCGCCGCGGCCACCGCGCAGAACTGGCCGGACGTCGCGCCGGCCGTCGAGACCTGCCAGCCGGACGCCTCACCGGTCGCCGCGCCGGAGGCCGCTGCCTGACGCAACAGCTCGGCGTCCGGGCCGCGCACGGTGGAGGCCCCGCTGCCGCCGGGGCAGGCGAGGGCGAGCGCGGTCCGCGAGTCCAGGCCCATCCCGCGCGCCAGGGCCTGCAGCCCGGAGCTGCCGAGCACCCGGCCGACCACGACGGTGCCGAGGCTGGTGCCACCCGTGCCCATCGCGGGCACGACCTCGGCCAGCACGGGGTCGCCGGTCACGGTCGCGGGCGCCTGGCCGGTGCCCTGGCGCCGGGAGCAGCTCAGGTCGACCAGCCGCGCCGGGTCCAGGTTCGGCACCGTGCCGGCGGAGGCGACGACGCGGCCGCTCTTGACGACGGCCGCGAACGCGTCGGGCTGGCGGGCGATGGCCGACCGGGCCGCGGCGCCGAGGTCCGGCGAGGCGGCCTGCAGGGCGAGCGAGCGGGCCGACTCGCCGATGGAGCGGCACTGCTCGATGAGCACGGCCGACGTGCTGCTCGCGACGCGGGCGGACGACTCGGCGGCGGCGCGCGTGGCCTGCCGGGGCGCGAGCACGCTCATCACCACCACGGCGACCACCGCGGGCACGATGAGGACGACCCCCAGGACGAGCGCGAGCCGCGTCCGCACGGAGCTCATCGCGTCCCTTCCCTCGTTGCCGGCGCCACGTGTGCCCCTCCCTTACCAGCGGTGGCATCGTGGCACGGATCATGCTGCTACCGATACCGCCGCGGCGACTGCCCCGCCGGATCCGTCGCGCACACCGGAGCCCAACAGATGCCCCAGACCGACGACCTGACCGCCCGCAAGGCGGCCGTCCGCACGCTCGTCCGGTCGCGACGACGTGCCCTCATCATGCCCGACCCGTCCCTCGCGGCCCTCAGGGCAAGACGGCTGCTCGAGCTGCCGGAGCTGGCGGACCTGCCCCCCGGCAGCACCGTCGCCTGCTACCTGGCCGTAGGTCGTGAGCCCGGGACCGCGGCGCTCATCGAGGCCCTGACCGGGCGGGGACTGCGCGTGCTGCTGCCCGTCGTCCGGCCCGACCTCGACCTCGACTGGGCTCTCGAGTCGCCCGAGCGGGCCGCCGGACTCGGCCCCGGCGTGCCCGAGCCGACCGGGCCCCGGCTGGGGGTCGACGCCATCGCCGACGCCGCGGTCGTGATCACCCCGGCGCTCGCGGTCGACCGCCGCGGCCGCCGGCTCGGGCAGGGCGGCGGCAGCTACGACCGGGCGCTGGCCCGCCGACGTCCGGACGCGTTCGTGGTGGCCCTGCTGCACGACGGCGAGATCTGGGACGACGACCTGCCGGCCGACGCACGCGACCAGCTCGTCCACGCCGCGGTCACCCCGCACGAGACCGCACGGTTCACGGGCTAGCCCGAGCACCGGCCCGGTCTCACCGCGCCGGCCGCAGCACCAGCTCGTCGTCGGTGGCAGCCCGGACGGCCTTCTCGCCGAACGGCCACGGGTACGTGCGGCCGGTGGCCCAGGCGTCGGTCTGGTCGGCGTAGTGCGCATCCATGGGGTGGCCGGACGCGCCGGTGAGGTTCACCCATCGCGACCGGTCGAGGTCGCCCAGGTCGACCACCATGCGCATCGACGGCACCCAGTTGACCGCGTACCCGT
>Ga0070696_100002748_pt1 | contig 11675 bp, 9 predicted proteins | sample KBSK1253metaG_FD_65474 | JGI IMG/M metagenome (GOLD analysis project Ga0070696, IMG submission 65474) | Corn, switchgrass and miscanthus rhizosphere microbial communities from Kellogg Biological Station, Michigan, USA - KBS K1-25-3 metaG | ecosystem: Host-associated > Plants > Roots >... | reverse complement strand
GCTACCTGCAGCAAACGCGATGGCGCGCCCAAGGGCGTGCGTACTACATCGACAAGCTGCCCGCCAACTTCCGGATGGTCGCGTTCATCCGGCGAGCCCTGCCGCAGGCGCCGATCCTGCACATGGTGCGCGACCCGATCGACACCTGCTTCTCCAACTTCAAGGCGATGTTCGGCAACATCTCGCCGTACAGCTACGACCTGCAAGCGCTGGCCCACTACTACGGACAGTACGCGCGCCTGGCCAGGCACTGGCAGGTACGGCTTCCCGACGCCATGCTCGACGTTCCCTATGCCGCCCTGGTGCGCGCCCCTGGGAACACCTTGCGTCGCGTACTCGAGTACTGCGGGCTGGCGCTGGAGCAGGCCTGCTTGCGCCCGGAGCTCAATACTTCGCCGGTGGCCACGCCGAGTAGCAGCCAGGTGCGCGAGGCGATCCATACCCGCAGCCTCGAGCAGTGGAGGAACTACGCCGCGCAGCTGCAACCCTTGCACCAGGCGCTGGGTGGGTCTCCTGGCCAAGCGCAACCCTCGTGACGATGCCCGCCCGCACCGCCAGTCGGCGCCACGACGCGGCAGCGCCCGTCTCCCGCCACCCCGCCCAAGGCCGCAGCTTCCAATGATCGCCGATGACATGCCCGCCGCGGAAAGCCGCCTGCGCCGCCGCGCCAGACAGTACCTGGACGCTGGCCTGACGGACGCCGCGCAGATCACCCTAGAGGCGCTGGTCGAACGAGTGCCCGACGATGCCTCCGCCCGCATGGAACTGGCGAACGTGTTGCTCGGGCGCGGCCAGTTGCGGGCGTCGACCTGCCAGCTCCTACAGATCTCCCGGCTTCCCGTGGGCAACGTCCCTCTGCTCGTGCAGACGATACGACGGCTGTACTTCCACGGCGAAATCGTCGCCGCGCGGAGCTGCCTCGACCGCCTCGGGCGGGCACCCGATCCGCCGGCTCCGCTGCTGGCCGAGCAGGCGCAATTGCGCTGGATGCTGGGCGAGATACCCGCGGCGATGGACCTGATCGAGCGCGCAAGCGCAGCGGGGGTCGAAACACCCGATGCCTGCTACCTGCACGCGATGCTGTCGCAGTTCACCGGGAACATCGCCCAGGCCCGCGGCATGCTTGAAACGTGTTTGCGGCGATGGCCAAATTTCGGCGACGCGGCGGTGGCGCTGGCGAACGTGCACAGGCAGACGCCGCAATCCAACGATCTCGGCTTGTTGCGCGAACGGCTGCGGCAGATGCCGCCAGACAGCAACGCCGCGGAAATCCTGGCCAGCCGCGCCGGATTCGAGTCGGCGCTTTTCAAGGAACTGGATGACCTCGGCTGTCCGGACGAAGCATGGCAGGCGCTGGCGCGCAGCAATGCCATCATGCACGCGCTGCATCCCTACGACGCGGAAGGTGAGACGGCCGTGACCGATGCGATCATTCACGCATCCGAGGCGGTTGCGGCGAAGCCCGCCCAACCAGCCCCGCCCCCCGGCGACGCCACGCCGATCTTCATCGTCGGCCTGCCCCGCTCCGGCACGACCTTGCTCGACCGCATGCTCTCCAGCCATTCGCAAGTGGTATCAGCCGGCGAGATCAATGACTTTCGGCGGCAGCTGCGCTGGATGACGGACGTTCCCCCGAGCGGGGTTCAAGGCATGCTGACCGCACAACAGCGCAGCACGGACATCGACTTCACAGAACTGGGCGCGCGCTATCTGCAGCAGACGCAATGGCGCGCGCAGGGGCGGCGGTTCTACATCGACAAATTGCCAATCAACATCCGGATGGTTCATCTCATTCGCCGCGCGTTGCCGCATGCGCCGATCCTGCATATGGTCCGCGAGCCGATGGACGTGTGCTTTTCCAACTTCAAGGCCATGCTCGGCCCCGCCTCCGCCTACAGCTACGACATGCGCACGCTGGCCCACTATTACGGCCAGTACGTGCGGCTGACCAACCACTGGCACATCAGCATGCCTGGTGCGATGCTCGACGTTTCCTACGCATCGCTGGTGAGCGAACCGGCGGCCACCTTGCGCCGGGTTCTGGAGCACTGCGGGCTGGAAGACGAAGAGGGCTGTCTGCACCCCGAACGCAATGCGGCGCCGGTGGCCACGCCAAGCAGCGCCCAGGTGCGCGAACCGATCCATAGGCGTGCCCTCGGCGAGTGGCAGCACTACGCGAGGCAACTGGAACCCTTGCGGCTGGCGCTTGAGGATTCACCACGTCAGATCCACGTCCATCCATGACCATTGCCGCGTGCGAGGACAGCGAAGAACACTCCAATCCTGTCAGCCGGGTGGCAGGCTATCCTGCGGGTTTAATGCGGGGATGAATCGCCGTTTCAAAGTGGTGCCCGATGAACCACGCTTTGCTACATTTATCGAGCCAACCGGCGCCCGGATACCATCTCTCCATGCATATCGCGGATACCTCAGCGGCAGCTGATCGTCTTCGCCACCAGGCCCAGCAGTCCATGGATGCCGGGCAGTGGGCGGCGGCGCAGACTGCGCTCGAGTCACTCGTGCAAGCTGCGCCGCACGACGTTCCCGTCCGCATGGCGCTGGCTGACGTGATCCTCCGGCGAGGCAAGATGCGCACGGCAACTCGGCAATTGCTGCAGGCTGTCCCGTTGCTGCCCAATGACGCCAAATTGATCACGCAACTGGCGTGGCGCCTGTCGATGAACGGCGAGATCCAGGCTGCGCGCGCCTGTCTCGCGCACCTCGGACGCGCACCGGACCCGCCGGCCGAAGTACTCAGTGAACAGGCGCACCTGTGCTGGGTGCTTGGGGAGATACCGGCGGCGCGGGCGCTGATGGATCGAGCGGCGGCCCTCGGCATCGACACGAGCAGCGAGTATTACCTGAACGCCATGCTGTACCAGTTCCTCGGCAAGGTCGTCGAGGCCGAAGCGGTGCTGCTGACCTGCCTGCAACGCTGGCGGGACCACGGTGATGCAGCAGTCATTCTGGCGAATCTGCGCAGGCAGACCCCGGAAGCGAACCACCTCGATCTTTTCCGGGAGTCGCTTGACCGCATTCCCGCGGAAAGTGCGGATGCACGCGACAAGTTTGCCCGCGCCGAATTCGAATCGGCAATTTTCAAGGTTCACGACGATTGCGGGCGTCTCGACGAGGCGTGGTCGGCACTGACGCGCAGCAATGCCCTCATGCATGAAATCAATCCCTACGATGCGCAGGGCGAGGTGACGCTGACCGATGCGCTTGTCCGCATCCCGGAATCCATCGTCGCTGCGACGGCCGATACTGCAACGGAATTCGACGGTCCCATGCCCATCTTCATCGTCGGCATGCCCCGCTCGGGATCGACTCTGCTCGACCAGATGCTGTCTAGTCATTCGGAGGTAGTTTCCGCCGGAGAGATCCTGGACTTTCAGCGCCAGTTCCACTGGGTGGCCGATGTCGCGCCAAGAAGCGCGCAAGGCATGCTGAAGGCGATCGAGCGCAGCGCGGGTATGGACTTCGCGGAGCTTGGGACACGCTACCTGCAGCAAACCCAATGGCGCGCCCAGGGGCATCGTTTCTACATCGACAAGCTGCCGATCAACGTACGGATGGTTCCCTTCATCCGTCGGGCGTTGCCCCGCGCACCGATCCTGCACTTGGCGCGCGACCCGATGGATGTGTGCTATTCCAACCTGAAAGTCATGTTCGGCCTGGCTTCTCCCTACTGCTATGACCAGCATGCGCTCGCCCATTACTACGGCCAGTATGTCCGTTTGACGGATCACTGGCGGACCAGCATGCCTGGCGTCATGCTCGACGTTTCATATGCCGCCCTGGTGAATGAGCCCGAGGCGACCATGCGTCGCGTGCTGCGACATTGCGGGCTGGCGATGGAGCAGAGTTGCCTGTATCCCGAGCGCAATCCGGCTCCCGTGACCACTCCCAGCAGTGTGCAGGTGCGGGAACCGGTTCATTCCCGCAGTCTCGGCCAGTGGCGCCGCTATGCGAAGCAACTGGAACCGCTGCGGCTGGCCCTCGTCGAACAAGGGATGGCGGTGAGCTGATCGTCCTGCATGCAGGACACCGGTGCCGGGGTGCTACTCCCGCACACTCCCGACAGGGCCGCCGAAACGGCCTGGAACTCGCCTCACTCCCCGGCCCCACCGATCCAGCTGCGCTGCACGCGGTACTCGTCGTCCAGTGCCACCAGATCGGCGCGATAGCCGGGGGCGATGCGCCCACGGCTATCGCCCAGGCCGAGGAACTCGGCCGGCCAGGTGCTGGCCATGCGTACCGCTTCCTCCAGTGGCAGGCCGAGCAACTGCACCGTGTTGCGCACGGCGCTGGCCATGTCCAGCGCGGAGCCGGCCAGCACGCCTTGCGCGGTCCGGCAGATGCCGTCCTTCACCGTGATGGTTTCGCCGTTGAGCACGTAGTCGGGTCGGTCCGCGCCGACCGGGGGCATCGCGTCGGTGACCAGCAGCATCTTGCCGCGCGGCTTGGCGGCGAGCGCCACGCGCAGGCTGGCCGGGTGCACGTGGTGGCCGTCGACGATGATGCCGCACCAGCTGCCGGCGTCTTCCAGCGCGGCGCCGACCACGCCGGGCTCGCGGCTGCCGAACGGGGGCATCGCGTTGAACAGATGGGTGAAGCCGCGCACGCCGGCATCCAGTGCGGCGCGGGTGGTGGCGTAGTCGGCCGCCGTGTGGCCGGCGCAGACGATCAGCCCGGCGTCCACCAGCGCGCCGATATCGGCGAGCGGCACCTGGTCCGGCGCCAGCGTGACCAGCCGCGCGCCGCGGTGCGGCGCGCACAGCAGCGCCAGCTCATCGCGGCCCGGCGCGTGGAAATACTTCGCGTCGTGCACGCCCTTGCGTGCCGGCGCCAGGTACGGGCCTTCCAGATGGATGCCGAGCACGCCCGGCACCTCTTCGGCCAGCGCCTGCTCCACGGCAGCCAGCGCCGCGCGCATCACTTCCGCGCGATCGCTGATCAGCGTCGGCAGGAAGCCGGTGGTGCCGAAGCGCCGGTGCGCCGCGCCGATCCGGCGCAGCGTTTCCACCGTGGGCGCCTCGTTGAACAGCACGCCGCCACCGCCGTTGACCTGCACGTCGATGAAGCCGGGCACCAGCAACGCACCGGCAAGATTTTCGACTCGCGCGGCGCGCACCGCCTCATGATCGTTCGGAAGCAGCGCGGCAATGCGCTCGCCCTCGATCAGCACGGCGAGATCGTTGCGCCAACCGTGGGCGGTGAGGACGCGGGCGTTGGCGAGAGCGGTGGTCATGGGCCGAAAGCGAGAAGTGAGAGTTGAGAAACGAGGAGTGGGAGCAGGCGTTGCGTGAGGCGTGAGGCGTGAGGATGCGAGCTTCGGCTTTGGCTTTCTCTCACTCCTCCCCACTCACTCCCAGACCGTCTCGGTGACCTTGTTGAGATGCGGCGACGCGCCGGGGTTGGAGCCGCGCTCGTTGGCGGCGAACTGGCGCGCGACCACCGCGGCCGACTCGTGCGCCTCCTGGTACATCAGGGTGTCGCGGGCGCCCATGACGTTCCTTCAATCGGTCTGCAGTTCGGCGACGAAGTCGTAGATGTCGCCGCGATACCAGGAACAGGTGAACTCGACCACGCGGCCGTCGTCGAGGAAGCTGCGCCGCTCGATGCTCAGTCCCGCGCTGCCCACGCCGACGTGCAGCAGCCGCGCCTGCTGTGCGTTCAGCGATACCGCGCGCAACCGCTGCAATGCGCGGCGCGGGCGCGCATCGAGTTTCTCCAGCGCCTCGTACAGCGAGTCGTGCACCAGCAGCGGATCGGGCAGCACGCTGGCCGGCACCACGCTGCGCTCGATCGCCAGCGGCTCGTCCTGGCCGTAGCGCACGCGGTGCAGGCGCACCACCAGCGAACCGGGCGACAGGTTCAGCGCCATCGACTCTTCCGGCGTCACCTCGCCGATGCCGCGCTCGAAGAACTCCGAGCGCGGCGACAGCCCGCGATCACGCAGGTCTTCGGTGAAGCTGGTCAGCCGCGACATCGGCTTGACGATGCGCTCGGCGATGAAGGTGCCGGCGCCGTGACGCTGGGTCAGCAAGCCTTCCTCGACCAGGCCGGCGATCGCCTTGCGCACGGTCACCCGCGACAGCTTCAGCACCCGCGACAGGTCGCGCTCGCTGGGCAGCGCCTGGCCCGGTTCGATGCCGCGATGCTCGACGATGTTGCGGATCGCCCGGCGCAGGCGCAGATAGGCCAGCGGCTGGTGCGTGGTCGGATCACGGCAGATCCGGCGGTATTCGTCGGTGAGGGCAGCTTCCATGCGGCAAACGATACCAATACAGAACCACTGGAAGCAAGCTCGTCCAGAACTCGCTCGCACCGAGCGCAGCCTGGGCCAGGACGAAGTCGAAGTGTCGGCGCAAGGACCCCTCGACGTCGGCCTGCCGCCTGCACTCCAGGAGAACGAGGTTTCGTCTCACGGCCGCACTTCAAGCGGCCAGTGACTGGCTCGATGAATTCGTATGCATGACCGTGGCCTATCTGGTATTTCACTGGTACCATCACCGACAACCCCCGGGCCATCGTGCCTTTCCGGCTCCTGCCCGTCTCCGGCATCGTGTCGAGGTGACTGCGTGACTGCTTCTTCCCAATCGGTCGAACCGTTCGACCTGGTGATCTTCGGTGGCACCGGCGACCTCGCCGTGCGCAAATTGCTGCCGGCCCTGTTCCACCGTTTCCTCGATGGCCAGATTCCGGCCAGCAGCCGCATCGTCGGCATCGCCCGCGAAGCGCTGGACGACGCCGGCTACCGCGCGCAGCTGCGCGAGGCGCTGATCGGCGTGTGCGCGGCCGGCCAGCTCGACGTGTTCCTGCAGCAGGTGTTCTACCGTCCGCTGGATGCACGCAAGGACGAGGGCTGGGACGACTTCGCCGCCTTCATCGGCAGCCAGCCCGAGCACGTGCGCGTGTTCTACCTGTCCACCTCGCCGGAACTGTTCGTCGACATCTGCACCCGACTGGGCCAGTACAAGCTCAACCAGGGCGCCTCACGCGTGGTGCTGGAGAAGCCGATCGGCCGCGACCTGGCCAGCGCGAACCGAATCAACGACGCGGTCGGCCAGGTGTTCAGCGAGTCGCAGACCTTCCGCATCGACCACTACCTCGGCAAGGAAACGGTACAGAACCTGCTGGTGCTGCGCTTCGGCAACGCGCTGTTCGAGCCGCTGTGGAATTCGGCGCACATCGACCACGTGCAGATCACCGTGGCCGAAACGCTCGGCGTCGGCCATCGCGGCGCGTACTACGACCGCGCCGGTGCGCTGCGCGACATGGTGCAGAACCACATGCTGCAGCTGCTGTGCATGGTGGCGATGGAGCCGCCGTCGTCGCTGGCGCCCGACGCTGTGCGCGACGAGAAGCTGAAAGTGCTGCATTCGCTCAAGCCCATCGACGACAGCAACGCCGCCCAGCTCACCGTGCGCGGCCAGTACCGCGCCGGCGTGGCCGAGGGCGCCAGCGTGCCCGGCTACCCGGAGGAGCTGGGCAACAGCAAGTCCGACACCGAGACCTTCGTGGCGCTGAAGGCGGAGATCGCCAACTGGCGCTGGGCCGGCGTGCCGTTCTACCTGCGCACCGGCAAGCGGCTGCCGAGCCGGGTCTCGGAAATCGCGGTGACCTTCAAGCCGGTGCCGCACTCGATCTTCAACCCCGACGCCGGCACCTTGTCGCAGAACCGGCTGGTGCTGCGACTGCAGCCGGACGAAGGCGTGAAGCTGTGGCTGACCATCAAGCACCCCGGTCCCGGCGGCCTGCGCCTGCGCCACGTGCCGCTGGACATGAGCTTCGCCGAGGCGTTCGGCGTGCAGCAGCCCGATGCGTACGAACGCCTGCTGCTCGACGTGGTACGCGGCAACCCCACCCTGTTCATGCGCCGCGACGAAGTGGAGGCGGCATGGCGCTGGGCCGGCCCGATCCTCGCCGCGTGGACCGACAGCGGCGAGCCGCCGCGGCCGTACACCGCCGGCAGCTGGGGGCCGAGCGCGGCGGTGGCATTGATCGAACGCGACGGCCGCACCTGGAACGAAGACAGTGAGTAGACCGCGTTTACCGGCGCTTCACCCGACCGCGCCGAGGCGTGCGGCAGACTGGCGCTCCCTTCCCCACGATGCACGCGGCCACGCCTGAGCGTTTGCCGCGACACCCACCATGACTCCCCATCTGAACGTCACCACGCACAGCTTCACCGACGGCAAGGCGCAGGCCACCGCGCTGGCCGAGCGCGTCGCCGAACGCCTGCGCCGCGGCCTGGCCGAGCGCGGCCACGCCGTGCTGGCGGTTTCCGGCGGCAGCACGCCGAAGGGTTTCTTCGACCGCCTCTCGCACGAGCAACTCGACTGGGCCAGGGTGCAGGTGACCCTGGTCGACGAACGCTGGGTGGCGGACACCGACGAGCGCTCGAACGCACGGCTGGTGAAATCGCGGCTGCTGCAACGCGCCGCCGCCATGGCTTCCTTCGTGCCGCTGTACACCGGCGACGCCACCCCCGAAGCCGGGCTGGCCACCGCCAATGCGCGCATCGACGCCTTGCCGCTGCCGTTCGATGCGGTAGTGCTGGGCATGGGCGACGACGGCCACACCGCCTCGTTCTTCCCCAGCGGCGACCATCTGACCGAGGCGCTGGACCTGGACGGCCGCGCCCGTGTGCTGCCGATGCGCGCGCCCGGCGCCGGCGAACCGCGCATCACGTTGACCCTGCCGACCTTGCTGGAAACGCGTGCGTTGTACCTGCTGGTGGCCGGCGAGAAGAAGCGCGACCTGCTCGCCGACGCGCGGCTCGGCCTCGATGCCGCGCAGCACTATCCGGTGCGCGCGGTGCTGGCCCAGCCACGCGTGCCGGTGGCGGTGTACTGGTGTCCGTAGCCGGCGGCTACGCGACCCACGGAGGGGTCGCTCGCCGAATGACGACGCCAGGCGTTGTTCGGTCGGAGGCTCGTCAGGAGATAGCCGGACGAGCCGAGTCGACAAGGCGCAGGACAGCGCCTTGCCGACATCGGGGAACGCATGCCGTTGCTTGCACTCCTGCCTTTTCTCTCAACGATTCCGGATCCATATCATGACCACGCTGCACCCCGTCGTCGCCGAAGTCACCGAACGCCTGCGCGAGCGCAGCCGCGAGACGCGCGCGGCCTATCTCCAGCGGATCGATGCGGTGGACCGCAGCGGGCCGCGGCGCGGGCACCTGTCCTGCGGCAACCTCGCGCACGGCTTCGCCGCCTGCGGCACGGAGGACAAGGCCGCGCTGCGCAACGGCCAGCGCGCCAACCTGGCGATCGTCACCGCGTACAACGACATGCTCTCGGCCCACCAGCCGTACGAGCGCTATCCGGCGCTGATCCGCCGGATCGCCCGCGACGCCGGCGTCACCGCACAGGTCGCCGGTGGCGTGCCGGCGATGTGCGACGGCATCACGCAGGGGCGCGCCGGCATGCAGCTGTCGCTGTTCTCGCGTGACGTGATCGCACTGGCCACCGCGGTGGCGCTGTCGCACGACATGTTCGACGGCGCGCTGTTCCTCGGCATCTGCGACAAGATCGTGCCCGGCCTGCTGATCGCCGCGCTCTCCTTCGGCCACCTGGCTGGCGCGTTCGTGCCGTCGGGCCCGATGCCCAGCGGCATCCCGAACGAGCAGAAATCGAAAGTGCGCCAGGCGTTCGCCGACGGCAAGGCGAGCCGCGCCGAACTGCTGGAAGCGGAAGCCGCGTCCTACCACGCGCCCGGCACCTGCACCTTCTACGGCACCGCCAACTCCAACCAGATGCTGATGGAGATCATGGGCCTGCACCTGCCCGGCGCCAGCTTCACCGCGCCGGACACGCCGCTGCGCGACGCGCTCACCGCCGAGGTGGTGCGCCGCGTCGCCGCGCACAGCGCGCTGGGCGGCCATTACCTGCCACTCGGCCACATCATCGACGAGCGCGCGATCATCAACGGCGTGATCGGCCTGCACGCCACCGGCGGCTCCACCAACCACCTGCTGCACCTGGTGGCGATCGCGCACGCCGCCGGCATCCAGCTGCGCTGGGACGATTTCGACGCGCTGTCCGGCGTGATCCCGCTGCTGGCGCGCGTGTACCCGAACGGCTACGCCGACGTGAACCAGTTCCACCAGGCCGGCGGCATGGCCTTCCTGATCGACCAGCTGCTCGGCGCCGGCCTGCTGCACGGCGACGTGCGGACCATCTTCGGTACCGGCCTGGACGGCTATGTGCAATTGCCCTACCTCGACGCCACCGGCGCGCTGCACTGGAAGCCGGTCGGCAAGCAGAGCGGCAACCGCGGCGTGCTGCGCGGCGTCGACGAACCGTTCCGTCCCGACGGCGGCCTGCGCATGCTCGAGGGTAACCTCGGCCGCGCGGTGATCAAGGTGTCCTCGGTGCCGGACGACCGCCTGCTGATCGAGGCGCCGGCGATCGTGTTCAACGACCAGGACGAAGTGGCCGGCGCGTTCAAGCGCGGCGAGCTGAATCGCGACTTCGTGGCGGTGGTGCGCTTCCAGGGCCCGCGCGCGAACGGCATGCCCGAGCTGCACAAGCTCACCCCGACGCTGGCGCTGCTGCAGGATCGCGGCCACCGCATCGCCCTGCTCACCGACGGGCGCATGTCCGGCGCCTCCGGCCGCGTGCCGGCGGCGATCCACGTGACCCCCGAGGCGGTCGCCGGCGGCAACCTCGCCAAGATCCGTGACGGCGACATGGTCCGCCTGGACGCGGCGAATGGACGTCTGGACGTCCTGCTCGAAGCGCACGAACTGGATGCCCGCCTGCCGCACGTCGCCGACCTGTCGCACGAACACAGCGGCATGGGCCGCGAACTGTTCGGCCTGTTCCGCCAGGCCGCCGCCAACGCCGACCTCGGCGCCGGCGTGCTGTAACTCTGCTCCCTCCCCTGCTCTGCAGGGGAGGGCCGGGGTGGGGTCGCCCTTGATCTTCCCCGCCAGCCCAAGCAACCCCCTCCCAGCCTCCCCCTGCAAGCAGGGAGAGGAGCCAAAAGACGGAGCCCATCGTGACCAGCCCCATCGAACAAAAGCAGCAGCACGTCGAAACCCTCATGCGGCTGGCGCCGGTGATTCCGGTGGTGATCATCGACGACGCCAGGGCCGCGGTGCCGATGGCGCGTGCGCTGGTCGCCGGTGGCATCCCGACGATCGAGGTCACCTTGCGCACCAGCGCGGCACTCGAAGCGATCCGCGCGATCGCCGCCGAGGTGGAAGGCGCGGTGGTCGGTTGCGGCACCGCGTTGACCGCACGCGACCTGCATGCCGCGCAGCAGGCCGGCGCGCGCTTCGCGGTGTCGCCCGGCACTTCGCCACGCCTGCTCGACGCCGCCGACGACAGCGAACTGCCGCTCTTGCCCGGCGTGGCCACCGCCAGCGAGGCGATGGCTTTGCTCGAACGCGGCTATCGCCATCTGAAATTCTTCCCTGCCGTGCCGGCCGGCGGGCACCGGCTGCTCGGCGCCTGGGCCAGCCCGTTACCGCAGCTCCGCTTCTGTCCCACCGGCGGCATCGGCCTGAGCAGCGCGCCTGACTTCCTCGCCCTGCCGAACGTGCTCTGCGTTGGCGGCTCCTGGCTCACTCCCGCCAACAAGCTCGCGGCCGCCGACTGGGCCGGCATCGAGTTGCTGGCGCGCGAAGCGGCCGCATTGCAGCGAGCTCGCTGAGCCCG
>Ga0070696_100002747_pt1 | contig 11677 bp, 8 predicted proteins | sample KBSK1253metaG_FD_65474 | JGI IMG/M metagenome (GOLD analysis project Ga0070696, IMG submission 65474) | Corn, switchgrass and miscanthus rhizosphere microbial communities from Kellogg Biological Station, Michigan, USA - KBS K1-25-3 metaG | ecosystem: Host-associated > Plants > Roots >... | reverse complement strand
GACGAGGTGATGGCCGGGCGTTCGGTGAATGCATTCTGCGCGGTGCGCCCCTGCGGCCACCATGCGACCCGGATCCAATCGATGGGATTTTGCATATTCAACAATGTAGGGATCGCGGCGGCTTATGCGTTGCAGACGAAAGGCCTCGAGCGCGTCGCGATCGTCGACTTCGACGTCCACCACGGCAACGGCACGGAAGACATGTTCAGTCCGCCGCAATGGCAGGAGCATGTGCTGATGGCGAGTTTTTTCCAGCACCCGTTTTATCCCTACAGCGGCACCGCAAATCTCGCGCCGAACATGATCAACGTGCCGCTGGCCGCCGGCAGCGACGGCGCCGCGGCGAAGAAGGCGGTGGAAACCGCGTGGCTCCCCGCGCTGGAGAATTTCAAACCGGAGATGATCTTGATCTCGGCGGGCTTCGACGCGCACCGCGAAGATACGCTCGGCGGCATGGCTCTGGTCGAGGCGGACTATGGCTGGATCACCCACGAATTGACGGAGCTCGCCGCGCGGCATTCGCAAAACCGCATCGTCTCCATGCTCGAAGGCGGCTACAACCTGTCGGCCCTCGGCCGCAGTGCGGTGGCGCACGTCAAGGCGCTGGCCGAAGTAGAGATCTAGGCTGCCCGATCCAGCCTCCCGTGGGCGAGGTACCGGTCGTTCGCGAATGATTCAGGCTATCCAGTAGTGACCGCTGGTGTGACCTCCGGCGCGGGAGCGCCGGAGGTGCGCCGCACCTTGGCTTTGGTGTAGCGCCACCAGGGCAGCGCGGCGGTCATGACCAGCACCTTGCCCGGTGCGAACGCCGGCTGATAGCCGGGAAGGTTCGCGAGAATGTCGCGCCAACCCGCGCCGGCGAGCACCGCGCACAGGCGCTCGACGGCCACGTGCGCGAGGCTCGATTTGAGGCAGGCGAGGAAGTAGTTTTCCTCGACCAACGGTACGAATCGCAGCCCGAATTCGAGCGCGGCGGCCTCGACGCCGACGCCGGCGTCGGCGAGGCCGCTGGCGACGCATGCGGCCACCGCGACATGCGTCTCCTCGTTGGGACCGTAGTAGCCGGGCACGGCGCAGGGATCGATCGAATGCTCGTTCATGAGGTGATCGACCAGCATCCGGGTTCCGGATCCGATCTGGCGATTGACGAAGCGCAGGCCGTGGCGCATGACGTCGGGAAGCGTGCGGATGAGCGCCACATGCTCCTGGCGCACCATCAGCCCTTGCGTGCGCCGGGAACAGCCGATCAGCTTGTGCACCCCGGGCTTGAGCAGCGGTTTCAGCGCCTTGGCGAACACCGGCGCGGCGCCGCGCAGCGCCGGCACGTGAAAACCGGCGACCAGGCATTGACGGTCGTTCAGTGCGCGCAGGCTCTCGACGCTGCCCTGGAAGCGGATGTCCAGATGCAGATCGGCGCTCTCGGCCACGTGTTGCTGAAGCACGGGAAGCGCGATGTCGTGGCTGGCGCGCATGGTGAGCAACTGATGACGCTGATCGCGGGCGTCGGCGAGCACGCGGGCCAGGTCGGAACGCAGGGCCTCGATGTGCGGCTGCATGCGCGTGCGGGCGCGCCGCTCGGCCCACAGCAGCCTCTCGGCAAATTGCGTCGGCCGCGCTCGTTGCCCCTGGGACCAGATGATCAACGGCTCGCCCAGAATCTGCTCCCACTTCCGAAGAGATCCCCATACATACCGGTACGAACAGCCGAGTGCCTGCGCCGCATGGCGAATGGAGCCGCCGTCGAGCACGGCCGCCAGCAGGTCGAAGAGCGGATTGCCGACGTCGGCGCCGCGCTGCTCGCCGGGCTCGAATGCATAACGCAGGTGCAGGCCGAGGGTGCCCGGCCCGGCGCCGCCGCCGGCATTGCCAACTGCATTGCCGGTTGCATCGGCCGTGGACTTAAAGGGCACGGCTTCCCTTGGGCTTCAGTGCGAATCTCACATGACACATCGTGATACTGTATCGCTTCCGTCAATATGGAACGCCATATTACTGCAGCGTATCTCCGGAGCAATAATTTGGGCCGCGGGGATGCAAAATGCGGGCGCCCATGACCCGCGCTTCTTGACAAAACATCACTTCCACAAAGTGGGATCCAGGCACGTTTTTCCGGCTTTACAACCGCGCGCGGCGTATGTTCTGCTATCCGGCGTGAGCACTTGATCGTTTTCGGACGATTCCCATAAGAACATAACCACCTGCGCTCGTCATGAATACCACTGTACTTCCCGGCATTTCAGAGTTGCCGAGTAAACCCGCGGCTGCTGATCATTCGATGTTGAGAATCGACCCGGCCGAATTCGCAAACAAATTCAACAAGCGGCACTTTCTCGTGTCGCACCAACTGTCGGGGCATCCGTTGTTCGAGATCCCGCGCTTGCTCGAACTCGCCGGGGAAGTCTCGCAAAAATGGCCGGAAGATCTTTACTACGATTGCGGCGTGACCAAGGTGGGCCAGCGCTGGGATATGAGCGCCAACAAGTTCCCCGTCGATGAGGCGATTCGCAATATTGAATCGAGCGGTGCATGGGTCGACATGAAGTCCGCGGAGCGCAATCCGGAGTACGGCAAGCTGCTCGACAGCTGCATCTCCGATTTGCTTCAGGTCAGCGGCCGACAGCTGAAAAAGAAAATGCGGCGCACGCAGCTGGCGATTTTCCTGACGTCGCCGAACCGGCTGAGCACCTATCATATCGACAGCGAATGCAATTTCCTCTTGCAGGTGCGCGGCAGCAAACAGATCAGCCTGTTCAGCAAGTTCGACCGCGAGGTCCTGCCGGAAGAGGAGATCGAACGCTCCTGGGCCGCCGATACCAATGCCGCCACCTACAAGCCTGAACTGCAGAGTCATGCGGATGTCGTGACCTTGTCGCCCGGAGTCGGCGTCCACATCCCGGTCAATGCGCCGCATTGGGTGCAAAACGGCAGTGACATATCGGTTTCCGCGGCGATTTTGTATCACTGGTACAACCATGCGTACGCGAACGTCTACGCCGCCAATTATCTGCTGCGGACGAAATTTCACGCCGATCCGACGCCGCCGTTTCAGTCCAAGCTGTTGGATGCGGTCAAGCAGCCCATGGGCGCAGCCTTTCTGTGGGCCCGCAATGCCCGGCACGGCAAGCTTCGGCAGTATTGATCGAGCGCCGCACCGGTGAGGCCGGGCTTTCGCCGCCGCCGTTCAGGCTTTCGCTGAATCGGGCTGCGCGACGCGCCAGCTCAGCTTCAGACTGAGCCAGAAGTTCCAGCCCGCGACGATCACGATGGCGATCGCGTTTGCGGCGTAGCGATTCATGCCCAATACGTTGAATTGAAAGTTCAGCAGCAACGCATTCAACACCAGGCCCGCCAGGCAAATGAATTGAAATTTGCCGAATCGGCGCAACCTCTTCCGCCACCCGCGTTGGCGATGCGCAATGTCGCCGAACGTCCAGGCGTCGTTCCACAGAAAGTTATTGATGATGGCGATTTCGGAGCCGATCAGCTTGCTTCGCGTCAGGCCCCAGGCGAGCATCGACGGATCACTGAGCAGGAACAACAAGCCCATGTCGACGGCCACGCCGGTAAGCCCGACGGCAGCGAACCGGAAAAAGCGTTTGAGGGGCAACCGTGCGATCCGCAAGCGCAATAAATGGCGCATGTAGTCGACGTAAATCTTGGAGGAGAGCTTGCTCTCGCCGTCGCTTCGCTCACGGAAAACGTACGGAACCTCCGCGATGACACGCGCCGTTCCCCGGCCCAAAACCTCGATCAGGATCTTGTAGCCCAGCGGTTTCAGCGGCACGTCTCGAATGACATCCCGCCGCAGCATGAAAAAGCCGGTCATCGGATCCGACACCCGCCCCACCGTGTTGGGCAGGACCAGCAAACCGATCACTTGCGCCGATCGGGAAATGACGCGGCGAACGATGCTCCAGTCGCTGACGCCGCCGCCGTCGACATGGCGGCTGGCGATCGCGATATCGGCGCCGCGCTCCATTTCATGCCACAGGGCCGGTACGACCTCCGGCGGATGCTGCAAATCGCCGTCGATGACGCCCAATACTTCTGCGCGCGCCGCTTGCCAGCCGCGGATGACCGCACTCGACAATCCGCGTTCGTATTGCCGGCGCATCACCTTGAGGGCCGGGAATTGCGCCATCAATCCCTGTGCCGTTTCCCATGTGCGATCCGGACTATCGTCGTCCACGACGATGATTTCATAGGCTGCACCGAACGCCGCGTCCATCGCCGCCGTGAGTTGCCGCACCATGGGCCCGATGTTCTTCGACTCGTTATAGGTCGGAATGATCAGTGAAAGCTTGACCGGAGCGGGGGAGGAAGGTGCCGCGCCGACGGCCAATGAACCGGTGGCGGCTTCGAGCAAAACGGGCATCGCGTCTCTCGAGCAGTCGGCGATTGGGCTCGATATTGGCTGAATCGGCGAGGCCATTACGGCATACTCTCACAAAGAGGCGCCGAATCAAGGCATTTACGTCACAGCGCCTTCGGCCCCGATGAATCAACATCCGCAAAATGCCCGTACTTGAATCGCGTCATCCACGGTGGACGTGGTATCCGCTGTGTTTTTTGCTTTTACTCTGTTTGGTCCGCGGCCTGTGGGTGACGCGGGGCTTGGTCTCGCCGCCGATCTTGGACACGTTCAGGGATGCAGGATTCGTGCAGGGCATCCTCGACGGCAATTGGTGGGGTGATCCCTCGATTGCCGGGGCCTGGCGCTATTATCCGCCGCTGATTCACGCGCTGTTCGCGGCCGTGGCCGCCATCACCGGCGCTGATCCATTGCGTTTGCTGATCGGTGCCGCGCCATGGGTGAACCTCATCGTACCCTTGGGTTTCTTTCTGATGAGCCGCAGCCTCATCGGTGCCCCGTCCGCCGTTTTCGGCACGGCGATGCTCGTGCTCTTCAATGGATGGGCGCTGCCGGCGTGGATCAGCGCGACGTATCACCCCTGGTCGTCCGTTCCGCTTCTGGCCATGGGCCTGTTTTTTCTGAGTTTATGGCTGGTGCACGCACGGATCCGTGCACAGAAGGCGGGCGATGCGCTGCTGATAGGCTGCGCGATCGGACTGACCTTTCTCGCGCACACGGTGCCGGCGGTGATTCTGGCCGCCATCTTGCCGGTGGCCGCCGTCACGGCGCGCGGCTTGAACCGCAGGACGGTCGGCTGGGTCTCCATGATCGGCGCCGTGACTTTGCTGTGGAGCCTGCCGCTGCTACTGCCGCTGATCGTATCGTACCGATTGCATGTGCTGAACGCGATCCCCGGCGGGCATGTCGATCCGCTCTTGGCGCAGTGGCCGCCGAGCCGCGCGATGCTGTTGACCTTGTTGCCGGGGATGCTGGCGCTGCCCCTGGCGACATTGATGCGCGCCGAACTGCCGGTGAGCCGGGTGGTGGGGGCCATCCTCGGCGTTTGGATCATCCTGCCCGCGCTGTTTCTCACCCGGCACTACGTCTGCGGAGCGGATTCGCAGGCGGCCGTTTGCACGGTGTTCGTGGTGGCCGTCCATCATTGGTTCACCTACCTGCAGGCGGCGCTGACTTGCGTAGCCGGCTTGGCCGCCTGGGGCTGCATCAGCCGCGTCCTCCGCGCCGTGCAACGGCCGCGATGGTGGGCCGCTGCCGGTTGGATGATTGCGGCAATTTGCGGCACCACTGTTTTTTGCTTACGCCACGCCGACAGCGATACGCGGCACCGCGCGCAGCAGATCCGGGGCTTCTTCGACTGGCAGGTCTATGCCTGGGTCGAGCAGCACAGCGCGCCCAACGACTTGTTCGTCACTGAATTGCCGGAAGAATCGCTGAATCCCGCGTCTCTGGCCGTGATGGCGGCGGGGCGGCCGAGCGTGGCGCTGCCGGCCACCTATTCAAATCCCTACGTCGGCTGGGAATCGCGCTATCGGCAGAGCGAGCGATATCTCGCGGCGGCACGCCGGCCGGCCGCGCCGGCCGAGCCCATGCTCTGCCATCTGATCGGCGCCGCGCGCCGCGACGCGCGAGCATACGTCATCTTGCCGAACAGCCAGCCCATCGCGACGCCGATCTTGCGTGCCGATGCGGTGGGTGCGACGAACACGCTCTATCGTGTCATGTCCGCCGATTGCGTGGATTCGCAGGCCTCGCCTGCGCTTACGCAGGGGCGGTGAACCGACCGAGCCCACGGTATGATGATGCGGCGGCCCGCCATCTCGAGGGCCGGCGGCCCGCGATGACGGGCAGGGCGACACGGGGGTAGGCATGTGGGCGATCATCGGTCAATCGAAGTTTGGGCAAGCATTATTCGATCAAGCAACGTACGGCAAGCTCGCGGCAGGCGTCAGGCGCCGCGTGAGGCCGGCTCTCGCTTCGGGACTCGGCACGCTCATCGGAATATCGGCCGCGGTAAATGCCGGAAGCGTGGCGGCGCCTTCCCCGGTGCGCGGCCCGGCCGCCCAATCGGCCGGCTGTGCGCAGCAGGCCGCCCGCACCGGCGTGTTCACGCTGAAGACGACCGACGGGAATCATAAATCCCGCAGTTATCTCATCCAAGTGCCGGCCGACTACACGCCATCGCGCGCCTACCCGTTGTTTTTCGTGTTTCACGGAGCGGACGGCAACTCGCGACAAAGCTTTGATTGGGGCCTGCAAAACGCCACGGGCGCCGCAGGGAACGGCATTTTTGTATTTCCTGACGGCATTGAATTTCAGAAATACGGCGTCGGCTGGGACGACTCCAAGAACGGATACGATCTGCCGTTCTTCGACAATATGCTCAGCGAGACCAGCGCCGGCTACTGCATCGACGTCGCGCATGTTTTCGTCGCCGGCTTCTCCTGGGGCGGGGATTTCGCGGTCGCGCTGGCGTGCAATCGCGGCGATGAGATCCGCGCCATTGCCGCCAATTCGACCAACGACGAATATAGAGACACGGCCGATTTCATGACGTACCAAGGATTTCCCTGCAGCACGCGGCGCCCTCCGGCGGTGCGCTTCGGCCATGCGGTGGGCGGCGATAAGCTATATCCGGCGCCCGACTTCGCGACCACATCGCAGCTCTTTCAATACCTCAACGGCTGCGGCGGCAAAAAAACCGGCGTCAAGTCGAGCAGTCCCGCGATGTCCTGCGCTTCTTATAATTCTTGCGAGGCCGAGTATGTCGAATGTTCGTTCGATACCCGGATCGGCCATGCGCTGCCGCCGAATTGGGCCGAGGATACCTGGAGGTATTTTTCGCAGTTCTTGCAGCGCTGAGCGGCCGTCACCATGGGCTGCACAACCTGAGTTCCCCGGAGCCGGCGCCGCCGTCAACGCCGCCGACGCCGCCGACGCCGGCGCGGCGCGGCACCTTGTACACGGCGATGTCGATTCCGTAGGTCGCCGTCAGGTTGGCATCGGTGATCACCTCCGACGCGAGTCCGGTGATCATGCAGCCGCCCGGCTTCATCATGGCCACGCGGCCGGGAAACAGCAGGGCGTGATTCGGGTCGTGCGTGGTCATGATCATGGTCACGCCTTGCGCGGCCAGTCCCCCGATGGTCTTCAGAGACAAGGCCTGATTCTTGAAGTCGAGCTGCGAGGTGGGCTCGTCCAGCAAAATCACGTCGGGTTGCTGCACCAGGGTGCGTGCCAGCAGCACCAGTTGACGTTCGCCGCCGCTGACCTCGGTGTAGGGCCTGTCCTTCAGGTGATGGATGCCGACCCTGTCGAGCGCCTGCTCTGCCAGAGCGGCGTCCTCTGACGAGGGCACTCCGAACAAACTGAGGTGAGGCACCCGCCCCATGCTCACCACGTCGAGCACCGGGAAGGGAAATGACGGTGTGTGCTGCTGAAACAGAAAGCCGATCCGCCGCGCCCGGGCGGTCGCGTCCATGCCGGCGATGTCGATCCGGTCGAGACGCACCGTTCCTTCGTTCAAATTCAGCGCGCCGCCGATGCAGCGGAGCAGGGTGCTCTTGCCGCAGCCGTTGGGTCCGAGGATGGACAGCATCTCGCCGCGGAATACATCGAGGTCGAGCCCTTTGAACACCTGACGATCGCCGTAACGGAACGCGGCGCCGCGGACTTCGATGAGCGGTTGTGTCACTGCCATGACCGGCTACGCCGCCGCTACGAACATTGCGCTACTGCCACGATCCGCGAGTCTTGCGCAGCAGGTAGGCGAAGAACGGCGCACCTATGACGGCGGTGAGAATGCCCAAGGGGATCTCGCCGGCAGTGGCGGTTCTTGCAATGTCGTCGACCACCAGCAGGAAGCAGGCGCCGATGCTCAAAGTCGCCGGCAGCAGGGTGCGATGATCCGGCCCCACCAGCATGCGGCCGATGTGCGGAATCACCAGGCCGACCCAGCCCACCATGCCGCAGACGGATACGGCCGCCGCCGTGATCAAAGTGGTGCACACGATGATTGCCCCCTTGACCCATTCGGTTCGCAGGCCCAGCGCGCGCGCCTCCTCGTCGCCCATGGCGAGCACGTTGAGCTTCCAGCGCACGAGCAACAGGCCTGCGCTGCCCACGATGATGGGCGGCAGCGCCGTGCTCAGCGCCGTGATGGATGCCGCGTTGAGGCTGCCCAGCAACCAGTAGGTGATGGCCGGCAGTTTGGAATCCGGGTCGGCTACGTACTTCGTTCCGCTCAGGCAGGCGCTGAAGAATGAGGCAACGATGATGCCGGAAAGCACCAGCATCAACACCGGGGTCGTACGGGAGACCCGGGCGATCAGGTAGGTGAGCATGACGCCGGCGAGTCCGAAGGCGAAGGCGATGAGCTGCATCTGCAGCGCGTTCCTCGACAGCAGGATGGCCACCGCGGCGCCGAAGCCCGATGCCGCCGTCACTCCGAGAATGTCGGTGCTCACCAGGGGATTGCGGAACATGCCCTGGTAGGCGGCGCCGCTGATGGACAGGCCCGCGCCGACACACATGGCCATGATGGCGCGCGGCAGCCTGATCTGCACCACGATGATCTCGGCCGATTTCGGCCAGTCAGGCGCCATGGGGAAAATCTGCGCCAGCAGAATATGCGCGACATCGAGCGGCGACACGGGGAAGCGGCCCATGAGCAGCGAGGCGTACAGCAGCGCCGGCGGCACGATAATCATGAGCGCGCGCGCTCGAGGCTTGGTCAAGGCGCGGTCGCATTCATGATGGACGCCAGTTCGGAATCGCTCAGCGCATGGTGGAAGAACCGCGCGTAGAAACGCCTGGTCTCCCGCTTCACGTCGAGATCGGCGAACAGCGTGGGATGGAGCAGCTTCGCGGCCCACAGCACTTGCAGGGCCGCCTCGGCGCTGTGACGGTCCCACAGGTAGGCGCCGCTGGGGTTCGCGAAGACCTTGCCGTCGCGCACGGCCTTGATCTCCCGCCAACGCGGATCATCGAGGATGGCTCGTCGATTTTGCTGGTTCGGCGCGGTGCCCACGATGATGACGTCCGGATTCCAGGCGGCCACCTGCTCCATGGAGACGGGCCTACCCAGGCCGGCCACGTCCGCCGCGTTGACGCCGCCGGCGATATTGATCCAATCGTCGATGACCGACCGCCGGCCGTCGACGGTGAGAATCCCGGCGGAGGCCGTGTGCAGCACCTTGGGCCGTTCGCTCGCCGGCAATTTGTTCGTGATCTGCGTGATCCTGCGGATGTTGTCGTCGAAGTAGCGAATATACTCTGCCGCGGCCTGTGACTCGCGTTCGCCCAGCACCTCGCCGGTCATGCGCGCCACGGTTTTGAGGCCCTCCAGGGAGTCATTGGGCATCATCACCACCGGCAGATGGTAGGCGGTCACCGCATCCAGCCAGCGCGGCAGCGCTCCGCCATACGCCATGAGGATGACATCGGGGCGCGCGCCGATCAGAGTCTCGATATTGGCCTCGCCTGCCGCGTTGAAGGCGGCCGGCACTCGATCGATGCGTGGATACAACTTGCGAAGCCACGGCTGATTGCGCGCCTGAACGCTGGTCGCCACCAGCTTGTCGGCGCCCCCCAGCATCAGCACCATGGCATTGTTCGCAGGCCACGGATCCGCGACTCGATTCACCTGCAATGGAATCGTCACGGTCCGGCCGGCGGCATCGACGATCTGCCGGGTCGCCGGGGCTGGGACACCGGCAGCGGTTGGGGCGGAGGACCGCGGTTGCGCAAGCGCCGCGGCCGCGATGCCGCTCAAAGCCACGGCGCATAGCAGCGGTTTGAGGCTACCCACCCGCATTGCCCGCTTCAGAAGTCCATGCTCATGGACGCCAGCACGGTGCGGGGCGAACCCAAGTGCGCGAGCAGGTTGCCGGTGTTGGCGCCGGTGAGGTTGCTGGGCGCGACGGTGGACCAGTAGTTCTTGTCGGTCAGGTTATTCACCGCCAGACGCCAGGTGACATGCTTGCTCCACAGTGACGATGAGTAGCGGGCGCCGATGTCGAACAGGTTGTAGCCGGCCACGTAGAATGAATTGGTGTCGTTGCCCGGGCGCGTGCCGGAGAACTGCCAATCGAATGTGGCAACCAGGCCCTCGATCGTGGGTATGCGGTACTCGAACAGCGTGTTGCCCTTGACCTTGGGCGCGCCGACGAAGGTCTTGTCGTTCGTGGCAGCATGTCCGGTGCTCTCGAGGCGGGCATTGAGCAGGGTCACGCCGCCGTAGACGGTGAAGCCGCTGAGGACTTCGCCGATGGCGGACAATTCCAAGCCCTTGTTGACCTGGTTGCCGGATATTTTGAAAGTGTTGTCGGCGGGATCGATGTTGGCGAAGGGCCGCTGAATGCGAAACAGCGCAGCGGTGAAGTCTATCTTCGCCAGCGATGCCTTGAGGCCTGCTTCGATTTCCTTGCTGCGATAGGGCGGCAAGCCGACCCCGGAATTGGCGCTTTTGCCCGGTGCCAGGTCTCCGGCCTGAAGGCTGCTGGCGTAGGTGACGTAGGTGGTGACGTCATTGCGCGGCTTGAAGATGATGCTCGCCGTGGGACTCAAGCCGCTGTTGGAATATCCCGCGAGCGGCGCGGCCTTGGCATTGAAGTTGTCGACGTGAAACCAGTCCTGGCTGACGCCGAGCCGGGTCGACCAGGCCCCGCCGAAGCGGATGGTGTCGCCGACGTTGATGCCCTGCTGGTAGATGTTCGACGAATCGTAGTTGAGGCCGGTGTTGGGCAGGCCCGCGGCGGGCGCCGGGAACGTCATGGGATCGTTGATGTTAGCGGCGCCGAGAAGCACGCTGGCCGGAGCCGCCGGAGTCGACACCGCATAGGACTGGGACCTGTAGCCGGCGGTGCCGATGGTGAGATCGTGCGCGAGGCTCCCGGTATCGAAGTTGCCGTTGAGATAGGCTGCGTCGCTGGTGATGACGAAGCGCGGCGCGAAGCCGTTGGCAAGCGACGAGGTGTAGTCGCCGGAATCCGCCTTCAGGTTGTTCACCGGCGTGTTGATGTTGCGGGACGCGTCCTGGTTCAGGCCGCCCACCACGAGATGCCAGTTCGAGCTGAAGTCATGCTTGAGCCGTACGCTTCCCGTGCGCGTCTCGAGGTCGACGCCGGCGTAGCTCTGGCCATAGCCCACGCGGGTGGGATCGGGAGCCGATGGCAGCACGATCTTCTCGCCATAGGTGAACCATCCCGGGTAGCCCTTGTCGAGCAGGTGATAGTCACTGTAATTCAATTCGACCACGGTGTCCTGGCGCGGACGTATGTCGACGCCGAGGTCGCCGAGGACGCG
>Ga0070696_100002745_pt1 | contig 11679 bp, 9 predicted proteins | sample KBSK1253metaG_FD_65474 | JGI IMG/M metagenome (GOLD analysis project Ga0070696, IMG submission 65474) | Corn, switchgrass and miscanthus rhizosphere microbial communities from Kellogg Biological Station, Michigan, USA - KBS K1-25-3 metaG | ecosystem: Host-associated > Plants > Roots >... | reverse complement strand
CGCCGCGATCTTGAACGTCGAGACAGCGAGCGGGAGGACGAAGCCCGTCACTTCCTCCGGCAGGGCGAGTCTCTTCTCGGCGCTCTCTACGAGCGCGGGGAGCGTGGCGATGGACGAGCTCGAACTGAAGGCAATGAGCTGAGGCTCAAGGGCGGCGCGGGCGAAGCGGCGCATCGGAATCCGGCCGACGATGGCCACGACGGGGTAGAGCAATAGCGTTGCTACGATGCATGCGACCGAGTAGGCAACGATGTAAAAGCCGATCGCGCCGGCGAGCGCAGCTCCGGCGTGCACGGCCAGCGGGAGGACGAGGGCAAAGACGCCGATCGGCGCAACCAGTATGACCCAGCGCACGAGCACAAGCATGGCGTCGCTGAAGGCGCGGAAGAACTTAGTAAGCGTCTCGCGAGACGCCTCGGGACTGCGCGCGATAGCGATGGCGAGGAGAATCGTGAAGAGGACGAACGGCATCATCGCGCCGCTCGCGGCGGCGGCGATCGGATTCGACGGCAGCAGCGACGTGAGCCAGGAGGAAAAAGTCTGCGCCTGGCCGCCCGCGGTAGCGATCTCATTCGCCGCCTCGACGGCGCCGGCCGGCAGTTGCGGTGCGCCATGCCGAGGGAGAAGTGCGAAGAGCGCGGGGGCGACGGGCATCACCACGGCGGCGGTGCCGACGATGAGGAGGACGAAGACCAGCAGCGTCCGCCTGCCGAGTCGGCCAATCGACTTGATGTCGGCGACCGAGGCGACGCTGGTGATCAACAGCGAGAACACGAGCGGGATGACGGTCATGCGGATGGCGTTGACCCACAGCGCGCCGATCGGCGCGATGGCGTCCGAGGCGCCGATGGCGCCGGCGTTCCCGAACGCGGCGATGATTAAGCCGATCACGATCGCGGCGGCTATGGCGAGGAGGACGCGCGTGCTCTCGTTCATCACATCATTACATCGCCGCCGTTGATGTCGAATGACGCGCCGGTGATGTAGCCAGCCGCCTCCGATGCGGCGAAGCAAATCAGGTCCGCAACCTCAAGCGTCGTCCCCAGGCGCGGGACCGGGTAGCTCGCCACGAGGCGCTCCAGCAGCTCCGCCGAGGCGTTCTCGCGGGTAAGCTCCGTGTCGATCAAGCCGGGGCAGATGGCGTTCACAGTGATGCCGAACTTCCCGAGTTCCTTCGCCGCCGCGCGTGTGAAGCCGAGGAGTCCCGCCTTCGACGCGGTGTAGTGCGCGCCGCCGAGCGTGCTGACCATCCGCCCCGCGGATGACGAGATATTGATGATGCGGCCGTATCGTTGCACCTTCATCGCCGGGAGGACCGCTTTAGTGAGGAGGAAAGGGGCGGTCATATTCACCTCCAGCGCTTCTCGCCACTCTTCCGCCGTCAAATCGGGGAAGCGCGTCGCGCGCGCGAAGGCGGCGTTGTTGACGACGACGTCGACGCGGCCGAATCGTTCGAGCGTGCACCGCACAATCTCCTCAGCAACGCCCGCGGCGGCGACATCGCCCGGCACCGCCAGGGCGCGCTCGCCGATCGACGTCGCCAGCGAGTCGGCTCGCTCGCGGTCGCGCACGTTCACCGCCACCGAGGCGCCGCGCTCGTGAAAGCGCTCAGCGGCGGCGCGCCCGATACCGCGCCATGCACCGGTAATGATGACGACGCGTCCGACGAAGTCCGGTGTCATTCCTGGATCGTAATCGCCTCCGGTTCGCCCGAGGCGTCGTGGATGATGATAACGTTTTCCGGCCCCTTTCTACTCCACGAGCATACCAATGTCAATCAAGCCCGTTCACTCGGTGAAAACTCAAACCGCACACGGTTCGCGCAGCGCGAAAGAAATCCGGCCGAGACTCTCTTCTGGGACACTCAAAGTCCAGGAGAGTTCCATGGCATGAATACCCCGCCTCGTCGCTTTCCTCTTCTTTGGCTTCTTAACCCAATCTGACTGAGAAGCGATTTGCATCTCATGTTTTCTGCTGCTGAATTGCGACAGCACCTCGAACGCCCGAGGATTTGTTTCTCAGTCGCGTGAGACAAGCCAGCCAATCGAAGGCGATGAGATCAGATCAGAAATGCAACGAGCTTTACGAGCAACAAAGCAAAGCTAGAGAAAGAAAAGTTGATTCCGAGCGCGAGGCATGTCCGAGCTGTTGTCCTAGCCGACCGGAAGGTGTATTTTCGACGCAGTGGCTTTTTTTGTCCTGGCCACGCCTGTTCGCTTCTTTGCTGCCCTTATCAGGAGGCGCGATCTCTGGGCAGCCCTTGTGGCTCCGGTGGTAAACTAACAAGAACGAATGCCCAAACGTACCAGCATTACAGGCAGCGAGCTTTTCATCGTTGATAACAGCGACACCGACTGGAAAGCGATGCGCTACCTTCGCGATTGGTGCCAGCTCTCCGAGCGCATCGACATCGCGACAGGCTACTTCGAGATTGGCGCGCTGTTGGGACTGAAGGATGAATGGCAAAAGGTCGATCAGATTCGCGTGCTGATGGGCCACGAAGTCTCGCTTCGCACCCGGAACACATTTCAACGAGGTCTTGAGCGGTTGACCGCGCGCCTCGATGAGAGCCTCGAATCCGAGAAAGAGAAGAACGACTTCCTGGCGGGCGTCCCGGCAATCGTTGAAGGAATCCGTTCAGGCAAGATCACCTGCAAGGTCTACCGCAAAGATAAGTTTCACGCTAAGGCTTACATCACTCACGCGCGGCTTGAGGTCATCGGCTCATCCGCATTGGTTGGTTCGTCGAACTTCACCTATCCCGGACTTACTGAAAACATCGAACTGAATGTGCAGATCACCGGCGCGCAGGTTAATGTGCTGCAAGAGTGGTACGACGAGCATTGGAACGAGGCTGAAGATGTGACCGCTGACATTCTTCGGACGCTTGAGCGCCACACGAGCGAACGTTCGCCTTTCGAGATCTGGTTCAAGTCCCTCGATGAACTTTTGCGCGGCGAAGTGCTCACTCCCGACCTGTGGGACAAACATGAGTCAAAAGTATTTCCCGTTCTTGATAAGTACCAGCAAGACGCCTACAAGAACCTGATCGCAATCGCTGAGGATTATGGCGGAGCTTTCCTGTGCGACGGCGTTGGGTTGGGAAAGACCTTCGTGGGCTTAATGCTAATCGAGCGGATGATTGTCCGTGACGGGAAGCGTGTCGTGCTGCTCGCTCCAAAAGCTACCCGAGAAGATGTGTGGGAGCGCGTGATTGACAGGTACTTGCCGCATCTCAACAGCGGGTTTGTTAACTTCGTGCTCTACAATCACACTGACCTTCAGCGAAGGGGTCAGTGGCCCCGGAATCTTGAACTCACTCTTCGCGATGCAGATGTCGTGATCATCGACGAATCACATCACTTCAGGAATCCGGGTATTAAGGGCGAGGGCATCAAGGAGCCTTCCCGCTATCGTCGCCTTCAGCAATACCTGAACCTGAGCGATCGCCCAAAGCAACTTTTCATGCTCACCGCGACACCCGTCAACAACTCCGTACATGACTTCCGCCACGTGATGGAGTTGTTCACAAACAACCAGGAGGATTATTTCGCCACGAGACTTGGGATTCACAGCGTTCGATCTCATTTTGTTCAACTGGAAAAAAAGATCCTTGGCCTCTTGCCGCCGTCGCAACAAATGGACCTGGAATTCGGTACCGAAATACTTGAAGCCGAGAAAACGCTGCGAAGCGACCGCCTGTTCGACACTCTTGTCGTGCAGCGAAGCCGTGCATACGTGAAGCAAAGCCAGCAACAACAGGGTGCCACCGCCGCTCTCTTTCCTGAGCGATCAGCCCCAAAGGTGGTTCCTTTCAACCTGAAGGCCACTTACGGGAAACTGCTTGAAAGCGTTGAACGCGCATTCAACAAGAAGAAGCCTCTGTTCGTTCTGGGCATCTATTATCCGTTGGCCTATTGGAAAGGCGATAAGGAAAATGAGCAATTCAAGAAGTGGGACGAGAACAGACAAAAGCAAGTCGTCAGTTTGATACGAACGCTTTTTCTTAAACGGTTCGAAAGCTCAGCTCGAGCGTTCGAAGGCTCGTGTTGGCGCTTGCTTCAGAAACTACTGGCGTGGGTCACCGTCCATTCCGAGTCGGAGCACGACCAGCGCAGACTGGAAAGATGGAAACAAAAGAACAGCGATTTGATCGGCTATGTTCACTCACATCAGCATGAGTTCTGGCCGGACGAACCCGATGAAGACGAAGCCGAGGACTTTCTCTCCGAAGATATCCTCAACGCCGTGCAGCGACTCGACACCGATGAGTTCGATGTGGATGCGATTCTTGGTGATACCTTCGACGATTTGAACCAGCTCGCAGAGTTCTTGAATCTGGTCTCGGACGTAAGACCCGACCGAGACGACAAACTCAAGGCACTGGTCAAACTGCTCAAGACCGATCGCGCTCTCAAAAAAGAAAAGGTCATCCTCTTTAGTGAGTTCGCCGACACGGCGCGCTACGTCGAGCGAGAGCTGAAGGCCGCGGGCCTCTCGGGAGTCGAGCGAATCGACGGCGGCAGTTCACAACGTCAACGCAGCGACGTCATCAGACGCTTTTCGCCCTATTACAATGAGTCCTCCTCAGCCGAGATCGCAGCAATCGGCGGCGAAGAGATTCGCGTTCTCGTGAGTACGGATGTTCTTTCCGAAGGCCTGAACCTGCAGGACGCGACTCGTTTGATCAATTACGATCTCCACTGGAACCCAGTGCGTCTTATGCAACGCATCGGGCGCGTTGATCGGCGAATGAGTGCCGAGATTGAGGGTCGCATACTTCGCGATCATCCGGAGTAAAAGAGTTTGCGTGGCACGGTTGAGTTTTGGAACTTCCTCCCGCCTGACGAACTCGATGAGTTGCTAAAACTCTTCCAGCGAGTGACAAGTAAAACGATTGTTATCTCGCGGACACTCGGCATCGAAGGGCGACAGTTGCTGACACCAGACGACGAATTTGATCCGGTTAAGGAGCTGAACGAGCAGTGCGACGGAACATTAACCGATCCCGAAAAACTGCGTCTGGAATACAACGCTTTGGTTGCAGCTTATCCGGAACTCGCGGCAAAGCTGCCCGGTCTCCCGCTGAAGGTGTATTCCGGAAAAGCCTCTCCGAGGCCAAGTTCAACCGCCGTGTTCTTTTGTTATCGAATTCCGCGCCCGGATTCAAATCTGATTGACACAGATTCTGGCGAAGCTCGATGGTCCGACGCAGCGGGAGTCACCGCCTGGGTATGCTCTGATCTCAAAGGTGAGCGCATTCTCACTGAGCCGGGAGCAATTGCAGAATTCATCAGGTCGGGCCCTGAAACGCCGCGGCATTGCTCGCTGGACAAGGACGCGTTATCGACTTTGCGAAAGAAAATCGCGAGGCAACTGATCAATGAATATCTTCGTCCGCTTCAAGCGCCGATTGGAGTGAACCCGATTCTGAAGGCCTGGATGGAGATGTCCTGATTGGGTAACGCTCGTGCTAGAATGCACACCAGAGGTTGGTTATGAACATAGAAGCGTTTGTCGAAGTAGATCCGGAGAAGATGGGCGGTACGCCGTGCTTTACCGGTACACGTGTTCCGATAAAGAACCTTTTTGACTACCTTGAGGGCGGAGATAGCCTTGAAGTGTTTCTAGACGACTTCCCAACAGTCACCAGGGATCAGGCGCAACGAGTGCTCGAGATTTCGCGGCAGTTATTGCTGGACAAGTATGAGATTGCTGCTTGATGAATGCGTGCCGCGCCGACTTAAGAAAGAGTTCGTCGGCCACGAAGTCAAGACCGCTCGCGAGGCGGGCTTCGCCGGATTGAAGAATGGAGAGCTTCTAAGAGCAGCCACAGCAGAATTCAACGTTCTCATCACCGTTGACAAAAACATACCTTATCAGCAGAAACTGAGGTCGCTGCCCATCGCCTTGATGATCCTGATCGCGAAAAGCAACCGATATGAAGACCTCAAGCCTCTGATTCCGCGAGCCCTTGAGTCTTTGAAATCAATACGCCCTGGAGATGTAGTGCGAGTCTGAACGTGCGTTGAGTTTTGCAACTGCGGACTAACCAAAATGGATCTGGAACAGGCCGTCCGAAATGTATCTAACTATCGCTCGCTCGTCGCTTTGCTTGCAGAGCATATGCATTGGGACCTGGACCCCGAAGCCGCCCAGGAAGACGTAACCTTTGACTGGTCGGGCGATGAGCTTCACCTGAGCGACTCAGCTTCGCGAAGGTTGAATGGCGGCGTCGTTAAACAACTTCGTTTGCCGATTTCAAACTCGCCCTGGGGAATCTTCCTTGTGGAGTTCGCTGAGCCGAATGTCTATCGCACAGTGCTTCGCCAAATCCTCCGAGGATTGGTCGCCAAGCGCGGCCGAGATCCCAACCTTCCAGCGTGGAAGCACGACAACCTGTTGTTCATCTGCACGACGGCTGATTACGAGCGGTTCACCTTCGCTCACTTTCGCGGCGATAGGTCTCAAACCGCGAAGCTCGCAACGTTCGGTTGGCAACGATCCGACCGGCGCATCCGCACCGTCTGCGAATACAACCTCCCTGCACTGCGCTGGCCCGAAGACGATGCGCAAGACGCGCCCGCGTGGCTCGCTGCATGGGCCAAGGCTTTCGACAAAGAGCCGCTCACTCGTGACTTCTTTAAACGATTCGATGCCGCAATCGATGCGATCAAGTCAGACCTTGAAAAGTATCAGGGTCTGAAGCCCGCAGAAGCCTACACTCGCGGCCAGCTCTTGCTTGAGCGAATGATCTTTCTCTACTTCCTTCAGAACCGAGGCTGGCTCAATCAGCAGCGGGACTATCTGCTCGGTAACTTCCTGTCACATCGCGAGCAGCCCGATGAGTTTTCTTACTATCAAGAATCACTTGAGAAAGTTTTCTGGGCGCTTGCGTCACCGCCGAGATCGGCGGGACGCGATTTGCCAGGTATCCCATTCTTAAACGGCGGCCTGTTCGACGACGACGAGTTCGAGCCGAGTCACGTCCGAAGGAAGCGCAATCCACCGCTTAACATTCGCAACTCTACCTTTGCGTTTGTCTTCGACGAATTCCTCGAAGCTTTCAACTTCACCGTTCGCGAAGACACGCCGCTCAATCAGGAAGTCGCCGTCGATCCCGAGATGCTCGGCAAAGTCTTCGAGTCGATCGTGCTCCACGCCGAAGCTGCCGACCCCGACGCCATCGCTCCCGACAAACGCAAGGCCACCGGCTCCTACTACACGCCTCGCATAGTCGTTCACTTCATCTGCCAGGAAGCGCTCCGGCAGTATCTGATAGCACGCCTGCCGGGCGAGTCGTTCACCTCGCGTCTCGCCGAGTTGATGAAGATCGACGCATCGGATGGACTGGACGCCGAAGAGATCCGTCGCCTGCGCGAATTGCTCAAGCCCGATGAAGCCGCGAAGATCCTCCCGCTGCTTGCGCCAAAGTGCTGCGACCCCGCGGTAGGTTCGGGTGCGTTCCCCGTAGGTCTGTTGCACGAACTGGTCAACCTGCGCCGAGTCGTTCAGTGCGTGGCTAACGGCTACGTCGATCCGTTCGCAAAGACGGCCGCGAGTGGCTTCACAAGAATAAAGAAGAGATCATCCAGGACTGTCTCTACGGCGTGGACATTCAGCAACAGGCGATCGAGATATGCCGGCTTCGATTATGGCTGAGCCTGGTGGTTGATTACGACCTGGGCGTTGATGCATTCGTAGCGGACGCGGCTCAGTTCCGCGAGAAGATTGATCGCATCTCTCAACTGCCGAACCTCGAGATGAACTTCCGACGCGGCGACAGCCTGCACGACTACATCAGCGGAATGCCGCTCGTCGTGCATCAGCAGTATGCCAATCGCTTTACGTCGGACATCGAGCACATCCACAACAAGGGGCTTCAACTCCACCGAGCAAAGAAAGCAGAGCAGAAACGCAAGCTCCGGCTCGACATTCTGGATCGGCGATTGGAAATGAGCCGGCGCGTGCTCGAAGCTGAGCTGAAGGAATGGCAGAAGGAACACAGCCTGATCTCTGACACGTTGTTCAGCGACGAGACCGAGACTCGCGCTGAAAAGCGGAAACGAATCGAGCACGAGACCCAGCACATTCAGTCAGGGTTGAAGAAGCTAGCCGATGATCGAAAGGAGCTTGATCGCCTGGCGTCGCGTGACTTCGATAATCAGTTCTATCCAAAGCTCAGGCGCTTGGAGGGCGCGGACTTCGACAGCCCGTTCAACTTTGCGTGGCAGATTGATTTCGCGGACATCTTCGCTTCAAGAAATGGCAAGGCAGTTTCCACGCTTCGCGGCGAGTTCGCGTTTGTGGACGAAGTTGATCGGCAGCGATCCATTCTTGATCAGCGGCAAGAGGCTGGTGGCTTTGACATCATCGTCGGCAACCCGCCGTTTGTGACTGCGCGCAATCCAAAGAAGCGCGAACTGTATCGCGAGCGATGGCCGCGTGTATGCTCAGGCAAGTACCTGCTCGTCTGCCCGTTCTTCGAGCTGAGCTTTGGGTTGTTGCGACCCGGCGGACAGCTTGGATTCATAGTGTCGAACGCGTTCGCCAAACGTGAGTTCGGCAAGCCGCTTATTGAGACGTTCTTTCCGACAGTTGACGTTCAAAAGGTGGTTGACTGTTCGGGCCTGATGTTTCCAGGACACGGTACCCCGACATGCATCGTATTCGGCCGCAATCAGAAACCTGACCCGAATTCTCCGATTCGCGTTGCGGCGACGCTTCCCGGAGGCGGCGATCTGCGAACGCCGCCGGAGGAGAGTCCCCTCTGGCAAATGCTCGCCGAGCATCACGACAGGCCAGGTTACATTGACGCTCGTATTTCAGTTAGTGATCGCGAACGCGTTGAGATGCAGCGGTGGCCGTTGAACATAGATGCGGCAGGCGAGGGCACATCTCGCTCTATGATCCAGACCGATGTTAAGCCGTTACGCTCTTTTCTTGGTGACGACATCGGCTTCATGTTCGTGATTGGTCGGAACGAGGTGTTCGTGCACTCGGCCGATGTAGCGCGCCGACTACACTTGCGACGGACCTACCTACAACCGCTGACGGTCGGTGAAGATGTTCGGAATTGGCAGATAACAAGCGGGCGACTCGCCCTCTTTCCTTATGACGTCGCCACGATTGATCTGATAGAGTTTTCCAGCGATGAGCCCGAACTTAGGTTTTTGAAGCTTTTTGAGCGCGAGCTCTTGGACCGACCGACCTTTGCTGGATCGTTTGCTGAAGCCGGCCGCGTTAGCTACCAATACCACCAGCTTCCCATCGAAAGAGCTAAGAATGAGCGCTCAATCACGTTTCCTGAGATAGCTACTCACGCTCACTTTTCGTTTTACAATGGGTTCGCGCTCTTCAGCCGGGAAGCCCCGGTTATGAAACTGCCTCTTAACACATCCGATTCCGCTCACAACTTAATTGCCGGTTTACTCAATACGAGCGCTGCGCTCCTATGGTTGAAACAGATTTGTTTCAACAAGGGTGCAGGTCAGGACGAAGAGCGCGATCGATTCGTCTACGGCGGCGGCAAGCTGGAGCAATTGCCGATACCTCAAATGATTTCCATTTCGCTCGAAGGAAAACCAAGTGCTGTCGCGGACACGATGACTAACCTCTCCTACGAGTGCAGGGAGCGCGGCAAGACTCTCTCTTCGTTCGCGCTCAAGAAACTCTTCGAGGCGAAGGGCGAAGCCTATCACGACTGGAACTCGCAACTGCCCGGCTACGTCGATCCTCACAAGGACATCGCACGAGCCTTTACAACATCTGACGAACTGCGCGAGTCACTTGCCCGCGCGACCAAAATCCGAGAGACGCTGCGAAGCGAGATGATCGCCCGCCAGGAAGAGATGGACTGGATGGCTTACGAGGCGTACGGCTTGATCGACGTAGCGCACGCTGCCAGCTTGCGTGAACTCGCCAGCGCCGCGTTCGGGGATTTCGCGGATTCAGATGGCGACGCCGCAAGCCAGCGGCGTGCGCTAGGATTACAACGCGAGCAACGTCCATTCTGCCTGTGGGCTGTAGCCGACGCGGACTTCGATCGCGCGGTCGAGTTGATCCCGGCCGAGTGGAGCGGAGAACGCAAACGACTCTGGAAAGCGCGACTCGACCTGATCCGAGACAACGAACACATTCGCCGAATCGAGCAGCCGGTCTACAAACGTCGATGGGACGAGCAGTGGAAAGTCGGCGCGCGATGGCAATGCGGCGAGCCCGCTTACGATCAGGAGTTCATCGACGCATTCACGTGGTGGCTCTCAGAGAAGGCCGAGTGGTGGCTCGAGAACAAGAGCACCGGCGGCCGGGCAACAATCGATCAGTGGACAAGCTCGCTCTGGAAAGACTCGCGCATTCAGGCCGCCTGGATCGTAACCGCCGAAGCGATTCATCGGTTGGAACTTTGGAAGCGCGAGCAGAAGACCAAGGCGACTGGTCCACTTCCGCTGCTCGACGCGAGCCCGGCCGCATTCGCTCGCTACTTCAGCAACGGTGAAAGAGCAGACCGTGCCCGAAGGCATCCCTTACGCGGTGCCCTATGACAAGATCAAAGTAAACGTGCCGGCCCAAGTAAAGAAGATTCGCGGCAAGCTCAATGTCCCGCGCGAACGCTTCCGAGTGAATACTGAAGGCGTCTATCGCGTCGCGAGCTTCGAGGAGCTCGACAGCGGAGGCGACAACTCTGGCGAGCGCCCTTTCGCGTGACGGCTTCGCGCGCTCGCACGGGCGAAGCCGGCAGTAGAAAGAAACCCGCTAAGCGGAAACCGGCGGCTGCTGAACCATCCGCTGCGCAATCAATAGACGACCTCGACCGCGACGAAATAGTCGCTGCTATCCGAGAAGTCTTTTCACAGAACGTCGAGCTCGACCGCGACTCAGCGATTCGCGAAGTCGCTCACGCGCTCGGCTTCGATCGTACGGGTTCCAGAATCGCCGACACGATCGACTCGGCGCTGATCGCAGCCGCAAAGCGTGGGGTGATCTTCAATGATCGCGGAGTCTTGTCACTCTGGTCTCGGACCATCGGACACTACTCACGCGACGAGCTGATCATCACGCTGCTTTCCGTTATGGGACCTGTGTGGTGGGATCGTGAAGCCGCGATCGTAGCTGCTGCGCGTCATCTCGGATTCAAGCGCACTGGTTCATTGATTCGCGACGCTTTCAAATCAGCAATCAACGGAGCGATCCGTCGTGGGTTGATCGAATACAGCGGTTCGATGATTCGCAAGTCAAAGTAGCTCGAGAGACATGAAGGGAGTGTCTTCAAAAGATGAGTAGCCATATTTCCATCCGAGTGCCCTGGTACGACGACGGCTGGAAGTGAACGGTATGTAAAGTGTATTTCTTTTACGCCAAACAGGTGCCTACGTAGAGGAGTTCGGCCGAATCATCGTCGGCGTGCGAGGGTCAGGAAGATCAGGTACTTTGTTCTTGCGCAAGTCCGCATCGATGTAAAAACCTCGCTTTCGCGTCTCGCTGGTTCCAAAGCCGGCGTCAGTTACGATATCAACCGCAAGATCAAATCCATTACGACAGTCAATCGACACCCTTGCGTTCTTTGCGCGTGATGATAGAATCGCGCTCGCATTTGACAGCGCATCATCAACGCTGACTTCGGAGGTTCATCATGAAACTAACCCTTTTGCATAACGAGTCTTTTTGCGGTCGTGTTTT
>Ga0070696_100002743_pt1 | contig 11685 bp, 11 predicted proteins | sample KBSK1253metaG_FD_65474 | JGI IMG/M metagenome (GOLD analysis project Ga0070696, IMG submission 65474) | Corn, switchgrass and miscanthus rhizosphere microbial communities from Kellogg Biological Station, Michigan, USA - KBS K1-25-3 metaG | ecosystem: Host-associated > Plants > Roots >... | reverse complement strand
CCGAACAAGCCCGTCCTGCTCAAGGGGCCGGTCACCAAGGTCGAATGGGTGAACCCGCACGCCTGGATTCACATCGAGGTGACCGAACCGGACGGCGCCAAGAAGGAGTGGATGGTCGAGGGCGGCACGCCGAACACGCTGCTGCGCCGCGGCATCACCCGCGAGTCGCTGAAGGTCGGCACCGTGCTGGTGATCGACGGCTACCAGGCCCGCGACCATACGCTGCTGCGCGCCAACGGGCGCAACGTCACCTACCCCGACGGCCGCAAGCTGTTCCTCGGATCGTCCGGCACCGGCGCGCCCACTGACGGCGCCGATCCGAACGAGGCACCGAAGGGGCGCGGCCGCGGCGGACGGTAAAAACAGAGACATTGCGGATTGCGGATGGCGGATGGCGGAATCCGCAATCCGCAATGTCACGTGACACTTCTCCCTTTCTGCGAGTGGCTCGCGGGCACGAGCGGCAGCACCGCTCTCCGTGAGTCGATCCTCATCTATCCCCTGATCGAATCGACGCATGTCCTGACGCTGTGCCTCTTCCTCGGCACGGCCGTCATCCTCGATCTGCGCCTCCTCGGCCTGACGATGGTGCGCGTGCCGATGTCGGAGATGGCGAAGCGGCTCGGGCCGTGGGTGATCGCCGGCTTCGTCGTCATGGTCACCACCGGCATGCTGCTGTTCTACGCGCTGCCGGTGCGGTCGTACCAGAGCATCTTCTTCCGGATCAAAGTTGCCGCGCTGGTGCTGGCGGGGCTGAACGCCTTTGTCTACCACGCGACCATCGAACGCCGCCTCACGGAGTGGGACCGCGAGCCGGTGCCGCCGCGCGCGGCGAGGCGGGCCGGCGCCAGGTCGCTCGTGCTCTGGGCGATTGTCGTCTTCGCCGGCCGGATGATCGCCTACAACTGGTTCGACTGCGACAAGCAGCCGCAGCCGCCGATCGTCAACGCCCTCGCCGGCTGCGTCGCCAGGCCGCGCTGATGTCGCTGCTGCCGTTCTTCCAGTGGGCCGAGGCGACCTCGCTGGGCGAGATGATCCGCAACTCGAGCTGGGCGTTTGCCGTCATCGAGTCGTTTCATCTCCTGGCGCTGGCGGTCATCGGCGGCACGGTGCTGGTCGTCGACCTGCGGCTGCTCGGCTTCGGGCTGCGCGCGCAGCCGGTCGCCGAGGTCGCGCGCGAGGCGCGGCCCTGGTTCATCGCCAGCTTGATCGTGATGCTGATGACCGGCGTCGGACTCTTCCTGTCGGAGGCGATGAAGTGCTACGCGAGCACGGCCTTCACCGTGAAGATGACGTGCCTCGCCATCGCGATCGCGTTCACCTTCACGGTGCGGACCAGCGTCACGTCGGCGGATGAGGGACGAGTGCGATCGTCCTGGCGCAAGGCGGTCGCACTCGTCTCGCTGGCGCTGTGGTTCGGCGTCGCGGCCAGTGGGCGGTGGATCGGGTTCTCGGGGTGAACGCCTACTTCGGCGCCACCGCCGGAGACGGCTTGCCGAACTTCGCCGCGTCGATCGCCACGTTCGGCTGCACGTCGGTCAGCTCGACGACGTCCCGACCCGACACCCACGCAAAGGTCCACTTGAATGGAATCTTGACCCCGGCCACGTCCCGGTAGTCCTCGTAGTCGAACTGCGTCGGGACGCGGCCCATCGCGGAGTTGGCGTACCGCACGACGCGCGTCAAGAGACCCGTCTCGACGTCGAAGTAGAGCGTGCCGGTGAACCCGCCGGTGCCCGTGCCCTGAAGCACGTTGACCGAGCGGCCGGCAATCTCGCCGGGCAGCCTCGCGCGCCACTGGGTCAGAGACTCTTTGATCCGGCCCGGGATCGACAATTCCGCCTCGAGTTTGGCGCCGCCGAGTTCCCCCCCGGTCAAATCCATCACCGGCACCGGCGTCACCGCCGACGCGAGCCAGCCGGCGCGACCGTCGAAGGTCATCGTCTTGTCGCCGAGCTCCTGGTGAATGATCAGCGTGCGCTGGTTCGGAGCCTTCACGTAGAGTTCGACCGGGCTCTTGAAGCCGCCGCCGAAGAGCGTGGCCGACCCCTTGCCGACATAGCTCGTGAGCTTGGCGATACGATCGGCGCCGCCGATCGCCTTGATGTACTTGTCGAGCACCTCGTCCGGCTTCGGCGCGCCCGCGGCCTGGACGAAGAGATCGTCCGGCGCCCAGTAAATCGGCTCGCCGTACACGATATCGAGGCTCGGCGTGACCGCCGGACGATCCATCTGGCGATGGCAGGTCCAGCAGCTGACCACCTTGCGTCCGCCGAAGTTCGTGGTGTTGATGGTGTTCACCATCTGAACCATCTTGCGCGTCGTGACCTTGCGCGGCGTGTCGACGGCGTAGTCGGGCGCATGACACTCGAGGCAGCACATGCTCAGCGCGGCCGAGAACAGCCCCATCGCGCCCATGAACTCGTCGACCGGAATGCCCTTGAGCACCTGGATGTTCTTGAACGCCTCGTCCGACGTTTGCGCGCGCTGTCCCGCGCCGGTCAGGCCCGGCTGCGGCGCCTGGGCGCCCTGGCCTGCCGCCTGCGCGTACCCCGGGCGCCCGCACGCCGCGGCCATCGCCGCCGCGCGTTCGAGCGCCGCATGATTCGAAGGCCTGGCGGACGCCGCGGCCGCGCCGACCGACATCCCGTCGCCGCCGCCGGCGAGCGCGATCGACACGAGCCACGCGACGGCGGCCCCGGCCACAACCAGCCTCATTCGCCTCGAACCCGACTGCATGGTGTCTCCTCCGATTTATGCGTCCGGTATTATATGCCCATGCAAAATCCGGCCTGGCTGCTGCTTGCGGCTTCGACGCTGTCGGCGCCGCCGCCACCTCAGAGTCCCGCGCCGGCGCCCGCCAAGCCGGCGATTGTCGGGACGATGAGCGACCTGATGGTGAAGGTGATCTACCCGGCGTCGGACGCGATCTTCTACATCACGACCCGGCTGCCGACGACCGATTCGGAGTGGGTCGAGTTGCAGGGCAAGGCGCTGATGGTCGCCGAGTCGGCGAACCTGCTGATGATGCCGGGGCGGGCGCGCGACGAGGATCGGTGGATGCAGGACGCGAAGCTGATGCTCGACGCCGGCCGCGCCGCCTATCGCGCCGCGCGCGCGAAGGACGTGGCCGCGCTCGAAGCCTTGAACGAGCAGCTGTACGAGTCGTGCACCAGCTGCCATCAGCACTACCGCCCGAACTACGGCCGGCGGCCGACAGCGGCTGCACCATCAACCGGTCAACCCTCCGAACCCCGTGACCCTAACCCAACCAACCCACCTGACTCACGCGACCCACGCGCCCAAGCGGCCCCACCTGCCCCACCCGCCAACAAGCGACAGACGCTGGAGGGCCGGTGGAAGCTGCGCGCCGCGGAGGACATCCGCGCCGACGGCAGCGTCGCGCGCTATCCGTGGGGCAAGAGCCCAGTCGGCTCGATCGTCGTCGAAGGCGGCGCGTGCTATCTGCAGATCGCGTCGAGCGACACGCCGGCATTCAAGGCGGGAACGACCACAGTTGGCGAGCAGATGAAAGCGGCGCTGCTCAGCACCTACATCGCCTACTCCGGCCCGTGCACAATCGACGAGACCGAGGGGAGCGTGACGCTGAAGGTGGAGGCCGCCTGGCGGCCCGATTACGTCGGCACGACGCAGAAGCGTTTCTTCCGATTCGAGAACGGGACGCTGCTCTTCGGGCCCGCGCCCGGTTCCATGCGCCTCGGCGACGAGACGTTGACCCGGCGCCTGACGCTCGACCGCGTGCAGTGACGATCGACGCAGAACACGCAGAATTGCGAATTGCGCGCGGCTCGCGTAGCGCAGGCCTTCAGGCCTGCCAACCGCCGCGCGGGCAGCCCTGAAAGGGCTGCGCTACGAGTAATGTTCTGCGTTTGCCCATCCCGAGTATGCCCGCTACTTCTCTGCCGATCGCGCGCCGCGCAGGATGCCGCTCATCGCGTAGTTCCCCTCGTGGCAGGCGTACTCGTAGATCTGATCGGTGGTCCTGGCCATCGGCAGCGCCGCCGTCCACGGTTTCGTGAACGACGCGGGATCGTCGACCGTGAACTCGTAGAGCAGCGAGTTGGCGCCGGTGCGCGTGAAGCGCTCGGTCAACCGCAGTCCTTCTCCTGAGCCACGGACGTTCGTCCTGTCCGAGAAGTTGGTCGACTCGACGACCAGCGTGTCACCCTCCCAGCGCCCGCGCGGATCTCCCTGCCAGTTGCGCACGCCGGCCGGCAGGTGCGGCCGGCCATCGAGCGGCACCAGCCGCGCCTGGTGGACCATCTCGTTGAAGATGACAACGTGATCGCGGGTCTGCAGCAGCTGCACGAAGTTGTTGTACGGGCCCGACAGCATCGGCGGCCCGGCGTTGAACAGCAGGCAGCGCTCGCCGAGCGATCGATCCTCGGGGCCGTCGGCCGGATGCTGGCGGCGCGCCTCGGCGCGCTGCTCGGCGCGCTTCTGGCCGTCGGCGGTCAGCGGCGGCAGCTTGCCGTCGGCCGGTTCGACGATCAGCGAGGTCTGGACCTTGCCCCTGACGCGGGCGGCGTGCACGCCGCGATCCCACCAGAACTCGTTGTAGGCGGAGGCGACGTCCGCCTCGGGGTTGTTGCGATCGCGGTTGTCGCGGTTGCTGCGCTCGACGGTGCGCGCCTCGAGCGCCTTTGCTTCCGCCTCGGTGAGAAACGCCTTGTCCGCGAACTCGGCGGGGCGCTCCAGCGGCGTGATGGTCGAGAAGTTCCAGACGCCCTGCAGGTCCGGATGCCCGTCGGCCGTGCGCGGCGCCGCCCACTTCCCCTGGGCCGGGAGCGTCGTCGCCGACGCGACGGTTACGAGCGCGGTCGCGACAATGAACCGGAGACGCATGGCGCCCTCACTTGTTGGCGTTGACGATCGCTTCCATGTACTTCTGGTGGCACGCCGAGCAGGCTTCGTAGATGTCGCCGCCGATGGTGAACAGCCGCTCGGGGTTCTTCGCCTCGGCGGCGCGGATCGCCGACTCGCTGGTGTCGATCAGCCGCTGCGACAGCGTCATCCACTCGCCGCCGTCGCGCGCCCGCGGCACCATCATCAGCAGGTTGCCCGACTCGGCCAGGGTCACCGCGGCGTTGCGCACCGCGGTCCACTCCTCCTCGTTCCTCGGCCTGATCTCCTGCGTCCCTTCCCTGGTGTCGATGGTCTTGACCGCGTCCCACACCAGGTCGGCGTTCGGATCGACCATCGCCGTCATCAGCAGCTTGTTGTCGGCCAGCGGCTTGAACGGCGGCGGGTCGGCGCCGCCGCACGCGGCCGCGGAGAGGATGGCGGCAAACACCAGGGGACGGCCTGAACGCATGGCGGCAATGCTACCAGAGCGCGCAACGAAGCGCGATGCCTCGCTGACCGTCGCGGCGCGATCGCCTCGCCGCAGTCGCGTCCACGGTCCGTGGCGCGTGGCATGGCAAACGTGCCCGTCAGCGCTTGTCCTCACGATGCGCACGCCGCCTGGGGTGATCCCGGCGACTGGCGAGAATCATCCCCGCTCACAGCTGGTCACGGCGCCATTGTCGAAACGGCGGCGGCGTGCGTGGGACCGCTGACGGACACGTTTGCCGTCTGTCGCTCGAGACATGCCAGCTAACGGACCGTGGCCGCGACCGCGGCGAGGCTCTCGTGCGCGACGGATGTGCGATCGCGCGCCGTCGCCCGAATGGCGTCGACGAGCCGGCGGGAAGACGTCTCGCGTAGCAAGCCGTAGAGGCAGGGCGTTGTGTTCGCACGAAAAACATCTCGGAGCGAGATGTCGCGGCGGTCTCGCGGCATCAGCTGGTTCGTGGCGTTGCCCGAGGCAGGGCTCTCCCTGTGCGCGGATGTCACGAGAACCCTGACCGCCGCGGTGCGTCAGGGCAGCGAGCGGGAGAGATGTTTTTCCGCCCTGCCGGCCACGGCTTCGAAGCGAGACGTCTTTCCGCCGGCTCGTGCGAGCGACGGACCGTGGACGCGACCGCGGCGAGGCGATCGCGCAGCGACGGTCAGTACATGTCGCGCAAATCAACCCGTCTGCGCGAGCACGCGCTCGATCTTCTCCATCACCACCGGCCAGCGGTACTCGCGATCGACGTAGGCCAGGCCCTGCCCGCCGAGCGCGCGGGCGGCGTCGGGGCGATCGAGCAGATAGTCGAGCGCGGCGCTGAACTCGGTGGTGTTGCCGTAGTAGAGGCCGCCGTCGGCGCGCGTCACCTGGCCGCGCAGCACCTTGCACCGCGCGTTGACCAGCGCCGGCAGCCCGCGGTTCCATGCCTCGAGCAGCACCATGCTCAGGCTCTCGAACGGCGACGGCATCACCAACGCGCGCGCGCGGGTCAGCAGCGCCTCGCGCACCGCGTCGCTGACGAAGCCCAGCGCCTTGATCGACGGATGCGACGGGATCGGCATCGACGCCGGGCCCGCCATCACCAGCTGCACGGCGCGGCCGTGCTCGGCGTAGCGCTGGAAGTGGCGCATCAGCGCCTGACATCCCTTGTTCGGATCGACGCGCCCGACGTAGACGACGAACGGATCGGTCAGCCCCAGGCCGTCGAGCGGCGACAGGTCGGCGGGGCCGGACGCCGGGTCGAGGCCGCAGCCAATCACCTGCGACGGGCGTCCCGGCGCGGCGCGCATCGACACCAGCGTCTCCTCTTCCGGCGTCAGGAAGAGAAACCCGCGCGGCTGCGCGAACAGTGGTCCCACGGCGTCGACGTGGATGAGCGGATCCTCTTCGGCGGTCGGCACCAGCACCGCCCGATCGGCCACCAGCGGCAGCCCGAAATAGGAGTTGGCGTAGCGATAGGCCCAGAACAGCACCCGGTCGAATGCGGCGCCCTGCTGCCGCAGGTAGTCGATCAACCCGGGCGCGTCGGGACCGTTCTCGCGGAACCACTGCTCTTCGTCGTCGCGCGAGCCGCGATCGGCGAAGACCAGATCGCTCAGGTCCATGAAGCGGTGGATGTGGCGCTGCCGCACGACCGGGAACCGCAGCACGCGAACGCCGCCAATCGACGACTCGCCCGCCGGGTAGTGGTTGGCCCAGGTGATGTGATCGCGCGCGGTGGTCGTGAGGACGGTGACGTCGTGCCGCGCGGCCAGGTGCTCGGCGACCAGCCGGCAGTGCCCTTCCGATCCGCCGGCGATGTCGGCGCCGTACCGGTGGACCACGCAGGCCAGCTTCACGTGGGCCGGCGGGTGCCGGCGTGCGCCACGTCACGGCGCAGCCGGGCGTTCTCGAGCGCGAGCTCCTCGATGCAGGCAAACAGCACGCGGTTGAGATGATCCTGCCGCCGGAAATTGTCCTGGCTGTACTCGAACAGCCAGCGGGTCAACGGCAGCAGCACGCGCCGCTTGAAGAACAGGATGAAGCGACCGGCCACCGGGCGGTGGCTCGACAGCGAGAGGTGGGACTGCAGCCGCCACTCGACGTCGGTGTCGAGCAGCTCCGGCAGGAGCATGGCATCGAGGTTCCGCTCCTCGACGGCGCGGGCGAGCGTCGCCCGCACCAGCTCGAAGAGCTCCTCATCGTGGTACTCCGCCGCGCCGCCGCGCTTGATCAGATGGCGGCGCAGCCGGGAGCGGACGTCGCGCTCGATGTCGCTCATCACCGCGTCGACGCGCAGTTTCGGTTCGGGCATTCAGATCCCGTCGTCCTGGCGCCCCTGAAGGGGCGCGCTACTTTGCCGAGAACGCCAGCAGCACGTTGCCCGGAAGGCCTTTCCACAGCGCGTATCCGGAATTGGTGAGCAGCAGGCCGTCGGCGATCACCGGACCGGCGGCGTCGATCGAACCGCCCTTGGCCGCCACGTGATTCACCGTCTCGAACTCGCGCGCGGTGTTGAAGTCCCAGATGATGCTGCCGTCGACGGTCGAATACGCGCGCATGTGGCCGTCGACCGATCCGGAGAACACCACGCCGGGAATCACCGACACCGGCGCCGACTGCGCGCCGGTGCAGCCGCGTCCGCTGTTGCATTCCAGCTTCGGCGCCGGCGTGTTCCAGATCTTCTCGCCGGTCGCGAGCTTGAGCGCGAACAGGCCGCCGGCCTCGTTCGGCGCGGCAAGCACGTCCGACACCGGGATGTAAGCCGCCTGCTCGTCGGCGGCCGATCCCCACTCGATGCCGCCGAGGGCGCCGCCCTTGCCGGCCTTGAACTGCCACACGACCTTGCCCTCGTTGTCCGGATCAAGGCCCCAGACGATGCCCGACTTCTGCCCGACCACGAGGATGCGCTTGCCGCCCGGCAGCGACCGCAGGATCGGCGCGTTGCCGAAGTCGAAGTCGGGACCGAGCTCCTTGGGGCAGTTCTCGTTGCCGGGCCGGCATCCGACGAGAAACGCATCGGCGGAGGTCGCCTGGTTCCACCACAGGATCCTGCCGGTCTTCAGATCCATGGCGATGACCGAATCGCTCGTCTTCACCGCCGGACCGGTGTAGGAGTTGCCGGTGCCGATGTAGAGCGCGCCTTTTCGCGTGTCGATCGTCGGCGCGCTCCACACCGCCGCTCCGGCCGGCGCCCAGAGCGCTGTGCCCTTCGAATTCTTGCCGACCTGCGCCGGCGTTTCCTGGATCGTGTAGCTCTTCCAGATCTGGTTGCCGGTCGCGGCGTCCAGCGCGACGACGCTGCCGCGGAAGGTGCAGCATTCATAACTCGGCTGCGCCGCCGGCACTTCTTCGACCGACGACACGGGCACGTACAGCTTCCCGTCGGCAAGCGTCGGCGCGCCGGTGACGCGCGCGAAGGCATGCGTCTCGACCTGCTTCTTCCAGATCTGCTGGCCGCTGGCGGCGTCGAGCGCGAACACATTCGCCTTCAGGTCGCCGAAGTAGACGATGTCGCGGCTGCCGGCGCGGCCGACGCTCGGCGCGCTGCGGACGCCGCCATCCGCCTTGAACGACCAGTAGGTGCAGCCGGTCGCCGCATCGAGCGCGTAGACCGTGCCGTTGTCGCTGCCGACGAAGACGCGGCCGGCGACCACCGACGGGTTGCCGTAAGCCTGCGTGCCACCCGGAAATCCGAATGCCCATTTGAGCTTCAGCTTCGGCACGTCGGCGGCGGTGATGCCCGGCTTCGGCTGGTAGCGTGAGTTGCTCGCGTCCGCGCCCCACCCGTTCCACTGCGGCTTGGCGGCAAGGTTGCCGAGCGGGCCGGCCTTTGCGCTGCAGAGGCCGGCGTCCTGGACGCTCGCGCTGCCGAGCGGCTTGCCGGAGAGATACTCGGACACCGCCTTCTTCTCGGCGACGGTGAGCGACACGCCCTGCACCGCCATGCTGCCGCTGGTGAGCGACAAGTGGATCGCGTCGGCGGTGCGATCTTTCAGCGCGTCCTTCGGCGGCGTGCGGCCGGTCGGCTGATCGTGGCAGCTGGCGCAGTTGTCGGCGTAGACTTTCGCGCCATCCGGGGTCGCTTGAGCGGAGAGAGTCCCGCTCGTGGCAGCCAGCACGGCTGCACTGAGAACGAGCGCACCAGGCAACAAGATGCGCTTCATTGCCGCTTGGCGGTGAACGTCCCCTCGCCGAGGCCGACGAGGTCCACCTTCCCCTTCATCGAATCCTTGCCGTCCATCGCCCCGGTGTAGATGCAATTGAGCTGCTGTCCGCCGACGTCGACGATGAACTTGAACTCGACGTTCTGTCCCTTCACCGTCCCCGCGAGATCCGCCTCGCCGAGCTGACCGCTGTAGTGGCCGGTCAGTTTCTCGCCATCCTGCTTGAACGTCATCGTCGGCGTCCCCGACCCGGCGCCGGTCTCGACATTGAACGACCACTTGCCGGTCACGTCGGTCTTGCCGGCCTGGGCCAGACCCGGCGCGGCACCTGCGAGCATCACGATCGCCGCCAGCGCGGCGGTGCGCAGAACCATTTTCGTCATCATCGGCTCCTACTGCTTCTTCAACTCCGGGAGTCCCCGATCGGCATTGCGCCAGTACTGTTCCACCAGGCTTCGTTCCGCCGCCGCCGTCTTCGTGTCGCCGGCGTGCTCGGCGACCAGCGCCAGGGCGAGATGCGACCCGGCGTACTGCGCGTCGTGATCGACCATCTCGGCCGCTGCCCACCGCGCGAGATCCCAGTCGCCGGCCTCGCGCGCCGCGCGCGCGATCGCCTCGAGGGTGAACAGCGCCTGTGTCCACGCGTCGGGCCCCGGTGCGGCGCGCACCTCGCGCGCCACCTGCTCGAGGAGAGGCCGCGCCTGATCGCGCTTGCCGGTACGCAGGAAGAACTCGCCCTGCAGCGCCTTCAGCGGCGTGGCCGCCAGGCCGGCGCCCTCCGGGGCGCCGCGCATCAGCCGCAGCGCCGCGTTCGATTCGTCGGCCGCCTCCTTGAAGCGTCCCAGCGCCAGCTGCGCGCGTCCCGCCTCGATGTGGCCGATCGCGCTCACGACCGGGCTCCGATGAGCGGCGAGCACGAGGGCGGCGTCGAGCGCCTCGCGCGCGCGCCCGCGGGCGACCAGGTACTCGGGCCACGCCCGCTTGTTGAACTCCTGCACCACCAGCGACGAGCGGATGCCAAAGCTCCTCGCGAACAGCGCTTCGGCGGCGGCCATCTGGCCGACGTACTGGTACGACGATGCGAGGAGATCGAGGTTGTGCTGGTAATGCCAATCGTACTCGACCGGCACCGCTTCGGCGCGGAAGTACTCGGCCGCAAGCGTGTCGGCCGCGCGAAACTCGTCAATCGCCTCCGCGATGCGGCCGGTCCGCCGCAGATTGTGCGCGTGCATGTGGCGGGCATGCGGCACCGCCGGCGCCATCTTCGCGTACGCCGCCCCTTCGGCGAGCGCCTGCGTCACCTGCCCGCTGTTCTCGTAGGCGTGGGTGAGGTAATGATGCGCGGCCAGGTGTGCCGGCGCAAGCGCCAGCGCCTTCTGGTAGTAGCGCACCGAGGCGGCGACGCTGCCCTGCCCGCGGTTCGCCGGGTCTGGCGATTCCGCCAGCCCCCGCAGCAGCCAGAACTCTTCATCGTCGGGAAACGAGGTGAGCGCCTGGTCGAGCGCGGCGCGGTAGTCGATCAGCCGCGGCGACTCGCCGGCCGCCTGCTCGGCGTCGGCCTGGAGCGCGCGTGCGGCGATGTGCCGCCGATCGTGCTCGCTGGCTCCGGCCGCCAGCGACTTCGCGCGATCGAGCGCGGCGCGCGCCGCGGCCGGGGCATTCAGCTCGGTATACGCGATCGACAGCCCGGCATGCGCCATCGCCAGCGCCGGGTCGGCGCGGAGCGCCTCGTTGAAGGATCGCGCCGCCTCGAGCCAGACGAACGAGTGCAGGCAGGCGAGCCCCTGATCGTAAAAGGCCTGGGCGCGGGGCGACTTCGTCGAGACCGCGTCGTGCGCCGAGCCGATGCCGGTGCGGAGCGGCACCGGCCGCTTCACCAGCTCGTCGAGGGACGCCGGCGACGTCGACGGAGGCGGAGCCGGATGCGAATGAGCCTGCAGCGCCGCGAGCGCCACGGCAATCAGCAAGAGCACGGTGAAGCTAGTCTACCGGAACAAAAAAAGCGGTGGAGCATCGCTCCACCGCTCACGCGTTTCCCGCGGTTCAAGATTCCGCGCGGCTTGTGTAGCGCAGGCCTTCAGGCCTGCCAACCGCCGCGCGGGGCAGCCCTGAAGGGCTGCGCTACGAGTTCAGCGGGCAGCCCTGAAGGGCTGCGCTACGAGTTTCAGCGGGCAGCCCTGAAGGGCT
>Ga0070696_100002740_pt1 | contig 11691 bp, 15 predicted proteins | sample KBSK1253metaG_FD_65474 | JGI IMG/M metagenome (GOLD analysis project Ga0070696, IMG submission 65474) | Corn, switchgrass and miscanthus rhizosphere microbial communities from Kellogg Biological Station, Michigan, USA - KBS K1-25-3 metaG | ecosystem: Host-associated > Plants > Roots >... | reverse complement strand
GCGGCGCGCCGCCCGGGAGGTGCTGCGCGTGCTAGAATAGTTCGACCCGTCCCGAGGCTCACCCATGCCGGTAATTGCCAAGACCGTCGTTCTGCTCATCCTCTCCAACATTTTCATGACCTTCGCCTGGTACGCGCACCTGCGGCACTTGAGCCACCGGCCCTGGATCGTCGCGGCACTCGTGAGCTGGGGGATTGCGTTGTTCGAGTACCTGCTCCAGGTGCCGGCGAACCGCATCGGTCATACGCAGCTGCAGCTGGGCCAGCTCAAAATTCTGCAGGAAGTCATCACGCTGAGTGTGTTCGTGCCGTTTGCGGCGCTCTATATGAAGGAACCGGTGCGGCTCAATTATCTGTGGGCGGCGCTGTGTATGTGCGGCGCCGTGTTCTTTGTGTTTCGACGTTAGCATTATTCGCACCGTGGATCGTGACCGCGAGCTGCTCCGCCACTTTCTGGCCGCCATCGCCTATCGCACGCAGAAGGCGTTGCGCGGCGCCCCGGCGCACTACGCCACCTACAGCGCCGGCAACCGCGCACGCACGCCGATCGAATTGGTCCGACACATGACGAGTCTGATGGGGTACGTGCGCACATTCTTCAAGGGCGGCTCGTACCGGCCCGAGCCGTTGCCGACGTTCAAAGATGAAGTGGCGCGGTTCCACACGATGCTACAGGAAGTAGGCGAGCTGCTCGCGAGCGGGGCGCCCTGCTCGCTCTCGACCGAGCAGTTGTTGCAAGGGCCCTTGGCGGACACGATGACCCATGTCGGCCAGCTGGCGATGCTGCGCCGGCTCGCCGATTCACCCGTCGCACCCGAGAACTTTGTCTACGCGGACATCCGGGCCGATCGTCTGGACGCGAATCAGCCACCGCCAGCGCGCCCGGACACGAATTGGCCGGAGGCTCCCAAGTAAAAAGAGGCTATCTTTTTCCAATGCGTCTCACCGTACTCGCACTCCTGACCGCGCTGGCCGCGGCGTCGGCTCCGCCCGGCTACCGCATTCTCGTCGCCAGCGAATCGGGCGATATCGTCACGCAGCTGACCTGGGACGGCACGACATTGGCTGTGGCCAAGGTCGTTCCCGTCGGCATCATGCCGGCCGACATCGATGGCCCGCACAATGTTGCGGTCGCACCGGACGGCTCCGCCTGGTACGTGACGATCGCGCACGGCACGCCGTACGGATCGTTGTGGAAGATGAGCGCCGGGAGCGACACGCTCCTGGGCCGGGCGCCGGTGGAGATGTTTCCCACCACGATCGGGCTCACGCCCGACGGCGCACTGGCGTTCGTGGCCAATTCCGATTTTCACGGCGATCACCCGCGCATGAACGTCGTCACGATCGTGCAGACGGCGACGATGACGCCGGTGACGAATCTTCCGGCGTGCGACATGCCGCACGGCGTGAAAGTCAATCACGCGGGCAGCCTGGTGTACGTCTCCTGCATGAACTCCGACGAGATCCTCGAGATCGACCGGCAGAGCCTGCGGATTCGGCGCCACCACAGGACGGGAGAGGGAATCGGAGGCCACGCGGCGATGACCACCGCCGGCCCGCCGACGCACGGCACTGGCCCCGCGCCGGCGCCGCACGATTGCATGCCGACGTTCGTGTCGGTGTCGCCGGACGACCGGCGGCTCTACGTCGCGTGCAATCACGGCAATACGCTGCAGGTGCTCGACGCGGGATCGCTCGACCTGGTCAAGGAGATTCCGGTTGGGACCGGCGCCTACAACGTCGAGCCCTCGGCCGACGGGAAATGGATCATCGTGACGAACAAGAAGGCGCAGAGCGTGTCGCTCGTGGACGCTCAGAGTCTGACTGAAGTCGCCAAGATCGCGACCTCGAAGCCGCTGCCGCACGGCGTGGCCTACTCGCCCGATGGCCGTTTTGCATTCATCTCTCAGGAGAGCGTCGGCATCGATCCGGGCGCCGTGGATGTCATCGATCTCACGACTCGGGCCCGCGTCGCCACGATCCCCGTTCCCCGCCAGCCGACCGGCATCACGATTCTCCCGACACCATGATCCATACGACAACCGTCTCACTCCCCCCCGCCGACGTGCTGGCGCGCGCACAGAGCTTTTTCGCCGAACGGGTTCCGAACTCGGCGGCGTTCCTCGAGAAATCGGGCCCGAACTTCTTGGCCCTGCGCGGTCAGGGGGGCGAAGAAGTCGTGCTCAGCGCGTGGGACGACAAGGGTATCACACGCGTCCGCGGCTCGACGCTGTTCTTCGATCAGGCTCTGGACCGATTCTTCTCCACGCTGCCGCTCGCTTCACCGGTGGAGGTGGCATGACGGTGGAAGCCGGCGTCGGCGAGCGGTATGCGGTGCGTGTGATGGTCACGCCCGCCTGGGAGCAGGTCTCGGTACAGGTGGATGGGAGCACCACGGTCGCGCAGCTGAAGCACCAGGCGCTGCGCGCGGCGCTGAAGACGACAGCCGGGGAGGACGGGTTCCTCGTGAAGTTCCGCGGCGCTCAGGTCCTGGACGAAGCGATCACGCTGGGCCAGTTGGGCGTGGTCCCGAACGCCCCTTTTATCGTACTGCCCGCGCGGCGGCAACCGGTCCGGTGAGCACCTACGCGTTCACCCGTGCTGTCACGATTTTCGCAGTCGGGTTTCTGCTGCTCAACGCGGTCTTGTTAGTGATGATCGACCACATCGCCTGGGCTGCCGTGTTTGCCGTTGTCGCGGTGCTCGCCGTCATCGGCTGGTTCCGGTTCCGGCGGGCGATGGCAGAGCTCGTCGATGCGCGAAAAGAGATGAAACGCGAAGTCGAATCGCTCCGCGATCTGCTGCACACGCACCGCAAAGAATAGTGTCCGTCGCGGTCGCCTGGAATCCGGCGTGCCGGCACCACTACGGCGGCGCGGGGCATCCTGAACGGCCGCAACGATTCGAAGCGGTGCTCGAAGCGTTGCGATCCCCCGACCTCGCGCCGCTGATCTCGTGGGTCGAAGCGCCTGCCGCGACTCGGAAGGCAATCGAGCGAGTTCACCCCCCGGAATACCTCGACATGCTCGAGGCACTCGCGGAGCGCGGCGGTGGAGCGCTCGACGCCGATACGTTCCTGGCGCCTCGGAGTCTTGAGAGCGTGGTGGCGTCAGCCGGCGTGGCGCTCGCGGCGGTCGAGCGGGGGGTCGCGACCGGCCGGGCTTTCGGTGTCACGCGCCCGCCGGGGCACCATGCGCTCGCCGCGCGCGCGATGGGGTTTTGTTTTCTGAACAATGTTGTGCTCGCCGCGCGGCATGCGCAGGCGCTGGGATGCGCCCGCGTGCTGATCGTGGATTGGGACGTCCATCACGGGAACGGCACGCAGGCGCTGGTCGAGCACGATCCGTCGATCCGGTTCGTGTCGATGCATCAGTACCCGTGGTATCCCGGGACCGGAGCGGAAGACGAGCGCGGCGTCGGTAACGTGTTCAACGTCCCGCGACCGGGAGGGTTGGCGCGCGCGGTGTACGTGCGCGATTTCCTCGCCGGAGTGGACGCGGCGCTCGCGCAGTGGACCCCCGACATCCTGCTCGTCTCCGCGGGGTTCGACTCGCTCGCGGGCGATCCGCTCGGCGAGTTCACGCTGGAGCCCGACGACATCGTCCAGTGGACGGAGGCGCTGCGCGAGCGGATGGGAAATCGGCCCGTCGTCGGCGTGTTGGAGGGCGGGTATCGGCTCGACCTGCTCGCTGCCGGTGTCGTCGCATTCGTGCGCGCGCTATCTTGAGGACGTGACCGCCACTACCGCACCTGCCCAGCAACCCCAGGCATCGAAGAACTGGCCGGCCAGCCTCTACCGCCGGCCCGACGGTGTGCTGGAGCAGGACATCTCCCCCACGCGGATCCGGGAGGTGCTCCAGGCGGGTGAAGGTGAGCTGTGGGTCGATATCGACAGCACGAACATGCACCAGCTCGCGCTGCTCGAAAAAGTGTTCGCGTTCCATCCGCTGTCCATCGAGGACACCCTTTCGCCGGGCACGCGGGTCAAGTTCGAGGAGTACGAGCGCTACGTCTTTGTCGTGATGGCGGTCGTCCGCTTCGACGAAGGCACGCCGGAGCCGTACGACCTGGCGACGTCGAACCTGTATTTCTTCCTGGGCAAGAATTTCCTGGTGACGGTGCACGCCTTGCCGTCGAAGAGCTGTGCCATCGTGCGGGAACGGCTGGTGCGGAATCCTGAGCTGCTCGCTCGGGGCGCCGAGATGGTGATGCACAACATCATCGACCAATCCGTGGACGCCTACTTCCCACTGGTCGAAGAGCTCAACACTCTGGTCGACGGGCTGGAAGAGCGCCTCTTCGAGCAGTTCGACCCCGGTCTGATTCACGAGATCTTCAAGGCGAAACGGTCGGCGTTTTCGCTGCGCCGTCACGTCGGCCCGCTGCGCGAAGTGCTCAACATCCTCACCAACCGGCCGTGCGGCTTCATTCGCCACGAAACCCAACTCTACTATCGCGATGTCTACGACCACACGATTCGCATCGTGGAGTCGATGGATACCGTGCGCGATCTGCTGGCGGGCGTGCTCGAGACGTACCTGTCGCAGACGTCGAACCGTCTGAACACCGTGATGAAGCAGCTCTCGATCGTTGCCACGATCGCGCTGCCACTGATCGTCATCGGGGGAATCTTCGGCATGAACTTCAGCCAGATGCCCTTCACTCATAACCCGTTCGGCTTCTACGGCGCTCTCGTCGTGATGGCTGTGACCTCCGGCGTGATCATGTGGTGGCTCAAGAAGTATCGCTGGCTGTGAAGCTGCACGTCGAGCAGTGCTCTATCACCACGCGCCATCCGTTCGTCATCGCCCGCGGCTCGACGAACGGCTACAAACGCGCCTGGGTCCGGCTCGTCGATGACGACGGGCAGGAAGGCTGGGGCGAGGCCGATCCGTCGTCGTTTTACGGTGAAACGCTCGAGACGGTGCTCGCCGCGTTCGAACGGCTCAGCGGGCACATGCCGCGCGATCCGTTCGACCTGGAAGGGGCGGAGGATCGCTGGGAGCACGCCCTGCCGAAGAACTGGGCGGCCCGCGCGGCCTTGTCGGCCGCGTTGCACGACCTCGTCGGGAAAAAGCTGGGCCAGCCGTTGTGGCGGCTGTGGGGACTCGATCCCAAACGAGCTCCGCTCTCGTCCTTCACGATCGGGCTCGATTCGCCCGAGAAGATGCGGGCCAAAGTGCGCGAAGCGGACGACTACCCCATTCTGAAAGTGAAGCTCGGCACCGACCGCGACGAAGAGATCCTCCGCACGGTGCGCGAGGCGACCAGGAAGCCGCTCCGCGTGGACGCGAACGCGGGTTGGACGGTCGCCCGGGCCAAACAGATGATCCCCGTCTTGAAGGAATACGGCGTCGAGTTCCTCGAACAGCCGCTCGTCCCGGACGACCTCGACGGACTTGCCGAGGTGCGCAAGGTCGCCGCCAAGCACCAATTGCCGGTGGTCGTGGACGAGAGTTGTCTCATTGCCGCGGACATTCCGCGGCTCGCCGGGCGCGTGGACGGGATCAACATCAAGCTCGCCAAGTGCGGCTCGCTGCGCGAAGCGCTGCGGATGATCGCCACCGCCCGCGCCCACAGCATGCTCGTCATGGTTGGCTGCATGATCGAGACTTCCCTCGGCATTACCGCGGCCGCGCACTTCACGCCGCTGGTCGACGCCGCCGATCTGGACGGCGCGGCGCTCACCGTGGATGATCCATTCACCGGCGCGTCCATCGACCAGGGCCAGATTCGGCTGCCGACGGCGCCAGGACTCGGCGTGCGGCGGCGATGACATATGCGGCAGTCGTCCTCCCAGTTCCGGTAAACCGCTCCTACATCTACGAAGTCCCCGAATCGCTGGCGGCGCGCGTCGTCCCCGGTGCGCGCGTGGTGGTGCCGTTGCGGCGGCGCAGCGTCGTGGGAATCGTCACTGAGGCCGTCAGCCGTCTGCCATCAGCAGGCATCGACGTCAAAGCCATCATCGCGGCTCCTGATGATGAGCCCGCGATCTCGCCAGCGCTGCTCGAGCTGGGGCGATGGATGTCGGACTACTACGGCGCGCCGCTCGGCCTTTCTCTCCGGGCGATCCTGCCGGGACCGCTGTGGAGCGTGGCGCGACCCGCTGGCCCCGCGCCCGCCGCGGAGCGGGTGCTCGTGCTGACGGGCAATGGAATGGATTCGCTGCTCGAGCGGGAGCGGCGCTTCAAGCGGGCGCCCAAACGTCGCGTCGTGTACGAGACCGTCGAGGCTCTAGGGGGCAGCGCTCCGGTGTCGCATCTCGTCAAGCAACTGAAGCTCTCGACCAGTGCACTCGAAGGGCTGGTAAAGCAGGGACTCGCCCGCATCGATCACATGCCGGAAATCCGTGATCCCTTTGCCAGGCTGTCGACACCTCCACCCCCCTCGCTCACGGAGGACCAGCGCCGTGTAGTACAAGGAATTCTTGGCACCCCCCTCCACCAACCTGCTTTACTGCACGGTGTCACGGGCTCGGGCAAGACACTCGTCTATCTCGACGTGCTGCGTGCCGTCGTGCAGGCGGGAAACGGGGCAATCCTGCTCGTGCCCGAGATCGCCCTGACGCCGCAGACCGTCGCGCGGGTGCGCGGCGTCTTTGGTGACAAGGTGGCGGTGCTCCATTCGGGCCTGTCGGCCGGGGAGCGCGCCGATGCCTGGCGCGCGCTGCGCCGCGGCGAGCGACTCGTCGCGGTAGGACCGCGCTCTGCGGTGTTTGCACCGGTCCAGCGCCTCGGCGCAATCGTGGTGGACGAGGAACACGAGCCCAGCTACAAGCAGGGGTCGGCGCCGCGCTACCATGCGCGCGACGCCGCCGCGATGCGCGCGCAGCTCGAGGGAGCGCGGCTCATTCTCGGTAGCGCGACGCCATCGCTGGAGACACTCAGTGACGAGCGGATCGTCACGTTCGCGCTGCCCGATCGCGTGGGGGCGCGCCCGCTGCCCCCGGTAGAAGTGGTGGATCTGCGGAGCGCGCCGCGCATCGCGTCACCCGAAACGCCGCCCGGCGCAATTCCCTGGAGCGAGGCGCTCGACGGCGCGATCTCCGCGGCGCTCGAGCGCGGCGAGCAGATCATCCTCCTGCTCAATCGCCGCGGCTTCGCGACGTTCGTGCAGTGTCCTGCCTGCGGCAATGTGCCGGGCTGCCCGCAATGCGCGATCGCGCTCACCGTGCACCAGACGCCGCCGATCATGCGCTGTCACTACTGCGGTCACGAAGAGCCAATCCCGGAGACCTGCGCTGTGTGCGGGCACGCGACCCAGCGCTTGCGCGGCCTGGGTACGCAGCAGCTCGAGCACTTTCTCGGACTGCGCTACCCGCGCGCCCGGATCGCGCGGATGGATCTCGATACGACCTCCAGCAAATGGGCCCACCATCACATCCTGGACCGGGTTGCCCGCGGCGAAGTCGACATCCTGCTGGGCACGCAGATGATTGCGAAAGGGCTCGACTTTCCGAATGTCACGGTGGTCGGCGTGGTGGACGCCGACACGGGTCTGCACTTCCCGGACTTTCGCGCCGGCGAGCGCACATTCCAGCTTGTGGCGCAGGTGGCGGGCAGGGCGGGGCGGGGGGCGCGCGGCGGTCGGGTGTTCGTGCAGACGCGCGCGCCCGATCACCACGCGATTCGGGCCGCGGCGGCGCACTCCGTTTCGCAGTTTGCGGCGGCGGAGCTGCCCCTTCGCTCACCTCCAGCCCCTCCCTATCCTCCACGCACCGGCCTCGTCCGGTTCGTCATCGCGACCGACGACCACGCCCGCACCGCCGAGTTGGCGGAGCGGGTGGCGAGCTGGCTGCGCCGCGCCTCCAGCGAGCGCCTGGACAACGCGCTGACGGTGCTCGGACCGGCGCCGTGCCCCTTGATGCGGCTGAAGGGCAAGTGGCGCTGGCACGTGTTGGCGAAGTCCGCCGAGCCGCGCGTCCTCGGCCGCGTGGTGCGCGCGTGGCGGGCGAAGGCGCATCGCGACGTGACGGTCGATCGCGATCCGGTTTCACTCTTGTGAAAGCCGTTTCCCTTCGGGTATTTTGACCGGCCTGTGAGTCGTCCTCGGTTTCAGTACCGACCACCCAACTTTGCCGCGCCCCCGTTGTCGGGCGCGCCCGACGCGCGATTCACTCCCGCACCGGCCGACGGGGTTCTTCCCGACGGTTTTTTTTCGACTACGAACCTTCCGACCTATGTGAAGCTGCCCGCCGGCTGGCGCCGGCCTCGGCTCCCGCGCATGGACTGCGTGATCGTGCAGCTCGCCGGCGACGATCTCGTCGCCACCGAACCGCGGCGGGTGCGGCGCGGTGACAAAGTCGCGGTCGGCGCAGCCGAGGACGGCAGCGAGGGGATCTTCGTTCACGTCGAAGGTTTTTTGGGCGGCACGCACAGTCCCAACGAATTCCGCTTCATGGCCACCGAGGTGTCGCGCGAGCGACCGGTGGATTACAGCGTGCTCGCCGAGCTGCTCGGAGAAGAGAAAGCCCGCGGCGGCAAGATTCTGTGGGTGATCGGACCCGCGCTGGTGCATGCGCGCGCGCGCGACGACATGATCTGGTTCATCGAGAACGGCTACGTGAGCATGATGTTCGGAGGAAATGCCGTTGCCGTGCACGATCTCGAAGCGGCGATCTTCGGCACGACGCTCGGGATGTCGAGCTCGGGCGAAAGCGTCGAAGGCGGGCACGGCCTGCATATGCGGGCGATCAACGCGATTCGCCGCGCCGGCTCGATCGAAAAGGCCGTCGGGCAGGGCATCGCCAAGAGCGGCATCATGCACGCGCTCGTGACGCATCACATCCCGTACGTGCTGGCCGGATCGATTCGCGACGACGGCCCGCTGCCGGACGTCATTCCCGACACGCTGGCGGCGCAGGACGCGATGCGTTCCCACACGTCGGTTGCTACCTTCGCGATCTTCGTGGCCACCGCGCTGCACGCGATCGCGGTCGGGAACATGCTCCCGGCGTTCGTGGACACCGGCGTGACCGAAGACATCCGGCCGCTCACCACGATCTGTGTGGACCAGACCGAGTTTGTGGTCACGAAGTTACGCGATCGTGGCACGCATCAGGCCTATGGCGTGGTCACCAATGCGCAGGATTTCATGCACGTCCTGCGGTTCTACGTGGAGCGATGGCAGCAAGCCTCGACGCCGGCGCTTTCCCGCCGCTAACGCCCGGCCAGGGGCCGGGGTGGGCGAAGCTGGCCGCGGCGGTCGAAGCGCAGGTGCCGCCGGGCGAAGTCGAGACCATCTATGTCTTCCGCCCGATCAAGCGCGAAGGCAAAGAGTGGGGCACGGCGGTCGTGACGCGCAAAGCCGCGGACGGGCGGTTGCGCGTTTACACGGCGAAATACATGCTGGTCGTGCGCGGGAAAGAGCGCGGCCAGTCGAAGATCGAAGTCGTCGAAGTCGCGCTCAGTCCCGCCGACGTGCTGGCGCAGGTCATGCAGGCGATGGTCGATCGGGGCGGCGACACCGAGCCTCCGGTCGAGTTGGGTCCCGCGGTGTGGTACGAGGGGAGGTAGGCACGCGTTGATTGACGCCAAAATGTTCATCCCGACCAAGGCCTTTCTCACTAAAGGCGTTGGTCGGCACAAGGAAAAACTCACCAGCTTCGAGATGGCGTTGCGCGATGCCCACCTCGCCAATTTCAACCTCGTGCGGGTGAGCTCAATCTTTCCCCCTCATTGCGAGCTTGTCGATCGTGAGGAGGGGCTGAGCATGTTGCGGCCCGGGCAGGTGCTGTTCACCGTCGTCGCCGAGTCCGCCACCAACGAGCCGAGCCGGCTCGTGGCGGCATCGATCGGACTCGCGCTGCCCGCCGATCCTTCTCACCACGGTTACATCTCCGAGCACCACAGCTACGGCCAGAACGAGGTCACGGCCGGCGAGTACGCCGAAGACCTTGCCGCGTCGATGCTGGGTACGGTGCTGGGCGTTCCCTTCGATCCCGAGAAGGCCTGGGACGAGCGCCGCGAGCAGTGGCTGCTCTCGGGCGAAATCGTCCGCACGATGAACGTGACGTCGACGGCCGAGTGCGGTGCCGACGCCCGCTGGACCACAGTCGTGTCCGCGGTCGCGTTTTGCGGCTAGTGTGGCTGTCGGCGTTGCCGTTGCGTTCGCAGCCGGTCTCCTGAGTTTCCTGTCTCCGTGCGTACTGCCGCTCATCCCGAGCTACGTCGGCTATCTGACGGGAATGACAGTGGAGGAAGTGGAGCGGCGGCGCGGAACTGCGTTGCTCCACGCGCTGTGGTTCGTGGCAGGGTTCTCGCTCGTGTTCGTGCTGCTGGGCGCTGGCGCCTCCGCGGTCGGCGGTCTGTTGCGCAGCTACCAGGTCTGGTTGGGACGCATTGGCGGCGTGCTCCTGATTCTGTTCGGGATCTATCTGCTGGGCGTCCTGCGGCCGGGCTTCCTGATGCGCGAATGGCGCATCGAGCTGGCGCGCAAACCGCTTGGCTACTTCGGGTCGGGGGTCGTGGGGTTCACATTTGGCGCGGCCTGGACGCCCTGCATCGGGCCGATCCTCGGCGGCATTCTGACCTTGGCGGCCACGCGGGCGGGTTTGGGGCAGGGCATCGGTCTGCTCGCGGTCTACGCCCTCGGCCTCGCGATCCCGTTTCTGCTCACGGCCTTGGCGCTGGACCGGTTTCTGGTCTGGTTTCAGCGCTTCCGACCGTACATAGTATGGGTCGATCGGATCGCGGGTGCGCTGCTGATCGTGCTTGGCATCCTGCTTGTCACAGATAGTTTTACGCTGCTCGCCGGATACTTACAAAGCCTCACGCCGCAGTTCTTGCGGGAACGACTATAGAACCTCGCGCCCCTGGCGCGGGTAACCATTGCCAACCGCAGTAAGGGAGAGGACCCCATGAATCGGTCAGCGATTTTGGCGACGATCGCCGTATTCGCGTTGAGTGGCTGTCAGAAGGCGCAGGACCAGAGTCAGGCTGCCGACTCGACGGCGCGCAATTTGACGCTCGCGCCCTCGGAGTCGACGGCCCAGATGCACGACGTCGCGCCGCCGCAACCGGCCGCGCCGCCGCCCGCCACGCGGCCTCCGGTCACCCGTCCGACGCCGCCGCCGCCGCCGCCGCCGCCCGCGATGGCGCGGCTCGCCTCCGGCACCAAGATGGACGTCGCGGCGGCCGATACGATTTCGTCGCGCACCGCCAAGCCGGGTGATGCGTTCAGCGCCCGCGTGGTGGAAGACGTCAGGAACGCCGCGGGACGCGTCGTCATCCCAGCCGGCTCGGTCGTCAACGGCAAGATCAGCGACGTGAAACCATCGCCCAATCCGAGCACTCCGGGGACCTTGACGTTGAGTGTTGCGAGCATCACTGTACGCGGCAAGTCGTACCCGATCGAAGCATCAGTCGACTCGCTCGAGACGATCCATAAGGGTCGGGGCGTCACCACGGGTGACGCCGCGAAGGTGGGAGCCGGCGCGGCCGCCGGTGCGATCCTGGGACGCGTGCTGGGCGGGAACAAGAAGGGCACGATCGTCGGCGGCGTGGTCGGAGGCATCGCGGGCGCCGGCGTTGCGGCGTCGTCCAAGGATTCGGACATCGTCTTACCAGCGGGGGCGCATATCATCATCCGGTTGACGAAGGAACTCGCGGTCGCGGCATCCTGACGCGGTGATCCGCACCAAGCTGTCAACGATGATGTTCCTCCAGTTTTTCATCTGGGGGGCCTGGTACAC
>Ga0070696_100002738_pt1 | contig 11697 bp, 10 predicted proteins | sample KBSK1253metaG_FD_65474 | JGI IMG/M metagenome (GOLD analysis project Ga0070696, IMG submission 65474) | Corn, switchgrass and miscanthus rhizosphere microbial communities from Kellogg Biological Station, Michigan, USA - KBS K1-25-3 metaG | ecosystem: Host-associated > Plants > Roots >... | reverse complement strand
ATGTTCGCGTGGGCCGGGCGAGCCGTCGCGATGGGGCAGGCCCCGCCCGAGGTGGTGGACGCCGCCGACCAGGTCGTCGCCACAGTCGACGAGGACGGGCTCGCCGACGTCCTCGAGCCCCTGATAAGCCTGGATGGATCGGACGCCGGCGCCGCGCCGCGTTCGTCGAACGGAGGACCAGCATGAGCTTGCCCACGCCTGAGCCGGATGCCGTCGCGGCCGGCCACCGGACCTGGTCGCGGCTGGACGCGTTCCACGTCATCGGGTTCTTCGCGAACGAGACCCGGGAGCGCTACAAGGCCTTGGGCCTGCGGCCTCGATACGCGTACTTCGTGAGCCGCGTGGCGCCGATGGGTCCGGTGCCGGCGCAGGTGTGCGCCGCAGTGTTCTACGTGTTCCACCCGCGGCTGGTCTCGCAGGCGATGGACGGGGCGTGGGACGTCGTCTCGCCCGAGAAGGTGCTGGCCGAGCGGTATGCGGGCACGCGGGAGGCGCTCGACCGGGTGCTCGCCGACGTCGCGGCAGAGCCCGGGCACGCCGAGCGGGTGGAGGAGGCAGCGGCCCTGGCGCGGCGGGCGTGCGAGGGGCTGTCGATGAACGGCCGCGCGCTCGCGGCCGGCTACGCGTCGCTGCCGTGGCCGGACGACCCGTTGATGGCGCTGTGGCACGCGGCGGGCATCATCCGCGAGCACCGCGGCGACGGGCACATCGCGGCACTGGTGACGGCGCCGCTCGACCCGGTCGAGGCCATCCTCACCGCCGGCCTCGACACGGGCACCACGGCCTTCATGCGCGAGACCCGCGGCTGGGACGACGCCGAATGGGCTTCCGCGGCGCGGCGGCTGGCCGCGCGCGGGCTGCTGCGCGACGTCGAGGGCTCGGACGTCGGGGAGCTCACCGACGCCGGGGTCGCGCTGCGCCGCTCGCTGGAGCTGCAGACCGACCTCGCCGCCTCGAGCGCGTGGACCCACCTCGGGGTGGCGGACACCCAGCGGCTCGGCGAGCTGATGCGGCCGCTGACCCGGGCGGTCGTGACGTCCGGGGTGCTGCCGGCCGGGTTGGGCGCTCCCCGCCGCTGAGCCGCGCCCAGACGCGCACCGCTGGGGAACGTGGACGGCGGACGGCTCCCCGCGTGCTGGCGTGGGGACGGTCGTGGGTGAGCAGATCCTGCTGCCCCGACGACACGAACCGCCCATGACCGTCCCCATGGCGTGAGGCCCCACGGGCGTGCCCCTTCCGGGGAACGTGGACGCAGGCAGCTCCCCAGCGCGCACCTTGTGGGGACCGTGGACGCAAGGAGTTAGGCGCGGGTCATCGCCAGCAGCTGCTCGAGCACCAGCGCCACGCCGTCGTCCTCGCACGGCGGGGCCAGGTGCGGGGCGGCCGCGATCGCGTCGGGGTGCCCGCCCGTCATGGCGTAGCCGCGGCCGGCCCACGCCAGCAGCTCGAGGTCGTTCGGCATGTCACCGAACGCGACGACGTCCGACTGCTCGATGCCACGCTCGGCGGCGAGCTCGGCCACGGTGGCGGCCTTGCTCACCCCCAGGGCCGAGACCTCGAGCAGCGTGTCGTGCGGGTTGGAGTGCGTGGGCTTGGCGACGCCGTCGAGCACTGTCCGCGCGATGTCGAGGAGAGCGTCGCTGCTACCGGACTCATTGCGGCACAGCAGCTTCAGCACGCCCGGATCGTCGACGAGCATGTCCTCGACCGGCCCGACCAGCGACTCGGCGCCGCTGTCCCAGCGGGTGAGGTACGACTGCTCGCGGCGGAAGCCGGCCAACGTCTCCAGCGCGAACGTCGAACCGGGGACCGCGTCGGCCAGGCGCCGCCGGGCCTCCAGGACGTCGGCGCGGGAGATCGGGTGGGCGCGCACGACCTCGTCGGTGGCCAGGTCGTAGACGAGGGCACCGTTGGCGCACAAGGCGAAGCCACGGTGGCCGGTCTGCTCCACGACGTCCGCCAGCCAGCGCGCCGGCCGCCCCGTGACGAAGACGATGTCGATGCCGGCGGCCTCGCAGGCGTCGAACGCCGCGACGGTGCGGGCCGAGATGGTGCCGTCGGGTCGCACGACCGTGCCGTCGAGGTCGGTGGCCACCATGCGCATGGCCTCATCCTGCCTCACCGGCACCTTCTCCCCTGCGGCCTCATTGCTCCGGGAGCGCCGCATCCCGGGGCCGCAGATGCGGTTTCCCCGGAGTAAAGGAGCTCTGATGGAGCACCGTCAGAGGTACTGGCCGGTGCCCTGCGCGGGGCCGTCCTGCCCCGGGTGGCCCGGCATGCCGGGCATCGGGTGGTGTCCCGACTGTCCGGGCACGGGACCGTGGCCCATCGGCAACGCCTTCCGCATCTCGTCCAGCTGGGCGCGTGCGGCCATCTGCTGGGCCATCAGCGCGGTCTGGATGCCGTGGAACAGCCCCTCCAGCCAGCCGACCAGCTGCGCCTGAGCGATCCGTAGCTCGGCGTCCGAGGGCGTCTCGCCGTCGCCGAACGGCAGGGCGATGCGCCGCAGCTCCTCCACCAGCTCGGGCGCCAACCCCTTCTCGAGCTCGACGATCGACCGCTCGTGGATCTCCGCGAGCCGGGCGCGTCCGGCCTGGTCCAGCGGCGCCGACCGGACCTCGTCCAGCAGCTGCTTGATCATGCTGCCGATGCGCATCACCTTGGCCGGCTGCTCGACCAGCTCCGCGGGGTTGCGCTCGCCGCGGTCCTCGTCCTGCGCCGTCGAGGCGACGCCCATGCCGTCCTGGGTGACGATGACGACCCGGTCACCGTCCGAGCCGCTCCCCTGCCCCGCCGACGACTGGTCCTGCTGGGCTGACTGTCCGTCATCGCTCATGGCCCCATCCTGCCGACGAAACCCGGTTGCCGCACCGGTGGGGGGTGCCGCACGCTCGTGCGGGTGACCGAACCCACCACTGATCTGCCCACCGCAGGGCCCGTCGAGACGACCGCACCGCCGCCGCTGCCCACGGCACTCCCGTCGGCGTGGTCGGTCCGACGTCCGGACGCGAGCGATGCGGCGGCGATCCTCGCGCTGTGCGCCGCGGTCGACACGGCCGTGCTCGGCCATCCCGACGTCTCGCTCGAGGACGTGCGTGCCGACCTGGCGTCGACCGCCGCGGACGCCCGACGCAACCAGCTGGTCGTGCTCGACGGTGACCGCGTGCTGGTGTGGGCCTGGGTCGAGGACCGCGCTGAAGGCCGCACGCTGGTCGACCTGTTCGTCGACCGGACGCTGCCGCCGGAGCAGCGGGACCCCCTCGCCGACTGGGCCTGGACCTGGATGGTCGCGCGGGGACGCGAGATCGGGCGCGAACGCGGGATCGACACCACGCTGCTCGACACGGGCCTGCCCGACGCCGACGTCTGGGGAGCCGACGCGCTGAGCCGGCAGGGTTTCGAGCGGGTGCGTACCTGGTGGCGCATGAGCCGGGACGTCGGCCCCGACCACGAGTGGTCACCCGCCCCGGGGGTCGTGGTGCGTCCGCTCGACCGGTCACGCCTCGACGAGGAGGTGGCGACCGTGCACCGCATCCTCGAAGCCGCGTTCGCCGACCACTGGAACCACCACGCGGTGCCGTTCGACCCCTGGTGGAGGGCCAGGCAGGAGGCGCCGGGTTTCGACCTGGACCTGTGGTGGCTGGCCGAGCTGCACGACGAGCCGGCGGGCGCGCTGATCGGAAGCACCCAGGCCGGCGACGAGGGTGCGCTGCACGTCGTGTCGCTGGGCACCCTGCGGCAGGCGCGAGGCCGCGGCGTGGCGCACTCGCTGCTGGGCCGGGCGTTCGCCGAGGTGCCCGCCCGCGGCTGGACGCGCGCCATGCTCAACGTCGACGGCGAGAACCCGACCGGCGCGACCGCGCTCTACCGCTCGGTCGGCATGGGCGTCGAGTTCGCCATGTCGGTCTGGCACCGCACCGTGTCGACCGCCGCTCCGTGACCGCCTGCGGTTGAGTGACCGTTGCTGGGCCGACACGCCGGCGTGTCGCGCCAGCTGCGGTCACTGAACGGGGCTGGGGCCCGCAGACGTGCACTTCGGCTACGAGGTGTACGCGAAACCGGCCGGGAACGTGCACTTCGGCTACGAAGTGCACGTTGGGCGCCGGCGGTCAGGCGGTGAGCAGCACCTTGCCGACGTGCGTGGAGGACTCGAGCAGCTCGTGCGCCGCGGCCGCGTCCGCCAGCGGCATGGTCGTGTGGACGACGGGCCGCACCACGCCGTCCGACACCAGCGGCCACACGTGCTCGCGGACGGCCGCGACGATCGTGGCCTTCTCCGCGGCCGGCCGGGCGCGCAGCGAGGCCGCGATCACCGCGACGCGCTTGCGCATCATCAGCCCCAGGTCGAGCTCGGCGCGCGCGCCACCCTGCAGGCCGATCGTCACCTGCCGCCCGCTGGTCGCGAGCACGTCGAGGTTGCGGGCCAGGTACTTGGCGCCGATGGTGTCGAGCACGACGTCGGCGCCGTGGCCGCCCGTCGCCTCGCGCACGACCTCGACGAAGTCCTGCTCCTTGTAGTTGACGAGGACGTCGGCGCCGAGCGCACGGCAGCGCTCCAGCTTCTCCGCGGTCCCGGCCGTCACCGCGACGCGGGCGCCCGCGGCCTTCGCCAGCTGGATCGCCATCGTGCCGATGCCGCTGGACCCGCCGTGCACCAGCAGCACCTCGCCCGGCTGCAGCTGCGCGGTCATGAACACGTTGGCCCACACCGTGCAGGCCACCTCGGGTAGCGCGGCCGCCTCCACCAGCGACACCCCGGCCGGCACCGGCAGCAGCTGACCGGCCGGCACGGCGACCAGCTCGGCGTACCCGCCGCCGGACAGCAGCGCCCCCACCTGGTCGCCGACCGACCAGCCGTCGACGCCGTCGCCGAGGGCTTCGATCGTGCCGCTGACCTCCAGCCCCGGGTACTCCGGCGTGCCGGGCGGCGGGGGGTACTGACCCATGCGCTGCAGCAGGTCCGCGCGGTTGACCCCGGCCGCGGCCACGCGGACCAGGACCTCACCGGGGCCGGCCTCAGGGTCCGGAACGTCCTGGATGCCCAGCACCTGCGGCCCGCCCGGCTCCGTGATCACGATCGCCCTCATGGTGGCGAGCCTACGGAGGCGGCGATCACCGCGCGCGACCGGCTGCGGGCCGACCAGCGCCCGGGCGGTGTACCGCCGCGCGGAGGAGGCCCGACCCCGGACGTGCACTTCGTAGCCGAAGTGCACGTTCCCGTCCGGTTTCGCGTGCACCTCGTAGCCGAAGTGCACGTTCCACCGCAGCCTCATACAGCTCCGGTCCTCCGCGGTGTCGAGGCATCACCATGCGCAACCGCGTCTTAGGGCTGCGGCTCCACCAGCGCCCGGGCCCGCTGCAGGTCCTCCGCGGTGTCGACGTCCAGTGTCAGCGGCCACGGCAGCGGCGCCCGGACGACGGACAGCCGGCGCACCACCGCGCGCACCGCCCCCGCTCCGGACTGCGCTGCGACCGCGCGCCTCAGCGCGCCCGCCCGGTGCACGCCCACGAGCAGCTGGTCGTCGCCGCCGGAGTCCACGCCCAGCACCGCGTCGGTGCCCGGCGGGGCCGCGGCCCACGCGGCGAGCAACAGGGTGAGCGCGGGTGCGGCGAACGGCAGGTCACCGGCCAGGACAGCCAGCAGACCGTCGTCCGGTAAGGGTCCGGGCGGCTCGCCCACCGGCTGCGCCAGGCCCGCGTCGAGCCCCGCGACCGGCCCGCCGCCGGGCGGCTCCTCGCGGCACCACAGCACCGGCCGGGCCGTGTGCCGCGGCGGCCCCACGACGACGACCGGCACGCCGGGCGCGACGTCGGCCAGCCCGACCAGCAGCCGGTCGAGCACCGAGTGATCGCCGACGAGCACGCGGGTCTTGTCCTGCCCGAGCCGGGTCGAGCCGCCCCCGGCCAGGACGACCACGGCGTCCACGCGAATGTCGGCCACGTTCACGCGACCCCGCGACGCAGGCCTTGACCTAGACGAGGCTCGTTGACCGGCTCCGCGGCTGAAGCGGCGCGGCTGCTCACGCCTGCGAACTCGATCATGCTCGTAGTATCACGGCAACCGGCCGGTGCGACTTCCCACCGCCGGGCCCGCCGCGTCAGCCCGACACGCCGTGTCTGACCCGAATGGGTGAACAGCAGGGGCGCACGGATCAATGTGACGCCCTTCTCGACCGAAGAGTCTCTGACCGGCGACAGAGGGAAGGCAACATGCTGCGCAACCAGGGGATCCGGACCAAGCTCCTTGCGGTCCTGGCTCTGCCCATCGTGGCGTTGATCGTCATGGCGACGCTCGTGTCCTTGCAGACGTTCGACCAGGCGCGTCAGGCCGGCGAGGTCCAGAAGCTGGCCCAGGGCGCTGACACCCTCGGTCAGCTGGTGACGGCCATCCAGTCGGAGCGTTCCATCACGGCGCAGCTGCTCGACAAGAAGCCCGTCGAGGCGCAGGTCGCCACGGCCCGCAAGGCCACCGACGAGGCGCTGCTGAAGACCAGGGCGCTGATCGGTTCCGTCGACGTCGGCACCCTGTCGCCGCAGGCCGTCGCCGCCGTCGCCGCGTCGTCCGCGGGCCACGGACAGCTGTCCAACGTGCGAGCCCAGGTCGACACCGGCTACGCCCAGCCGGACCGCATCAACGAGCGCTACACCAGCATGATCGCCGCGGACATCTCGCTGTCGGCACGCATCGGCTCCGGCCTGAAAGACCGCGCGATCGGTCGGCAGCTGAGCGTCTACTCCAGCGTGCAGACCCTCGCCGAGGTCGCCACGCAGGAGCGCGAGCTCGTCCTGTCCATGATCGGCCAAGGCAAGGTCAACGAGGCCACCGCCACGGCGCTCGCCAGCCTCGAGGCGCAGGACGCCCAGGCCGCGGCCGCGTTCCGCCTCGACGGCACGGCCAAGCAGAAGTCCGACCTGGACGCCGCCGTGTACCTGCCGGTCCAGTCGCGGGCCGTCTACTCGACCATCCGGGCCAACGTCGCGGCGCTGGCCAACGGCGACAAGGTCAAGGTCAACAGCTCCGAGTGGCGCAACGCCTCCAACGACCGGCTCACCGCGCTGCAGAAGCTCATGCCGCGGATCGCGGACGACGTCGCCAGCGAGGCCGCGTCCGCCTCGTCCTCGGCCAGCAACCGCGCGCTGCTCGTGCTGTTCGGCGGTCTGCTGCTCGTCGGGCTGCTGCTCGGCCTCGGTCTCGTCCTCGCTCGCGCCATCACCCGGCCGCTGCGCCATCTGACGCACATCGCCGGCGAGATCGCCGAGGAGCTGCCGCGGATGGTGGAGCGCATGGCCACGCCCGGCGAGGGCCCGGGCATCACGCTTCCGGAGATCCCGTTCACCGGCAAGGACGAGGTCGGCCAGCTGGCCGAGGCGTTCCGCGAGGTCAACGACATGACCGTCCACGTGGCCGAGGAGCAGGCCGCCCTGCGCGCCTCGATCGCGGAGATGTTCGTCAACGTCGCCCGCCGCAACCACGTGCTGCTGTCCCGCCAGCTGTCGTTCATCGACCAGCTGGAGCGCAGCGAGGAGAACCCCGACACCCTCGACAACCTCTTCCGCCTCGACCACCTCGCCACCCGGATGCGCCGCAACGCGGAGTCCCTGATCGTGCTGGCCGGCATCGACGCCGGACGCCGGCTCCGTCGTCCGATGCCCCTGTCCGACGTCATCCGGACTGCCGTCTCCGAGATCGAGCGGTACGACCGGGTGGACCTGGCGCTGCAGGCCGACCCGCCGATGGTCGGCCACGTCGCCCTGACGACCGCCCACCTGCTGGCCGAGCTGCTCGAGAACGCGACGCAGTTCTCCAACCCCGACACCCGAGTCATCTCCTCGACCGCGTTCAGCCCGCGCGGCGTGCGGATCACGATCACCGACCTCGGCCTGGGCATGACCTGGGACGAGATCAACGAGGCCAACCAGCGCATCAGCAGCCCGCCGGCCACCGAGGTCGTCGGCTCGCAGCGCCTCGGCTTCTACGTGGTCGGCCGCCTGGCCCGCCGCCTGGACGCGAGCGTCGAGCTGAAGCCCGGCCGCGCGCAGGGCACGGTCGTCACCATCGACCTTCCCCCGGCGTTGTTCGTGTCCGGCACCGTCGCCGAGTCGACCCTGCCGCTCGAGCCGCTGGAGACCGTCGCCGCAGACGAGCAGCAGCCGACCGACGAGCAGACCACGCCCGAGGGCGGCGAGGCGGCGAGCCGTCCGGCGTCGCCGTCCGGCCTGCCCACCCGCGGGGGCTCCGCGCCGGTCAGCGTGCCGCCCGTCCTCGCGACGTCCGGCAGCAGCGTCGCGAGTCCGGACGGCGGTCTGCCGCGCCGGTCCACCGGTGCCGCCGCTCCGGCCGCCGCCGCCGCGGCAACCGCCGAGGACACGTCCCCCGCGCCGCGCAGCGGCATGTTCAACAGCTTCCGGTCGCGTCGCGCGGTCGAGTCGCAGGTGAGCGCCAGCGCTCCGGTCGAGGCGACCTCCCTGGAGGCGCTGGCCCAGGAGCTGCCGGAGTTCGTGCCGACGCTCGAGACGGCCACGCCCGCCCTGCCGCACCGGGACCTGCACGAGGACGTCGAGCCCGAGGTGGCCGTCGCCGACGACCTGCCGGACGAGATGAACGACGACCTGCTGGCCGATGTCATCGAAACCGACGAGCAGCTCGACGACGTCGAGCCGGCGGTGCCGGGCCTGGTCGACGAGGCCGACGACGCCCCGACGGCGAGCCTGACCCTGCTGCCGGCCGTCTCGGTGGACCCGCTCGACGACGCCTGGGAGCCGCAGACCGCTCCGACCGACCTGCCGGCGGACCAGCCGCTGGTCGCGCTGCTGGCCGACGAGCCGGACCCGGTGGCGCAGCTCGCCGAGCCCGTCGTCGAGGTGGCCGACGAACCAGAGCCGGTCGCCGAGGCCGAGCCCGTGCCGTCGCTACCGGAGCTCGACGAGGTGCGGGACGGGTCGCAGGCTCGGTCCACGCTCAGCGAGCTGGCCCGCGAGTCCGCGCCCGCGCCCGCCGAGACCGAGCCCGTCGTGGAGCCGGCCGCGGCGTTGCCGGAGCCGCCCCCGGCGCCGGCGATCGCGACGGGCGTCCCCGCCATGGACATCCTGCCGAGCCGTCCCTCGGGACGTGGCCTGCACCTGCGGCGCACCTCGCGCCCGAAGGCGCACTCGCCCCGCCCGACGCTGCCCGCCTACGCGCCGCAGCCAGTGGTGCCGGCCGCGCCGGCCGCGCCGAGCGCGCCGATCGCGCAGGTTCCGGCCCACGCGCCGGCGCACCTGGCGGCACCGACGTTCGCCGATCTGGCGCACGAGGCGTTCGACGAGCAGGTGCCGGTGCCCGCGCCGTCCAGCCTGTTCGTGCCGGCCCCGGCGCGGGTCGACGACGACCCGGTCGCCGAGGCGACGCCGACCCCGGCGTTCCCGGCGGCGTCCGTCCCGGCGCTCGTGGCGGCCCAGTCGCTGCGAGAGCGGTCGGCGATGGCCTCCGAGGCGCTGTCCGAGCTGAGCGCGCTGTCCACCTACCGGCCCGAGTCGGTGTCGGGCAGCACCGCTCCCGCCTCGCTGGTCCGGCGGACGCCGCAGGCCACGCCGGCGGGGCAGATCGCCCAGCCGCAGGAGCCGCAAGGCCCCCGTCGGGTCAACCGCAACGCCGCCGACGTGCGCAGCATGCTCAGCGGGTTCCGTGCCGGCGTCGAGCGTGGACGCACCTCGCCCAGCGGCGCCAGCGCGTCCGCCCTTCCCTACCCGGAGGCTCCCGTCAGCGGGGACCAGTCCTAGACCGGCCCCGTTCGGCGGCACGTCCACGCACGTGCTCAAGCCGGAGCCAGCACGAACCGATCACCACCATCAGGCACGACCGCACGAACGACGGAGGATCACCACCGTGACGACGATGAGCACCGAGGCAGCCAACTTCAGCTGGCTCCTCGACAACTTCGTGAAGAGCGTTCCCGGGGTGCGGCATACGCTCGTCGTGTCCGCCGACGGTCTGCTCATGGCGATGTCGGACGACCTGGACCGCACCAGCGGTGACCAGCTCGCGGCCATCGTCTCGGGCATGTCGAGCCTGACCCGCGGAGCCGCCAGGCAGCTGCGGGCCGGGGAGGTGCGGCAGTCCATCGTCGAGATGGACACGCTGTTCCTCTTCACGATGAGCATCAGCGACGGGTCGGTGCTGTCGGTCATGGCCGACGCCACCTGCGACGTCGGGCTCATCGGCTACGAGATGGCCCTGCTGGTCAGCCGCACCGAGTCGACCCTCACCCCGCAGCTCATCAGCGAGATGCGGTCTCGCCTGCCGGTGGCCGGCGAGGTGCGCGTAGGGGCCGGGGGGTGATCCCGGTGGATCCCCTCGACTTCCCGGCCGACGAGGCCGATGACGAGGCGGACGACCGGGCCTACGCCGTCCGACCGTACGCCTTGACCGGCGGTCGCACGCGTGCCACCAAGCCGGACCTCGCACTGGAGGCCCTGGTCCAGGCGGTCGCCTCGCCCGACACGCTCGGCCTGACGCCGGAGCGCCGGCGCATCCTCGAGCTGACCGCTCACCAGTTCCTGTCCGTCATGGAGCTGGCCGCACATGTGGAGCTCCCGGTCGGCATCGTCCGGGTCATCGTCAGCGACCTGGCCGACTCCGGCTCCGTCCGGATCCACGGGCTCTCGTCGACCTCCACAGCCCCTGCTACCAGCCTCAGCGTCCTGGAGAGTGTTCTCAATGGCATTTCCTCGCTCTGACGTCGCACCCGCGGGGGCCCCGAGCACTGCCGCTCCGGGACCGACCGCCGAGACGGCGCCCACCGTTGTCAAGATCGTCATCGCGGGTGGGTTCGCGGTCGGCAAGACCACGTTCATCGGGTCGCTGTCCGACATCGAGCCGCTCTCGACCGAGGCGGCCATGACCGAGCACTCGGTCGGCGTCGACGACGCCGGCGGCGTGTCCGACCGCAAGACCACCACCACGGTCGCCATGGACTTCGGCCGCATCTCGCTGCCGGGCAACCTGTGGCTGTACCTGTTCGGCACGCCTGGCCAGGACCGGTTCCTGTTCATGTGGGACGACCTGGTGCAGGGGGCGATCGGCGCGGTCGTGCTGGTCGACACCGAGCGGCTCGAGCAGTGCTTCCCCGCGGTCGACTACTTCGAGGCCCGGCAGATCCCGTTCGTGGTCGCCGTGAACTGCTTCGACGGCGTCGCGCGGCACCAGCTCGAGGACGTCCGCGAGGCGCTCGCCGTGCCGGCGCACGTGCCGATGCTCTACACAGACGCCCGTGCCCGGGCGGCCACGAAGCAGACGCTGATCTCGCTGGTGCAGCTGGCGATGCAGCGCCTGCAGACGGCCTGACCGCACGACCGCCACGAGAGCCCCGGTCATCTCCTCCCAGAGGTGGCCGGGGCTTCTCCGTGGAGCGCTACCTGAGCACGGTCCTGTACAGCGACCTCATGGACTGACGCCGGTGCCCGAGCCTTCGCATCCTCTCGGCTGGCATGAACGCCTGCGGGAGGACCTGGACGCGGCGGCCCTGCGTGATCCGGCGGCGTGCAGTCGGCTCGAGCTGCTGCTCTGCCACCCCGGACTGCATGCCGCCTGGCGCACCGGATGTGGCTGCGACTGGGCGGCCGGCTGCCGGCCCGTGTGCTCTCGCAGCTGAACCGCTGGGTGACCGGCGTCGAGATCCGGCCGGGCGGTGCCGCCGCATGCGGTCGTCGTCGGCGTGC
>Ga0070696_100002735_pt1 | contig 11706 bp, 10 predicted proteins | sample KBSK1253metaG_FD_65474 | JGI IMG/M metagenome (GOLD analysis project Ga0070696, IMG submission 65474) | Corn, switchgrass and miscanthus rhizosphere microbial communities from Kellogg Biological Station, Michigan, USA - KBS K1-25-3 metaG | ecosystem: Host-associated > Plants > Roots >... | reverse complement strand
GCGGCTGGGATGATCGCCCGGTGAGCACCCCGTCCATGCTGATCGGCCTCGGTCGGGCTGACGCCACACCCGCCGGGCGAGCGGGGGCTCTCCTCGTCTTCGCGCTCGGCCTGGGCGTGGCGATGCTCGTCCGGATCGCGCTGTGGCCGACGCTCGGCCTGACGGGCGACCTCGACCAGTTCGTCCTCTGGGTCCACGGCCTCGCCACGGGACCATTCGGGCACGCCTACGACCAGGACCTGGCCTTCCCGCCGGTGATGACGTACCTGTGGGGCCTGATCGCGGCGCTGGAGCCGGCGTTCCGAACCGTGACGACCTCGGCCGACCCGGCCATCCGGGCGATCATGAAAGCCCCGGCGAGCCTCGCCGACCTCGCGATCGGCGGGCTGATTGCGTGGCATCTGCGGGCGACGCCGCGGTGGGCGATCGCTGGCGCCCTCGTCGTCTTCCTTCACCCGGCCGTCATCGATGTGAGCGCCTGGTGGGGACAGTACGAGTCGATCTACGTGCTGTTCGGTGTCCTCGCCTTCGTCCTCGCGGTGCGCGGACAGTCCCTCCTCGCCGCCGCCGCGGTCGCCGCCGCGCTCATGACGAAGCCCCAGGCCCTGCCCTTCGCCGTCCCGTTCGCGGCGTGGTTCCTGGCCCGGGATGGTTGGACCGGCGCGATCCGCGCGGCCATTGTCGGGGCGATCGTGATCGTCGTCCTGTGGCTGCCGTTCATCCAGGCTGGCGGCGTCCAGGGCTATGCCCGGAACCTCGCGGCCTACCAGAGCGACGTCTTCGCGATCCTGTCACTCCGGGCGTGGAACCTGTGGTGGCTCATCCAGGAGCTGCTGGCGGGCGGCTCCTTCGTCTCCGACACCAGCCCGATCTTCGGTCCGATCTCGCTGCGAGTCGTCGGCTACGGGCTTGCCCTGGCCGGCGAGCTGGCGGTGTTCGCCCTTGTCTATCGGGCGGCCACGCCGCGAGCACTTGCCCTCGGCCTGGCCGCCGCGGTCCTCGTGACGTTCTGCCTGCTCACCTCGATGCACGAGCGGTATGCGTTCGGCGCCCTCGCGTTCCTGCCGCTCGCGTTCCCCGATCGACGCGCGCTGGCGCTCACGGTCGCCTTTGGCGTCGTGTTCACGCTGAACCTGCTGGCCGCCATCCCACCGACCCCGGCGATCGGCGCTGCCCTGCCGGTCGGTGGGATCCTGGGCGTTGCCGGCTCGGTCGCGATGCTGGCGATCCTGGCCGCGACGATCGTGCTCCTCCGCGGGGAGGCGTCGCACGCGCGCGAGCGGGTCACGCTCATGCCGGACCTCACCCGATGACGACGGGCTCCGTGGCCCGGCTCGCGCGCGCCCTCCTCGCGACGATCGTCGTGATCGAGGTCGTCTGGATCGTCTTCGTCCTCGTCCAGCAGTGGCTGACGAACCCAGCATTCGGGCTCGACCACCGCTGGCACGTTGACGCGGCCCGGCGGCTCCTGGAGACCGGCACGCCGTACTGGCCGTGGCAGATCGCCGGCCCGTACGAGATCAGCGACGGCGCGATCCTCTACCCGCCGACTGCGTTCCTCCTGTTCATCCCCTTCATCTGGCTCCCTGCCGTCCTGTGGTGGGCCGTCCCGATTGCGATCCTCGTCGCCGGGATGGCGATCCATCGACCGCCGCTCTGGGCGTGGGCGGTGATCGGCGGGATCTTTGCGTTCGAGAAGACGCTCAACGTCTACGTCTTCGGCAATCCGTCGATGTGGATCGTCGCCGCCATCGCTGCAGGCACCGTGCTCGCCTGGCCGTTCGTCTTCGTCGTCGCCAAGCCGACCTTCGCCCCGATCGCGCTCCTCGGCATCCGCCACCGCTCGTGGTGGGTCGCCGCCGGCGTGCTGGCGGCGCTCAGCGTCCCGTTCGCCCGCGTCTGGCTCGACTGGATCGCCGTCGTCCGGAACTCGAACGTCAGCCTGATCTACAACCTGCCGACGCTGCCGCTGATGCTGGCGCCGCTCGTCGCCTGGCTAACCGGCGTCCGCCGCCCGAGCTGGACGCCGGCGAAACCGGCCCCGCAGCGCCAGGAAGTACCACCGCAGGTAGTGGGGTAGCCACTTCCGGAGCTTGAAGTTGCTCTGGCCTGCCGTTCGGTCACGCCAGGTCGTGGGCACTTCCTCGACGCGACAGCCGGCGAGCGTCGCCTTCACGGTGAGCTCGAGGGCGAGCTCGAAGCCGGCGTTGCTCTCGATCGGCGTCGCGGCCAGGAATGACCGCCGATAGAGCTTGAAGTTGCTCGTGGCGTCGTGGGTCGGCACGCCCGCGATCCAATGGAGGCTCAGGCCGGCGGCGCGGCTCATCAACCGCTTCACGGGCGGGCCGCCGATCTGGTGTCCGCCGCGCATGTAGCGGCTGGCTGCCACGACGTCGGCGCCGTCGCGAGCCAGGGCCATCATCGGATCGACGACGTGCGCTTCGTCGGAGCCATCGGCCATCGAGATGAGCACGTACGGAGCGCTCGTGCCAGCGATCCCCGCCTTCATCGCGTTCAGCACGCCCCGCCCGAGGTCGTTGCGAAGCCCGCGAAGGCCGGGGATCTCCGCGGCCAGCCGATCGATGACGGGGACCGTCGTGTCGCCGTCGAAGTCGTATACCACGACGATCTCGTGGGGCGTGGCCACGCCGGCGTCGAGCGCCCGGAGCACCGGCTCGACCGCCTCGCCCTCGTTGTAAACGGGGAGGACGATCGACAGCTCTGGTCCGGGCACCCGTCAGGAAGGGGCGACGGCCGCCGGCGCCGGTGGCTCGGCAGTGTCAAACGATGACGACCGCATCCAGGTGGCCGTTCGCTCGAGGCCGGTCGACAGGGTGATCTGCGGGGCCCAGCGGAGCATCCGTCGGGCCTTCTCGATGTTCACCACGCGGCGACGGATGTTGTCGATGTCGCGGCGGTCGATGTGGACGACGTCGACATCAACGCCGACGGCGCGACCGATCTTCGCGGCGAGCTCGTTGACCGAGGTCTCGATCCCGGTGCCGACGTTGAACATCTCGCCCTCGGCGCGGGGGCGGATCGCGGCAAGCAGGGTGGCGTCGACGGCGTCGTCGATGTACGTGTAGTCGCGGGTCTGCTCGCCATCACCGTGGACCTGCAGCGGCTTCCCGTCGATCGCCGCCGCGAAGAACTTCGCGATGACGCCGCAGTACGGGTTGTCCGGCCGCTGGCCGACGCCGAAGACGTTCGAGTACCGGACGACCGACACGGGCACGCCGTAGTTCTCGTAGAAGGCGTTGCAGTAGAGCTCGCCGCCGAGCTTGCTGACCGCGTACGGCGACAGGGCGACCGGGGTGTCGTCCTCGTTGATCGGGATCGAGCGCGGGTTGCCGTAGATGGAAGTCGAGCCCGTGTAGACCACCCGGTCGACCTTCGAATCCCGAGCGGCGAGGAGGACGTTGAGCGTCCCGCCGATGTTTGTCGAGAAGTCCTCGCGGGGGTCCTTCGTGCTGGCGATGATGTTGCGGGCCGCCATGTGGAACACGACGGTCGCATCACCGACGAGCTCGCGGACGAGCGGCTCGTCGACGACGGAGCCGACCACGAGTTGAGCCGTCGACGGGACCGTGTCGGCTCGCCCGGTGAACAGGTCGTCGAGGACCGTCACGCGGGCGCCTGCGTCGGCTAGCCGGCGGACGAGCGACCCGCCGACGAACCCTGCGCCGCCGGTGACGAGAACGCGGCGGCCGGAGAAGGCGCGGGCAACCTGGTCCGACATCTTCGCTTCGGTCATCGCTTGACCCCCGTGCGGAGCAGGAGCGCGGGCCGGAAGAGGCGCCACCAGTCCTTCAGGCCGCGCATCTTCGTGTAGCCCTCTTTCGCGTGATAGCGGACGGTGCAGGGCACCTCGACGACCTTGTACCCCCGCCGGATCGACTTGTACAGGATGTACGGCTCCAGGTCGTAGCTGGTCAGCCACTCCTGGTCGATGTTGACCGCCGGGTCGCGGAGGATGTCCGTCTTGAAGATCCGGAAGCCGTTCGTCGCGTCGGTGATCCGGCGCAGGACGAGGACGGAGAAGACGATCGAGTACAGGCGGGTCCCGAAGCTGCGGTGGCCGATCGGCCCTTCGACCTTTCCGCCTTCCCGCCAGCGCGAACCCTGGACGTAGTCCGCCTTCTGAGCGAGGAGGGTATCGAGGGCGGGTACCAGCTCCGCCGGCTCGTGCTGGTCGTCGCCGGCGAGGAGCGAGACGTAGAGGCGGTCGCGCCGCATCGCTTCCTTCCAGCCGTCGCGGATGGCTGCGCCGACGCCGCCACGCACCTCGTGGCGGATCACGACGGCCGCGCCGTGAGCGCGCGCCTCGTCGCCGGTTCCGTCCGTCGACCCGTCGTCGACGACGATCGCCTCGAAGCGCCCGTCGCGGGGCAGCTTGTCGAGGACGCGACCGATCTTGCCGGCCTCGTTCAGGGCAGGAATGACGACGGCGACGATCGGTTCCAATGCGCGCGCATCGTCGCTGCTGATGGTGCCAACCGGCAACCCCCCACGAGTACCACGATCAGCGCTCGATCAGGTCGCACTCGCGGGCGCCGGCTCGGTCAGAACGCGCGCGGCCCTCCGCGGGTCGCGCGACCGGAGCGCAAAGATGAAGACCAGGGCGGGTGCGAGCAGCCAGTCGACGTAGAGGTTCGTGACGAGCCCGCACACGAGGAGCTCCATCGCGGCGACCGCGAGCAGGCTGGAGCTGCGGAGCGCGACGACGAGGATCGCGAGGCCGCAGACGATTCGGACCGGCAGGAGCGCGGCCGGACCGAGGAACGCGGCCGGGGCAATGCTCATGCTCGGCTCCAGGCGAATGTTCGAGATCGTCTGTGCGAAGTCCACGAGCAGGTTCCGGCCGGTCACGAGGCTGAGGAACCCGACGACGACGCCGACGACGGCGGCGCTGGCGGCCACCGCCCGCCACCGTCCCTCGCGAAGCATCGCCAGGGCCAGCGGCACCGCCGGAAGAAGCTTCAGCGAGGCGAGGACGAGTCCGAGGGCCATGAGCGGTTCGTTGCCACGCTCCCGGCCGCGGAGCCAGAGAGCGATCCCAAGCATGACGAGGCCTGTCAGGTTGCCCCAGACGAGGCTCATGAGGACCGGGGTCGAGAGGATCAGCAGGATCGCGATGAGGAGCCGATGGCGCTCCGGGAGGACGAGAACGATCGCGGCCGCGATACAGACATCCATCGCGATGAGCCACGCCCATCGGCCAGGATCAGGTGGCAGCAGCGTGAACGGGGCCACCACCGGGATGAGCCAGGGCGCCATGTTGTACACGTAGAAATTCTCGGGAGCAACGAAGCTGTAGGAGCCGACAAGGAGTCGCGGATCGTAGGGTGGCAGCCCGGCCACCAATCGATCGACCCCCGTCCGATACCACAGGAAGTCGTCGCCGGCCTGGATCGGCAACCCGGCGAACCGAACCAACACGACCGTGATCGCCGTGGCGACGACGACTCCGACCGCCTCCGCGGGGGTCAGGACGTATCGGCTCAGCGGTGCGGCCGTCCCCGGAGCCTCTCCGGTCGCCCCTCCCCCGGATGACCGCATCAACCGTTCTCGGCTCGCACAAGCGTTGCCACGACCGATTTCGACGGGCCGGCATCCATGCGCCAGTTCAAGGCTCTGGCGGGACCGACGAGCGGCGCAGCCAGCGCGATGAGCGAGACAAGGCCGGACGCGTAGAGCGCCGGCGTCCCGAGCACGGACGCGAGGAGCGCGATCGCCCATGAGGCCGTGGGATATCGGCGACCGATCGCGATCGCCGCCAACGCGCCGCCCCCCAGCAGCGCGTAGCTCGCCCACGGGACACCGAGTTGCCCGGACAGGCTGAGATTCGTCGGGGTGTTGCCGCCGAGGGTGCCGAGGTACTCGACATACGAGCCGAAGCCCGCGCCCAGACCCCCGAGGATGAAGATCACCGCGCCGGCGATCGCCGTCACCGCCAGTGCCGTCCAACGGCGCGTCCCGATCAGCCAGCCGGCCATCGCGATCGGGGCGAGCTTGACCGACGCGGCCGCGGCGATCAGGACGCCGATCCAGGCTCGGTCCCGGAATCGCCAGAGCAGGACATAGACGGCGGGCATGAACGCATTCGCGTTGCCGACGGCCAGCTGCTCGCCGATCGCGTGGGACAGCGCGACCGCGAGGAAGACGGCCCACAGGCCCGCGCGGAGGACGAGGAACAGAATCGTCGCCCAGAGGACGACCCACGTCGCAACGATCCAGGCCACGAAACCCCAGTCGACGGCCGCGAGCGGCCGCCACAGCACCGCGATGGGCGGCGGGGACAACAGGGGCGCGGTGTAGAGGCCGGGCCACTGGAGCACAGGCCGGTCACCGGGCCCCAGTCGATACAGGTCGTGGCCCGCGTTCAGCCGCTCACCTGCCGCCAGGTACGTGGTGACGTCGGTGAACGGCTCCATCCCGTTGTCGGGCGCGTTGTAGTAGGTGATGTTCGCGTTGACCCAGAGCAGTGCAGCGACGACGACCATCCCGACCAGCGCAGCGTTGAGGACGACCCGGGTCAAGGGGCTGACCGGGCGATTCCAACGAATGAGCGCCTCGCGGGCTCCGTTCCATGAGGCGGCGACGGAACGCGTCATCCGCGGATCGTGGGGTCCGGTGGTGCCATTCGGCAACCCCCCGCGGGTACCAATGGGTATCCGTCGGCCGCCAGGAGCGCTAGGATCGGCGACCCCGGTTCGGGTGGAGACCTGAGGGACAAGACAGTGTCAAAGGGATCTGAGGATCGGCCGGACGACGGCGCGCGTCCGTGGCCGGCTTTGCGCTGGATCACGTTCCTGGCGGTGGCGGCGTCGCTGGCTTGGTTCCTGGCGGCGCCGTTCGTGATCGCCTACCTCTCCGCAGACCTTCTTCACGTCGATTGGACGACGTACGCGAACGCGGCTACGCGGTTTCTCAACGGCGAGCCGCTCTACTCCGCCGTCCAGCTCGAGCTTCAGTACCGCGGCGTGGATGTCGTTAAGACCGGCTTCCTCTACCCGCCGCCGGCAGTGCTCGTGTTCGTGGCGGCCCTGCCCTTTGGACCGGCGCCGTGGACCCTGCTCAACGCGACCATCCTCGGGATCGGAATCCTGGCAGCGACTCGGCAGCGCTTGTGGATCGGCGTGATTGCGCTGGTCTTCCTCAGCATCTCGCGGCCCTACCTGGAGGGCGCTCAGATCGGGAACGTCAATGTCGGCCTCGCAGGATTGGTCGCATGGTCGTGGGCGCTCGGTCGGCGGCAGGCCATTTCGGTCCTGGCCGCCCTGGCGGGGATCGTCAAGGTCTTCCCGGGATTCCTGGTGGCTTGGCCGAAGCCGCTACGTCGTTCCATCGCCATGACCGCCGCAACCTCTGCCGTCGTGGTCCTGGTGACGTTGCCACTGGTCGGCATCGGATCCTGGCTCGACTACGTCGCGGCGGCGCGGTATCTCGCGCCCACGTGCGAGATGACGATCTCACCCATCGCCTGCTCACTGGGCAAGCCCGCGACCATCCTCCTGGCCGTGTCGCTCGTGGCCGCCGCCACGATCGCCAGGCATGACCTCTTGGCCTACGGACTCATCGTCGCGGGCATGCTCGTGGTCCAGTTCGAGGTCTTTCCCCATAGCCAGCTCTTCCTGTTCGTGCTGATCGTCATCGCCGGATCAGCCGTTGCGGAAGATTTCGCTCGTCGCTACAGGCGGCCGCTCGCGACCTCGTCCCGGATCCACGGGATCACTTCGTCCAGCATCGACTCCAGGGACGTCGTCGCCTCGTAGCCGAGGACGGCCTTCGCCTTCCGGACGTCGGGGACGCGGAGCTGGACGTCATGCTCGAACGGCGGATCGGAGACGTACTGGAACGGCCGGCCGTCGGCGTGGACCTTCGACCAGATGCACTCGGCGAGCTCGAGCACGGTCGTGGACCTCGCGGTCGAGAGGTTGAAGTCCTCGTTGACCGCGTTCGGTGACTCCATCGCCAGCCGGATCCCGTGAGCCAGGTCGCCGCCGTACGTGTAGTGCCGGACCTGCGACCCATCGCCCAGGATGTGGAGCGGATCCTGGCCCTTCAGCACCTTGAGGACGAGGTCCGGGACGACGTGGCTCAGCGCCAGCTTCACATTGCCGGACATGATGTCCGTGTCGCGAAGGGCGCGCCGCTCGCCGATCCCGACGCAGTTGAACGGCCGGACGATCGTGTAGGGCAGCTCGTACTGCTCCCAGGCGCCCGTCGCGAAGTATTCCGCGGCCAGCTTCTGGAAGCCGTAGGTCGAGACCGGTGGCGGCGACGTCAGCTGGGCGCCCTCCGGCGTCGGGAAGACGGTCGCGGACTCGTAGACCATCGAGCTGCTCATGACGACGATCCGCCCCAGCCGCTTGGCCTTGTGGGCGGCGATCGCGGCGTCGAATGTGGACGCGAGGATCCGCTCGTTCTCTGCGATCAGGTCGTAGGCGAACTCATGGAAGTAGCTGATCCCACCGATCATCGCAGCGGCCGCCACGACCTGGTCGACGTCCGCCGCCAGCTCCGTCATCAGCCCCACGTCCTTCGCATCACCCTCGATGAATCGGTACCGGGGATGATGGTCGTATGACTTCACCAGCCGGCCGTACTTGCTGAAGTCGTCGAGCCCGACGACTTCGTGGCCCGCCTCGAGGAGCTCCGGCACGAGATAGCCGTTGATGAACCCGGCGGCGCCGGTCACGAGGACCTTCACGACACGTCGACGGGACGACGGGCGACGTAGAGGGTCTGGCGACCGAAGAACGGCCACAAGGGCCGAAGGGCCAGGTATGCCCGCACGAGCAGCGGATGCTGCGGCAGCCGGCTCTTCGTCGTGTAGGGGATGAACCGGACGATCATCTCCTCGGTCTCGAGGCCGGCCATGTGCCCGGCCTCTTCGAGGCTCTTCTCCGTCAGCGGCGTCTTGTGGTCGAGAAAGTCCCAGTACGCCCCGCCGACGAGCCGGATGTTGGGCTGCAGGACGATCGCTCGACCGCCGGGTTTGAGAACAGCGGCGACCACCTTGAGCTGCTCGACGACGAGCTCCGCGCTCGGCACGTGCTCCAGGTAGTTGCTCATGAACACAACGTCCATGGAGCCCCGATCGAAGTGATCGAGAAGCGAGTGTCCGTCCGTCTGGACGAACTGGACCTCGGGATCCAGGTGCCGACGGACGTCCCGGACGTCCACCGCCCACCGCTTCGCCGCGTGAATCTGGTTGATGAACGCGCCTCGGTCGCAGGCGAGGTCCAGGACCGTGGCGTCCGCCGCGACGTAGCGCTGCAGGAAGCGAGTGAGCTCACGCCACACCGCCGCTTGACGATCGGCGTCGTCGTCACTGAACCGGCGCGCATAGAGCGCCGGAAGATCGTCGGTCACCGTTCGCGGAGCCGCCGCTTCACAGGGCGATTCCCTGGCCGAGGGCGCCCCACACGTCGACGACGTCCTTCCCGCCGATGTCCAGGCTGCGATACGCCTTGTGAGGCACGCCGAGGATGAGGATCTCGCTCTCCTCGAGAACGCAGTCGAGGGTCGTCAGCCGCTCGTCGGCGACGTAGGGATCCGTGCAGACGACGGTCGCACCGGCCCAGGCGAGGAGCTTCCGAAGCTTGTAGCTCAGTGACGACCGCATGTCATCCGACTCGGCCTTGAAGGCCATCCCGAGGATCCCGACGGTCTTGCCCGACAGGCCGCCGTAGCGTCGCTCCAACGCCGACACGATGTAGGCGGGGAGCCCTTCGTTCACCTGCATGGCCGCCTGGCCCATGGGGAAGTGATCGCTCGTGAACGCGGCGAGCTGCATCGTGTCCTTGAACAGGCACGGGCCGGCGGCGAACCCCGGGCCCGGCAGATCCGCCGCTCGCGGGTAGTCGGTGCGGATCGCCGCCAGGACATTGTTGTAGTCCACGCCCGCCTGATGGGCGATCATGAAGAACTGGTTCGCCACCGCGAACTTCATGTAGCGCCACGTGTTCGTGAGCAGCTTCGCGATCTCGGCTTCCTTGGAGCTCGTCCGGATCGTCTTGGCGGAGAGCGTGCGGAACAGCGCCGCGGCGCGGGTTGCCGCGGCATCGTCGTCGGCGCCGATGATCTGCGGCAGGGTGTGGAGCTCCTCCAGTGCGTGGCCTTCCGCGATGCGCTCCGGACAGAACGCGACGTCCGCCTCGCAGCCGCGCTCCTTCAAGCGCTGGACGACGTAGGCCGTCGTCCCGGGGTAGACCGTGCTCCGGAGCACGACGAGTGAGCCGGGGCGGAGGTGCGGCGAGATCTGGCCGACGGCCCGTTCGAAGACCGTCATCGACGGGGCGAGGAACTCATCGACCGGCGTGCCGATCACGACAACGATCTGGCTCGTTCGTTCGAGGATCGCGCCGTCCGTGCTCAGCTCCAGCCGGCCCGTGCGGAGGACCTTCGCCAGGAGCTCTTCGGCACCGGCCTCGAGGAACGGCATCTCGCCGGCCGCGATCCGATCCAACGCCGGCTGGCTGATGTCGTAGATGCCGGTCCGCAGTCCGGCGTCCGCGAATGCGAGGCTCAGCGGCAGGCCCACGTGGCCGGCACCGCCGAGGACCACGACATCGAGCTCAGGCAGCATGCGCGAAACCTAGCAGGCCGGTGCGCGGCGACACCACTCGCCGAACGTCCCCCACGGCATCCGGTACTCCCACGGGGAGTCAGCGAACCGTCGCCGCAGCCGTGTGGCCCTGGCTCTGGACGATCGCGCGCCGCGGCGCTCGCGCGACGACGGCGTGCATGACCAGTGGCGAGGCGCCGACCATCGGGATCAGCGCGTAGTGCGCGAACCAATCGGGAGCGGGCAGGATCAAGGCCAGAGACAGCAAGGCGAAGGCTCGCCGATCGTCCCGGATCCGGATGACGGCGGCGAGCAGGGCGGCGGCCAGGCCGATCGTGATGATCGCGGCGCCCAGGTCGCTCACGATCGGCATCAGGACGGACCGCGGGGCCGGAATGAAGACCGAGGCAGACTTCCCGTTCCCCATGACGGTGGCGAAGTCCCGCCAGGCACCGGGGCCGAAGACGATGGCGCTCAGCGCGAGCCCGATCGCGCCGACGACTGCGGGGCCGACGAAGCCGACGAGCCCGGCCTTCCTCCCGCGACCACGGAGCGTCCACGCGATCGCCATCGCCGGATAGATCTTGATCAGCGCACCGAGGGCGGCCAGGTAGCCGGCCGTTCGTGGCGCCAGCCAGACCATCCCCAAGCCGGCCGCGACGAGGGTGTTGACGTTGCCGGTGCCGATCGACCAGACCGCGGGCCCGCTGGCCAGAACGACGGCCGTCGCCGCGGCGGACATCGTGGCGGAAGCGCCTTCCCGCCGCGAGATCTGGTAGACCACCGCACCCAGGAACCCCGCCGACAGCAGGCTGAAGAGCAGCCACGACGGCACGAGCGGAAGCAGCGCCAGCGGTGTGCTCAGCACGGCCGCACTCGGTGGGTAGACGTAGCCATGTCCGAATGCGGCATCGCCCAGGCCGTACGGACCGGCCAGCTGGAACGGCGCGTAGAGCGGCTCCCCCGTCAGAACGTGCAGCGCCCCAGCGCGGTACGTCTCGAAGTCGCCGAGAGCGATCCGCGGCAGCACTCGGAACGTGTCCAGGCCAACGCCGATCCAGAGACCAATGGCCACGGCCGCGGCGATGAGCTCTCGGCGGCGCGTGTTCACGCAGCGATGTCCGGGATGACCG
>Ga0070696_100002733_pt1 | contig 11715 bp, 10 predicted proteins | sample KBSK1253metaG_FD_65474 | JGI IMG/M metagenome (GOLD analysis project Ga0070696, IMG submission 65474) | Corn, switchgrass and miscanthus rhizosphere microbial communities from Kellogg Biological Station, Michigan, USA - KBS K1-25-3 metaG | ecosystem: Host-associated > Plants > Roots >... | reverse complement strand
TCGTAGGTCGCCTGGTCGCGGAACGTATCCGGCGCGAACACCACGACGTCCGCGTCCGCTCCCACCGCCAGCGTGCCCTTGCGCGCGGCGCCGCCGCTGGCCACCTCGAGCACCGCCGCGGGAAGCACGCTCGCGCGCCGGACGAACTCGGCGACGCTCAAGGCGCCGTCGCCCACCAGCCTCCGGAAGGAGCGGGCGAAGGTTCCTGCCGTGCGCGGGTGCGTGAGCGCGCTCGGCGGGAGCGGCCACGTCTCGTCGGCGGGGGCGCCGCGCCAGGTCAAGGGCATGGCATCGCTGGCCACCATGGTGTCCGCGTGGGTGAGGGCGGCGCGCATCACCGCCGCGTCGGCCGCGTTCGTCTCGTCGAGGAAGTGAACGATGCAGAGCCCGCCCGGATCGTCGGCGCGCAGGCGAACGAGATGCTCGGCGTCGCGCACTCGCTCGTTGGTGGGCACGTAGACGAGGTCGGTGGGCCGGAGGCCCCGCTCGGGGAGCCGCTCCGGCGAGAGAAACGCCGCCCCGATCGCCGTGCTCCCGGCGCCGTAGGGATAGGCCTCGGTGGTGACGGTCGCGCCCTCGCGGCGCACCCGATCGACGAGACCGAGGACCCGGTCCACGTGGCGCAGCGAGGTGCTGTTCACGTGGCAGTAGTGCATGTGGGCGCCCGTCTCGGCGGCGGCGCGCACCAGCTCCTCGGCGCCGTCCATGCGCGTGGTGGGCGCGAAGGCGACGAGGTCCCGCACGTGCGTGAAGGTCGGCACCCGGCTCGACGCGGCGAGACGCGCCACCCGCAGGTATTCCGCGGGGCTCGTCCCCGGCGCGTAACCCACCAGCACGCCGATGCCGAGGCCGCCCCCCGCCAGCTCGGTCTCCAGGAGGCCGACGATGCGGTCCTCCTCGGCGGCGGTAGCTTCCCGCTGCCACGCGGGGTTCGCGAAGTGTGAGAGCATGGTCGTCGCCCGCCCATCGGCGCGGTGCCCGGCGAGCACCTGGATCCGGGCCGCCGCCCAGGACGCGGAGTAACCGAAGTTCAAGGGCCGGCCCTCCGCGGCCGCCCGCGCATACGCCTCCGCCACCGGGATCGCGCCCGCTTCCAGCTCGAGCGTCGTGGTGACGCCGTCGAAGGCCTGGAGCCGGTGGCCGCCCACGCTCTGCGCGTGGCTGTGCAGGTCGATGAAGCCGGGCGCCACCACACAGCCCTCGGCCGGGAGCACGGCGCGCCCGCGCAGATTCGTGCCGACGGCGGCCACCACGCCGTCCTCGATGGCGACGTCCCGCGGCGCGTCGATGCCCTGAGCGGGATCGACCACACGTCCCCCCCGGATCACCACCGCGAACTCACCATTCACTTGCCGGCCGCTCTCGCGCGCTCCCATGGGCTATGGCTCCCCTCCGCGAGGCAGATCCTATCCAGCCGCCACCAGACGGTCAAGGCGACGACAGCGGCGGCGAGAGCCGTATGGTACGATCGCGCCGCGCGCACAGGAGGAAGCCATGGCCTATGATCTGGTGATCAGGAACGGGATGCTGGTGGACGGCACCGGCGCGGCGGCTCGGCGCGCGGACGTGGCCATCACGGGCGGCAAGATCGCCGAGATCGGCCGGGTGACGGAGGGCGCCGCCACCGTCATCGATGCCAGCGATCTCGTGGTCGCGCCGGGCTTCATCGATCCGCATACCCACTATGATGCCCAGATCTGCTGGGATGGCGCGGTCACCCCCTCGTCGTGGCACGGCGTCACCAGCGTCATCATGGGGAACTGCGGCGTCGGCATCGCGCCGTGCCGGCCCCAGGCGCGCGAAGTCGCCATGCGCGACCTGGTCAATGTCGAATCCATTCCGTTCGACGTCCTCGACATGGGCATCACCTGGGACTGGGAGACCTTCCCCGACTTCCTCGCGGCGGCGGCGCGCCGGGGCCCTTCGCTCAATCTCGCCTTCCTGGCTCCCCTCACCCCGTTCCGCCACTACGTGATGGGCGAGGCCTCGATGGAGCGCGCCGCCACTCCCGACGAGACCGCGCAGATCAAGGCGCTGCTCGGCGAGGCCATCGACGCCGGCGCCTTCGGCTTCTCGACCACCATCCTCAACCAGCACGTGGGCTTCCAGGGGCGCCCGCTCGCCTGCCGCAACGCCAGCCGCGACGAGCTCAAGGCCTACGCCAACGCGCTCCGGGAGCGCGGCAAGGGCGCCATCGAGATCGCGCTCACGCGCAAGGTCGCGGTGATGGACGACGAGGAGTACGAGCTGCTCGACTTCCTGCTGCGCGAGAGTGGCCAGCACGTGACCTTCCTGGCGCTCTTCGACCGCGATGACATCCCGGAAGCGGTCCGCGAGACGCTGCGGAAGGCGGCGCCCCTGATCGCTCGCGGCGCGCGGCCCCAGACCTCCCCCCTGCCGCTCACGCGCGACATCAACATGCGGAGCCCGTTCTCCTTCGCGGCCTTCCCGAGCTGGAATCGCGTGTTCGTCGACAAGTCGAAGCCGGCCCAGGCGGCGGTGTACGCCGACCCGGCCTTCCGCAACCGGTTCCGCGAGGAGCTGAAGCAGCCCATGGCCTTCGGCAACTGGGCGCGGATCAACGTGCACGAGGTCCGATCGCCGGATCTCAAGCCCCTCGAGGGCCGCTCCATCGCGGACATCGCGCGCGAGCAGGGCAAGGACGGGGTCGATACTTTCCTGGACCTGACCCTCCAGGACGATCTCGAGGTCGAGTTCACCATGGCGTCGTTCAACACGCGCGTGGACCGCATGACGGAGATCCTCAACGACAAGAGCGTGCTGGTGGCGCTGGGCGACGGCGGCGCGCACGTGGACATGCTCTGCGACGCGGGCTACCCGACCTATCTCCTCGGAACCTGGGTGCGCGAGCGCCAGGCCCTGACCCTGGAGGAAGGCGTGCGGCGGCTCACTTCGGACCCGGCCGAGGTCTTCGGCATCCGGGACCGCGGCCGGCTCGCCCCCGGCCTCGCCGCGGATCTGGCCATCTTCGACGCCACCCGCGTCGGCTCGACGAACCGCGGCGAGCGCCGGTTCGACCTGCCCGGCGGCGCCAAGCGCATGGTCATGCCCTCGCGCGGCGTCGAGTACACCGTGGTCAACGGCGCCGTCACCTGGAAGGACGGCAAGCTCACCGGCGCCGCCGCCGGCCAGGTGCTGCGGTCCTAGACCGCCCGGAGCGGCGTTAGCCTTTCACTGGACGGCGTCCGGCGTTCCCAGCCAGAACGGGCTGGTCTTTCCGATCCGCTCGAGGTAGGCGCGCCGCTCCGCCGCGCGCCGCGGGTACCAGCTCGAGAGGTAGTCGGCATCCAGCATGTGGCGGCGCGACTCGGTGCCGAAGAGCCCCCCGAGATCCGCGAGGGCGATGAAGCCCTCCGCACTCCGCGCCTGGAACGCCGGCCAGCGACGCGCATGCTCTTCCGACCGGAAGAGGTTCATGCCCGTTCAGAGGAACGGGGGTTGTCCCCGGGACGGGCCAAAGCCGTAATTCAGGTGCCCCACCACTTCGGGCGGGTCGGCCCAGACGATTCGCCCGTCGCGCATCTCGATGGTCACGGGATCGCCGCAGTCGAGGCACGGAGCTTCGACGCGCACGGTTTCCCCGGGAAACAACCACGTGACCGACGTCGCCTCGAATCCGCACTGGGCGAACCATCGCTGCTCGCCGCGCACGGTGACCCGATACTGCGTGGGCAAGTTGTTCAGCGGAGGGAACGAGGCGATGTAGTCCGTGTCGGGATGCAGCCAGCCGATGGGGTAGGCCTGCATCACCTCGCGCAAGAGCCGACGTCCGTCATCGACGGGGAGTCCGAGCGCGCGCGCGACCTCCGCGTAGTGAGGGGCTCGCCCCGTATCGATGAGCCCCCGCATGATCCGCTGGAACGCCCGGTCGTGGAGAGATCGATCGGCCGTCATCCGCTTCCTCTCGCGGCCCGACGTCCGCGCCCTATCGGCTGCCGCTCCCGTTCGCCGCCGCCGCGGCCTTCTTGAAGTCTTCCTCACCGAACCCGTAGAGGTGCGCGCCCCCCATGAAGATCTGCGCGGCGACCTCGCGCGGCACGTTCTTCAAGAGGTTCTCGGCCACGTGGGGGAAATTGGAGTCGAAGTGCGGATAGTCCGTCGAGATGCACATGCGGTCGGCCCCGATGAGTCCGGCGGTGGCCTCGATCTCGGGCTCGCTTCCTTCGACCGCCGCCCAGCAGTTCCGCCGGAAGTATTCGCGCGGGGTCATCGAGAGATACGGCGCGTGCGAGTCCCGGTACTGCGGGTAGTCCCACTCGATGCGCGAGAGGAGCCCGGGCGCCCAGGAGTTCTGCGCCTCGAGAAACCCCACCCGGAGCTTCGGGTGAAACTCGAACACTCCCCCGATGATCATCGCGATCAGCGCCTGCTGCATCTCGATCCAGTGGCTGGCCACGTGGCGATAGAAGCGGTTCTCGCCGTAGAGGGTGTTCATGTGGGAGTAGGGCGCCCCGGTGCCCTCGTGGAAGCCCCACGTCACGTCCAGCTCCTCGTGCAGGGTATAGAGCGGGTCCCAGTAGTTCGAGTGCCAGTAATGTCCGTTCACGAGGTTGGGCCGGTTGAAGGAGCCCACCGCGCCGAGCTCGCGCACGCATCGGATCAGCTCGCGGCAGGCGACGTGCACGTCGTGGAAGGGCAGCATCGCCACGAACTTGAGGCGCTCGGGACTGTAGCGGCAGAACTCATGGATCCAGTTGTTGTAGGCCTGACAGAGGGCGAGGGACAGCTGGGGATCCATGTGGTCGCGCGCGATGAGCGACAGCCCGTTGGTCGGATAGAGGACCGCGATGTCCACGCCCTCCATCGCCATCGCCATCACCTGCGCCTCGGGGTCGTAGTTGCGCTGGATCGCGAAGTTGAGGTGTCCGGTGTCGGCGAGCCGTGACCCCGACAGCGGCTGGCTGCTCTGCGTCGGTCCCCTCCCCGGGCGCTTGCGATACTGCTGGAGGTCGCTGTCGCCGGCGGGCACCCCATCGATGACGATGGCGCCGCTCGGGCCTCGTCGCGGACGGCCGTCGGCGCCCACCAGGGTGCTGACGCGATGCCTGAACTTCGGATCGAGGTACCGGTCGAAGAGGTCGGGTGGCTCCATGATGTGCATATCGCAGTCGACGAAGCGCAGTCCGTCTTTCATGGTGTTCTCCTCGGCATGATGACGTGCGGGCACCGTGATGCCATCACCGCTCCTGATCGGGACGGCCCGGCATGATGGCCCCGATAGTCGGTCGCTCCCGCGCCGGTGTCAAGCCGGGGTTGCCGCCGCCACCCGTTCCCCTCGATCCTCCGGTACAATGTCGCCATCAGGGCCGCGCCGGACACTCCGCTTCGATTACTCGATGGGGGACACATGGCAAATACCGACATGCGCACGGGACTTCAGCTTCGTTCGCTGGTGAAGAAGGACGGCACGCTCGAGCTCTCGCTCGTCAGCATTCCCACTCCCGAACCGAAGCCCGAGGAGGTCATCGTTCGCGTCGAGGCCTCCCCCATCAACCCCTCCGACCAGGGCCTGCTCTTCGGCGGAGCCGACCTGACCACGGCCAAGGCCTCCGGTCCGGCCGACAACCCCACCGTGACCGCAAGCATCGCCCCGGCGGTGATGAAGGCGATGGCCGGGCGCCTGGACCAGTCGCTGCCCGTCGGGAACGAAGGGGCGGGAGTGGTGGTGCGGGCGGGGGAGTCTCCGGCCGCGCAAGCGCTGATGGGGAAGACCGTCGCTATCCTCGGCGGCGCCATGTACTCGCAGTATCGCTGCATCAAGGCCGCGCAATGCCTGGTGCTGCCGCCGGGGACCACCCCCGCCGAGGGCGCCTCCTGCTTCGTCAACCCGCTCACCGCGCTCGGCATGGTCGAGACCATGCGGGTGGAGGGGCACAAGGCGCTGGTGCACACGGCGGCCGCCTCCAATCTCGGCCAGATGCTCAACAAGATCTGCCTGAAGGACAGCGTCGGCCTGGTGAACATCGTGCGCAAGCGCGAGCAGGTGGACGTGCTCAAGAAGCTGGGCGCCCCTCACGTGTGCGACTCGAGCTCACCCACCTTCATGGACGACCTGACCGACGCGCTCCTCGCCACCGGCGCCACCGTGGCCTTCGACGCCATCGGCGGAGGAAAGCTGGCCGGGCAGATACTCACCGCCATGGAAGTGGCGGCGAACAAGACGGCAAAGGAATACAGCCGGTACGGGTCCACCACGCACAAGCAGGTGTATATCTACGGCGGGCTGGACCGCGGGCCCACCGAGTTCAACCGCGCCTTCGGCATGGCCTGGGGGATCGGCGGCTGGCTACTCACGCCCTTCCTGCAAAGGATCGGGTACCCGGCCGCCCAGAAGCTGCGGGAGCGCGTGGCGGCCGAGATCAAGACCACCTTCGCCAGCGCCTATGCCAAGGAGATCTCGCTGGCCGAGGCGCTCCGGGTGGAGGAGATCGCCGTCTACGGCAAGCAAGCCACGGGCGGGAAGTATCTGATCGGCCCCCAGAAGGGCCTTCGCTGACCCGAATCAGCGGGCGGAGTCCCGGAGGGGCTGAGCGAACGAGAGGGCGTGACCGTCCGGGTCGCGGAGGTGAAAGTAGCGCTCGCCCCACTCGGCGTCGCGCGGCGCGGTTTCCGGCGTGAAACCCCCCGCCAGCGCCTGCGCGTACATGGCGTCAACGTCGTCGACGTAGAAGATCACGCGATCGAGCCCCGGGGACGGCGGCGCCCCGCCGGCGCGCGCGAGGTTCAGGGATCCCTCCCCGACGCGGAACGAGGTGAAGGCGCTCGTCTCGCCCCCGTACGCGAGCGAGAAGCCGAGGCCCGCGTAGAACCGCACCGCGCGCGCCATGTCGGGGGTGGCGAAGGTGACGGCGCTGATCGAGCGGATCTCCGGCATGCGTCCTCCTCCGCGCCTACTGCTTGACGGAGTCGAAGGTGATAACCCTCGCGCTAGATGCGCCGCGCCTCGGGCCGCCCGAAGATCCCATGGGGCCGCACGAACAGGACGCCGAGGAGCAAGAGATACGGCACGACGCTGCTGAACCCCGCCCCCACGAGCGGGTCCACGTAGCCGGCGGTGAGGCTTTCCAGCACCCCGATGGCCAGCGCGCCCACCAGGCTACCCACGAGGCTGTCGAGGCCGCCGATCACCACGACGGGAAAGACCTTGAGACCGAGCAGCACGAGCCCGAAGCCCGCGCCCGCCACCATGGTCCAGAGCGTCCCCCCGATCACGGCCATCACGCCCACCATCCCCCACGCGATGGCGAGATGCCGATGGACGTCGATCCCCATCGAGAGCGCGACCTGCTGGTCGTCGGCGAGCGCCCGCAGCGCCACGCCGGTCCGGCTCCAGCGGAAGAACGCGCCCACGGCGGCGATGGCGGCCCCCGCCACCACCAGGGCCACCACCCGGGCGGGCGCGATCCGGATGCCGTGCATCACCAGCGGCTCCTCGGAAATGGGCAGCGGAAATGCGGCGGGAATGCCCCCGAAGAGAAGGGGCGCGAGCCCGCGCATCACCGCGCCCAGCCCCAGGGTCACCATGATGACGCTGATCAGCGGCCGCCCGACGAGCCGGCGCAGCACCACGCGATTGAAGGCCAGCGCGAGCGCCACCATGCCGGCGCCGGCGAAGGCGAGGGCGCCCGCCGGCCCGAGCCCGGCCGCATGCAGCCCCACCGCGGCCAGGCGCGAGCCGTACATCACCCACTCGCCCAGCGCAAAATTGATCATGCCGGACGCCTTGTAGACCACCACGAAGGCCAGCGCGATCAGCGCATAGACGGCCCCGGCGAGGATCCCGTCGACGAGGAGAGAGACGAAGAAGAGCATGGCCGGCGCGCCTCCCCAAACCTAGCACGCGAGCGGGCGGAGAATCTCGGACGGCGATTCCTACTCGGTAGTCGCGGCCGCGCGGGGCCCGCGCCTCCGGGACGTGGGTCCTCGATGGCCAGCAAATGCTTGATATCGCTCGGGCCCATTCCCCCGGAGAAGTCGGCATTGCAGTTGCTTCAGGTGACCCAATTCTTCTCCGGGGTGGGCAGTGATCAAGCCGAGGCGGGACGACGCACCATGATCTCTCGGGGCGCGGGCCGGTAGATGCGCTCCGTCCGCCGGAGACTGCAGGCAAGCCTCCTGGGGGCCATCGCCTTCACCATCGCCGTGGCCGCTCCCGCCGGCGCCGAGGATCCACCCGCGGCGCGGGAACGGGCGTGGGGGGCAGGCAGGAACTATCTGAGCTACCTCATTCCCGCGCTCGAGGTGGGCGGCTTCGTGTTCGCGATGAATCAGTTCAACCGGCACTTCGTGGACTCGGAAGAGTACGACACCGACGGGCATACCTTCTGGAAGAACCTGACCAGCTCCCAGGTGATCGACAAGGACCCGTTCAGCATCAATCAGATCGGACATCCGTATCAGGGCAGCGTGTACTACGGATTTGCGCGCTCGGCGAGGCTGAGCTACTGGGAGTCGCTGCTCTACACGCTCGCCGGCAGCTTCCTGTGGGAAACCTACGGGGAAACCACCCGCCCCTCGCTCAACGATCAGATCACGACGGGGATCGGCGGCAGCTTCGTGGGCGAGTCGTTGTTCCGCATGGCGAGCCTGCTGCTCGAGGGCGGCGGCGACACCCCCGGGTTCTGGCGCGAGCTGGGCGCCGCGCTCATCTCGCCGTCCACCGGCTTCAACCGGCTCGCCTTCGGCGACCGGTTCGCCGCCGTCTTTCCCAGCCGGGACCCGGCGGTGTATTTCCGCGTCCGCCTCGGCGCCACCCTCACCACCAGCGTGGCCAACGAGGGCCTGGGCGGCCACCGCGACGTCAAAAACGTGGAGGGGCTGGCCGAGTACAACCTCTCCTACGGGCTCCCGGGGAAGCCGGGCTATCGCTACCGGCGGCCGTTCGACTTTTTCACCTTCGATCTTCTCGTCGTGCCCAACGCCGACTCGGTCTCCAATGCCATCGAGAACGCGTCGATCCGGGGCCTCCTCGTCGGCGCCGGCTACGACGCCGGCGAGCACGCGCGCGGACTGTGGGGTCTCTTCGGCAGCTACGACTATCTTTCGCCGCAGATCTTCCGGGTCTCGACGACGGCCCTCTCGCTCGGGACCGTCGTCCAGTGGTGGCCGTGGCGGTGGATCGCCCTTCAGGGCACCGCTCTCGGCGGCGTCGGCTTCGGCGCCGCCGGCACCGTGGCCGACCGGGCCGAGCGTGACTATCACTTCGGCGTGGTCCCGCAGGTCGTCCTCGGCACCCGGGCCATCTTCGGCGACCGCGCCATGCTGGAGGTCCTGGCCCGGGGCTTCTTCGTGGCCGCGGGCTCGGGCCGGGAAGGCGGCGTGAGCACCTCCAATATCGGAGGCGAGTTCATCGGCCGCCTGAATGCCGGAGTCAGCGTCCGCCTCTGGGGACCGCACGCGCTGGGGATCCAGTTCGCCGTCTCGACGCGTGATGCGCGCCAGGCGGGCCTCTCCGACCGCCATCAGCGAATCGAGACCATCAGCCTCACCTACAACTTCCTGGGCCGCTCCCGGTTCGGCGCCGTGGAATGGCGCGACGACCCGGCCGGCCGCCACTGACCGTCACACGCCCAGATAGTACTTCTTCACCAGCTCGTTCTCCCGCAGCTCGTGCGTGCTGCGCCCCTCGAACTCGATCTTGCCGTGAACGATGATGTAGCCCCGATCGGCGATCTTGGTGGCCTGATTGAAGTTCTGCTCCGCCATCAGCACCGTGAGCTGGCGTCGCTCCTTGAGCTCCTGGATCTTCCCGATCACCCGGCTCACCAGGATGGGCGCCAGTCCCACCGACGGCTCGTCCACGAGCAGGATCCGCGGGGAGGACATGAGCGCGCGGGCGATCGCCAGCATTTGCTGTTCCCCGCCGCTCATGCTGCCGGCGAGCTGGCGCCGCCGCTGGGGCAACACCGGAAAGGCCTCGAAGCAGAATTCGAGGTTGCGGGCGATGTCGTCCCGGGCGGCGGGCCGGTAGGCGCCGAGCAGGAGGTTCTCCTCCACCGTCAGCTTCGGGAAGAGCCGGCGCCCCTCCGGCACCAGGGCGATGCCGAGGCCCACGATCTCCTCGGTGGATCTCCGCGTGAGGTCGATGCGCGCGCCGTCCAGCTCCAGGACGATCTCGCCCGCCTCCGGCCTCACCATGCCCATGATGCACTTGATGAGCGTGCTCTTGCCGTTCCCGTTGGTGCCCAGGAGGGCCACCGTCTCGCCATCGCGCACCTCGATCGATACGCCATGAAGCACGCGCACCGCGCCGTAGCCGGCGTCCACCCCGTGGACGACGATGCTATTCGCCAAGGTAGGCCTTCTCCACCGCCGGGTCCCGCACGATCTCGTCCGGCGTCCCCTCGGCGATCCGCTCCCCGGCGTCGAGCACCACGATGCGCTCGGAGAAGCGCATCACCGCCCGCATGATGTGCTCGATCATGATGATGGTGATCCCCTGCGCGTTGAGCCGGAAGAGGATGGCCAGGATGTCGTCCACCTCGGTGCTGGACAGTCCGGCCATCGCCTCGTCGGAGATGAGCAGCTTCGGCCTCGCCGCCATGGCGCGGGCCAGCTCGAGCTTGCGCATCTCGATCTGGGTGAGGCCGGCCGGCCGCAGGTGGGCCTTGGCCTCCAGCCCGATGCCGCGCAGGATCTCGTCCGCATCGGTGCTGCCCGCGCGCCCGGCGCCCGCGTACTCCAGCGAGATGCCGAGGTTGTCGCGGACGGTCATGCTCGTGAAGGGCTTGGGGATCTGGAAGCTCCGCACGATGCCGAGCCGGCTCCGCTGATGCGGCGGCAGCGCGGAGACCTCGCGCCCCTCGAAGCGGATGGTGCCGGCGTTCGCGAACAGCACGCCCGACACGCAGTTGATGAGGGTGGTCTTGCCGGAGCCGTTGGGGCCAATGAGGCCGAAGCGCTCTCCCTGCTTCACGCTGAGGCTCACCCCGTTCAGCGCGGTGAAGCCTCCGAAGCGCTTGACCAGCCCCCGTACCTCGAGGAGCGGCGCCGCCATGGCGTCAGCGACCCCTCAGGCGGCGGACCAGGCCCAGGATACCCTCCGGCGCCAGCACGACGAAGGCCACCAGCACCACGCCCACGATGAAGAGATTCCACTCGGAGGAGATGCTCACGGTGGCGTACTGCTGGGCGGACCCCAGAAGGACGGCGCCGATCACCGGGCCCACCCAGCTCGTGGTGCCGCCGATCATGGGCATGGCGAGCGCGTTCACCGCGTAGTCCAGGGCGAAGGCCGAGTTGGGCTCGACGAACGTCACGTAGTAGGGAAACGGCGCGCCCGCCACGCCGAGGAGGAAGCCGCTGATGGTGGTGGCGAAGAGCTTGAGGCGAAGCGTCGGCACCCCCATGCACTCGGCCGCCTCCTCGCTGTCGCGGAGCGCGGCCAGCCCGCGTCCCACCCACGAGCGCTCGACGAAGCGGGCCGTCAGCACCGCCACCACCGCCAGCGCCACCATGACCGTGAAGAGGAAGGTCACGTAGCTGCCGAAGGGGGGCCCGCTGGGTCGGAGCACGCTGATGCCACGCGAGCCCCCCACGTATTCCCAGTTCATGATCACCGTCTGGAGCACCACCGAGAGGGCCAGCGTGGCGATGGAGAAGAAGGTGCCGCGCAGGCGCAGCGTGAGATAGCCGATGCCGAGCCCCAGGAGCGCGGCCACGAGCCCGCCCGCCAGCAGCAGCACCGGCAGCGGC
>Ga0070696_100002732_pt1 | contig 11718 bp, 9 predicted proteins | sample KBSK1253metaG_FD_65474 | JGI IMG/M metagenome (GOLD analysis project Ga0070696, IMG submission 65474) | Corn, switchgrass and miscanthus rhizosphere microbial communities from Kellogg Biological Station, Michigan, USA - KBS K1-25-3 metaG | ecosystem: Host-associated > Plants > Roots >... | reverse complement strand
CGGGGAGTACGGCGAGGACGAATGCGACAAGACTCAACGTGCGCACGACGGGCAATCCTCCCTATTGGCTCCGGGCGAGTCGCTAGCGGCGGGCTGGGTTGATGCCGGCCGCCCGATAGAATTCGTTCATCCGCTGGAAGAGCGCCTCGCGCTCCGACGCGGTCAGGAAGAAGCCGAACCGTCCGATCGATCGCTCGAACCCCATGAGGTCGATCAGGAAGTCATAGACCGCGTTGGCCGCGGACTCCTCCGCGGAGAGCGCGGCTTCCTGCGCGTCGAGCAGGGTGATGATCGACGTGGCGCCGCGCGAATAGGCGTCGGTAACAAGGTCGAGGTTGCTCCGGCTCGACCGCGCGGCCTGCCGCGCCTGCTCGATGCCCAGCCACGATGCGGCCGCGTCCTGGAGCGCGCCTCGAATCCGCTGCGACACGGCGGCCTCGGTGGACCGGCGCTCCAGCTCGAGACGCTGGATCTCGAGGTTCGATCGCCCCAGCGTGGAAGTCCGGATGAATCCGTCGAAGATGGGGAGCGATCCCTGCACGCGCAGGCTCCACGTCGCGTCCGGCGCCTGCGGCAGATCCACGGGGCCGAGCGAGGGCGGGGAAGCGCCGGCGCCGCTGCGCGAGAACACGTCGCTCCACGCGCCGCTCAGGGAGACGTTCGGCAGCCACAGGGAACGCCGCGCCGCGGTCGCGCCGCGCCGCTCCGCCGCGATCGCGGCGTCGATCGCCTGCAGGCGAGGCGAGGCCGCGCGGCCTTCGGCCTCCATGAAGTCGCGGAATACCCGGAAGGTACGAGGAGTCGCAAAGTACTCGAGGACCCGCGGCTCGCTTGTGACCAGCGATGGATCCGTCACCGAGGCATCTTCGGTCCGGAACGATTCCTCGAGCGGGCGATTCAAGACCCGATTGAACTCCAGGGACGTGAGTTCAACGCGTGCGTTGGCGTCAAGAACCCGGCGCCGCCCTTGGGCGAGCTCGGCCTCCCAGCGAAATACGTCCGCTCGGCTCGCGGCGCCCGTGACCTCCCGAAGCTTCGCCAGCTCCAGGTTCGCGCGCGTGTTCTTCACGTTCTCGCGCTCGACGGTCGCGATCGCCTTGGCGCGTAGGACATTCAGGTACGCGGTCGTCGCGTCGTGGACGGCGTCGAGTTCCGCGTCGCGCCGGTCCGCTTCTCGTCCGGTCTGACGGTGCTTCTCGACCGCCAGATCCGCCCACTTCCGGTCCGCGATCAAGGGTAGCGAGAGGCCGAGCTGGCCCTCGGTCTGCCGCTCCGCCTGCTGGCCGAAGCTTGCGGCCGCGGTCTCTTCGCGGATCTGGGTTCCCGTCGCCTCCGCCTGAATCTGGGGGAAGAGAGCGCCACGAGCGATCGAGACGCTCTTCTTTCCGGAGGCCACCGAACGCGCCGACGCCTGGAGGGAGAGATTGGCGAGCAGCGCATTTTGCGCGACGCCGACGAGCGACCACGTCATGCCCGTGGGCGCCGCCTCGGCGTGGATCAGCTCCGCCTCGCTCAGGGTGACCCAGGTCGGCGAGTAGTCGATGGCGCGGGCGGTCGCCATGTTCAGCGTGAGCTGCGGGATCGACGCGAGGTTGACGGGAAGCGTGCCCGCGTCCTCACCGTTCAGGATGCGCTGGATGTTGCCGGCCACGCGCCGGGCGCGGCGCACGAGGTCGTCCTTCGGAGCGTAGGACGCGAGCGCCCCACGCTCGACCTCGCCCCGGCCGGTGAACGAGAACGTCGGCAGCCGGCGCGCGTTGAGCCCCGAGAGGAGCGAGTCGAGCCCGCTCTCCGGTAGCTGCTCGGTCGGTCCCAGATACGCCGCGTCCGCGTCGGGCGGAATCGCCAGGAGCACGCTTGCGGCCGAGGTCGTGACGGGAGTGAAGGTGATCGACACGCCCATCGACTCGGCCATGGCCTGGCCCCGGCGGTGGAGCTCGGGGATTTCCTCGAACGGACCGGGCCGAATGATGACGACGAGCTTCCGGAAGGGAACCAGCTCGTGGAAAAGCTGCAACGTGCGGAGCGCCGTGTACGACACGTTGACGTAGTTCAGGTTCTTGACGCCGCTCGTCCCGTTCTGGAGGGGGAGTCGCTGGAGCGAGGCGTCGACGACCAGCGCGGCGATCGCGGGCTTGGGGAGGGGGCGCCGATGCGCCAGAACGTTGGACCCGACGGGGCCCAGCGCCACGACGATGTCGACGTCCCGCCGCGCGAGAAGTTGATCGATCGCGGCCTCGGCGCCTTGGCGAGTCCAATCCGCCGCGATCGTGTGGCGTTCGGGGAAGTCGACGGTCCGCTGATTCCCGAAGTAGCCGATGATCTCGCGCTCGAAGGCGCTTCGTACGCTGTCGGAGAAGGCAGAGGCACCGTCCAGCACCAACCCGACGTGCGCCGGCTCGGCACTGGCGTTCCGCGGAGCCACGATGGCGACGCAGAGAACCGTGAGCACCACACAACGGCGGACGGCTGACGTCTTCATCGCCCTGCTCATGGGGCCGCGTCTCCCCCCAAGGATCGCGCTTGCCTGCATTGCGAAGGCGGAGGGTAGCACAAGGCGACAACGGGCAGGAGCGGTCTTCCAGAGGGGAGGAACGGAAACACAGAGACGGGCTAGTTCGTCGCGGCGACGTCCCAGACCCGAACCGGCAGGATGATGACCGGAATGCCGTGGAAGAGGAGCCGCCGCTGGATGGAATACGCCGTCTGGTCGTGCAGGGAACGCGTGGCCAGCAGCTCACGCTGGAACACGAGGCGTCCGGCGAAAACGGTGAGGCTCGGGAAGTCGGCGGCAAGCGCCGTGCAAATGGCCTCCAGTTCCTGCGTAACATCGGTCCCGAGCGCGTATCGGGACTCGGCGTAGAAGCCGAGGCGTCGAGCCAGGCGGACGTACTTCTCGAGGTCCCCGCGCACTCGAGTCTCGAGGGCGCCAAGCTCCTGGACCCCCTTGAACTGGGCGGAGTCCACGAGACCGACCGCGACGAACACGAAATCCTTGAATTGCTCTGGAAACAGCCGGTGGATCCAGAGAAACGTGTGCACCCCGAGGCCGCCGTACGATTCGACCAGCATGACGGCGGTCGGTCCGTTCGGCGACCGCGTCTTCGGGTCCGCCATCTCCGGGAGTGGAAGGTCGAGAAGGGCCTCGTCGATCGTCCGTAGGTGGCGCCGGACGTCGCGGTAGTGTTTTCGGACCGCGAAGCAGACCGCGATCAACCCTCCCGTTGCCAAGAGCGTGACCCAACCTCCCTCGAGAAACTTGAGCGCGATCATGACCGTAAGAATCGTTCCCGTGACGACGGCTCCGAGCACCGCCACGATCAGGCGCCTCCGCCAGTGGCGCTCTTGGTGCCGGGCCTTCAGCCAATGCAAGGCCATGCCCGTCTGGCTGAGCGTGAACGTCAGGAACACATTGATCGAATACATCACGACCAGCAGCCCGACCGCGCCGCCGGTGTACCAGAGGACGACGCCGGCGGCGATGCCCATGGCGAGGACGCCGTTTTGCGTGACGAGGCGGTCCGACAGGTTCTTGAACCGGCGAGGCACCCATTCGTCCGCGGCCATGGCCGCCAGCGTGCGCGGACCGTCCACGAAGCCGGTCTGGGCGGCGACGAAGAGGAGAGCGCCTTCGGAGAATAGCGTCAGGCCGACGATCGCGACCCCGATTCCGAAGGGTCCGATTCGCCAGTGACCCGCGAGTTGCTCCCAAAGCGACGCGTTCAGGGTCTTGCCGGTCTCGAAGCGAACCTCGTTGAGGAGGTAGCAGAGAAGGATGCCTCCCGCCGTGAACGCGAGGGACGTCGCCATGTAGAGCATGGTGCGCTTCCCGTTCGCCACCTTAGGTTCGCGTAGGATGCCGACGCCGTTGCTCACGGCCTCGATTCCGGTGAACGTTCCGCCTCCCAGCGAGAACGCCTTGAGTAGGATCACGGCCAGACCCGCCATTCCCATCTCCGTGGCGGCGCTTCGCGTTTCGGCGATCGTCGCGCCGATCATCGGGGCGAGCGAGCCCGCGTGGCGTGCGATCCCGAACACGAGAAGCCCGGCGTGGGTCGCGATGAACGCGAGGAATATGGGGGTGAGGACATACACTGACTCCTTGACGCCGCGCAGATTGAGCAGGATCAAGCACCCGAGGATGGTGAACTCCGCCGCGAGTTTCAGGATGGACGCCTCGGGAGGCAGGAACGAAAAGATCGCGTCGCATCCGGCCGCGACGGAGATCGCGACCGTGAGGACGTAGTCGGTCACGAGCGCCGAGCCGGAAACCACCCCAGGGACGGATCCGAGCAGCTTCGTCGCGACGAGATACCCGCCGCCGCCCGACGGGAATTGCTCGATGATCTGGCTATAGGAAGCGGAAATGAGGAAGACGGTGCCCATCACCGCTGCCGCGAGATAGAGGGCGAGGTGCCGGTGGGCGCCGAGCTGCCGGAAGATCTCCTCCGGGCCGTAGGAAGACGAGGAAAGACCATCCGACCCCAATCCCACCCATGCGAAGAACGCCACCAGGGCGAGGTGCTGGTGAATTCGAGGATCGAATGGATTCTTGGGGCCGCCGATGACGAGGCGGCGAAGCGTCGTCCACATCTCGCGCGAATAGCCTCCCTGGGGTCGTACCGCCTCTAAGTAGAGCCCAGGACGCCGTCAACAGGGCGTATGGAGGTCCCTTCCCGTATCAAGATTTCATCAATTTCGGATAGGGTGGCGCCCACGTCGGCCATGCCTGGGGTAAGATTTCAATCCCATGACCCCCGGGGCGAACGGAAGAAGGTACGTCGGAGCGGCGTCGATCGTGGCCGGCCTGACCGCGCTTTCCGCCCTCCTCGAGCACCATGCCGAACCCGCCGATCTGACGATGCTCTACCTTCTCGGAGTCGTCGTCAGCGCGATAGCGTTCGGGCGCGGGCCGGCGATCGCGGCCGCGCTCCTGAGCGTCGCGGCATTCGATTTCCTCTTCGTGCCGCCCCGCTTCACCTTTCGCGTCTCCGAGGCACGATATCTCGTCACGTTCGCGGTAATGCTCGTGGTGGCAGCGATCACCGGGACGCTCACAGCGCGCCTTCGGGACCAGCGCGAGCGGGCGTTGATCCGGGAGCGACGCGTCGCTTCATTGCATCGGCTTAGTCACGATCTCGCCGTGAGGGGGAGCGCCGTCGACGTGCTCGAGGCCGCCGTCGCTCGAATCGGAGAGTTGCCGGGAATCGAAGCGGCGGCGAATCTGCCGAACGCGCAAGGCGCCATGGTCGTGGCGGCGGGGAACTCCAGCATTCTCGAACCCGAGGCCGAACGCGCAGCCGCCCTGGCCTCCCTGCGCCACGGCCGGCCGACCGGATTCCCCCCCGGCGCGAATCCAGGGATTCGTGGCGTGCACTTCCCGCTCATCGCTGGGACAAGGGTGAACGCCGTGCTTTCCCTGCGCGGTACCGAGCCCGGGGCGCTCGTCGATCCGGAACGGATGGAGATGGTCCGGGCGTACTCCAGCCTCACCGCGCTCGCCCTCGAGCGGTGTCGCCTTGCGGAGGAATCCCGACGTGCGCAAACTCAGATCGACGCCGAGCGGACTCGAAGTGCGCTTCTGAGCAGCGTCTCGCACGACCTGCGAACGCCGCTCGCCGCGATCACGGGCGCGGCGAGCGCGCTTCGGGATCATTCGCCGAAGATCGGAGACGCAGCCCGCCGTGAATTGGTGGAGACGATCTCCGAGGAAGCGGACCGACTCAGTCGCCTCATTGGCAATCTGCTCGACATGACCCGACTGGAATCCGGCACCCTGCGAGTAACGAAAGAGTGGCATTCCCTCGAGGAAGTGGTCGGGGCGTCTTTGGCGAGGCTCGAGCCGGAACTGGGCGACCGGGAAATTCGTCTCTCCCTGCCGGCGGATCTCCCGCTGATCCCAATGGACGATGTGCTCTTCGAGCAGGTGATCCGAAACCTGGTCGAAAACGCGCACAAGTATTCGGGGAACGGTCACCCGATCGACATCCACGCGAGCGTTGACCCGATTGGGCTCCGCCTGGACGTCGCCGATCGGGGAGAGGGGTTCGATCCGGGTGATGTGGAACGCATCTTCGAGAAGTTCTATCGCGGCACAAAGAGCCGTGTCCGCCCCGGTGCCGGACTCGGGCTCGCGATTTGCCGTGGCATCGTGAAGGCGCATGGGGGGTCGATCGAGGCGGCCGCTCGGGACGGAGGCGGCGCTGTCTTCACGGTGCGGCTACCCCTGGACGGGTCACCGCCATCGGTCGACCCGGAGCGCGCGGGCGAGCAGACCGCGCAAGGATAGCCGTGTGACGAACCCAGCGACCGGAGGCTCCGTTTCGGAGGAAGTACCGGCGGTCCCCCCACTCATCCTCGTGATCGAGGATGAAAAGGCGATCCGGAGCTTTCTACGCGCAGGACTGGAGGGTCAGGGGTACCGACTCGTCGAGACCGACACGGGCTCGGATGGGATTACTCAAACCGCCACACGAAGCCCGGATCTCGTTCTCTTGGACCTCGGACTGCCCGACATGGACGGAATGTCCGTGGTGCGGCGGATTCGCGAATGGTCGCGCGTGCCGATCGTCGTCTTGACGGCACGAGGACAGGAGCGCGATAAGATCGACGCGCTCGACTCCGGGGCGGACGACTATGTGACGAAGCCGTTTTCCCTGCCGGAGCTCTTGGCACGTTTGAGGGCGGCCCTCCGTCGTCATACGACGTCCGAATCCGAGACGGCGGCCGGCACGATCGAGGTCGGGCGCCTCCGAATCGATTTCGATCGTCGGTCCGTCGCCCTAGGGGGCGCGCCCGTTTCCCTGACTCCGATCGAGTACCGCTTGCTGACCACGCTCGCGCGGCATGTCGGTCGGGTGCTGACACACGCGTTCCTGCTTCGCGAAGTTTGGGGCCCACCCTATACCAACCAACATCACTACCTGCGCGTCTATATGGCACAGCTACGGCACAAGCTCGAGGCGGATCCTGCGCGACCACGTCTCCTCATGACCGAAACGGGAGTCGGTTACCGAATGTCGGAAGGGCCCCCTCGGACCGAAGCACGTCGATCCTAGGGTAGGGTCGCGCCTAGGTATCACCTCAGCCGGCGGGGCAAACTCCATGCGTTCCTTGTCGTTCGAGCTTCAACGATTTGTCGCCGCTCTCCTCTGGCTGTTCCTCGTCGCCGTGCCTGCTTGGGCCGCGGGGCCGGACGACTCCGTTCTCACGCGAGAACGAAGCGTCGTCGAGGTGGGGAAGGGCATCTACGCCATCCGGCACAAGGACGGGCCCGACACGAATCCGCAGGGCAACACGGTCGTGATCGTCGGCGATCGGGACGTGCTGGTCATCGACTCCGGGTACCTTCCCTCGAGCGCACGGGAAGACATCGCGCAGATTCGGCAATGGACCGACAAGCCGGTGCGATATCTCGTAAACACCCACTGGCACCCCGACCACATTCGTGGGAACGCGGCCTACCGGGAGGCGTTCCCGGACATCGCCATCATCGCGCATCCGAAGACGCTCGAACTCGAGAGGGGATTCGACGAGCCGAACCTCGTTCGCTATCGCGCGCGCCTCGCCGCGCTGAAGACCCAGGTCGAGTCCGGGAAGGGGCCTGACGGCAAGCGGCTTACCGGCGTCGAACGCAAGGAAGCGACCACGATCCTCGAGCGGCGAACCGCGGTGGCTCGTGAGTTCGAGGGGTACGTCCCGGTGTATCCGACCCTTCTCGTAACGGACGGGATGAACCTGGATCTCGGCGGCAGGGTGGTGGAAGTCCGGAATCTCGGCACCGGCCACACGGTGGGCGACCTCGTCGTTTGGGTTCCCGAAGAAAAGGTCCTCGTGTCGGGAGACCTGATCGTCTATCCCGTGCCCTATTTCTTCGCGGGCCAGCCCTACGATCTCATTCGCGCGCTCGAGAGGATCGAGGCCATGAACGTGAGCACGATCGTGCCCGGCCACGGGCCCGTGCTCCACGACAAGGAGCATCTGGGGCGGATGCTGGTCCTGCTTCGAGACACTCGGGACAAGGTGGTCCAGGAAGTGCGCCGCCGGGGCTCGCTCTCCGCCAAGGAGGAAGAGGTTCGGAAGTCGATCGACTTCAGCGCGGCGGAGAAACAGTTCGCGGGCGATGACGCGGATAATTTGGAGTTCTTTCGGGAATCGGTGGACGGGCTCGTCCGCGGGCTTTTCTACCAGATCGATCTGTAATGCGTGGCACGCGCCGACCGCTGTCGCGCGACGGCGCGTGCCGCTGGGTCATCGGGTCGCCATCTGCTTCTTCATCCACTCCTGTGCGGCCTTCTCAATTTCCTGGGAGCTCAAGTCCCTCGTGTGGCTCGCGACGGACCATTGGTACCCGAACGGATCTTCGAACCCTCCCACACGGTCGCCCCAGAACTCGTCTCGAACCGAGTAGATCTCCTTCCCGCCTGCGGAGATCGCCCGTCGAAATGCTTCGTCGGCGTCTTCGACATAGAGGTAGAACGAGACCGGGGAGCCGCCGATGGTCTTGGGGGACCGCATGTTCATCACTTCGTCGCAGAGCATCACGATCGAACTCCCGATCTGGAGCTCGGCGTGCATGACTTTCCCTTCGGGGCCCTGCATGGACATTCGCTCGCGCGCGCCAAACGCCTTCTTGTAGAACTCGATCGCACGAGCGGCGTCGTTCAAGGTGAGCGACGCGGTGACCGTGGTGTAACCCTCAGGAATCGGTTTCACGTTTGCCATGGCTGAATCCTCTCTGATGGGTGGCAGGTGGTGTCTCCGCGAGGGGGGCGGCCTCCTGCGAGTCCTCCTTCTTAACGGGTCTGGGGGCAAGAAAAATGCCATGGAGAGGATTGTTGTCGACAACCACGGGCGACGCCCCGTAACGAGGCATTCCCATAGGGCACGGTACATGCAAATTCGCTGAGATGCGTGGGACACGCACAGCGGAGGAAGCCATGCCATCGAAGCGAACGATCAAGAAAGCCAAAGAGGACCTCCGTAAGGGAAAGAGCCCGTCCACGGCCGCTGGTGAGTTCGTGCGAGAAGAGATCCATCACGTCCGGCAGGGGAAGCATGGGGCGCGCTCGGCCAAGCAGGTAATCGCCATCGGACTGTCGAAGGCGCGTCGAGCGGGTGTTCCGCTCAAGCCTCCGCGGAGCCGGAGCGTCTCGGCAAAGACCCGGCGCTCGGCGGAGTTGGCGTACCAAAGCGGGCAAGGTGTGCGGACTGCGCGTGCACCTTCGGCCAAGAGGAGCAAGGCAATGCGCACCAAGCTCGAGCGAATGGGAAGGACCGCAGCGTCCAAGCAGGCGCTTTCGACTCAGGCGAAGCGCGTGGCCGCCCAGAGACGCACCCGGCGGATGCGGCCCAACCGTCGGACCGGATCGGCCTAAGGCGCTCCGAGGAACCCTTCGACCACCTTCACGAACTTCTCCGGCTCCTCGAAGTAGGGGAGGTGCCCGCTTTTCTCGAACACCTCCCACCGCGAGTTCGGGATCGCCTTGTGGATCTTCCACGCGGTGCTCGGCGCCACGTTGATGTCGTAGCGACCGGTCAAGACCAGCGTCGGCATCGTGAAGAGGGGGAGCGCCGGCCACATGTCGAGTCGGTTGAGTTCGTTGTTGAGCGTCTCGTTCACCGACCGCGTGTAGTGATAGTCGGCCGACCGCGAGAGGAACTCATCCCGCTTCTCATTCGAGACGAAGAGCATCGCCATGTACTCGTTCATGCTCTTCCCGGCGGCGAGGGTGTCCCCGAGGGCGTCGGCAAAGTCGAGCACCCCCTGCCGGTCGATTCCCTCGGGGAAGATCTGCTTGAAGATGAAATCGGTCTCGGTCCACTTGGGCGAAGCGGAGTCGGCGATGATGAGGTGCACCACATGCTCGGGATGGCGAGCCGCGTATGCCATGACGAGGTAGCCGCCCCACGAGTGGCCAAGGAGGTCGATCTTGTCGGCCTTGAGCTCGGCGCGGAGCGCCTCGAGGTCGGCGACCTGGTCCGCTACCGTGCACGTCTGATCCTTGGAGAGGGCGCCCGAGCGCCCGTTCCCGCGCTGGTCGTAGAACACGACGCGCCGCCGCTTGGCCAACACGTCCCACGCCTCCGAGCAGAGAACGTAGTTGTGATCGAATCCCGGGCCCCCGTTCACCATGATCATCGGACGCCCGGAGGCCTTCCCGCGCACCTCGTACCAGATGGAAGCGCCGGGAGCCTGGAGGGTCTTGCCCGGCCCGCTGGGAGCGGCCCGCCTTGCCTCGGCCATCGAGGCCGGCGATAGGAATCCCACGAGAGTCAGCGCGAGGCCGGCGCGGATGGCGAATTTCATCGATCCCCCCCTTGAGAATGAGCGACCACGTACTCGGCGTCCTCGCCGACTCCAAACAAGAGCGAGGACTTTCGCTTGTAGAGCCAATGCAGACCGACGAAATAGAGCCCGGGGATCGAGGTGACGCCTCGACGCTGGACGGGCCATCCTTGCGAATCGAGCTCGACTCCCTCGATCCAATGGTGATCCGGGCGGAATCCGTTGGCCCAGAGAACGGTGCCGATGCCGGCACCGCGAAGGTCCAGCTCCGCGATCTCCGGCAGCGGCATGTCCGCGTCCCGTGGCTCGGGGTCCGCCACGTCGAGCTTTGCCTTCGAGACCAGTTCGTCGACGCGATTCCGGAACGCGGCGAGAAATTCGTCGCCCGCGGCCAGGCTCTCTCGGAGGCCCGACCCGATTCGGAGTCTTCCGCCCTGGGCGGCTTCGACCCGCCCGACAAGAATGGCACCCCTGCGCGCCAGCCAACGCGGGTTGCAGTCGTGTCCGCCGTCGTTCCCCGAAACCGGCGCGTTGCATCCCAGGCGCGCGGCCGGGGGTATCGTGTCGACGGTCTGATCCGCGAGACCCGTCTCCACGAGCCAGTGGACGACCTCGCGGCCGCGATACCGGCGGGGGAGCCAGGGGCACCGCCCTACGGAGAGATAGACCTCCCGTCCCGCGGTCAGCAGCTCATCGGCGATTTGGCAACCCGACTGGCCGCTTCCGACGATCAGCACGGCGCCGGCGGCCAACTGCGTCGGGCGGCGATAGTCGCTTGTGTGGAGTTGGAGTATCTCGGATGGGAGCGCCTTCGAGAGCGGGGTTGGCGTCGGGCGCTGGTACGCGCCGGTCGCCACGATAACCGTGTCCGCCGTGAGGGGAGTTCCGTTCGTCTCGATGTGAAACCCGCGGCCGTTCCGCCGAACGCGCGTTACCTCGACGCCTTCCCGCACCGGAGCGCGGAAGCTTTGGGCATAGTCTTCAAGGTACGCGATGATCTCTCGGAGGGGAGCGAACGCGTCCGGTTCGGGGCCGGCGTAGTGGAACCCCGGAAGCTGGAGCGACCAGTTCGGCGTGTTGAGGTAAAACCCATCCCATCGCTGCGAGCGCCAGGATTCGCCTACGCGGCCGCGCTCCAGGACGGCGTGCTCACGCCCGCGGGCAGAGAGGTGGTAGCTTGCGGCAAGTCCGGCCTGCCCCGCCCCGATCACGAGGATCTCGACGTGTCCGTTTGCGGTCACGCCGGAATGCTATCGCGGGGAAGGCGGGCGAGTCTTCCGGTAAAAGGGAAAGCCCCCTCAGCGCCCCTTCCCATCCCGTTTCACATCTTCCCTCGAACGCGGTAGCTGCTTCTCCTTCTGCGGCTCCTGTGCTTTCTCATCCTCTCGGTCGGATCGCTGGCGCGCGCGGTACTCGCGCTCCAAATCGCC
>Ga0070696_100002729_pt1 | contig 11720 bp, 7 predicted proteins | sample KBSK1253metaG_FD_65474 | JGI IMG/M metagenome (GOLD analysis project Ga0070696, IMG submission 65474) | Corn, switchgrass and miscanthus rhizosphere microbial communities from Kellogg Biological Station, Michigan, USA - KBS K1-25-3 metaG | ecosystem: Host-associated > Plants > Roots >... | reverse complement strand
CCGACCGATACCTGGTCTTCCCCGCTCAGGAAGGTGACGCCTCGGTGGCGGGCCGTGTTCCTCAGCGCCAGGAGTCGCGGGTTGCTCTCCGCGTCGATCGCCGCTCGAAGCCGCGTGGCCTCGGGTTCCAGGGCCGGCAGTGGCGAGCCGCTCACCTCGGCCTCTGCGCTGGTCCAGGCCCACTCGTTGAGCTCGGTCGCCGCGTACAGCGCGTCCGGCGGCGCACTCAGCGCGAGGCTCGCGCCGCCGGAGAACGATCGCGCACTGAGCGTCTCGCCGGCCCATCCGACGGCCTCGAGCATCCGGCCCGCATTCCGCTGCCACGCCGCGATGGCCTCGTCCTGGCGCGCCTCGTCGATCACCACGTCAACCACCGCGCCGGGACGGTCGAGCAGTAGCCCCGGTCCAGTCAGCCGACGGGAATCGAGCAGAGGCATCGCACTGCAGCTCAGTCGTCCGCTTCCCGTGGCAGCCACACCCCGCGTACGTCTCTGACGAATTCCCGGCGGCTGTCTTCCGCCAGCGAGGGCATCGGCGGTGGCGATACGGCCACCGGCTCCCGCGGCGTGCGACGCCGCTCAGCCGGTCTTGGCGGCGCCTCTGGACGGAACTGAATCACTTGCTTCCACGAGCGGGTGATGGCATCGCCGAAGATCAGCACCAGATCGCCGGGCTGGGCCTCGCGCAGCGCCGCATCAACCGCGGCCTGCTCGTCGGGGATGACCAGGATCTGATCTGCCGCCACCCCGTTGGCCAGAAGCGCGTCGCGCAGGAGATGGGGAACCTCGTCGGGTTTGCGGCCCCGGAGGTGATCGTCCCGGCGACAGATGTACCGGTCGAACGAGCCCGCCGCGATCCTTCCGATCTCGGCGATGTCTTCGTCCCTTCGATCCCCCGGGGCCGCCAGCACGCAGATTCGCCGACCCGTCACCTCCATGCGCTCCACCAACCGGCACATGGCCTCGACCGCGGCTGAGTTGTGGCCATAGTCGAGGATCACCTTGAAGGGATGCTCGTCGTAGATGTTCATTCGGCCCGGCGCCTGGAAGAACGTGGTGTCGAAGGTGCGGAGGCCATGGCGTACGTCCTCCAGCTTGAGCCCCATGCTGAAGCCCATCGCCGCGGCAAACATCGCGTTCTGCACGTTGTGCATTGCCCGGCCTTCGAGGGTTGCGGGGATCAGATGGGTCCAGAGCAGCGGGATGTGAGCCCCGCGATCATAGATCGTGATCATTTGTCCCTTGATTCCCGACTCGAGTACCACGCCGCGGCCGCCGGCCTTGATGTGCTCGCCCACCAGCGCGTGGGTGGGATCCATCGTCACGTAGCACAGGTGGTTGGCCTCGGTGTAGTCGGCCATCTTGAGACAGAGCGGGTCATCCGCATTGAGGATGGCGGTGTCCCGCGCGACCTCCACCACGATCCGCTTGACCTGCGCCAGCTGCTCCAGTGTCCCGATGCCGCGAAGGCCGAGGTGGTCGGATTTGATGTTCAAGACCGCCCCCACGTCGCAATGACGCACCCCCATTCCCGCGCGGAGCAGTCCCCCGCGGGCGATTTCCAGCACCGCGACGTCTACCGTTGGATCGCTCAGGACCATCCGGGTGGCGACCGGTCCGGTCATGTCGCCGGCAACGGTGCGCTGGCCGTCGATGTACACGCCGTCGGTGGAGGTGAGCCCCACGTGGTGGCCGGCGAGCTTCTGGATGTGGGCCAGCATTCTTGCCGTGGTGGTCTTCCCGTTGGTTCCGGTGATGGCCGCGATGGGGATCCGGCTCGGCGACCCCGGCGGGAACAGCATGTCCATGACCGGGCCGGCCACGTCCCGTGCTCGCCCCTCGCTCGGAGCCATGTGCATACGGAAGCCCGGCGCCGCGTTCACTTCGCAGATTGCGCCGCCCACCTCCTTGTACGACTCGGTGATGTCGGTGCTCAGGAAGTCCACCCCGCCCACATCCAGCCCAATGGCCTTGACCGCCCGCACCGCCATGCCCGCATTGTCCGGGTGGACCACATCGGTCATGTCGGTGGCCGTCCCCCCAGTGGAGAGATTGCCGGTCGAGCGGAGAAACACCCGCTCGCCCTCCGCTGGGACGGTTTCGCGGGTATAGCCCTTTCGGGCGAGCAGCGTCTCGGCCTGGTGGTCGAACACCAGTCGGGTGAGCACCTTCTCGTGGCCGATGCCGCGGCGTGGATCGCTGTTGACCTGGTCGACCAGCTGATCGACGGTATGTACCCCGTCCCCGACCACGTGTCCCGGCACCCGCCGGGCGACGGCGACCAACTCGCCGTTGATCACCAGCATCCGATGGTCGTCTCCGGTGATGAAGCTTTCGACGATGACGCTGCGGCTGTGCTCTCGGGCGATCTCGAACGCGGTGCGGACCTGTTCCGGACCGCTCAGGTGAATCGAGATTCCCCGTCCGTGGTTGGCATTGAACGGTTTGACCACCACGGGATAACCGATGCGCTCGGCCGCGGCCACGGCATCGTCGGCCGCCTGCACCAGACGCTGCATCGGAACCGGCAGACCAAGGTTTGCGAGAAGCCGGTTGGTCTCCTCCTTGTCGGAGGCGAGCTCGACCGCGATGTGCGGAGTCCGGGTGGTCACGGTGGCCTGGATCCGTTGCTGGTAGCGGCCGTGACCGAATTGGATCAGGCTCTGCTCGTTGAGCCGGATCCAGGGAATCCGGCGCTCCTCGGCGGCTCGCACCAGCGCCATGGTGCTGGGCCCCAGGGCCCGCCGCTGGGCGAAGCGGATGAATTCGTCTCGCTCAGTCGCGAAGTCGAACCCCTCCGGGACTGCGCCGGGAGCCTGAAGCTCTTTCGGCAGCAGTGACTCCAGGAGAATGACGCCGAGCCGCCCGGCTTCCAGGCCGACGTCCTCCTGTTCGTACTGGTAGATCACGTGGTAGTGGCCCGGCGCTCCCTGGGATCGGGTCTTTCCGAAGGTGACGGTCTCGCCGGCCACGTTCTGCATTTCGATGGCGACGTGCTCCAGGATATGCCCCATCCAGGTGCCTTCGTCCTCGGTGAGCCGGCGGATGAATCCCCCCCGCTCACCGTACGAACAGGTATGCTCCTGCAGCCCGGGCAGCGCCGCCAATAGGGGCTCGGTGAACCCGGGGCCAAGCTTTCCGGAGGGCCATTCCTCCAGCGGCCCCAGGTCCACCTCGAGCCGGATGACCGGGAAATGGGCGTACAGGCTGGGACCCACGTATACCGAACGATCCAGGATTTGCATCGTTACTCCGGCGGTATGGCGGTATGGCGGTATGGCGGTAAAGATGCCAAGTGCGCTGAGGATTGTAAGAGGATGAGGATCTAGGTGCCTCGATGCATTTCCTTTATTCTCGTACCGCCCTACCGCCCTACCGCCCTACCGCCCTACCGCCCTACCGCCCTACACCCGCTGCGCGATCTCCGGCGCCGCCGCGGCTACGCGCGTGTGCAGGTTGAACGTCGAGCCGTGATCCAGGATGTGCAAGCGAAGACCGATGAGGCAGACCGGGTCGTTCTTCCGCACTTTGGCCATAGAAGAGAACTCCAGCTCCGAGGGATCTACGATCGTGAGAGCCCCGCTGCCTACCACCTCGAGGGTCAGGTCCGGTCCGATGAATCCTGCCGTATTCTCGTCTAACCCGATCCCGATGGCGAACGGGTTGTAGGCCAATGCGGTGAGCAGGCGCCCCAGCCGGTCACGCTGGCGAAAGTGCTGATCGATGATCACCCGGTTGGTGAGTCCCAGGCCCGGGGCCAGAGTCACGATCTTTGCCCTCGGGGATGCCCCCTCTCTGCCGAATGCGATCATGTGCTCGCATAGAAATGCCGCCCCGGCGGAGGTGCCGGCCACATGCATGCCCTCCGCGTGGCGCCGGCGGAGCGCCTTCGCCACCTCAGTTCCCCCGATCGTGGTGCTCAGCCGGAGCTGGTTTCCCCCGGTGAGAAACACCCCGTCTACCCGCTCCAGAACGTTGAGTACCTCGCTCCGATCTCCATCCGACCGTGCCGCGATGGGCAGCGGAATTGCCTCGCAGACACCCAAGCCGAGAAAGAGTTGCTCGTAACGAGCCCCGGTCTCGCTCTGCTCCGACGCGGTGGGGATGATCGCGATGCGGGCCGAGTCTCCCCCGCAGAGGGTGGCGAACCGCCGCAGGATCGCCACGTCCCCGATTTTCTCCTCGGCCCCGCCCACGGGAACGATGAACCCGCGAGGCTTGTCCACCGGCTACCTCCCTCGGTCGGTTTGCGCGCCTAAGATAAACGCACCCTCCCCGGCAACGACGATTCAAGCACGCCACGCACCACGGCCTTTCCGTCGTGCACGTACCATCGACCACGAGCCATCACATCCGCGATACCACCTTCGGCGGTGAGTACTACGAGGTCCGCGTCCACTCCGGGTATCAATCGGCCCTTGTGTGTCAACCGAAGCAAGCGCGCCGGATTACTGGTAAACGCCGGCAGCATCCGCTCCAATGGTTGTCCGCCGGCCAGCAGGGCTTTCAGAGTTTCCGCCACCGACGAGGGCTGCCCCACATCGATCTCCGTCACTCGACCCTCGCCGTCGAATCGCGGCAGGCAACCACCGCCATCGGAGCTGACCGTGATTCTCGCCGGGGGCAACCCAGCGTCCAGGTAGCGTACCAATCCATCAGCTGCGGACCAGGCGTTCTCCCCCTCGGCGACCGGAAACGCGGTCAGGTCGATGGTGCAGCCGCGCTGAGCCAAAGCCAGCGCCTCGTCAAAGAGAGCCTTGCGTCGATTCACATGGGTGGGATGGAACATCGCGGCGGGCAGCTCGCTGGTCTCGATCGCTTGGCGCACCAGATCCAGGCCGCGAGCGCCGTCACCCACGTGGAGGTGCACGATCCCGGCTTTCCCGCTCATGAGTCCGCCGACGTGAGCGTCGGCCGCAACCCGGAGCAGCTCGTCGATGGTCGGCTGGCTGGAGCGGTGATCGCTGATGGCCAGCTCCCCCACGCCAAGCACCAGATCGATCAAGACCAGATCGGCCCGCACGCTCCCCGTGACGGTTGCCGGCGGGAAGTGGTACCCACCGATGAGGCAATAGGCGCTGAGGCCTTCGTCATTGAAGCCGCGCGCCACGGTGACCAGCTCACCCGGGGTACGGATGGTGTCATCGGTCCCCAGCACACCGACCGCTGTGGTTACACCCGCGAGTGTCAGTTGACTCAGCACGAGAGGCGACACCCGTGTGCTCGCGCCGGCCTCTCCGCCTCCACCGGTCAGATGGACGTGGCAGTCGATCAGGCCCGGGATTACTCGCCGGCCTTCGATATCCCGCTCCCGAATGCCTAGACTCCGGTCGAGCGCCGGCGGTGCAGCGCCGATCCACACCAGCTTCTCGCCCGCGATCAGAAGATGGACGCGGCCCCGGGGCTCCGGGTCATACAACTCGGCGTTCAGGAGCAGTTCAAGCATGGGCTGAAGGTCGGTGTGAAAACAACGTGAACAGTGAAACGTGAAACGTGAAACGCTTCACCTTCACGTTTCACGGTTCACGTTTCACGCCCTTAGTGGTTCACGTTTCACGTTTCACGTTTTTGGAGTCTCACTCAAGTCGAAATCCTCCTACAGCGCCGGTAAGCCGCGCCGCCGCTTCCGCGAGCGAGCTGGCCGAGCTGGAGATCTCCTCGGTCGAGGCGTTGAGCTGCTGCGATGCGGCCGCAATCTCCTCCGCGGCGGCGGCGTAGTCCTCGGTTCCGGCGGACACTTCCCGCATGCGGCCGGCGATCCCCTCGATGAGCCCCCGAACCGTTCCCGCGGAGTCCGAGATTCGACGAGTCCATTCATCGTTGGCTTCGGCGTCCGCGGCCACGTTCATCAGACCTTCCGCCGCGCCGTGCGCCGCGTCCCTCGCGGCCATCCCCCCCTGGCCCAGGCGGATGAGCCGTTCGCGCGCGGTCTGCACCCGAATGAGCACCGACTGCACCGTGTCGCTGGTAGAGCTCGCCGCCTGCGCGGCCTGGCCCGCCAGCTTGCGAACCTCCTCCGCCACCACACTGAATCCCTTGCCCTCGTCCCCGGCACGGGCGGCTTCGATCGAGGCGTTCAGCGCCAGCATGTGGGTCTGCTTGGCGATGGCCTTGGCCTGAATGATGAATCGCTCGATTTCCGCCGAGGCGGTGGCGAGGGCATCTGCCTCAGCCGCGGCGTGGTCCACCTCCTCGGCCAGCCGCCCCAGCTCCGCGGTGCTCCGGTCCAGCCGCTCGCGGTGGCTGCGGGCCAGCCGCGCAAGCGCGGCGTTGCGCTCCGCCGCCTGAGTAGCTCCCGCCGCCAGCTCCTGGGCGATGTCGAGAATCTTTCCCGCGTCCTCGGCCGCTGCGCGCACCACGAGCGCCTGCTGGTTGGCCCGTTCGGTGAGATCGCCGGTGGTGCTCGCTACTTCGTGGGTAGATGCCGACATCTCTTGGGTGGAGGCGGCGATTTCCTCGGCCATGGCGGCCGCCTCATGGGCATGCTGCCGGATGGTCCCCACCAGTTCTCGCAACTTGATGAGCATCGCGGCGACCGACTTGCTCAGCGGGTCGCGTGGCTCGCTCCCGTCCGAGCTCCATCGAGGCATTGTGAGATCGCCTTGGGCTACCCGTCCAGCCACGGTCGCCGCCACACCGGTGTGCCTGAGCACACGACTGCTGAGCAGGCGCACCAGAAAGACCGCCACCAGCAGTGCAATCACCAGAAAGCCGAGGCTGCCGCGGAGCACAAGGCTCACTGCCTCGGGTGCGGGAGCGCCGCCGAGAGCAAACCAGAGCAGGAGGGCTACGACGGCGCTCAGCAGGAGTGCTGTTGCCAAGCCGATGAGATACAGATGGAAGGCAAACTGCTGGCGGGCGCGTGCCATGAGCCTCTTGGATTAGGTAAGTATGGACGGTAGGGCAAGTTACGGGGAGGAACGGGGAGGGGCAAGCAGGGGACCAAGCCGCAAGAGCGTAAAAACGGAAAAGCGTGAAACGTGAAAGGTGAAGGAGTAAGCAATCCGCGGCTAACTCGCTTTCACGTTTCACCTTTCACGTTTCACGTTTCACCTTTCACCCTTCACCCTCTTCACGCCTTCACACTCTGGCCGTAGCTTGGCCGAGCCGTCGCGGAGACCACTGGAAGCACATCTGCCCCCAACACCCTCCCCGACGCGAGCAAGCGCTCGATGTTGGCAACCGGCAGCGCGGGGGCGAAGTAGTGGCCTTGCCCCAGCGCGCACCCCAGCCCGATCAACGCCACTCGTTGTTCCGCCATTTCGATTCCCTCGGCGATCGTGCGCAGCTTGAGGGTATCGCCCAGTCCGATGATGGCCCGGGCCAGCGCCGAGCGATCCGCCCCTTGGCCGACCTCCTCCACGAACGGCTTGGCGATCTTGAGGATGTCAATGGGGAACCGCTGCAGGTAACTCAGCGAGGAATAGCCGGTCCCGAAGTCATCAATCGCGAGGCGGACGCCGAGCCCCTTGAGCTGCCGGAGCCGCTCCAGCATGGCGTCGGTTTGCTGCATCAGCACGCTCTCGGTGATCTCGAGGACGACAGCGGCGGGATCCACCCCCGAAACCGCCAGTGCCTCCCGCATCTCCTCGATGATCCCCGAGCCTTGCAGTTGTCGGCCCGAGATGTTGACCGAAACCGAGAGCGGGATCTCGGGATATTTGAGGAGCCAGCAGTGCAGCTGGCGGCAGGCTTCCGTCAGCACCCAGCCCCCGAGCCGCTGAATCAGGCCGGTCTCCTCAGCCAATGGAACGAAGTGCTGTGGAAGCAGATGGCCGTAGCGGGGATGGTCCCACCGGAGGAGCGCTTCAACCCCGTAGATCGAGCCGGTGTCCAGGGAGACAATCGGTTGATAGTGCAGGGTGAGCTCGCACCGCTCGATGGCGCTCCGAAGGCTCGCCTCCATCTCCAGCCGCTCTCGGAGATCGGCGTACATCCGGGATTCGTAGGTTTCCGAGCGACCTTTACCCCGCCGCTTGGCCGCGTACATCGCCACGTCCGCATTGCGCAGCAGATCATCCGCGGTCTCGTCTCCCGTCGCGGTCGCCACGCCAATGCTCGCCGTCACCTGGATCTGGTTGCCGCTCAGGCTGAAGGGATGTGCCATCGCCGAGGAGAGACGCTCCAACAATCCTCCCCTCCCATCCGAGCCGGCCACATGCTCGATCAGAATGGCAAACTCGTCTCCGCCCAGCCGGGCAACCGTGTCGGCCGTGCGGGCGCAGGAGAGGAACCGCTCGGCCGCCGCGATGAGCAGACGGTCACCCTCGGAGTGGCCCAGGCTGTCGTTCACCTTCTTGAAGTCATCCAGATCCAGGAAGAGCACCGTGATCGGATGTCCCTGCCGGTGAGCCAGAGCCAGGGCGTGGCTCACCCGGTCTCGGAAGAGTGCCCGGTTGGCCAGGCCGGTGAGCGGATCGTGGAACGCCTGATGGGTAAGTTGCTCCTCCAGCCGTTTGCGCTCGCTCACGTCGCGAGTATTGAGCACGATCCCCTGGACTGTCGAGTCGTGCAGCAGGTTGGTCGCCAGAATCTCGGCGTGAAGCCATGAGCCATTGGGCTGGCGGAAGCGCCATTCGACCGGTCCGGTGACTCCGAAGGTGAGCGCGGCGTCCCGGAAGAACGTGGCCGCGCGATCGCGGTCATCGGGATGCAGCAGGCTCGAGACCGATTGTCCGGCGAGTGCCAGGGGGTCGTATCCGAACACTCGCGTGGCGGAGGGACTCACGAACCCGACCGTCGCATCCGGGGCGGTGACGATGATGACGTCGGAGGAGTGCTGGACCAACGAGCGGAAGCGCGCCTCGTTCTGCCGGGCGGCGGTCTCGGCGAGCAGTCGCACGTTCTCCCGGACGGCGAGGAGCTGGCGGACTACGACCAGTACGGTCACCAGCACCGCCCCGACGGCCAGTCCGCTCACTGGGTCGGTCCACGGGCGAATGACAACCGATAGGAGGAGCCAGTAGGTAGAGGCGACCGCCAGGTAGGGCAGCGGGCTCAACTGCTGAATCCTGGGCTGCGGCAGGTTCTCGGCAGCCGTGCGCTGTACCGGGCGGCGGTAGTACAGCTCCGCGCTGCCGATGAGCATGACGTAGCACACCAGGTAGACCGCGTCGGTCCAGCTCGCGCTCCTGGCGCCGGTTTCCACCAGGACCCAATTGAAGGTCAGGTCGGCCACGATGCTGACGATGACCCCGCCGACCAGCAATCCGAACGCGAGACGATTGCCGTCGGTCGGACGGCGGAGCAAGACCGTGGTCGCCCCCAACAGGACCAGCATACTGGCCAGCGGATACGCGAAGGCCAGGAGCGTTACGACCAGACTGTTGCCTTCTGATGCCGCGGTATGCCGAACCGAGAAGTACCAGATCGCCACGCCGCCTGCGAGCAGGACCATGGCGGCATCGAGCACGAACTTCCATCGCTCCAGCCGGGTCCGGTTCGCCAAGGGGAAAGAGAGCAGCGCGGCGAGAGTGCACAGGGAATCGGTGAGATAGAACGGATCGGCCCAGGTGACCTGGGGATTCTGGTGGAGAACCGTCAGGTACCAGGTGGAGATGATGTTCCCGATGAACACCAGGGCTCCACCGATGGCCAGGAGCCGCAGGGCCCGGCGGACCCCTGGATCGAGGACCTGGCGGCGCGAGGCGAGGGCGTTCAGGAGCACGACCCCCAGATTCAGGGGCATGAAGGCGACATTGCCGATCAGATCGCGGACTGCCGGCGTTCCCCAGTCGCCCCGCTCCCAGATCAGGTAGCCGAGGGCGTAGTACGCCGTGAAGATGGCGACCGGAACGAAGGGGAAGCGACGGTCAGCGTACGCTTGCTGGTCGGAGATGTGAGCCTCCATCAGGCCTGGTGCCTCTCAGCTGCCGCAACCGTGGCATTCTGCAACTGCCGAGCAGCGCCAGGCATGCGCAAGTGCATCTGGAGTAGCCGGGTAGCTACCGGCGTGGGGGGCGGACGAAGTCGGTTTGAGGGGGTTGGCAATGATAATGCCGGTTTCAGCGGAGCAGAAGACTCAGTCCGAGGGTACCGCCCAGCCCGGCCAGCAGCACGACCAGCGCGCACCCCTTCCGGCCGGGAGCTTCCCCCGGGGAGGCTGCCGGTGTGGGTTGGACCACGGGCCGGGAAGCTGGCTTGCCCTCCAGGGCATCCGCGAACTCGGCCGCACGGGCGAACCGCTCGGCGGGGTCACGAGCCAGCGAGCGCATGATGGCCTGCTCTACGCTCTCGGAGATGAGGATCAGGGGGCGTAGCGCTCGGGGTGGCCCGGTGAATCGTCGCATCAGGGTAGCCTGCGGAGTGGGGCCCTTGAAGGGTGGCTCACCGGCCAGCATCTCGTAGAGCACGCAGCCCAGTCCGAAGATGTCGCTCCTGCCGTCGATCTGCTTGTCTCCGCTGGCCTGCTCCGGACTCATGTAGGTGGGAGTCCCCACCACCATCCCGGTCGCCGTGAGCTTGTCCTGCACCTCACTCACCGCACGAGCCACCCCGAAATCGGCCACCAGCACCTGTTCTCCGGAGAGCAGAATGTTTTCCGGCTTGATGTCCCGGTGGACCACGCCCTGCTCGTGGGCGTAGGCCAACGCCCTGGCGCAGGCGATGGTGATGCGGAGTGCTTCGGCAGGCGGGAACTGCTGCTCTCGCGTCAGCCGGTCCCAGACGCTCTCCCCTTCGACGAAGGGCATCGCGAACCAGAGCTGGCTCTCCACCTCGCCCGAGTCGAGCACCGAGAGGATGTTGGGATGCTGCAGCCGAGCAGCGACCCGGATCTCGCGCTTGAACCGGTCGGCGCCCAGCGTCTGGGCCAGCTCGGGGAGAAGAATCTTGAGGGCGACGGCACGGTCATGCTGGAGATCTTTGGCCAGCAGCACCGTGGCCATGCCGCCGCGTCCCAGCTCGCGCTCGATGGCATACTGCTCGGCGAGGGCGGCCGCGACCCGGGCGTGGAGCTCGGGCTTCAACGACATGTGGGCCCCTGACTGGAGATGGCTCTAAAGGGGATGGAAGGAAAACTTCTGACCGCCCACCGAGGCCTCGTACATCAGTCCACCCTTGGCCATGGTGACGATGGCCACGCCGTCACGGTAGGGAAGGTCGCCGGCGGCTCGGGCAGTGAGCGCGATGGCAGAGGCCTGGGCGTCGAGCTTGAGCCGGCCCTTCTTGAAGCTGTCCATTGCGGCCTGGTCCTTGAGGAAGACCACCTCGCTGTAGGCCTGCCCGCCGAGCTGGAATCCGATGCTCACCTGGGTGAGTGTGGAGCGGCCGATGAGCCGGCCGTGCTGGTAGACGTAGCCCTTGCCCCGCGCGCCGCCGATCCCGATGGCCCCCTTGCCCACGGTGGGAAACACGGCATAGCCGGTCGCGTGATTGAAGACCCGCGCCATGCCGGGGTCTTTCTCCTTGAACTTGGCGATTACGGCGCGAGCGTCGGCGTCGTCGGGCTGGGCTGGGTTCGAACCCAAGCCGAGAACGGCAGGCAGGAGGAACGTCATCCCGAGCATAGCGAGGGAGCTTGGGCGCATGGAGGGAGGCTTCACGTTTCACTCTTCACGTTTCACGCTTTTCCCTGTCACCTCTCACCTGTCACCTTTCACGATCTTCTCAAACCTCGGATTCTTTCTCAGCGGATCGAACGTCGGATCGATCTTGAGCCAGCCGGGCGAAAGATAGAATGGGATCTTGAGCAGCGGCTCGAGCTGGTCCAGCGCCTTCTCC
>Ga0070696_100002728_pt1 | contig 11721 bp, 23 predicted proteins | sample KBSK1253metaG_FD_65474 | JGI IMG/M metagenome (GOLD analysis project Ga0070696, IMG submission 65474) | Corn, switchgrass and miscanthus rhizosphere microbial communities from Kellogg Biological Station, Michigan, USA - KBS K1-25-3 metaG | ecosystem: Host-associated > Plants > Roots >... | reverse complement strand
TTTTTAGTTGTTTGTGCTCGTCACCGAACGGCACAATCGCCATCAGCCGCTCGGCAGCTCCGCCATCACCACCTCACGAGCTGGGCGGTGGAGTGCTGGTAGAGCGGGTGTTTCGGCTCCTGATTCTCGGTCAGCCCGAAGCACCAGCACTCGAACGGCGCCAGCAGCCCGCGCACATGGCGGCTCCGGCCGTGCAGCGCGCCGCCCTTGCCCCACGCCACGATGATCTGGCTGGCCGCTGCCGCCTCGAGTCGAATGATGCGGTCATTGTCCGGCCCGATCGGATCGGACACCCCGAGCAGATCGTCCGGATGCGTCGACCGGTACGCGAACAGGTTGACGACGCGCGCCGCATCGAATCCCCACGCCAGCGAGAACGCGCGCACCCGTCGAATCGTCGGGTCGTTCACGGATTCGTCGGCCGTCGAGGGATTCAACATGACCCACAGCGCGACCTTCCGGGGTTCGAGGACGAACTCCCGCCACAGGACATACCGGTAGGTGCGCGTGGGGTCGAACGAGGCGCCCGTCCGCGCGAGCAGCGACATAAATCAGTCCGGGCCGAACAGGAAGGCCGTGCGGCCGACGTCTCGCAGCGCGTCTGCGCTCGCGGTGTAGAGCACGGACTCGATCAGCTCGCACGCGATATCCGCGTCAGCGATCAAGTTCATCCGTTGGAGTAAACAGAGAAGGTTCTGCGCTTGTCGATGGAGTCGCGCTTCGGTTTCCAGGCATGACGGGCGCGTTGTCGTCTGGTACGTTGTCGTCTTCATGTTCCACATCCTGTTCCAATGTATCGAGTACGGCGAGTACGGAGAGCGTCCGGTCATTCGGTCCGCTCGTGAACGTCCAGTGAAATTGCCATCCCGGATCGGTGAGATTCGCGAGAAATTCGTTGATCGCCTCTTGCGTCTTCGCCACGTTGCCGATCACGAAGACTTCCAAGATCGCTTGTCGTCGCACGTGGTACGCGCCCGTGAGATTAAGCGATTTTTCGATCGCGTTCATGAGCGGCTTCGCTTTTTTCGGATCGCGTTCTACTGGCATGGTCCCCCCATTCCGATCCAGGTGATCGCGCTAATCAGCGCGCTGGTGACGACGATCATGACGAGCGTGACGAGAAACGCGTGAGAGTGCATGGGCGGTTGCCTCCGTGTTGAAGCGTGCAAGTAATCGATCGTTGTGTGCGTCGAGTGCCATTCGAAGCGCGGCAATGTCGGTTCTGAGCTGTTTCCGTCTTCGGTCATGTACACTGGCATGTCCGAGTGTGAGCAAAGCCTGTTCCGCGTGATAGAGCGCGATATACACCTGTGAACGGCGCGATCTCGCGTATTTTGATGGCATGTTCGTGATCACTCGAACGTGATTCGTAATTCTTCGGCCGCATGTCGCTCGCAGATATGCGCTGAGCCAGGATCGCACCCGCACGGTTTTGCACTCAAGGCTTCATCACGCCAACTTCCGGGCATAGAGAATGTTCGCGCGTGCGCGCCAGAAGCGCGATCGGATTCGGTAAACGCGGATCGCTCGCACGCGCATGAGATTGAGCAGTTCCCGTCGTCGGTCGCTGCCACAGCAACTTTGAAACGCGACCAGTTCAGCGAGCGTGAGTCGTTCACGCATTCGAATACGTACATGCCATCCTCGACGTGACCGCTGTACTTCGATCCACAGGACGGACACGCCGACGATGCGACAGACGGCAAAGATCGCAGGAAGCGAGACGCGAACGCCGCGATCATAGTCGAGATACGCGCAGTAACAATCGGTACCATGTTGCAATTCCCCCCACCGGGTAAAGCTATAGCTTTTCAATCGCGAGCGTTGCCGCTTTGAGAGGCGCACGCAGTTTACTCCACGCGTTTGGTTGCTGCCAGTCGATCATTTTGATCGTCCACCCTTTCGGCGATCGGCCCGTATCGATCTTTTCTTGGATGGCGCGTTCCGCGTCTTTCGCGCTTGCGGAGGCGGGACCGACCGCGCTGATCTGAAGACTGACGGAGCTGGATCGGCGACTGGCGCGATAGTCTGCTGCGCCAATATATTCAGCGCGTAGCGGACGCTGCGATCCGCCAGGAAACAATGATGCGCCGCGTTTTCCAGACTTTCGAGCACGGTCACGAGCACGAGCGGCGGTATTCCGTGCACGCGTGATCGCGCCGCGCTTGGCCGCGTCCGATCGTTTCTTCGCTTCGGCACGTCGAGTGATCCATCCTTTCTTCGCAGCGCGCGAACGCGCACGGGATTCAGCGGTCCGCGTGGTTCCGGCGCGAGTATGCTTCGCGTTCGTCCGGCGCGTCCGTGTCGGTACGACCGTGCGCGCTCGCGTACGCGTGCGGGTCCGCTTTGACGTCCCGCCTGTTGTCGCGGTTGTCCGTCTACGGATGGTCGCACGCGTACGTCTTTTCGCCATTCGGCTATTCGCGATCCGCGGCGATGTACGGGTTACCGTTAAACTCTTTGATCGTGACGTTCACCGCGCCACGCCATTTCGACTCGTTCGATCCGAACCGCTTGAACAGGATCCGGTGATTCGCGCCGTTCACCTTGAACCCCCAGTCGTACGTTTCGCGGTTGTACTTCACTTCGCAGATCATCTGCTCACCGAAGCCGGAGTCGCCAACGCGGACTTTTCCGGTGAGCGTGAGCACGGCCGTATCATCGATCCCACCGATATCGGCCGCTTTGATGAACGGATTGTACTCGCTTGTGCGGTCAGACTGTGCGGGTGCGGGGATGCCTCCGCGGCGCTGCGCGGGTGCGGTGCGTCGGGCGGGTTTCTTCGCCATGATGCGCTTTCTCGCGCCCTGGGGTTGTTTCGGCGGCAGCTCGACGTCTCCAGGGCGGTTCGGTGTCGGGCGTCCGTGTCGCGCCGCCATATGGCGCGCCAATCGATCGAACGTGGGAAACCACCGGTAACAGATGATGCAATCCAGCTCGTTGATCGCATCGCGCGTGCGCTCGCCGGTGAGTCCATCATCGTTTCCACCACGGTTTCCGGTAGCGAAATTCAAATTGCGCGTTTGCGACATGGCGATCTAGTTGCGCGTTGCTAACGTCGTATGCGGATGTTCGATACAGTGAGGTAAATTCTCCGAGTGAACGCGCGAATGTGATCTCGACGCGCCAATCGTACGGGATCTGGACTTCCCAAAAATCGGTATAGCAGGCGTTTCGGCTTTCCCACCGATCCTCCCATGACATCAGCGTTCACGGGTATTGTGTCCCGTTCGTTGAAAGTACTGCGCCATCGCGATCCGGTGTCGGAGACAGCGCCAGAACGGACGCTGCGTGATCGGGTTGATCGTGCACGGGACGCCGCATTGCACGCACGCGCCGATCGATCGCCATCGTCGTTGACGGTCGCGTGCGCGGGCATGCTCACGTGCGATCCCGACGTCGGTGCGTTTTTTCATCGTACATCCCCGTTGAGCGGCGTACATTTCGTGATGGAGACGTACGCATCGACCGCACGGAGAAATGCCATATCGTCTCGCGTGACCGCCGATCGCTTATAGAGCAACGCATGAGCGCGCACAAGGCAATGGTACGATTGTAAGAGGCGGATTCCGAGCTGTCCTAGTGACGAGGCGCGCGCGTCTGCGAGTCGCCGTACTTCCTTCGTGAGTTTCGGTGAGAGCTCGATCGCGATCACGCGCTTGGATGTTCGCGGCATCTTGAGCGCATGTGTCGCGGCGCGTTGAATCTGCGTCCCTTCATCGATGGCGTCTTTGATCTCCGCGATCAGCTCGTCTCCATACTCGTACGCGAATGGGATCATGCGGGACACAAACCCCATTTCTCTCCATTTCGCGCGGTGATCGTTGAAGATCTTGAACGGCATGCAGCCGATAATCCCGAGCGGGCGATCGATATCCGCGATTTCCTTCCCGGCGAATCCGACTTTGCCTTTTTCGCCTTGTACGTAGTGGTTCAGGATCACGATCGCGAGCGCGGTTGCGCTCTGGCTCAACGCGCGGACCGCGCTCAGATCGTTAAAGAGTAAGACTTCCGCGGCAGGGTTATCGATCGCTTCCTTCATGATGCTCCGTCCAGAGAGCAACGCAACCGGGATCACATGCTTACAGTTGGCGCTCCGCGCGATCGTCGTCTTACCGCTCTCGGGTGCAGCGAGCAATAGCAAGGATACCCGTGAGTACCCTTTGACTAGGTGCGAGACGGCAACAGATTGCACTAACTCCTCAACCAATTGCGTGCCGATCATGGGCGGTTCAGGCGATCCTAGCGTACTCAGACTATGGTGGCAAGGGCTTTCTGATTACACTATGGTGAGACTCGGATTCTAATCCTACAGTCTCACCATAGAGAGACACACAAACTATAGGATAAGAACCTGGTTCTCACCATAGCGCAAAAAGACCTTGATTTTACGAGTCCGATCGACTACCATCGGCCGCATTATGCCAAAACAGGCCGAAACTCCATCGGTTCGCACCCGCACCCGTCCGGAACCCGTCAAATCCTTGAGCAATCCGAGCGGTTCTGTGCCCTCACCGATCGCGCCGGTTCCGGACGGCAAATCCGAACCGGGTGAAGACGACGTCCAACGCCTTACTGTGCCGATCGACTCGAAGACCGGTTTTATTGCCTGGGATCGGCTTCGGAGTCCCGACAAGACCGCGAACGTGCTGAAACGTGTTTTTACCGATTCGCGGCTGTCGCCTGCACGTTCTGAGTCGCCGGAAGACAGTGCGGCGCTAAACGCGGTCGTCGTCAACGTGCTGTACGACGCGATCGGCATGATCGCGGTCGTCGCGGCACGCACCCGCGGGTACTCGGAAACGTCCGCGCAGCTCTTGCGCTATACCGCCGACGAGAAAGCCGCGCTCGCGCCACAGACCGTAAAAGTCTTGAATAAGTACAATCTGCTCGGCGGGAAGTACGCCGACGAGATCACGTTACTCGTCGCGGTCGCCGGGATCACGGGCGCGCATGTGATGGCGATGCAGGAAGCGGAAGCGAAGATCCAACCCACACAGCTCGTACAGCCGCCCGCACCTGATATCCTGGGGGAGCGGGAAGCGTCGTGATCTATCTCTACCTCGGTCGTCGCAAACTCGGAAAGACGACGCTCGCGTTGTCGATGGCACGCAAGTGTCCGTACCGCGTGATGCTGGATCCACGCGGATTGATTCACTCTGGCGCGCCGCGGGTGTCAGACGTCGATGGTGTCGCGTCCGCGTTTGACGCGATGAGCAACGACGACGAGCACGACGAGACGCGCCGCGTGCGGGAAGTGCTCGTCACACCCGAGCATGATGTACAGCTCGTCTTCGATTACACGTCCCGCGAAGTGAAGCAATGGTCGAAAGACTGGCACGATCCGGAACACCGATTGATGTACGTCGTCGATGAAGCGCGCTTTTTCGATCTGCTCGACTCACCCGCGTTTGAGTACGTGATGCGTGCGGCGCCTCCGGAGTTGATTCATATCGCCATCACCGCGCATCGGCCCGTCGATATCCCGACCGACGTTCGCGCGATTAGCGATCACTGGATGCTGTTCCGGTGCACGCAAGAGCACGATCTGAAAGTGATCGAAGAACGGTGCGGGTGGGCGGTCCGCCAGGAAGTCTCGCAACTCAACCCGCACGAGTTTGTGCATTGGGACGATGCGATCGGGACGTATCGGGTGTACCGCGATCCGGCTGCGTGGTACGTGCCGCTCTCCGTTCGATCGATGCCCGATCCGCCGGATCTGCTCCCGATCGGGGGATCGAAACCGGTTGACACGGAAACCCTGTTTTGATACAACCGGAGCTGAACTATGCCTGATCCGCTCCTGCCGCCCGATCCGCCGCAACCCGCACCCGATCCGCCGCAACCCACTCGCCACGAGCGTCCGGCGCGTATCGAGTGCGGGTTTTGCGCGTGCACGCTCGTCGCGTTTAGCGGAGACGTGCTCAAAATGTCTGAGCTGGCCAAGCAGTACCGCGATCAGGCGGACGCGATCGAACAACTGACGGTGCAAGTCACGGCGATTACCGCGGAGCGTGACGAGCGCACGCGCGAGCGTGACGACGCACGGCAACCGCGCACACCCGTAGCGCGTGGGATTTTCGGAGTCTGAGAGGAGAACCGTATGGGAATGCGATACGATGCGATGGCCGTTGCCCTAGGCGTCGTGCTGTACCTGCTCCTGAAGCCGCAGGTGCAGAAATTCGGACTCGCGATCTGAACCGGTTGCGATGCCCGCCCGCATCCTGCCGTTTCCCGTGAGCCAGAAAGGAACAGGAATCATGACCTTGCTCAAGCACGCGTTACTCGTCGCAGCGATCATCGCGGGCGTCATGCTCGTCGATAACATGACCGGCCGCAAGATCTCGACGGCACTCGCCGCATAAGTTCGTTCGCTGCGAGCTGTCGTCTGCGCCCGACGACTCGCGATAGCTTTTTCACTCGGATGTTTTCGGCAGTGATTCTGCCTGCCAGAAAGCGATCGCATCATGGCGCAGATTTCTCCCGGTGATTTCCGCAAAGCGCTTGCCGCGAGTGCGAGCGTGCTTGGACGCTACACCGGCCCCGAACTGTTCTTTACACAGTCCGTCGCGCTTGGAACCCCGCAGTTTGTCAACATTCCCCGCACGCTCAATCTGAACCGGCCGATTACCGATATCTGGATCAAGTTGGCCGGACGTCTCGCGGTCACCGTCGCGAACTTCACGAGCGTGAGCGCGGAGGGGTTTCCGAACCTGTTGCAGCAGATCCAGATCCAGGGGACGCACAAAGACTTCGGCAACATCACGCCGATCAAGATGAGCGGCGCGACCGCGTTTGTGTGGCCGCGCTTGTTCCAGATCCGCGGCAACGGCACACAGCTCGTCAACACCGTCTATCAGGCCAGTCCAAACAATACGGTCGCGAACACATCACAGGTGACTGAAGAGTACCGGCCGTTCGTGTCGTCGTTCGTGGGATCGACGGCGGGATCGCCGTACGATTTCGTCGTGATCTGGCGTATTCCCGTCGGGCCGATCATGGGTCTCGGACAAGCGCTCAAGAGGCAGGCTACGAACTTCGCATGGATGCAGCAGGACTGGGGCGATACGCTCCAAATGCAATTGAACTTCGGGGATGCGTCGTCGTTGGGCGATCCCACGGGCGCGACGACCGCGTTTACCGCATTCGGATCGGGATCAGGATCGCCGCAGCTTTCCGTGCACCTCGGGTATACCCTGCTCACGCAGTTCAACAACTTGGTTCGCTCGGGTGTCTGCATCCGCACGGAGCAACCGACATCGAATCAGCAGACCGCACTCTCCACAGGCGCGATCCTGCAAACGTTGCAGAAACAGATCACGACGAACCTGTTGATCAAGACCGGCGCGATCCAGACGGCGGGACTCACGGCGGGCGTCGATACACTCGCGACGTTGAGCGATACACAGCTCGACGTCACGCAGATCCAGGTAGATAACAAACCCGTCCGCAACAACCAAGACAACTTGGTCGCGAAAGCGCACGCAGAAGCGTACTTCGGCACCGTGCATCCGGCCGGGTACTTTCTTCAGTCGTTCGTGGATGGGCAAAACCCGTTACTCGCGTACCGCGGTGATGGACTCGGAGGGGGATCGCAGTTTCAAGTCGTGAGCAATTGCCTTACCGCAAGCGCGAACAATCGGCAGCGCTTCATCCAAGAGATGATCTTCGGCGGTCCGTTCCCGGCGCAGAGGGGATAACCCGTTCGAAGGGAACCGGACGCGTCGGGCGGGCGCGTCCGGTTCATTTAAGAGCAGGAGTCACACATGGCACGCGGCGACACGTTAGAACCTGCACTTGGTGTTCCATCGCTCACCGCTGGCGAGATCACGCAGATCTATCAAGAGGCATTCGGACGTCCGCCAACCGGATCTGAGTTATCGTCCGAGCTGGAAAACGCGAACAAGTACAGCGCAGCAGGGATCGAGAGACAGATCCGGAACCGCGCTGCGAACGCGCCAGGGACCGGCATTCGTGGGGATGAAGGGTTGCCCGCGCTGACGATGCCACGTCCGATCCGCAACAATCCAGTTCCCCCACCGTCCGCGGTCGTCTCACCCTTACCGCCTGTGGGGTCCGTCGTCACGTCGGGACCGAGTACGCCGAGCGGTGATACACCGCCGACGGTCGGCCCTACGGGACTCGCGAATCCGCTCCTGCCAATCAATTACGCAACGATGCAGTACGGACCGAAATTCGGGTACAGCGGGGGGAATGGCGGACTCGCGCTTGCGCAGCCGGTACCGAGCGCACCCGGATCCAGCGGGTTTGATCTGACGACGTATCTGATCATAGGTGGGATGGCGCTCGCCGCGTGGTATCTGTTCGTGAAGTAACATCATGGCAGACGAACAAACGCAGACGCTCGGGTACAACCCGAGCACGGGTACATACCAGCTCGGGTTGACGTCCAGCTATGATCCCTCGACGATCCAGCACGCAGAGGGTGCGCCGCAACAATTACCCGCCGCACCCGCGCATGACGTGCAGCTCATTCATTACATCGATCCCTCACAAGCCGTACTTGATGCGCTTCCGATCGGTCCGGACTTCTCCGGTGCGCGATCGGACATGACCTTCGAGGGCGAGATCGGAATGGCGGCGTTTCCAGGAGAAACGGAAACGCCCGTCTCGAGTGCGGTGAGTAGCGCGGTTCGCGCGGGATCGCTCGCGCCATCGGTCGGACTCAACCCGTGGCTCATTATCGCGATCGTGATCGTCGCCGTGCTCGTATTCGGACAGGAGAATTAGTATGGCCGCAGATGGCGGGTTTTCCGGTGATGATCTCGCAGCCGCGATCATGGCAGGCAACGAAGCGGTCATGCAATGGTACGCACTCACGCATCAGACGACGATCCCGGTCAACCCGAACACGCCGATCTATGAGCAACCGCTTCCCGGAGGCGGACGCCTGACGTTACCGTCGAATACGTTGCTCATTCTCGCGCTTGGAGCAGTCGCGCTTGTGCTCCTGTTGAAGTGAGTCATGATCAGCGCGGGACGGACGATCACGTTTGCGGTTGCGGGCGATACGGGGCAATGGGTGCCCCGTACCGTCGCGGACGTCCGCAAAGACGTGATCGATGCGCTCTCACCGAGTTTCGACGTGATCACGCTCATGATCAACCGCACGGGCGGGTTCAGCGACGATCCGATCAATCTCTATTATTGGGAATGGCCGTATACAGCGGAGCTGACAGCGCGCCCGCGCAGTGACTACGGAGACATCCGCGACGTGGATGCGCTCGTCGCGCACGCGTTCTATCTGGCAGGTGGACAAATGCCCACCGTGACCGCCACGTCAGAAGGGGAAGCGCCGCAGGACAACGCGGAAACGGAACCGCCAGGGATCGGGAGTTTGATTAAGTGGGCGGTAATCGGAGCGATCGCGCTCGCCGTGATCGTCGTGATCGAACGGGTGCCGCGATGAAGAAAAATGCAACCGTCGTGATCGCACTTGCGGGAAGTCTGATCGTGCTCTCATTCTTTCGACGTCCGCGCGGAACCGTGACAACAAGCGAAGCGTTTGATCTCTCCGTGTACGGCGGACCGACCGATTACCCGCAACCGATCAAGACGTTTGCGCAAGCAATCGCCCGTGCGGAGGGATTCGGGATCGCGGGCGCTATTCCGACACGCGCGCACAACCCCGGAGATCTGAAGATCCCGAACAAACCCACACTCGCCGGAACGTCGATCACGGAATTTAGCGGTGACGATGAAGGATGGAGCGCGCTGTATAAACAACTTTGGCTCATTCTCACGGGATCGTCCGGCGTCTACGATCTGGATATGTCGATCGCGGACATGGCGCGACTCTGGACCGCCACACAATCCAGCGCATGGGCGCAAAACGTCGCCTCGTATGTCGGCGCGCCAACATCGACACCGCTCTGGCAGGTACTCACATGACGGATAACAAAGCCTTAGTCGTTGTTGGACTCGCGATCGGCGGACTCTATCTCTACATGCGCGCTCGCGGACGCCAGTACGAGCTAGCGCACGCGATGTTACCGCCCGGACAACTCGACACACGTCCGACGACGACGAACCCGTCTCCGCTCGGGATGAATCCCGGAGGCGGAACAAATCCGCTGACCGCCATCCTGACGGGTATTACGAGTGTGTTTACGAAACTCGCGTCCAAGGGTGCAGGCAACGCGCCCGCGTCGTCGTCGGTTCCGGCGACAGTCGGGATCAGTCAACTTGGATGGACGCTCCCGCCGAACGCGAATTACATTCCGCCTCCGCCGCTCAACCCGTCGTACGGAACTGCGGGCGCGTACTTGCCGAACATCGGCGATCCTAACTTCGCGCAATGGGAGTACCTCGGGAACACGATGGAAGGGCAAACGTGGTACATGCCAGGGGCGTATATTGGCAATGTCCCGTTTGACGCGCCATCGGCCGGAGGCGGGATCCCTGATCTGAGCTGGACACTGGATCAGCGCTCGCTCGGGTACGATCCCGATTACATTCCGCCTCCGCCGCAGAGCGGCGGAATTTCGATCGTGGGGATCACAGCATGACGAGTATCGCTGGAACGATTCACGCGCCGATCATCGGCATGATCGCGCAAGAAATCCTTGCGCTCGTGAAGAACGATTACGCGCTGCGCGCGTTGCAAGGGATCAACGCGCAGCAGGCGTGTTACTTCGATCAGCGATCGATCACGGGCGCGACCGTCTACCATATCGATGAAGCGTTCATCGGGACCGGCGAAGTCTTTTCGTCCGTCGTACTGACGTTCGATACACTCTCCGGATCGGGACGGTACCGCGTCGATGGCGTGGATCCGACCGCGACGACCGGGCATCAGGTTCCGGCCGGAGGCGGGATCCTGACGATCACAGGGCACCCGAACGTCGCGCGCTTCGGGATGCAAGCGGAAGCGGGACAAACGCTCATTTTTGCCAGGAACCTCTACAAGTGATCCCGAACATTGTTCCCCCACCGCTCTGGCTTCCGCAGGGATGGAGTCCGAATGCGCTGAAACCCACGGACGCCGCGATCGTGCAAACGGTCTTGAACGGAGGCGGACTCTTTAGCGCATCGTTACAGATTTCCAACGCGCAGCTCAATGCGTTGAGCGTGACCCCATTGACGATCGTGGCGGGACAACCGAATATCGCGCTCTATCCCGTGCAATGGAGCGTCAAGGTACTGAAAACGGTTGCGAGCGGCGGACCCTCGACCGCGATCCGGTTGCGATGGTTGGGCGTCGCGACCGATCTATGTGCCGCGCTCTCCACCGATCTCGCGAACGCCCGGAGTTTTTTCGCGACCGGTGCGAACGCGATCAGCGGACTCTCGTTTGTTACCGCGGCGGGGTTTGGACCGAATCTCGCGCTCCGCGTGGACGCGACCGCGGCGGGTCCGTTTGGCGGGAGCGATGCCACACTCAACGTGGATGTATCGTTCTATCAGGTGCCGCTCACGAATTGGGTCTGAGCCATGTTGCCAGATCGCCGACGTCCGCGACGGTTCGATACGACGGTCAATATCCCGACTGTGATCGCCGCGATCGGGTTACTTGGCGCGTTGTGGAGCGTGACGATCCGACTCGAAGCGCGACTCACCGCGGTAGAAACGAAAGTGGAAATGCTCTTACTCCAGGATCGCCGCTATGAATAAAACGCTTGCATGGATCGCGCTCGGGATTGGCGGATTGTTCGTGCTCTGGAAGTACGCGCAAGCAACCGGATCGCCGCTCGCGTCCGA
>Ga0070696_100002727_pt1 | contig 11722 bp, 12 predicted proteins | sample KBSK1253metaG_FD_65474 | JGI IMG/M metagenome (GOLD analysis project Ga0070696, IMG submission 65474) | Corn, switchgrass and miscanthus rhizosphere microbial communities from Kellogg Biological Station, Michigan, USA - KBS K1-25-3 metaG | ecosystem: Host-associated > Plants > Roots >... | reverse complement strand
CAGCGGCCGTTCGCGGTGCTGCCGGTGAAATCGACGATCTTGATCTCGGGACGAAGTGCCAGCGTCTGCGCGATGTTGTCGCCCGCTTCGTGCGCGACCAGCGTGACGACGTTCGGGTCGAAGCCGCCTTCGGCCAGCACGTCGCGCGCGATGCGCACGGTGATCGCGAGCGGGAGGATCGCGTTCGGGTGCGGCTTGACGATCACCGCGTTACCGGTCGCAAGACTCGCGAAAATGGCCGGATAGCCGTTCCACGTCGGAAACGTGCTGCAGCCGATGACGAGCGCCACGCCGCGCGGCACGATGCGGAAGCGCTTTTCCATCCGCAGCGGCTCGTTCCTGCCCTGCGGCTTTTCCCACGTCGCCTTCGCGGGCACGCGGCGCATCTGATCCCATGCGTAGGCGACGGCCTCGAGACCGCGATCCTGCGCGTGCGGGCCGCCGGCCTGGAACGCCATCACGAATGCCTGCCCCGTCGTATGCATGACGGCGTTCGCCATCTCGAAGCTCGCCTTGTTGATCCGATCGAGGATTTCGAGGCTGACGCCGACCCACGTTTCGGGACCCCCCTTGCGCCATCCGGCCTCCGCCGTCTCGACCGCGGACATCAATCCGTCGATGTCGGGCTTCGGATACGTGACGCCGAGCGTGATCCCGTACGGCGAGCGCTCGGCGCCGACCTGGCCGATCGTCGCCGATTGCGTCAGCGGAAAGCGCTGGTTAGCGAGCCTTTGGAAGGCTGCCTTGCCGGCATCCGCCGCCCCTTCACCGTAATTCTTCGGGCTCGGCGATTCGGGAAACGGCGTCCAGTAGCCGCGGTCGGCGATCGCGTCGACGGCGCGATCGAGCGTTGCGCGATGTTTTTCGAAAAAGGGATGCGACACGGGACCACTCGTCGGGCTTCTGCAATGCGTTTACTCTAGCACGCACGATCGCTCGCGTGCGCCTCGATCGCCCGCCACCGGTGGCGCAATCGCCGCCATGCGAATGACGCCGGCCGCAACGTCAGCCGGTGCCGGTCTGGTCGAAATCGACCGTCACGCGGTCGGTGACCGGATAGCTCTGGCAGGCGAGCACGAAGCCGCGCGCGACCTCGTAGTCCTCGAGCGCGAAATTGACGTCCATGTCGACCTCGCCTTCGACGAGCTTGCAGCGGCAGGTCGAGCATACGCCTCCCTTGCATGAGAAAGGCAATTCGACACCGTTGCGCAAGCCCGCGTCGATGATGCTCTCGCGCCCCTTTTCGAGAATGAATGTCCGCTGCGAACCGTCGATGATCACGTTCACTTCGCACTCCGTCTGCGCCGCCACCGGCAGCGGCCGTGGCACATGCGCGTGCTTCGGAATGCTCGCCGCGAAGCGCTCGATCCGTATGCGCTCGGCGGGAAATGCATGCGCGACCAGCGACGCACGCACCGCGTCCATCATCCCCTCCGGCCCGCAGAGGAATGCATAGTCAACGTCGTCGACCGGTACCCAGCGCTCGAACAGCGCGTCGGCCTTCGCGCGGTCGATCCGCCCGTGCAGAAGCTCGATGTCCTGCGGCTCCCGCGACAGCACGTGCACGAGGTTGAAGCGGGAAAGATAGCGATCCTTGAGCCCTGCAAGCTCGTCGCGAAACATCACTGTCGCCGACGCGCGGTTGCCGTAGATGAGCGTGAATCGGGATCGCGGCTCGGTCGCCAGCGCGGTTGCGATCATCGACAGCAGCGGCGTGATTCCGCTTCCTGCCGCGACGCCGAGATAATGGCGCGAAGCGCGCGCGTCGCGCGCGACGTTGAAGCGTCCCATCGGCGCCATGACGCCGAGCTGCGCCCCGGGTCGCAGCGCATCGTTCGCCCACAGCGAGAACCGGCCGCCGGGCGTGCGCTTCACGGCGATGCGCAGCGGCTCGCCTTCGGGGGCGCAAATCGAATACGAGCGGCGCACGGCTTCGCCGTCGATGTCGGCTTCCAGCGTCAGATGCTGGCCGGCCTCGAACCGGAAATGGCTGCGCAATGCATGCGGGACGTCGAACGTAATGGCGATCGCGTCGCGCGTTTCACGATCGACTTTCGCGACGGGCAGCGCATGGAATTTGCTCATCGGCGCGGCACCCGTTCAACTCAATGCGGCTTGAAGTAGTCGAACGGCTCGCGACAGTCCAGGCAACGGTATTGCGACTTGCATGCCGTCGAGCCGAACCGCGAGAGTTCCTCCGTGCGCAACGAGCCGCAGTTCGGACACTTGACAGCGGCGCGCCGAAACAGGAGCGGCCGCGTCTCGCTCGCCGGACGATTGCCGGAACCGGGCGGCGCGATGCCGGCGTCGGCAAGCTTGCGTCTCGCTTCCGGTGCAACCCAGTCGGTGCTCCACGGCGGCGACAACGCGGTGACGATGCGCAGCGGGCCCTCGACGATGCGTGCCACGGCCGCACGCACGTCCGCTTCGATCACGCGGGTGGCCGGACAACCCGAATAGGTCGGTGTCAACGTGATTATCCATTCGTGACCGGCGCGCGCCACGTTGCGCACGATGCCGAGCTCGACAATCGATACCACCGGAATTTCGGGGTCGACGATCGACCCGAGCGCGCGCCACACCGACGCCATGGCATCGTCGTTGCCGGCATGCGGCGGTGACATGGTGCGCGTATCGCCTTGCATGATCGACGGCGCAGTCACCAGATTGCATCCGGATACGAGCGCGGCAGGATCTGCATTTCGGCGAGCAGCCGCGAAAGATGCTCGGTGTGTCGGCCCTGTTTGCCTCCGCGCGCGTGGACGCCCTGCATCCAGTCATCGCGCGGCATCGCGAGCGTCGCTTCGGAAAGTACCGCGCGGACAGCCTCGATCCACGGTGACTGCAGCGCTTGCGCATCGGCGGCGATGCCGGCATCGACCAACGCGCGTTCGGTTGCATCGACGGCGAACATCTCGCCCGTGTACATCCACAGCGCATCCATCGCGTCCTGCATCCGCGCGTGCGATTCGGCGGATCCATCGCCGAGCCGGATCACCCAGTCGGCCGAACGCTCGACGTGATAGCGCGCTTCCTTGACAGCCTTTGCGGCGATGGCGGCGATGCGGGCATCGCACGACGCGGTCAACGCCGCGAGCAGCAGCACGTGCCACTGATCGAACAGGTACTGCCGTGCGATCGTGTCGGCGTAGTTGCCGTTCGGTTGCTCGACGAGCAGCAGATTGCGGAATTCGCCGGCATCGCGGTAGTACGCAAGCCGATCCTCGGTGCGTACGGGCGGTGCATCGCCCGTGTCGATCTCGCAGGCGTAGGCGAGCCACAGCCGCGCCTGGCCGAGGAGGTCCAGCCCGACGTTGGTCGACGCGATGTCTTCCTCGAGCACCGGAGCCCTGCCGACCCACTCGCCCAGTCGCTGCGCGAGCACGAGCCCGTTGTCGGCGAGACGCAGCAGATAGTCGAAGAGCATAGCCAAGCTTAAATATGCTTCACTTCCTCCGGCATCGGAAAGAACGTCGGATGCCGGTACACCTTGTCGTTGGAAGGCTCGAAAAGCGCCGCGCGGTCGCCCGGCGACGACGCGTGAATGTCGGACGAGCGAGCGACCCAGATCGAGATGCCTTCGTTGCGCCGCGTGTAGACGTCGCGTGCGTTCCTGACCGCCATCTTCGCGTCCGGCGCATGCAGACTGCCCACGTGCTTGTGGGCAAGCCCGTGCTGCGAGCGGATGAAAACTTCCCACAGCGGCCACTCGTCGCTCATGCGACCGCCTGCTCGCGCGCCGCCTGCTTCTTCGCGTACGCGACCGCCGCATCGCGGACCCACGCACCGTCTTCCCACGCCTTGACGCGCGTACGCATGCGGTCGCGGTTGCACGGCCCGTGGCCCTTCAGCACGTCGTGGAATTCCTGCCAGTCGATTTCGCCGAAATCGTAATGTCCGCGCTCGTCGTTCCAGGCGAGCTTGTCGTCGGGAATCGCGAGGCCGAGGTATTCCGCCTGCGGCACGGTCTGATCGACGAAGCGCTGGCGCAACTCGTCGTTCGACAGGAGCTTGATCTTCCAGCGCGCCGATTGCGCGCTGTGCACGCTCGCCGCGTCCGGCGGCCCGAACATCATCAGCGACGGCCACCACCAGCGGTCGAGCGCATCCTGCGCCATCGCCTTCTGTTCGGGCGTGCCACGGCAAAGCGTCATCATGATGTCGAAGCCCTGCCGCTGGTGGAACGACTCTTCCTTGCACACGCGGATCATCGCGCGCGCATACGGCCCGAAGCTGCAGCGGCACAGCGGAATCTGGTTCATGATCGCCGCGCCGTCGACGAGCCAGCCGACCGTCCCGATATCGGCCCAGGTCAGCGTCGGGTAATTGAAGATCGACGAATACTTGACCTTGCCCGCGTGCAGGTCGCCGATCATCTGATCGCGCGAAACACCCAGCGTCTCGGCGGCGCAATACAGGTACAGGCCATGGCCCGCCTCGTCCTGCACCTTCGCCATCAGGATTGCCTTGCGCTGCAGCGATGGCGCGCGCGTGATCCAGTTGCCTTCCGGCAGCATCCCGACGATTTCCGAATGCGCATGCTGCTGAATCTGCCGGATCAGCGTGCGCCGGTACGCCTCGGGCATCCAGTCCTTCGGCTCGACCTTGACGTCAGCGTCGATGCGGGCCTGGAACGCGCGCTCCTCGGGCGTCATGTCGGCGACGTCCTGGACCTGCTTCAAGCCCGTTTCGACCATCTGCGCGTACATCGATACCTCCTGTCCGCATCAGCGACCCGCCCGCCACCTTGGAGCAGCGCCCTTCCCGTTCATCATACCGCCGCGCTGTCGCACGGCGGCGTTCTGATTGCGCGCACGCGGCTCGAGCCCGGGAATCACGTGCGCCGGAATGCTCGCGCCCGTATAGCGCTCGATCTGGCGCAGCGTGCCGCGCTCCATCGGATTTGCCAGTGACACGGCGATACCCGCCGCACCCGCGCGTCCGGTGCGCCCGATTCGGTGTACGTAGTTCTCGGCTTGCCGCGGCAAGTCGAAATTGATCACGTGCGTGACGCCCGGCACGTCGAGCCCCCGCGCCGCGACGTCGGTGGCGACCAGCGTGCGCACGCCGCCGCGGCGCATGCGCGTCAGCGTCCGGTCGCGGTCGCGCTGGTTCATGTCGCCGTGCAACGCGGCCGCCGTATGGCCTTCGTCCTGCAGCTTGTTCGCGAGCGCCTCGGCGTCGCGCTTGGTCGCGATGAAGACGATGCTCTGGCCGTCGCCGACGTTGCCCAGCACGTGATCGAGCAGCCGGTATTTGTGCGCGCGGTCATCGGCAAAATGCACGCGCTGCTCGATGGCGACCGGCGCTGTGCGCTCGGCGCTGATCTCGATGCGCACCGCGTCGCGTGTCAGGCGTGCGGCGAGGCGCCCGATGGCGCCGTCGATCGTCGCGGAGAACAGCACCGTCTGGCGAGCCGCGGGTGCCTGTGCGCATACGCGATCGACGTCTTCCGCGAAACCCATGTCGAGCATCCGGTCCGCTTCGTCGAGGACGAGTATCCGCAAGCGCGACAGATCGACGCGCCCGCGCTCGATGTGATCGAGCAGGCGGCCCGGCGTCGCGACGAGGATGTCGACGCCGCGCTCCAGCTCGCGGTATTGCGGCGGGTACGGTGCGCCGCCGAACAGGCAGACGGTGCGCAGGTGCAGGTTCTGCCCATAGCGCGATGCCTGTGTCGCCACCTGCTGCGCAAGCTCGCGCGTCGGCGCGAGGACGAGCACGCGCGGCACGCCGGCGCCACGCCGCTTCGGCGCAGGTTGGGAACCATGCGCCGCGAGCAGTTGCAGCGCGGGCAAGACGAAGGCGGCCGTCTTGCCGGTCCCGGTTTGCGCCGAGGCGATGACATCCCGCCCCGCGAGCATCACCGGAATCGTCTGTGCCTGGATCGGCGTTGGCTGCTCGTAGCCGCATTCGGTGAGCGCCTGCAACAGCGGCTGCACCAGCTTCAATTCTTCGAATCGCATCAATGTTCCCATCATCGGACAACGCGCCGCGCGCGTTTGCCGCGCGGACAACAGGGAGCGGCGCCCACCTGTCCCTGATGGGCACCACGGTCCGGCTATCGCAGATGAAGGACGCGCGCAAGGCCCATCCGGTGGACGCGAGAGCGCCCCGGTGGATTGCGATCGCGGAAACAGCCGCTACCGGTTCGACGTCACTGCAAAGCCATCGTCGCTAACCGGAAGCATCGGCATCGAAGGGCGAAGCCGGCTGAAGCGCCCCGCATGGCGCCAAAGTTAGAAGTCGATGATCGGGCTGCCGGAGAAAGAGCCTCGCATTGCGGCGGGCAACCGACGATACCTCGCAGATCACCGCAACGGAGCGCAGCATACCACGATTGGACGCCATTGTGCAGCGCAGCATGCGGCGCGGAACTTCATGCGCGTGGACGGGCCGAATCGTAATCCCGTTTGGCATGCATATCGAGGACACCCGATGACACAACGAGCGCGCACTCATCCCCCGAAGGCCCATTCACGACAGGAGCGATCGATCGACAAAATGGTCGAGGACACGTTTCCGGCCAGCGATGCAACGCAGCTTCCGGGGCGCGCTGCGGACGCCGCCGATCACCGTAGCGAACCCCACGATCCGAAGCGCGACGCGACCACAGCACCCCGCACGATCGGCAACCAGGGCGTGATTCCCGCGACGCGAATGCGCGAAGAGTCGGTACCGTTGAGCGACACCAGCGTCGTCACGTTTCGCTTGAACCCCACCGCGCGGCAGCTCTCGCTGCGCTTCAGCGACGAAGGAATGTGGCTCGACTCCGAGGCGCTCGACCGCCTGATCGCGGCGCTGTCGGCGAAGCGTGCGCAGATGGGCGAGTAGCCTCGCAGCGGTGCTAACGGCCGACCATCGCCAGCACGTCGGCCTTGAGGAAGCGTTCGACAACGAGCATGAAGCCGATCGACGGCACGAGCAGCAGCAGCGCCGTGATCGATGCGATCTGGTAATTGCCGCCCATGCTCGCGTTGAACATCAGCAGCGGCAGCGTCGTCACGTCGGGCACGCCGACAAAGTAGGTGCCGGTGAACTCATCGAGCGATTCGAGGAACACGAAGATCGCGCTCGCCATCAGCCCCGGCGCTGCGAGCGGCAGCGTGATCGTCCGGAAGCACGTCCACGCCGATGCGCCGATGTTGCGCGCCGCTTCCTCGAGCGAGCCATCGATCGATGCGAACGCCGCCGACGCGATCCATACGGCCAGCACGAGCCCGTGCGAGGCGTGCACGAGCACGACGCCCGTGACGGTCCCCGCGAGCCCGATCTGATAGAACACCTGCGCAATGTTCACGTAGACCGGCAAATTGGGTACCGCCTGCGGCAGCAGAAACGCGAGCAGGATAAATCCGCGCCACGGCAGCTTCAGCCGGCCGAGCGCGTAGCCGGCGGGAATGGCTACCGCGAGGCTGAACGCGACAGTCAACACCGCGATCCAGACGCTCGTGCCGAGCGACGCGATCGCATTTCCGCGCGGCGCGAATACGCGCTGCCAGAACGTGAACCCGTATTGCAGCGGCAGCTTGTTCGGGAAATACCACCGCTCGGCGAATGCCCACAGCACGAGGTTGAGCAGCGGCCCGAAAATGACGAACGCGATCAGCGCGAGCACGAGCGCGCGCAGCAGGTTGGGGCCGATGCGCGCGAACAACCGGGTGGTTTCGCCCCTCTCCGCTGCGCGGCGAGGAAGGGATTTGGCCCGTGTCATCCTTTCACTTCCACGCGCTGCACGGCATGGCGCAGGTAGAACGCCGCGCCGAATGCGGCGAGCAGCAACGACAGCAGGCACAACGCGTTGGCCACCGCGTAATCGGCAAAGGTGCTGATCCGGTACGCCACATCGACCGTGATCATCGTCGGCGAATTCGGGTTGATCATCAGCGGCACCGAGAGCACCGACAGCATCGTGACGAACGACAGCACGAGTCCCACGAGCAACGTGCCGCGCGCCTGCGGCAGCACGATGTCCATCAGCACGCGCCAGCGCGGGGCGCCGAGGTTGCGCGCTGCTTCGATATGCTGGCGCTCGAGGGAAGCCATCGCCCCGGCGAGCAGCAGCGTCACGAACGGCGCCTGCTTCCAGACGAATGCGATGACGATTCCCCGCCAGTCGAGCATCGACTGGGCGGATAGCGGATCGATGAGCCCGGTGCCGATCAGGACGTGATTGAGCATGCCGTTCTTCGCGAGGAACGTCCGCATGATCTGACCGGCGACGACGAACGGAATGAACAGCGGCCAGCGGTAGAGCCAGCGCAGCAGCGCGACCGAGCGCGGATTCTCGCCGAGCGTCAGATAGCCGGCGATTGCGATCGCGACGCACGCGATCAACAGCGTCGACAATACGACGATCGCGACGGTGAAGACCAGGTCGCGGCCGTAGAAATCGAGCGCCTTGGCGAAATGGGCGAGCGTGAACGCGCCATCCGTGCTGCGAAACGCACCCACCGCCGATAGCAGGAGCGGAAGCACGAAGAAGAGACCCACGACGACGAGCGCAGGAATGACCAGCGCCACGCCCGCCCAGCGGCGCTCGCCGCCGGGCGGTGCATCGACGATGGCATCGTCCGCCAGCGTGATCTGATCCCCCCACGCTTGCGGCTTAGCCGCTGCGCTGCCCCCGGCGGGGGCGCAATCCGCCCCTTGGGGCGGCCCTGCGGAGCGGACCATCGTCTCTCTATTTCAGGACGACGCGCTCGTAGCCTTCGACGATATCGGTGAAGTAGTCCGACAGCGGGAAGGGGCGGCCCTTGCTCGCAAGATCGGCGGGCGAGATGTCGGTGAAGAGCTTGTTCCACGCAGCCGGCTCCATCTTCGATTGCACGTACTGCGGATCGATGCCGGGATACCAGTTGAACTGCTTGACGATGCCCTGTGCCTGCACTTCCGGGCTCTCGGCGAAGTCGATGAACTTCTTCGCGAGCGCGGCGTTCGCGGCCTTCGCCGGAATCACGTAGTACATCGGCTGCCCGGGCAGGCCCGGCGCGGGCAGCTCGAGCTTCACCTTCGGATTCATCTTGCCATCGGCCATCCACGTGTAGAACATGTCGACCCAGACCGGCCCCATCGCGATCTCGCCGCGGTTCAGCATGTCGAGCGTCCCCGCATTGCCCGGCGTCATCACGACGTACTGGTTGAAGTCCTTCAGGCCGGCGAGCGACTTGTCGATCGTCGGCTTCATGTTCGGATCGTATGGACCCTTCTCGAGCTGGTCGCGCATCCCGCTGTTCGCCTCGACCCAGCCCATGACAAAACCGACGCCGGACATGCCGCCCTTGACGCCGTTATAACCGAACTGCTTCGGGTTCTTCTTCACCCATTCGGCGAGTTCGCTGAAGCTCTTCGGCGGCGCCTTCACGAGATCGGGGTTGTACGCGAACGCAATCTGGCTGTGGAACATGGGCAACACATATCCGTCGACGTTGGCGCCAAGCGCATTCTTCGCGGTGTCGCGCGAAACGAGCTTGCCGGCCGCGATGTCGTTGCGATACGGCATCAGCAGCTTCTCGTTGACCATCGTCGCGGCGCCGCGCTGATGCACGACGGCGACGTCGACGTCCCAGGTCGCCGACCCGGCCTTACGCTGCGCCTCGAGCTTTTCGTAGATCTTCTGCGAGCCGGAATCGCCGGGACCGGTGCCGACGGCGCGCACCTTGACCCCGGGATTCATCTGCTCGAACTTCGGTCCGAGGTAGTTGTTGACGTAATCGACCATGTTCTGGTCGCCTGCCGAAACCACATTCAGCATCGTTTCCGCTACGGCGGGCGCGGCGGACGCCAGCCCAAGCGCCGCGATGGACAAAAGACTGCGAACTTTCATGATCTCTCCCGGGTCGTGTAATCGCTGATCGCGTTGATTGGCGCGTCGCCCCTGGATCAGCTTGGGGTGGCGAAGGCAGCGCGCGGAAACAGCAACAACGCATCGCGCGGAACGACGACCGCAACGGGCGCCCCCTCGTCGATGCGCTGCGAAGCATGCGCCCAGACATCCGCGCCGTCGGTGCGCACGCGATACCGATAGCCTTGTCCGACGTAGAGCGTCTGGATGATGTGTCCCTGCAATCGCAAATCCGCGTCGCCGCCCGAACGGCGGGACGCGTCGATCCACGCGACGTCGCTGCGGAAATGCGCGGTCACCGGCTCGCCGGACACGCCATCGGCGCCCGCGGCGCGGAGACGGCCATCGTTTCCACGGGTCAATTCGATCGCGTTGTCCGCGCCCATGAAACCGGCAACGAATGCCGACGCCGGCTGATGGAAAATCTGCTCGGGCGGCGCGTACTGGACCACGTGACCGGCGTCGAGCACGGCGATGCGATCGGCGAGTGTCAGCGCCTCTTCGCGGTCGTGCGTCACGTAGACGGCGGTAATGCCGATTCGCTTCTGCAGTGCGCGAAGCTCGTGGCGCAACTCGATGCGTACCTTGTAATCGAGGTTCGACATCGGCTCGTCGAGCAGCAGCAATTTCGGATCGACGGCCAGCGCCCGCGCGAGCGCCACGCGCTGCCGCTGGCCACCCGAGAGCTGCGCCACGGAACGCGCGGCGAATCCCTGCATCTGCATCAGCGCGAGCAGTTCCTCCACGCGTCGCGCAATCGTGTCGCGCGCCGCGCCGCGCATCTTGAGGCCGTAGCCGATATTGGCGGCAACGCTCATGTGCGGCCACAGCGCATACGACTGGAACATCATTGCGGTGCCGCGCTTTTCCGGCGGCAACCCGGTGATGTCGCGACCATCGACGCGGATGCGTCCAGCCTGCGGTCTTACAAAACCGGCAATCGAGCGCAACAGCGTCGTCTTGCCGCATCCGGAACTGCCGAGCAGCGCGACGAGCTCGCCGCGCGCGACGTCGAGCGTGACGTCGGACAGCACCCGCGTGCCGTCGTAGGCAACGGACACGTTCTCGATGGCGAGGTAGGTGTCGGGAGTCAGAGGTCAGAAGTCAGAAGTCAGAGGACACAAGCCATACGAGCGCAGCCATTACGTGCAGCGCGGCGCTCGTGGGGCGACATTGTGCCGCGATGCGAGCGCAGTGGCGATGTTGCGATGCAGCAACGCGCCTGGAGGGATTCCTCCTCGTCGTCGTCGTCCTCGTCCTCTTCATCGTCCCAGTCGTCGCCTTCGTCGTCGTCCGGCGGGTCGCCGATCGGAACTTCGTCGTCATCGTCGTCGTCGCCCGGTCCGGCGCCACGCCGGAGGGCGACTTTTTTGAACCGGGTCGGCGACGTTTCGAGACGCTCGCCAGCCGCGCGCATAAGCACCTCTCGCGTGTCAACGATTGATTTCACATTCCGGCGGTCCAATCGTGCGCGTGCGGCTCGCCGGTTCGCGCAGCATACACCCGCAACGACACCGATTCGCGATGTGCGGCGACGCACGTCACAACGTTCAATTTTGCACGGAGGCCGAAGAATGAACCCGCAAACGGAAGAACGCCTTGCACCGCGCCAAAACGGGCCGAAGCCGCCGTTTCCGAAGCAGCATCAATCGGGTCCGGGACTCGAATCGAAACTCGATCCCCACCCGCACTACAAGGCCGAAGCGTACCGGCCGGCCGGCAAGCTGCAGGACAAGGTCGCGCTTGTTACCGGCGGCGATTCGGGAATCGGCCGTGCGGTAGCGCTGCTGTATGCGCGTGAAGGCGCGCGGGTGGCGATCGTCCATTTGCCAGAAGAGCAATCGGATGCCGACGAGACCCGCAAGGCAATCGACGCGG
>Ga0070696_100002726_pt1 | contig 11726 bp, 11 predicted proteins | sample KBSK1253metaG_FD_65474 | JGI IMG/M metagenome (GOLD analysis project Ga0070696, IMG submission 65474) | Corn, switchgrass and miscanthus rhizosphere microbial communities from Kellogg Biological Station, Michigan, USA - KBS K1-25-3 metaG | ecosystem: Host-associated > Plants > Roots >... | reverse complement strand
TGCCAAGACAGTGGTGGTGGGTTTGGGGGGAACCGCGACCGTCGATGGCGGCACCGGCGCGGCGCGCGGACTCGGGTGGACGTTCCAGGATGCCGCGGGCCAAGCGCTCGCCGAGGGGGGCGGGTCGCTGGCGAACCTCGATTCATTTGGGCCAGGGTGGGCGCTGCACGCGCGCGTCGTTGGCCTCGCCGACGTGACGACGCCGCTGCTCGGCGATGAGGGCGCGGCGCCGATCTTCGGGCCGCAAAAAGGCGCGCGACCCGAGGAGATCGTGCGTCTCGAGCAGGGACTCGCTCGGCTGGCGGTCCTCTGGTCTAAGGCGGGCCGCGCCGAACTCGGCACGATGCCGATGGGGGGAGCGGCCGGGGGCCTCGGCGCGGGGCTCGCGTTCTTCGCCCGCGCGCAGCTCACGGCCGGCGCCACTTGGGTGCTCGCCCGCGTGGGCTTCGACGCCGCGCTCGCCAAGGCCGACCTCGTGATCACGGCCGAGGGCGTCTTCGACCGGACGTCGTTCGTGGGGAAAGTCACGGGCGAGGTGGTGCGTCGCGCCCAGGTGGCCAGGAAAAAGGTGGCCGTCGTCGCCGGCCGGGTCGAAGAGATGATCGGCGTGCACGCCGTGGGCGCCGAGGGGCGAATCCTGGACGCGCCCGCGCTCACCGGGTTGGCCGCGCAGGTCGCGCGCGAGGCCCTGGGATTGTAACTTCCGCGTCCCTATGCCACCTGTCGACAAAACGATGGAGAAACTCGTGTCGCTCGCCAAGCGACGCGGGTTCGTGTTTCAGTCCTCCGAGATCTACGGCGGCCTGGGTTCCGTGTGGGATTACGGGCCGCTGGGCGTCGAGCTCAAGAAGAACATCAAAGAGCGCTGGTGGCGCTCCATGGTGCACGAGCGCGAGGACATCGAGGGACTCGATGCGGCCATCCTGATGCATCCCAAGGTGTGGGAGGCGTCGGGGCACGTCGCAGGCTTCACCGACCCCCTGGTCGATTGCAAGCACTGCAAGAACCGTTTCCGCGCCGACGATCCCAAGATCAAGGGGACGCCCGGGCAGCCCGACGGCCAGTGCCCCGTCTGCGGCATGAAGGGGACGCTCACCGCGCCGCGGCAATTCAATCTGATGTTCAAGACGTTCATGGGTCCCGTCGAGGAAGACGCGGCGGTGATCTGGATGCGGCCCGAGACGGCGCAGGGGATCTACGTCAATTACCTGAACGTGCTGCAGTCGTCGCGGCAGAAAGTCCCCTTCGGCATCGCCCAGATCGGCAAGGCCTTCCGCAACGAAATCACGCCCGGAAACTTCGTGTTCCGCACGCGTGAGTTCGAGCAGATGGAGATGCAGTTCTTCGTGAAGCCGGGCTCGGACGGCGAGTGGTTCGAGTTCTGGCGCGGCGAGCGGATGAAGTGGATCCAGGGCCTGGGCATCCGGCAGGAGAAGCTGCGTTGGCATCAGCACGGCAAGACCGAGCTGGCGCATTACGCCAAGGACGCCTACGACATCGAGTACGAGTTCCCGTTCGGCTGGAACGAGTTCGAGGGGATTCACAACCGCGGCGACTTCGATCTGTCGCGCCACCAGGAGTACTCGGGCAAGAAGCTCGACTATCTCGACACCACGACGAACACGCGCTTCGTCCCCAACGTCGTCGAGACCTCGGCGGGAGCCGACCGCACCACGCTCGTTGTGCTGTGCGACGCGTACCGCGAAGAGGCGGTCAAGAACGAGGATGGGGCTGACAAGGAAGAGCTGCGTGTCGTGCTCAAGCTCAAGCCCGAGCTGGCGCCGCTCAAGGCGGCAGTGTTCCCCCTCGTGAATAAAGACGGGATGCCCGACATCGCGCGACGGATCTACGACGATCTGCGCAAGCGACTCAACGTGTTCTACGACGACGGCGGGTCAATCGGGCGCCGTTATCGGCGGCAGGATGAGGCGGGGACGCCCTTCTGCATCACGATTGACGGCCAGACGTCGCAGGATCAGACGGTAACCGTGCGCGACCGCGATACGCTCAAGCAGATTCGCGTCGCCAGCGCCAAGCTCCTCGACTACTTGAAGGAACAGCTGACCGGGTGAGCCCCCGTGCGGCTCGATGATTTCCGCTCGCTCGTAGAGCGCCTGCAGCGCGATGTGCCCCAAGAATTCCAGAATGGGGTCGTGGCCGTCGAGGTCAGCCCCAAAACGCTTCCCCATCCCCTCCGCGGCGACGTGTACACGTTGGGCGAATGCATTCCCCTCGAATGGAGTGGTTCGGGGGCCGACCTGCAGTCCCGCGTCGTGCTCTATCACGGCTCCTTTCAGGCCCTGGCCCGCCTCGGCGACTTCGACTGGCGCGCAGAGGCATGGGAGACGCTAACCCACGAGCTGCGGCACCACCTCGAGTGGCGCGCCAACGTGGCGGCCTTGGAAGCGTACGACTGGGCCGCCGAAGAAAACTTCAAGCGGCACGAAGGGGAGCCCTTCGATCCCGCGTTCTATCGGTCGGGGGAGCGGATCGCCGCGGGGGTGTGGAAGGTCGACGACGACGTCTTCATGGAACAAGCGTGGGGCGTGGGGCGTGGGGAGTGGGTCGAGGTATCATGGCACGGGGCGCGCTATCGGGCGTCGTTGCCGACTGGGGCTCGCCCACCTTTGCTTCTCGTGCTCGACGGCTTGGACGAGCCGCCGCCCGGGGACGCGGTGCTGGTGCTGCCGCGGCGGACCTCGCTGCTCAACTTCTGGCGTCGCGTGCCGGCGACTGAGACATTCGTCCAGGTGAAGGAGGTCACATGAGGCTCCTGATTCTTGCCGCGATCGGCCTCTTCGTGCCCGGGGGGCTCTTCCTCTATTGGCTGCTCAACGACTACACGACCCTCGCCGCCGCGCTATCCGACCGAATGGCGATCGCATTCGCGCTCGACCTCGTGATTTCGACGTTCCTCCTCGGCTATCTCTTCGCGCGCCGGCCACTGGGGCCGATCAGGTGGCCCTGGTTCCTCGCGCTGTCGTTCCTCGGGACGCTGGCGTTCGGCATCCCGATGTTCATCTGGCTCAACTGGCGGCGCGCACCCGGGCATCCGACCTTCGCGGACTGGTGGCGCGCGCTCTAGTTTTCTTCGTCCACGCTACGCGGGAGAACCCATGGTCGTCGGCCTGCGCACAGTCATCTACCACGTTCCGGATCTCGCCAAGGCAAAGGATTGGTACAGCCGCGCCTTCGGGGTGAAGCCGTACTTCGACGAGGCGTACTACGTGGGGTTCGACATCGGGGGGTTCGAGCTGGGGTTGGACCCCGACACGAAAGGTGTCGCGCCGGGGCCCGGTGGCAGCGTGGCGTATTGGAAAGTGAAGAAGATCGACGCCGCGATCCAGGAGTTCACGAAGGCCGGCGCGAAACTAAAAACCCCGGCGCAGGATGTCGGTGACGACATCAAGGTCGCGACGGTGGTTGATCCGTTCGGGAACCTGATCGGCCTGATCGAGAACCCGCACGACCGAATTCCGTGAAGCGCTCGTTCCTCCTCGTCGCGATACTGGCCGCCTGCGGTCCAGCGGTTCGGTCGCCGGGTCTGGAGCCCGTCGTCGCCGAGCGCCTCTATTTCGGCCGCAACATCGGCGACACCCTGGGGGTCACCGATTCGGCGTGGACGGTGTTTGTCACGGACATCGTGAGCGCGCGGTTGCCGCGCGGCTTCACGTTCTGGAAAGCGGAAGGGCAGTGGCGGGGCAGCGATGGCAGGCCACGGCGCGAGCCAAGCTTTGTCCTCGAGGTCGTGCATCCGACGCGCTCGGCGGAGGTCGAGTCCGCCATTCTCGCGATCATCGCGGAATACAAGCTGCGCTTCCGCCAGGAGGCCGTACTGCGCGTGGTCACACCAGGCCGGGCTGGTTCGTGACCCATGGCCACGCGGGCTGATGTTCGCCGCATCGCCCTGTCACTCCCCGAGACGGAGGAAGCGGCGAATCACTTCGCCTTCTCTGTACGTAACAAGGGGAAGCTCAAGGGATTCGTCTGGGTCTGGATGGAGCGCGTCACTCCGAAGAAGCCGCGCGTGCCGCAGCCGAAAGTCATCGCCGTCCGGGTCGCAAACCTCGATGACAAAGACGTCTTACTCGCGCTCGACTCGAAGAAGTTTTTCACAGAGCCGCATTACGCCGGCTTCCCCGCGATCCTGGTGCGTTTGGCGGCGGTTACGGTCCGCGAGCTGAGACCGTTGATTACAGAGGCGTGGCGGTGCCAGGCCCCGAAAGGGCTGGAGGCCTAAATGAAGGAGTTCACATGGAACCCGGCGTGTTCTTAGCCGCACTCTTGATATTCGTGGGTATCCCGGCGTTCACCGTGCTCAGGATTGCCCGCCTGCGCGCCGAGCGCCGCGAGCTCCCGGCCGACATCACCGCGCGCATCGAGGCGCTCGAGAGCGGCATGCAGGATCTACAACAGCAGCTTGGCGAGACGCAGGAGCGACTCGATTTCACCGAGCGAATGCTGAGCCAGGCGCGCGAGGATCGGCGGATCGGCGGCTAGTCTAGCGGCGGGCCAGCACCACGCGAAACCCGATGCACGCGTCGGCGGCGTCCGGCACGATCCCATAGCGCCAGTCGACCGTGCAATGCAGGTCCCAGTTGTGGTGGCAGCCGCCACGGAGGCGGCGCTCCGTGCCTGATCCCCGATACGGCGTGCCGTCGCCAGGGACCTGATTCAGGTCATCGGTGCAGACGTCCTCGCACCATTCCCACACGTTGCCGGACATGTCGTAGGTGCCGAGCTGATTCGGCGCCTTGAGCGCCACGTCATGCGTGCGGGTCGCCTTCTTCCCTATGATGCGCCGGACGCGGCCGATGAGGCGCCACCCGAGCGGCCATCCCAGGAGGTCGCTGACCAGCTGATGCCCGCGGTTCCAACGCGGGCCGTACCAGGCGACGGCGTCGGGGTCGTTGCTGCCACTGAAGACGTATCCGTCGGGCCAGTGGGGGCCACCGCGGGCGGCATACTCCCACTCCGTCTCGGACGGCAGCCGAAACCGCGAGCCCGGCTCGCCGAGCGCCGTGAGAATCCCGCTCGTATTGAGGCGATCCAGGAAGCCGCCGGTCCTGGTGATGTCCTCCCATGACGCGTGCTCCACCGGGCACCGGAGCCCGGGCGACTTGGCGGGATTGTCGCCCATGACGTGCAGCCACAGCGCCTGCGTGACGGGCGTGGCGCCGATGTGGAAACCGCCGACCTCGACGGGTTTGCGCCGCGGCGCTCGCCCGAACATGAAGGGCTTCCCGTCGGTCGCCGGCACCCACACGAGTCGGAGCTCGTGCTCCGTGTCGTCGACTCGCCACCTATAGCTGAGCGTCGCCATACTTAATTATGTCCAAAGTTAAGGTGGGAATCGTCGGTTCGCGCTTCCAGGCGGACTGCATCGCGAGCGCCGTTAAGGCCGTGCCGGAGGACGCCGAAGTCGTGGCGGTTGCGTCGCCAACCACGTCGCACGCCGCCGACTTCGCCAAACGGCACGGCGTGCCGCGTTCGTACACCGACTATCACGAGCTGCTGCGTGATCCCCACGTCGAGATGATCTCGGTGACGGCCCCCAACCGGCTGCACGCGCAGATCACGATCGACGCGGCCAAAGCGGGCAAGCACGTGGTGTGCGAGAAGCCGCTCTGCCTCACCCTCGAAGAAGCCGACGCGATGATCGACGCGTGCCACAAGGCCGGCGTGCTGCTCCTCTACGCCGAAGAGCTGTTCTTCGCGCCCAAGTACGTCAAGGCGAAACAGATGGCGGACGAAGGCGCCTTCGGCCGCGTGCACCTGGTGAAGCAAGGCGAGAAGCATTCGGGCCCGCACTCGGATTGGTTCTGGGACGTGGCCCAGTCCGGCGGTGGCGCCCTCATGGACCTCGGCTGCCACGGGATTGCCTTCTGCTGGTGGTTCCTCGGCAGACCCAAGGTGAAGAGCGTCTACTCGCAGATTTCGACGCAGGTACACGGCGATCGTACCACGGGTGAGGACGAGGCCGTGACGATCATCGAATTCGCGAACGGCGCCGTCGGCCTCGTCGAGAGCAGCTGGAACCGGCCCGGTGGGATGGACGATTGCATCGAGGTCTTCGGCGACAAGGGACAGACATACGCCGACATGCTCATGGGTAACGCGCTCCCGACGTACTCCGAAGTGGGATTCGGCTACGCCGTCGAGAAAGCCGCTTCGACGAAGGGGTGGACGTACCCGGTCTTCGAGGAGCATTGGAACTACGGCTTCCCGCAGGAGATGCGACACTTCGCGCGCTGCGTGCGCGGGAAGGAGACGCCGATCTCGGATGGGGAGACGGGCCGCGTCGTGCAGGAGGTGCTCTACGCGGCGTACGCGTCGGCCGGACAAGGAAAACGGATCACGTTGCCCTTCCGGCCCTCAGGCGTTGCGAAGCCGATCGACCTGTGGAAGCAGCCGGGGGATGGTGTGCGATAGAGGCCGCGGCTATCATTTCCGCGCCCTTCATCCTCCGGAGTCGCATCGTGCGCCGTAGCCTCTTCGCCGCCCTCCTGCTCCTTGCTACACCGCCACTCGCGGCGCAAACGCTGCGCGAGCAGATCCGCACCGACCTCTTCACGTTCGGGAACTGCGGCGAGCCGCTGTGCCTCGCCGGCGCCCTCGCGGGCCACGGCTCGCACTTCATTCCCGCGACGCAGTCCGCAGCGGGCGACATTCTCGACCTCCTGGGCAATGCGTTGGCCGCGAGCGTCTCCAACACGCCGGTGGGTTCCACATCGAGCGGCGTGACCTACCAGTTCATCGGCGGTCTGCCGGTCAAGACCGCGACGTCGGGCGGACCGATTTTCGGGGAGCGGTCGCAGACGCTTGGGAAGGGACGGTTCTTCGTCGGCGCCAACATCAGCGCGATGCACTTCGAGCGCCTGCGCGGTGTCCGCATGGACGACATCGAATTCAACTTTACGCACGAGGATACGCCGCCGGTCGACAGCCTGGGGAGCCCCTTTTTCGAAAACGACGTCATCGGCGTGCGCGTGGCGATGAACGTGAGCCTGATCGTGACGACCTTCGTGGCGAGCTACGGCCTGGTCGACGGCGTCGACCTGTCGGTCGCGGTGCCGATCGTGCACACGTCGGTCCAGGGGACGAGCGTCGCGACCATCCACCCAGCCGGGTACCCATCGCCCCACCGGTTCGGTGGTACCGACAGCCTGCCGGTGATGACCGCCGTGGCCGGCATGGACGGATCGGCGAGCGGGATCGGCGACGTCGCCGCGCGCCTCAAAGTGAACGTGTCACAGGGCAGCAGTTTCGGTGCGGCGATCCTGCTGGACGGCCGCTTCCCCACGGGTAACGCAGACAACCTGCTCGGTTCCGGCAAGTTCTCCGGGCGTGGTTTGGCGATCGTGTCGGCGAAGTTCGGGACGATGGCCCCGCATGTGAACATCGGCTACGTATTCCGCGGCGCGCGGCAGTCGACAAACTCGGTCCTGGCCACCTTGGGGTTTGACAACGCGATGGCGGGGTGGGCGACGATGGCCTTCGATCTGCTCTCCGAGTGGCAGGTGGGCGACAGCAAGCTGCACATCCCGGGGCCTGTGCAATACCAAGCGCCGTTCCCGCACAGCGTCACGCCGACCAACATCCCCGGGCAGCGCGACAACTTCCTGAGCGCCTCGGTGGGCTTCAAGTTCCAGACGCCGCGCGGCATCCTGATCACGACCAACGCGCTGTTCCCGCTCCGGGACTCCGGCATGCAGCCGAGCGCGGTGTGGACCGCGGGGCTGGAGTACAACTTCTAACCGTTGGAACGATGGAACGTTGGAATGTTGGAACGGTCTATCGGTCGATCGTTCCATCTTTCCATCGTTCCATCAGTTGTTTAGCGCCCCGTTATTGATCCAGGCCCGCACGATCTTGATGTTCGCAGCGCTCAAGCCGCCCGCGGGCGGTGGCATCGGATTGCCGCACGCCTGCGTGCCAATGATCTTCTGATAGACGAAGCTCGTGGCGGCGCTGCCGGCCACCACGTAGATGATCCCGCCACAGGACGACGCGAACCCAACGATGTTGTTGGGATTGCGGTCCAGCGCGTGGCAGCTGCTGCAGAAGCTCGCCGAAGGCCCGATGACCGGTCGAACGTCACTCAACCACGTGTAGACCCCGTAGTCTGTGGCCGCAGCAGACGCGCTTCCGGCGGTTACGGTGACTGAGTTCGCCATCCGCCCCGATGCGTCGTCGCTGTTCGTGCCCGCCATCGTCCAACTCGTCAACGTGACCTGCCCACTCCCGTTCGTGGTGGCGGGCCCGCCGAAGGCACCGCTGAAGCTCGACGAGTAACTCACCGCGAAGTTCGGGACGAGGTTGTTGAACGCGTCACGCACCGTGTAGGTCGGCAGCGTGCCGACGCCCGTCCCCACGCGCGCGGAGAAGCCCGCGTTGACGACGGATACCGAGGCCGGCGCCGCCGCATTCACGGTCGCCGCCGTGTTCTCCCCGATTACGGCACCGCTCGTGATCGTCGCCGAGAGGGTCTTGGCCTGCGCGGTCCCCGAATTGAATGTCGCGCTGTACGTCCCGGCGCCGGCGGACGTACCGCTGACGGAGTTCTGCAGCACCGCGTTGAAGTAGTTGTTCGTGCCGTTCGCTTGCAGCGTGACCGACGCGCCGTTGATGATGTTGTTGAACGTGTCGCGCACTGTCGCCGTGAGCGTCAAGGCCGTGCTACCGACGAGGCACGACGTCTGGCACGCCGTGATCGGGCTCGTGGATGCCGCAACCGACGAGAATGTGATCGACGCCGCAGTGGGATTGACGGTGACCGCCGCCGTCTGGGAGATCCCCGCCGATCCGAGCGCCGTGGTCGCCGTCGCCGAGATGGTTTTTCCTTCGGCCACGGTCGAGTTGAGCTTCGCGGCAAAGACGCCGCTCGCGTTGGTCGCGCCGGTCGCCGAGGGGCTGAACGCGTTGCTCGTCCCCGTGGACGCCACGGTCACCGACGCGCCGTTGATCACGTTGCCGAACTGGTCGCGAACGATCACGGTGACGCTGTCGGCCGTGACGCCGGCGACGCTGCAGCCCGCCGAGCACGCCGTGATCGTCGCGGCGTTGTCGAACAGGTTCGAATTAATCGAGCTGGGCGCGTCGGGCGTGCCCGTGGCCGAGAACGTCGCGCCCGGTGTGCCGGCCGACGCGGCGCCCACGTTGTTGGTGCCCGCCGTCGTCCCGAGCGTCCACGACGTGATCGACGCAAAACCGCTCGCGTCGGTGACGAGCGTCGCCGGCGAGGCTGGCACGAGCGTGCCGTTTCCTCCCGCCGCCGTGAAGGTGACGTTGGCGCTCTGAATCGGGTTGCCCGCGCGATCGGTGATACGCGCCTGGAGTGCCGTCGCAACCACCGTATTCACGGTCGCGTTCTGGCCATCACCAGCCGTCTTGAAGATCTGGTTGGGGTTGCCGTGCAGCGCCGTCGCGCCGAAGCGGCGCGGCGAGCCGATGAGCCCGCCGACCGACGCAGTCGCCGAATCCACGCCGACGGCGGTGCCGAGGACGCGCGTGGCGGAGGCGAAGCCGCTGGCGTCGGTGTTCGACGACGGCGTGATCGAGCCACCGCCCGCCGTGACTGACCACGTCACCGGCACGCCTTGCACGCCGTTGCCGAGGCTATCCGTCACGCGGACGCTGTAGGCCACGAGGCTTGCACCGATCGTGTCGGTCTGCACGTCGCCGCTCACGTACAGCAATTTCTTGGCGTTGCCGGAGAGCCCCGACGCGACGAACCGGGCGGATGGCAGGCCGGATGCGCTCGCGGTGAGCGTGTCGTTGTTCGTCCCCGCCGTGGTGCCCAGCGTCCAACTCAGAACCGTCGCCTTGCCGGCTGTGTCGGTGGCGACCGGTGTTGGCGGGGTGACGGCAGCACCGCTACCGCCGCCCGTTGCCACGAAGGTCACACTCACGCCCGGGACTGCATTGCTGAACTGGTCGACGACTCTGACGACGGGAGGGATCCCGACCGGGGAGCCCGCGGTGGCGCTCTGATTGTCGCCCGCGAACTTCTGAATCGTCGTGGCGGTGCCGTGCGTGGCCGTCGCGCTGAACGCCACCGGAGAGCCCGTCAGCCCGCCGACGGTGGCCGTCGCGCCCTGCGGTCCCGCGACGGTGCCGAGCACGCGCGTCGCGCTCGCGATGCCGAGACCGTTGCTGATCGATGACGGCGTGATCGATCCACCGCCGCTCACACCCCACGTGACCGTCGTGCCTGGAACCGCGTTGCCGTACTGATCCGCGATGCGCACCGAGTACGTGGCGAGCGTCGCGGCCACCGTATCACTCTGGTTGTTGCCGGCGTTCAGCTTGATGCTGTCGGCCGCCGCGGGATTGCCGGTTGCGGAGAACGTCGCGGCGGAGAGGCCCGTCGGCGTCGCCGTCAGTGTGTTCTGACCGGCCTGTGTCCCCAGGGTCCAACTGCCGACCGCGGCGAAGCCCGTGCTGCCCGTCTTGGGCGTGCCACCCGTCCGAATGCCGCCCCCCGACGCCACGGTAAACGTGACGGTCACGCTCTCGACCGGGTTGCCGAACTGGTCGGCGACGCGGACGGTGGGCGCCACGGGCACTGCCGTATTCACGGTGATGGATTGACTGTCGCCCGCCGTCTTGGTGACCGTGGCGGGCGCGCCGGCGATCCCGGTCGCGGTGAAGTTCACGGCCGTGACTCCCGACGCAGTCGCCTGCAGCGCGTTCGGCCCGGCGCCGGTGCCGAGGGTCCAGCTCGTGACGTGGGCGCGTCCGTTGCCGTCGGTCGAGACGGGGGTCGCCGGAGCGACGCTCCCGCCGCCACCCGTCACCGCGAACGTCACGCCCACCGAGGGAACGGGGTTGCCGTACTGGTCCCGGATCAGGACCGTCGGTTTCACCGGCACGCTCGTGTTCACCGTAGCGGTCTGCGCGTTGCCCGAGTCGAGCGCCATGGTCGACGGCGATCCGACCGTGACGGCGAGCGTCACCTTGATCGCCTTGCCCGTCGCCTTGGGCGCGCCGAGGAACACGGTCGCGGTATACGTGTTGACCGTGAGGCCAGCCGTGGTCGCGCTAAGCGTGAGGGTGTCGGGGCCGCCCGGCGCAAGCGCCGTCTGCAGCCATCCGGTAGCACCCACGCCATAGCGAATGGAATCGACGGCCGGTGCGAGGGTCCCGCCGCCCGCGTTCGTGATCGTCACCGTTTGGGCCGCGGGATCAGGGCCGCTCGCGATTCCGCTGAACGGCACGCTGTCGCGCGACGTCGCGATGATCGGCTTCGGTGTGACCGTCACCTCTGCCGTCGCGTCCTTGCCGCCGGCGCTGGCGTGTACGGTGGCGGTCCCAGCGGTCAGGCCCACGACGACGCCGGTCGGTGAGAGCGCGATGGCCGCGTCGCTCGTGGTCCAGGTCACCCGCGTGTGCGCGAAGCGCCGGCCCGCGCTGTCGATGCCGATGGCGGTCAGGCGCAGCGTGTCGTCGAGCACGACGGAGGCGCTATCGGGCTCGATGTAGAGGGAGTCGAGCGCGACGTCGGGGCCGATGGCGGTGTCGGTGGTGCAGGCGAAGCCAATGGCGGCGCCGACGGCGACGCCGGCCGCAAGCAAGAAACGCGTCATGGCCTCACCTGATCGATGCGATGCGCCATGCGCCGCTCGTACGGTCGAGCGTCGCATGGAAGCTGACGGGCTGGCGCTGCGGGCGGCGGCCCTGGACGTACTGATTGAACCCTTCCACCTGTGCCTCCGCGACGTCTC
>Ga0070696_100002725_pt1 | contig 11729 bp, 9 predicted proteins | sample KBSK1253metaG_FD_65474 | JGI IMG/M metagenome (GOLD analysis project Ga0070696, IMG submission 65474) | Corn, switchgrass and miscanthus rhizosphere microbial communities from Kellogg Biological Station, Michigan, USA - KBS K1-25-3 metaG | ecosystem: Host-associated > Plants > Roots >... | reverse complement strand
CAGATGGTGGCGAGGGTGAAAGCGAACCGGAGTCCAGTCTGGTACCTCATGGCCAGCGACGAAGGTCACGGCTTCCGGAAGAAGAACAACGTCGACTTTCAGTTCTTCGCCACCGTGACCTTCGTGCGCCAATTCCTGCTCGGCGAAGCTCCTTCGGGAGCAACGCCCTAGAAGCTCACCTTCTCGATCCGGCCCCCAGTTCCTACCAGCCATCCCGCCTTGGGACTGGCGAACGCGACCGCCCAGAAGTTCTTCGCCCCCGGCAGCAGGTTCCAGGTATCGCCTTCGTCGGGAGACCACGCCGCTCCTCCGGGACCGGTGATCACCACGGTTACTCCCAGTCCCTTCACATAGCTCGACCCGAAGATGGATCCGCGGAAAGGAGCGTGGGTCGCGAGGGTCCAGGTCACTCCGCCGTCGCTCGAGCGCGCGACGTTGTCGCTGAAGGCATCGCCCGCGGCCAGCTCGCCGCCACCCAGGAAGCCGTGCAGCGCATCACGGAAGGCCACCGTGAGGCCGCCGGAACTTGGGGTGCCCTGAACGATCGGTGTGTCATACGCGTTCCAGGTATTCCCGCCGTCGGTCGTCGCGAGAATCCGGGCCTTGGTGGCACCGCCGGTCGTGATCCAGGCCCGCTTCTCGCCTTGGGTTGCGACACAGGTGCCGCTCGCGGCAAAGGCGGCTTCGCCCGGCTGAGCCGCCGGCATGTTGTTGCTGATGAAGTTCCAGGTCTGGCCGTCGAGGGTACGGATGACGGGGAAGACGCCGTTCACCGCGTCACTCATCGTCACCGCCCGCCGCTTCCCCCAGAAGGCGAAGCAATCGTAGAAGGCGAGAGGGTCCTGGTTCACAAACTGCAGGGCCCAGTGCGCGCCGCCGTCGTTGGTGTAATAGATGCGGGACTGAGGTCCCGGTCCGGCCGCCATGAGATAGGCGATCTTGTCGCTCTGGGCCTCGACGTCACGGAACTGCAGATCACCGGCGCCGGGAACGACGGCCGCCTTCCAGGTGTTTCCTCCATCGGTAGTGATGGTGTAGGTGCCGCCCACTCCGCTCGCCCAGGCGACCTGATCGTTCACCGGACTGATGGCCTGGAGCCGGTTGGTGGTCCCGCTGTTCTGCGGTGTGAGCGACGGACTGGCACTGGTTCGCAGCGCCGGCAGATCAGACGGAGCGGGCGGTGCGGAGTTGTCGGAACAGGCGAAGAGGACCGCGCCGGCTAGAACACCGGCGGCGGTGGAGAATGGCGAACGAAGCTGCATGGTTGCCTCCGGGTGGGGAGAACCTTGATGTGGGCAGGATGAGGCTCTGCGCCACAGAGTTATCCCGCGCCGCTCCCCGGGGCAAGTCCATTCTGCGAGGGCCCGGGCCATGCGGAGAGATAGCGGAGGAGCATGTTCTCCTCAGGCCCCAATCCCTCTTCTGTCGCGGTACCTCCGCTCTGTTTCTGCCAGAGCCGGAAACCTTCCTCCTTGGTAAAGGCTTCGAGCACGGCTGGATGGATGTAGCACTTGCGGCAGATTGCGACGGTGTTGCCCAACTGCTCCGCCACGATACCGATCGCCGCGAGCGCCGCTGCCTTCCCCGCACTGTTTGACTCGAATGCTTCACTCAACGCCAGGCACTGCGCCGCGATCAGGGTGCCGCCCCAAGTGCGGAAATCCTTGGCCGTGAAATCCTGTTCCGCAATCAGCTTGATGTAGGCGTTGACGTCCTCGGCGCCGATCGGCTGTGCCTCACCGGCTTCATCCAGATACTGGAAGAGATCCTGGCCGGGCAGGTCCCGGGAACGCTTCACCAGTCTGGCGAGCCGGCGATCGTTCACCTGTACCACGTGGAATTGCCTGCTCTTTCCGCGGAATTTGAACCGGATGCGGGAACCCTGCACATCCACATGGCGGTTTTTGAGGGTGGTCAGCCCGAATGAGCTGTTGGTACGGGCGTACCATTCGTTGCCGACCCGGATGAAGGTGGTCTCCAGCAGCTTGACGATGGTGGCGAGCAGCTTGTCCCGCGGGAGACCTGGAAGCGAAAGATCCTGCTCCACTCGTTTACGGATCCTCGGAAGCGCGCGCGCAAACAAGACCATCCGCTCGTACTTGGTCTCGTCCCGGACCTGGCTCCACCGCTTGTGGTAGCGGTACTGCTTGCGCTTGCGCGCGTCTCGTCCGGTGGCCTGGAGATGTCCTTCGGGAGCGGGAGCGATCCACACGTCGATCCATGCGGGAGGGATTGCGAGAGCGCGAATCCGCGCGAGGGTGGCTTCGTCGCGGATCCGTTTGCCATCCGGCCCGCGATAGAAAAATCCGGTTCCGTTACGGTGCCGGGTGATGCCGGGCTTGGCGTCGCTGATGTAACGCAGCTGCGCGGCCTTCGCGGCCTCGACCGGTAGCATGAACGGGTCGGGGGCCGTGCGTTTGCGTCGCGGCATGGTTGGAGGATGGAGAGATGTGGTGAACTGGAGGCAGGTTGTGGGTTGTGGGTGGTAGGGAGTAGGGCGTGGCGTCACAGATCGGCGCCGACCCTCAACCCTACAACCCACCACCTACTCCCTACCACCTACTCCCTGTCTCCCTACTTCGCTCTCCCCTCTTGCCGGGGCACCTTGGCCCCCTTCTTTCTCGCCTCCGACAAGCCGATCGCGATCGCCTGCTTGCGGCTCGTCACCTTCCCGCCGTGGCCCTTGGGGCCGCTGCGAAGTGTGCCGTGTTTCCGGCGCCGCATTGCGGACTCGACGCTCTTGCTCGCGCCTTTGCTGTACCGTCGTCCCTTGCTGCTGCGGGACCTGCTGCGTGCTGGCATTCGATACCTCACAGTCTCTCAGCGGCAATCCGCAACGCGAACCGCCGCATCATTGATGAGTTCGGGAGATGCACGCTCGCACCTCCAATCGCAATGTTGTCAATTGGGAATCGCGGTACAAGGGCTTTGCGAGACTTCACGATATGACAACGTGTCCGGTAAGTTGAACGGGCGGCCCTGGTGAGAGCCGCCCGCTCAAAGAAGAACCGCCGCTTTGCAGCTTAGCGGAAAATCTGGAAATGGCCCAGGAGCCACCAGAGTAGAAGAAAGATCAAAATCGTGCTGATGCAGCCGCCGCCCAGTTTCTTGGCGCCCCAGCCCGCACCCAGACCGCGTAAGAGTTTGCTCAATGCCGCCTCACCTTTCGCTTCAATGTGACCTCCCCGCGTTTATCACGGTTCGCGCAATATAGCTCCGACCTCGAGGCCGATTCCATGCTCATCATTCACGTCGATTGGCACACCGCCTTCGTCCCGACGATCCACCTGGGCGAGTTGTTCATGCGGGGGTCAATCGTTTACCTCTTCCTGTTCTTCGCGTTCCGCATTCTGCGGAGACAGGCCGGGGCCATCGGAGTGTCTGATCTCCTCGCGGTCGTGCTCATCGCCGACGCGGCGCAGAACGCGATGGCGGCGGACTACCACTCCGTACCGGAGGGGCTGGTCCTGGTGAGTACCATCCTGTTCTGGGATTGGGCCCTCGACTGGCTGGCCTTCAAGCTTCCCCGCCTCCGTCCGATTGTGCAGGCCGGTCCGCTACCCCTGATCGTGAAGGGGCGATTGCAGCGTGAGAATATGGATCGGCAGCTGATCACCGAGGACGAGCTGATATCTCAGTTGCGCCAGCATGGCGTGGCTGGCGCACAGGGTATAGTCCTGTGCAATCTCGAGGGGGACGGGCACATCAGCGTACTGCAGAAAGAAACCGACGAAGCTCCTGATACTCCGCAACAGCACGGGCGCGGAATCAGCTGATTGGAGAATCCCGATGGAAGCACCCCGGACGGGGAGCTAGGGAGACTGGCGAAGACTTCGTTCAGGCTCTCCAAGGGCTGCGAAGAAGCTGCGCACATCTCGGGGAATCCAGAGCAGCCAGAGCGCCGCAAGTCGCAGCACGAAGCTCACCCCTTGCTCGATCGTCACGCCGGTGACTTCGGCCGGGATCAGGGCTGAAGAATCCCGGAGGAATCCATATCCGGCTATCACCCCGATCACGAGCGTTGCGGTGGTGAGCAAGCGGATCCAGCTCTTCCCCAGCGGCAGGACCAGCGTGAGCCAGGCGAACAGCAGTGCCACGGCGGCGTGGACAATCACGCTGCCAATGATCGTCTGGTTGGCGGCGCGTTCGACTTGCTCCGGCGTCATGCTCGGCTGCCGAGCCGCCCACGAGGCGACGACTTCCGGCCGATGATTCACGAACAGGAGTGCCACGACCAGCTGCAGCAGAGCAAGGATGGCCAGCAGTATCTGGATCCAGCGGATTTGGGACGGGGCCATATTACGACCCGGAGTGGTGCGCCATTACGGCGAGGGTTCGCAAGGCATCGTTGAGTGTCAGCACACGTTCCTCCAGAAGTCCACATCCCAGTATAACCATGGTCCGGCGAGGACTTGAGGGATTCTAGTAGGGGCTGTGTGACCACTCCCCTTGCGAATCTGGGGATACTTACTAAGCTGTTCTGCACAAATACGGGTGCTTCACGCATCCACCCTTGTCGAGCGAGGCGTTTGGCCGGCCCGCGAGACGAAGGCGTAATCGAGCTCCAACGGGAGACTTCGGTTGCGCTTTTTTTGTTGCACTGATTCTGGGAGGACAGGATGACCAAGACAATGAAATTCATGACCGCGCTGCTCGCCATCGGAGTAAGCGCATCCTGCAAAGGAGCCAGGACCGACCGACCAGTTGCCACCAATGCGGGGGGAGACACCACGGTTTCGCCTTCGGGTGATCAGGCGGCCGGTGCGGGCCGCTCCATGGTGCGGCTGGTGAACGCCTTACCCGCCAACCAGTCCATCGATGTCTCGGGGGATGATCGCACCCTTTTCAGCGCGATTTCTTACAAGAAGGTCACGCCTTACGTCGAGGTAAAGGACAACCGCGTCACCTTCCGGCTCTTCCCCGCCGCGAAAGACAGCGCCATCGCCGACAACAGCGAGATGATGAGCGACGGGAACCGTTACACGATCGTAGCGCTCCCCGACGACAAGGGCGGTGCCACGATGCGTATTCTTCGTGATGAGGTCGTGCCAGATTCCGGCAAGGCGCGTATTAGAGTGATCAACGCCGCTCCGGGGGTAAAGGACGCCGACGTGGCGCTGCAGGGACAAAAAGACCCACTCTTTGCCGATGTGGATTACAAGAGTGAAGCGGGCTACAAGGACATCACTCCCATCACCGCAACAGTGGAGATTCGGGGTGATAACCCGAACTCGAAGCCCATCCTGGTGAAGAACGTTCACTTCGACGCGGGTAAGGCTTACACCATCGTGTTGACCGGCTGGAAGTCGAAGCCGGTGGAAGTCATCACTTTCGACGATAGCGAGACTGGCGGAGTGGCCGGTCTGTCGCTGCAGTAAGGAGTGTTCGATGATGAGCCCAGAATACGCCTGGTTGACCGGGCGTGAACTCCTGATCGGAGAACTCGAAGTCAGGATCGAGGCCATGAGGGCCAGGGCTGAAGCTGGGACCGTGCGGGGGTTTCGGGCCGGGTTGCTGGTCTTTCTTGATCGTCGTCTTAACCGGGTTCGAAGCGCTCTCGCCACCTTGCGCCACCTGCCGGGGGCCTTCTCGGACGGCCGGCGCCAAACAGTGGACCGCATGGTCTCGGCCATCATCGGCACCCTCCGCCACGCGGAGATTTCTTTGCGAGGAGAATTACCGATCAAGCCTGATGCTGATCAGCGCTTCGTTCCCGAGAGGCGGCGCGGCGACCGCCGGCAATACCCGTCGCGTAAAGGCTTTAGGAGCTCCGTGCCGGCCGGCGAAGACGCGGAACAGGAAGCTCCCCGAAAGAAACCGGATCGAGATGGCGGTGACGGGCAGTGAGGGGTTGCCCCTCTTGCGGGAGAACAGCCGAGGTCGTATAGTCGGTTTGCAGTCACATAGCACTACCTTGGCGCGCCAGCTTCTGGCCGGCGAGTCGAAGGCGCAAGGATCCCAGGATCCTCGCGCCTTTTTTGTTTGCGGTCGGATCTTCCCGTGGCCGCGGGGAACGGGGAACATGGAAGGGCTGAACATGGACGCGACGCGCCTGCTGCGTGGTAATGCGTTCGATCACCCCACCGATCAGGGATCGGTGGCAATAATCTGTCAGTCCGTCAAAAGGTCCACGCGAGTGGACTTGGCCAATGGATGCCCGGTCCGGGCTCTCACCAAGCACACGCATGACGATTTGAACACCCGCAACACCTGTCCCGCCTCGTCTGGCGCAAGGGATAAGGAATCAGCCGCATTCTCGCCCCGGACCGGGCGATTCCATACTCCATACGTTCCGCATTTTGAACCCGAACCTCACGCCATAGGCACAGGCTGGAGCATTCTGCTCTGCGCCGCGGCCTTTGGACTGGGAGTCATGGCCGCCGCGGATGGGGATGACAACCAATTGCTGAGTCCCGCGACCAGTCCGCCGACGCAGATCCTTCGGATCTGCGCCGATCCTCAGACTTCCCCGGCAGGGGAAGGCTACCTCAGCCGCATCCTGAACGCGGGTTTTTGCGCCAATGATTCTCAATCGCCCAGGACAGCAGCTCCACGTCTTCGCCATCTGGCGAGATCCGCCATTTCTCGCCACTAGTTTCAGCCAACTTCAGGTTCATTCCTCCCGCCGTCCTGACCTGTCCCCCAGACCTTGGCGAAGTAACGCTTCAGATGAAAGTCAAGCATTGCGCTGAGCGCTTCATGGGACTAAGGTCCTGACAGCTGCAGGAAGCGCAGCGCAGTCTGACCTTGCCGACGGGGAAACGGTCCTCGGAGTCGAAGGCGCCCAGCGGACATTCGTGTCCGTGGCGCCTTTTCGCTTTCGGTACTCTGCAGGATCACCGTCAGAGGGTCGGTCATCGCGAAAATGCCCTTGGTCTGCTCAGGCAGATCTCTCGTAACCCAGGATCAACAAATGTCGCTCGACAACCTTGAAGCGTTGCTGGTGGAACAGCTGCAGGACATCTATTACGCCGAGAAGCACCTCGTGAAGGCGCTGCCGAAGATGGCCAAGGCGGCTAGCACCGCCGATCTCAAGACGGCGTTCACCGATCATGCCGAAGAGACCCGGAACCATGTCTCCCGGCTCGAACAGGTATTCGAAGCGCTTGACGTTTCTGCCAAGGCCAAGAAGTGCCCGGCGATAGACGGCCTCATCGAAGAAGCCGGGGAAATGATGGAGGAAGAGGGCGCACCGGCCGTGCTGGACGCCGGGCTGATCGCCAGCGCCCAGCGGGTGGAGCACTATGAAATAGCGGCCTACGGCAACGTCCGGGTCTTCGCCGAAGCTCTGGGCCATGCGGACGTGGTGGCGCTGCTGGATGCGACACTGGGTGAGGAGCATGCGGCCGACAAGCTTCTGACGGAAATTTCGAGCGAGACCGTGCTCCCTGCCTCCCTCAGCCTCGGAAGCGCAGACTTGGAAAACGAGGAAGAGGATGCCGTTGAGACGGAGGCCAACAATACCAAAAAGCCGGCCAGAACTGGTGCCGGTGCGGGAAACGCCTCGCGACGGAGCCGGTAGCAGGCCCTCCGCCATGCGCTCGATGGCGCGCCCTCACGACGGCATACCGAGATCGGAGCCATTCTCGCCCCGTACGGTGTGCCGTTCCTCGCGCCAGATCCGGAACTCGCGAGCCACAGATGAGGCTCAACTGACTGCGGCCCGGACACTTACACCGGACTCAAACTCGTAATCCTTCTCCAGTTGACGTGTGGCTCAAGCTCTTGCGGTTCGCCGTAACGGGCCGTATAGTCACCTATTAGTAGGTGGCAGGAATCCTTGGCGGGTCGGGCGGTCGGCCGACCAGTCGAAGGCGCGAAGGGGATCCTCGATCCTCCGCGCCTTTTTTTGTTTTCGGGAGGTGCGTCGCGACATGGAATCTCGAGTCGCCTCTCAGGAAAGCCCGCCTCGGGACTCTCAAGGGCGCCCTAACGACCAATGGCTTCAGGCCATCTTCGGCCAGGCAGCCGTGGGCATCGCCGTGATAGACGGCGAGGGGCACTTCCTGCACTGTAACCAGAAGCTCGCGCAGATAACCGGCCGTGGCGTGGCGGACCTCATTGGCCTCAAGTGCTCCGAGGTCACCCACCCCGACGATTGGCCGGCCAGCCAGGCCATGATGGAGGACCTGCGCGGCGGTGCACGCACCGAATTCTCCGCCGAGAAGCGTTACCTGCGTCCCGACAACGCGGTGGTCTGGGTCAATGTTGCCGTCTCGCCCTTGCGCGATACGACAGGGCGGTTTGATCGCCTGATCGCCGTGGTCGAAGACATCACCGCCCGCAAGCGGGCGGAGCAGGCGGTTCAGGAACGGGAGCACCGGGTGCGCCGGGTGCTTGAGCGAATGCCGGCCGGTACCTACCTCTGCGATCGCCACGGTCTCATCACCTACTTCAATCATCATGCCGAGGCGTTATGGGGACGGGCGCCGAAGCTCAATGATCCGATCGACCGCTACTGTGGATCCTTCAAGCTGTTCGCGGCGGACGGCACACCGATCAATCACTCGGAATGCTGGATGGCGCTCGCGCTGCGGGACGAGACCGCCTACGACGGGAAGGAGATCATCATCGAGCGCCCTGACGGGAAGCGGGTGACGGTCCTCGCTCACGCCAATCCGATCTGGGGAGACGACGACGAGCTCATCGGGGCCGTCAATGTCCTGGTGGATATTTCGGATCGGAAGCACGCCGAGCAGTCGCTGCGCGAGAGCGAAGATCGCTTCCGTCACCTGGCCGACAATGTTCCGGTGCTGATCTGGTTGTCTGGACCCGGTGGCTACGAGTTCGTGAACCGGGAGTACCTGAAGTTCGCCGGCTGTGATTTCAGTCGGCTCGAAGGCGCCGGATGGCAGGACCTGCTCCATCCATCCGACGCGCCGGGATTCGTCGCTGCCTACGAGCGAGCTCGTCGCCAGCACCAGCGCTTCGAAATGCAACTCAGGTTCCGGCGCGCCGATGGAGAATACCGCTGGCTCCGGGTGACCGCGGTTCCCCGCCTCGACGAGGATGGCGAGGTGCTCGGTTTCGTCGGCTCCTCGGCAGACATCACCGATATCAAGAGGTCCGAAGACACCCTGCGGGAAGCGGATCAGCGGAAGGACGAGTTCCTGGCCACCCTGGCCCACGAATTGAGGAACCCCCTCGCCCCGATCCGCAACGCACTCCAGATTATCCGGATAGGCGCCGACCAGGAGTCGGTAGGCAAGGTCCACGACATGCTGGAGCGGCAGGTGGATCAGATGGTGCGGCTGGTTGACGACCTGCTTGAAGTCTCCCGAATCACCCGTGGCAAGATCGAGTTGCGACGGGAGCGGGTAGACCTGGGAGCCGTGATCCGCGACGCCCTCGAAACCAGCAAACCATTAATTGACGCGGCTCGGCATGAACTCACCGTCGGGCTCCCCACCCAACCGCTGTGGCTCGATGCCGATCCGATCCGGCTGGCCCAGGTCTTCTCCAATCTCCTGAACAACTCCGCCAAGTACACCGAACCAGGCGGAAGAATCTGGATCAACACCAACCGCCACCACGACCAGGTCGTCGTCTCGGTGTGCGATACCGGCATTGGGATATCACCGGAGAAAATTCCTAAAGTCTTCAATCTGTTCGCCCAGGTCGATACCACGACCGCGAAGGCGCAGGGTGGACTCGGCATTGGTCTCGCCCTGGCCCGGCGGTTGGTCGAGATGCACGGCGGGCGGATTGACGCCCGGAGTGGTGGTGAGGGAGAAGGAAGCGAGTTCCGGGTCCATCTGCCGCTCGCTCGGGAGCAGGAACGCAAGAGAACGAGCAATCCCCTGCGCCCTGCCAGGGCGGACGACAGGTCCTCGGTACACCGGGTGATGGTAGTTGACGACAACCGGGATGCCGCCGACAGCCTTGGAATGCTGCTTCGACTCCGCGGGATGCAGGTGCAGGTTACGAACGACGGGTTCTCCGCCCTCAAGACCTTCTCCACCTTCCATCCCACGGTCATCCTGCTCGACCTCGGCATGCCGGGGATGGACGGATACGAGGTCGCCGAGCAGATCCGGCGTCTGCCGGACTCCGGGAACGTCGCCCTTATCGCTCTCACCGGCTGGGGGCACGCCGAGTTCCGTCAGCGCAGTCGGGCCAGCGGATTCGCTCATCACCTGGTAAAGCCAGTCGAGCTGGATGCTCTGCTGAGCCTGCTGGGTTCCCTTCAGCCGTCCGCCCCTTTGGCGCCGGCCGACTAAACAGGATGGAACCATGACCGACCTCGCAATGAAGGTAGAGGTGAGTCAACAGCTGCCCAAGGCGGCTACCGGAATCCAGGGGCTCGACGAGATCACTGGTGGAGGGCTGCCCGCCGGACGCCCCACCCTCATCTGCGGCAGTGCCGGATGCGGCAAGACCCTCCTTTCCCTGGAATTCCTGGTGCGGGGGGCGGTGGAATTCGGAGAGAACGGTGTGATCCTGGCCTTTGAGGAAACCGCCGAGGAGTTGAGCCAGAACGTCCGTTCACTCGGCTTCGATCTCGACCAGCTTATCGAAGACGGCAAAATCGTTGTGGATTACGTCCACGTCGACCGCGGCGAGATCGACGAGACTGGCGAGTACGACCTCGAGGCGCTCTTCATTCGCCTGGCAGACGCCATCGACCAGGTCGGAGCGAAGCGGGTTGTTCTGGACACGATCGAGAGCCTGTTCGCCGGACTCTCGAACGACGCCATCCTCCGCTCCGAGCTGCGCCGGCTGTTTCGCTGGCTCAAGGAGCGCGGCGTCACCGCCATCATCACCGGGGAGCGAGGGGAGAAGTCGCTGACTCGGCAGGGTCTGGAAGAGTATGTCTCGGATTGCGTGATCCTGCTGGATCACCGGGTCTCCGGCCAACTCTCGACCCGGCGGCTCAGGGTCGTCAAGTACCGGGGCTCGACCCACGGAACCAACGAGTATCCGTTCCTCATCGATGAATTCGGCATCAGCGTCCTCCCGATCACTTCGCTGGGCCTGAAGCACGGAGCCACAAACGAACGGATTTCCACCGGCGTCGCCGGGCTCGACGCGATGCTGGGCGGCAAGGGCGTCTACCGGGCCTCCAGCATTCTGATCTCGGGGACCGCGGGAACCGGAAAGACCACCATCGCGTCACACTTCGCCGATGCCGGCTGCCGCCGGGGAGAGCGCTGCCTCTACTTCGCCTTCGAGGAATCGCCCGACCAGATCGTCAGGAACATGCGGTCGGTTGGCGTTGACCTGAAGCCATGGGTGGACGGGGGCCTGCTCGAGATCCAATCCAATCGCCCCAGTATCTACGGCCTGGAGACGCACCTCACCACCATGTTCCGGGAGGTGCGGGACTTCAGGCCTCAGCTGGTAATCATGGATCCCATCACCAGTTTCCTTCGGTCGGACGGTGGAAACGACGCGGAGGCGATGCTGGTTCGCATGATCGACTTTCTCAAGGGCGGCGAGATAACCAGCGTCCTCACCAGCCTGACCCGCGGAGGGAGCGCGCTGGAACAGTCGGAGGCTGGAGTCTCATCGCTCATCGATACCTGGCTGGTGGTGAAGGGGATCGAACAGCAGGGTGAGCGAAACCGCGGCCTCTACGTCGTCAAGTCCCGCGGCATGAATCATTCCGACCAGATCCGGGAATTTCAGCTCACCGACGAAGGAGTGCGGCTCAAGGATGCCTACATAGGACCCGAAGGCGTCCTCACCGGATCCGCCCGTCTGGCGCAGGAAGCCCGGGAAGAGGCGGC
>Ga0070696_100002723_pt1 | contig 11730 bp, 8 predicted proteins | sample KBSK1253metaG_FD_65474 | JGI IMG/M metagenome (GOLD analysis project Ga0070696, IMG submission 65474) | Corn, switchgrass and miscanthus rhizosphere microbial communities from Kellogg Biological Station, Michigan, USA - KBS K1-25-3 metaG | ecosystem: Host-associated > Plants > Roots >... | reverse complement strand
CCGTACCTGCGCCAGCACAAGGACAACCCGGTCGACTGGTATCCCTGGGGCGAGGAGGCGTTCGCCCGGGCCCGGGCGGAGGACAGGCCGATCATGCTGTCGGTGGGCTACTCGGCCTGCCACTGGTGCCATGTGATGGCTCACGAGTCGTTCGAGGATCCGGCCACGGCCGAGGTCATGAACCGGTTGTTCGTGAACATCAAGGTCGACCGCGAGGAACGGCCCGACGTCGACTCCGTCTACATGACGGCGGTGCAGTCGCTGACCGGGCGGGGCGGGTGGCCGATGACCGTGTTCCTCACGCCCGAGGGGCAGCCGTTCTACGGCGGGACCTACTACCCCAAGGAGGACCGGCACGGCCTCCCCGGCTTCACCCGCCTGCTGGAGGCGATCGACGAGGCCTGGCGCGACCGGCGCGAGGAGCTGTTGACGCAGGCCGGGAAGCTGTCAGCGGCGCTGGCCCGCAGCGGCGAACTGCCCGGTGCCGGCGCGGAGGCCGGTCTCGACGTGGAGGTGCTCGACCGGGCCGCCGCCCAGCTGGCCGGCCACTACGACGGTCAGTTCGGCGGCTTCGGCGGGGCGCCGAAGTTCCCCCAGGCGATGAGCCTCGACCATCTCCTGCGCCACTACGTCCGGACCGGCGATGCGCTGTCCCGGCAGGTCGCTCTGGGAACCCTCGACGCCATGGCCGCGGGCGGCATGTACGACCAGCTCGGGGGCGGCTTCCACCGCTACTCCGTAGACGCCCGCTGGCTGGTGCCGCACTTCGAGAAGATGCTCTACGACCAGGCCACGCTGATCCGGGCCTACCTGCATGCATGGCTTGTGGCCCAACAAGAGCGGCACCGGCGGGTGGTGGAGGAGACGATCGACTACGTCCTGCGCGACCTGCGCCACCCGGACGGCGGCTTCTACTCCGCCGAGGACGCCGACAGCGAGGGCGAGGAGGGCAAGTTCTACGTCTGGTCGCTCGACGAACTGACGGAGGTGGCGACCGCCGCCGGCCTCACCGAGGACCAGGTGAACGAAATCGCCGGTTGGTGGGGCGTCACCGAGTCCGGCAACTTCGAGGGCCACAACATCCTCCATGTCGCAGAGCTTTCATTGGAAGCGTCGGGCGGGCCGGGCCGGGGGGCGGCGGCGCCGGAGGGGTTGGGTACGGCCCGGGCTGCGCTGTTCGAGCATCGGGAGCAGCGGGTTCGGCCGGGGCTCGACGACAAGGTCCTCACCGGCTGGAACGGCATGTTCCTTCAAGCGCTGGCCGAAGCAGCCGCCGCGCTTGGTCGGGCCGACTGGATGCAGGCGGCCCGGGCCAACGCCCGGTTCCTGCTCGACGAACTGCGCCGCCCCGATGGCCGGCTGCTGCGCTCCTGGCAGGCTGACGCCACTCCGGGCACCGATGGCCGCCGGGCCCGCCATCTCGGCTACGCCGAGGACTACGCCGCCCTCCTGGGAGCGCTGGTGACACTGGCCGAGGTCGACGACGTGACCTGGCTCGGCCCCGCCACCGAGCTGGCCGCCGGGCTGTGCGACCTGTTCTGCGACCCGGGAGGCTTCTACACCACCGGCACCGACGCCGAGTCGCTCATCACCCGGCCCCGCGACGTCTTCGACAACGCCACGCCGTCGGCCAACTCGCTGGCGGCCAACGCCCTGCTGCGCCTGGCCGCCCTGACCGGCGAGAGCCGCTGGCAGGACGCCGGCGAAGTCGCCGTGCGGGCCGTCGGCACCGTGATGGGCGAGCACCCGGGGGCCTTCGCCGAACTGCTCGGCGCCCTGGAGCGGGTGGCCCGCTCTCCGGTGGAGGTGGCCGTGGTCGGCGACCCGGCCGATGCCGCCACCGCCGAGCTCAACGCCGAGGTGCGGCGCCGCTTCATGCCCAACGCCGTGGCCGTCACCGCCGCGCCCGGGACGGGCGCCGACCTCACCCCGCTGCTCGCCGACCGCCCGATGGTCGACGGCCGCCCGACTGCCTACGTCTGCCGGCACTTCGCCTGCCAGCGACCGGTCACGGAGGTCTCCGACCTCGCCGCCCAGCTCGACGAAGCCCTGACCGGCTGACCGCCGTTCCGGCGTTCGTTTACCGGGATACGCCGGAAAGGAACGCCGGTTGGGGTTGGGAGGGCGGGTCGCCTCTTCTGGCGTTCGTTTACCGGAATAGAGCGGAAATGGAACGCCGGTTGGGGCGGGCTCGGAAGCGCCACACGGCGAAGCCGCTCAGGGCGGCGAGGAGGACGCCGATGCCGCCGTGACCGGAGGGGGCCGGATCGACGGGGGACGAGAGGAGACCCAGCGGGCGGACGGCCGCCGAGCGGGACGCCCGGGCCGCGGCCGTCCGCTGGTCGGCAGGGCCGTCAGCAGAGGGCGGGGCGGCGATCAGGGTCTGGGCCAGGCCGCCGTCGATCAGACCGACCTCGGGCAGCGGCCCGAGCAGCCCGCCGGCCGAGCCCGGCGGCGGGGCGTCGGGGTCGGCCACCGTCGGGGCGACCGTCAGGGTGGCACTGCGGCCCGGGCCGGCGTCGGCGGTCAGCGTCAGCGAGTAGGGACCGGGTCGCGTGGCGGCCGCCAGGGTGAGGCGGTGCTCCTCGGTGCCGGCCACCTGGGGGGCAACCACCGGCGCGGCGGGGCCGCCCGGAGGCTGGGCGGTCGCCGAGATGATGGCCGGAAGGTTCGACCGGAACCGCACGGTCAGCGGCTGGCCGGGAAGCGGGGCGGCGGGTTCCACGCCGAGGACCGTCAGCCCAGGGGCGCCGGCCTGGTCCCTGGGCGGTATGAGCCGCACCCCTTGGGCGGCGGGGATGACCTTCCAGAGGCCGGTGGCCACCGGCACGATCACGTTCCCCTTCGAGTCGAGGATCCGGAACGGTCCGGAGGCCGACACCACCGCGTCGCTGACGCCCGTGGTGGCCGGCATCGCGGGCTTCGCCGCCGCCTGCTTGCCGTCGGGCTTCCCCCCGGGCGTTGCCGCCGCCTGCTTGGCGTCGGCGGTCCTGCCGGGCGCAGCCGGGCTGCCGGCCGGAGGCGGTGCCGGCTTGCCGTCCTCCACGGCAACCCGCACCCGGGCGGGGAGCTTGGCCGCCGGGACCCTGGTGGGTTGGATGCCGCCGTAGTAGGCGGCCAGGATGGCCCCGGCCTTCATGCCCCGCTGGGCCTTGCCGTAGGCGCCCCACTGGCTCATCCCGATGCCGTGGCCGTAACCCCGCCCGTCGAGCGTGGCGACACGGGCACCGTCGTCGGCCCGGAGCGTGAAGAGGATCGAGGGGACCGTCCTCGTCCGGTCGGGAGGCGGCGGGACGGCGGCGCCGACCTTGGCCCGGAAGTCGGTGCGGGGCACGGTGACATGACCGCCTCCGTCCTCACCCGCCCAGTCGACGAGCACGTCGCCGGCGGTCGCCCGGACCGCCGTGACCCTGCCTGGGACGGCCAGGGCCCGCCCCAGGTCGTCGTAGGACACCGACAGCCCCCAGCGGTAGAGCGGGCAGCGGCCGTCGTCGGGGTCGTCGACGGCCTTCAGGTAGGGCTGCCCGCCGCTGACGCTGCGCCCGCCGTTGCAGGCCGAGTACTTGGCCAGGATCGGTGCGCCCCCGGACAGGAGGACCTGTCCGGCGGTGTCGCGCACCGCCGCCGCCCATTTGTCGCCGTTCGGGGCCTGCTCCTTGGCCACACCGCTGTAGACCTGGCAGCTCTCCGTGGCGCAGATCTGGGCCCCGAGGGCGGCCGCCTCCCCGGCCGGGCCTTGGCCCAGCACCCACAGGAGATACGTCCGGGCGGCGATCGCCTGGGCCCGCAGCGCCTCGGGCGGCCAGCCCGACGGCACCTCGGAGATTCCCTTCAGGTAGTCATCGAGCGCGACCTCGTTGACGGCCCCCACCCCCCCGGCCGCCCGGCGCACCTCGAGCAACCCCCGGTACTCACCCACGCCTCGGAGGACGACGGTGGATGTGCCCGCACCGCCGGTCACCGGCAGCGGCTCGATACGGGCGACGTCGGCCGCCAGGGCCGGAACCTTCGGCGCCTTCGTGGAACTGGTCGGCTTCCTGGTCGAGGAACTCCCGCCCTTGGCGAGGGCGGAAGGGCCCGAGGCGGCCAGCGCACCGGCAACGAGCGCGACAAACACCAGACGGGGGCCTGCTCGCATAGCCCGCAACCCTGACATACAAATCACTCAGGCCACAAGGGCACCAAGAGTGATGTACTACGCGCGCTTAGCGACCATTTTTGGCGAGGACTGCGGCCAAGGATTCGGCGGGAGCCCATCCGAAGGCGATGAGGGTGTCGCCATTTTCGGGGTCGAGCGGGGCGAGCAGCTCCTGAACCTCGGGTTCCGGGTCCTCGCCGAGCGCGATATCGAGCTTCGGCGCGGGGGCGCCGCTGCCCGCCGAGCGGAAGGCCCGGTCGTCGTAGTTGGCGTCGCACCCGAAACGCTTGGCCAGCCGCCGGCCCCAGGCCCGATCCTCTCCGCTGGCCCGGTAGCCGGGGCGGGGGCAGGGCTCCTGGAGGCCGCCGAACAGCCGGTACAGCGCCGGGCTGGCGATCCGCCCGGCGACGAGCACGTCTTCGTCGGGGAAGGAGATCGCCGCTCGCCGGTAGAGCTCGGTGGTCATGGCCTCGAGCATCGGGGCGGCCTCGCCGTTAGCGGCGTCGGTCGCGCCGAGGCCCCACAGCACGCAGGGCGTACCGCCGATCCGTTCGAGCGATCCGAAGAGGAAACCGTGGATCTCCTCGTCGTCGGTCACCATCGTGACGCGGCTGAAGCGCTCGACCTGTTCGTCGATCGTCTTGTCGGGGAGGGGGCTCCCAGCCTTCCGGAGAACCTGCGACAGTTCGTCCAGCTCGGCGGGCTTGAGGGAAGCCGAATCGCGAATATCGACATCCATGGCCCGACATTCTGTCGCGGTCCGGCCCCTCGATGAAAGTCGAGGCTTCCGACGGCGCGTGAACAGCGTGTATCAAAAGACCGAATCCGCCCCCAGCAGGACCCTCAACTCGGCGTGGAGGGCGTTGCCGGCGTCGACTCCGAAGCCCGCCCCGAGGCGCAGAACGGTGGTGCGGCGCCCGTCCTCCACATGGAGGAGCACGGACGAGTCGCCGGGGTGGGCTTCGAGGATCCGTTTGATCTCGGACACCAGGGTCTCGGTGAGGCGGGAGGCGGGGATGCGCAGGCGGAGCGGGGGGCCCTCGCCGATCACCAGCTCCGGCCGCTTGACCTCCATGGCGATGAACTTGGCCTGGTCGTCGCGGCGGTCGATGCGGCCCTTGACGCAGACGACGGCGTCCTCCTCCAGCAGGTGGCCGAAATCGGCCATCGTCCGGGGGAAGACGAAGACCTCCATGGCCGCCTCGAGGTCCTCCAGGACGAAGGTGGCCATCAGGTCGCCCCGCTTCGTGTAGCGGCGGTTCAGGGCCGTCACGACGCCGCCCAGCGTCGTGGGCGCGCCGTCGTTCATCTCCTTGGCCTCGGTCAGGGTCGACTCGACGTGCCGGGACAGGGCCTGTTGCGCCCCCATCAGCGGGTGGTCGGAGACGTAGAGCCCGAGCATCTCCTTCTCGTAGGCGAGGCGCTGCATCTTGTCGAACTCGGAGTCGGGGATGTCGACCCGGTCGATCTCGGTCGGCTCACCGCCCACGGTCGCCTCGCCGAAGAGGCTCATGATCCCGGCCTCGGCCTCCCGCCGGCGGGCCAGAGCCCCGTCGGCGATGCGCTCGAAGACCATCAGCAGGCCCTTGCGGGGATGGCCGAGCGAGTCGAACGCGCCGGCTTTGATCAGCGACTCCAGGGCCCGCTTGTTGAGCACGGTCGGGTTGACCCGGTTGCAGAAGTCGGAGAAGGAGGCGAACGGCCCGTTCCCGTCGCGCTCGGCGACGATGTGGGCCACGAGGCCCTCCCCGACGTTGCGGACGGCCGACATGCCGAAGGGGATCGACCCTTCCTTCCCGACGAAGTCGCTCTCGGCCACGTTGACGTCGGGAACGAGCACGGGGATGCCGAGGACCCGGCATTCGTTGAGGTAGACGGCCGTCTTGTCCTTGTCGTCCTTGACCGAGGTGAGGAGGGCGGCCAGGTACTCCACCGGGTGGTGGGCCTTGAGGTAGGCCGTCTGGTAGGAGACGAAGCCGTAACCGACCGAGTGGCTCTTGTTGAAGGAGTAGTCGGCGAACGGCTCGATGACGTCGAACATCTGCTCGCCGAAGGCGGCGCCGTAGCCGGCGGCCTCGCAGCCGGCGACGAACTTCGACCGCTCCTTGGCGATGAGGTCGCGCTTCTTCTTGCCGGTGGCCTTGCGGAGGTTGTCGGCCTCGGCCAGGGAGTAGCCCGCCATCCGCTGGGCCACCTGCATCATCTGCTCCTGGTAGATCATCAGCCCGTAGGTGGGGGCGAGGATCTCCTCCAGGTCGTCGTGGTAGTAGATGACGGGCTTGCGGCCGTTCTTGCGGTCGGCGTAGTCGGTGTGCATGTTGGCGCCCATCGGACCGGGCCGGTAGAGGGCGACGAGGGCGGCGATGTCCTCGAAGGTGTTCGGCGCCAGTGAGCGCATCAGCGAGCGCATCGGGCCGCCCTCGAGCTGGAACACGCCGATGGAGCGGCCCTCCTGGAGCATCTTGAACGTCGCCTCGTCGTCGAGGGGAACGTTGTCGATGTCGAGCTTCTGGCCGGTCGACGCCTCGATGAGCTCCAGCGTGCGGTCGATGACCGACAGGTTCCGCAGGCCCAGGAAGTCCATCTTGAGGAGCCCGAGGTCCTCCACGCCGTGCATCTCGTACTGGGTGACGATCGGGGCGTCCTCGAGATCGCCACCGGGAACGGGCTTGCGCTGGATCGGCAGGTATTCGGTGAGCGGGTCGCGGGTGATGACGACGGCGGCGGCGTGGATCCCGTCCTGGCGGCGCAGGCCCTCGAGGCCCAGCGCCACGTCGCAGACCCGCTTGGCGTCGGGGTCGGCCTCGTAGAGCTCGCGCAGCTCGCCGGCCATCTTGTAGCCGTCCTCGAACTTGTCCTTCTTCTCGAAGCAGGCGTGGAGCGGCGTGTCCCGCCCCATGATCAGCGGCGGCATGAGCTTGGCGATCTTGTCGCCGACGGCGTAGGGGTAGCCGAGCACGCGGGCGGCGTCGCGCACGGCGGCCCGGGCCTTGATGGTGGAGAACGTGACGATCTGGGCGACGTGGTCGGCGCCGTAGCGCTCGGCGGCGTACCGGATCATCTCGCCCCGGTAGCGCTCGTCGAAGTCCATGTCGATGTCGGGCATCTGCTTGCGGCCCGGGTTGAGGAACCGCTCGAAGAACAGGCCGTAGCGGAGCGGGTCGAGGTCGACGATCCGCAGGCAGTAGGCCACGGCGCATCCGGCCGCCGACCCCCGGCCGGGCCCCACCCGGATATTGCGGTCGCGGGCGTGCTTGATCAGGTCCCACACGACGAGGAAGTAGGCCGAGAACCCCATCTCGGAGATGACGCCGAGCTCGTAGTCGATCCGCTCCCGGGCGTCGGACGGGATCGGGTCGCCGTAGCGGTCCCGGGCGCCGGCCTCGGTCAGCTCCCGGAGGTAGGAGTCCTCGGTGTGGCCCGACGGTGTGGGGAACGTCGGCAGTACGGCCTTGCCGAACTCGATGTCGACGTTGGCCCGCTCGGCGATCCACAGCGTGTTGTTGCAGGCGTCGGGGACGTCGGCGAACAGCGCCCGCATCTCGGCCGAGGTCTTCAGGTAGAACTCCTCGGCGTCGAACTTGAACCGGTTGGGGTCGTCGCGGGTGGCGCCGGTCTGGACGCACAGGAGGGCGTCGTGCGACTCGGCGTCGTGCTTGTGGACGTAGTGCGAGTCGTTGGTGGCCAGCAGCGGGGCGCCGATCCGCTTGGCGATGTCGATCAGCTGGGGGTTGGTGCGGTGCTGCTCGGCGAGGCCGTGGTCCTGCAGCTCGACGAGGAAGTTGTCCTTCCCGAGGATCTCCTGGAAGCGGCCCGCCGCCTGCAGGGCCCCGTCGAAGTCGTCTTTGAGGAGCGCCTGGCAGATCACGCCCCCGAGGCAGCCGCTGGTGGCGATCAGGCCGTCCCGGTGCCGCTCGAGGAGCTCGAAGTCGAGCCGGGGCTTGTAGAAGAACCCGTCGAGGTAGGCGGCCGAGGAGACCTTGATCAGGTTCTGGTAGCCCTTCGTCGTCTCCGACAGCAGCGTCAGGTGGAAGATCTCGTGCTCGGCCCGACGGGGACGGTCGTGGCGCGACCCGGTGACGAAGTAGCCCTCCATCCCGATGATCGGCCGGATCCCCGCCTTGTTGGCGGCGTTGTAGAAGTCGAGGACGCCGTACATGTTGCCGTGGTCGGTGATACCGATGGCCGGCTGGCCGTCGGCCACCGCGGCGTCCATGACATCGCTGATCCGCGCCGCCCCGTCGAGCATCGAGAACTCGGTGTGGAGGTGCAGGTGGACGAAGGAGTCGCTCAACCCGGCGTGGCCCTTCTCTGTCCACAGGCTGTGGATGGCTTGTGGAGAATGACACGGCTGTAGTTCCGCTCTTGGCAGAGTACGGCCGCCGGCGGGCGGCTGCAACCGGGTCGTGTGCTATCCCTCTCCGACCATGGACATCGTGGAGGAACTGCTCCGCCGGGCCGAAGCCCGGGCCAACTTCGGCGTGCCCGCCCCTCCCAGGCTGGGGGTGGCCATCGTGACCTGCATGGACGCCCGTATCGACCCCGTCCGCATCTTCGGGCTCGAGCCCGGCGACGCCCACGTCCTGCGCAATGCCGGCGGCGCGGTGACCGACGACGTCATCCGCTCGCTGCTCCTCTCGCAGCGGCTGCTCGGGACCCGGGCGGTGATGGTGATCCACCACACCCGCTGTGGCGCGCTCGGGCTGGCCGAGGAGAAGGTGAAATCGGAGATCCAGTCCGAGGTCGGCCTGCGCCCGCCCTTCGCCCTCGAGGGGTTCAACGACGATCTCGCGGCCGAGGTCCGCCACTCGGTGGCCCGGATCCGGCAGAGCCCGTTCCTCCCCCATCGCGGCACAGTCCGGGGGTTCGTGCTCGATGTCGACGACGGCCGGCTCCGGGAGGTCGTGTGAACCGGGGGTTCCCGTACTGCTCCGTCTGCGGGGCGAAGCTCGGGGGGCGACCCCCGATCACCTGCCGGGGCTGCGGCGCCGAGCACTGGGTCAACGCCAAGCCCTGCGCCGGAGTCCTCGTCGTGCGGGACGGGCGGCTCCTGCTCCTGCGCCGGGCCAACGAGCCGTGGTTCGACCGGTGGGACATCCCGGGCGGGTTCTGCGAGGCCGGCGAGCATCCGATCGAAACCGCCGTCCGCGAGGCCCGGGAGGAATCCGGGATCGAAGTGACGGTGACCGGATTTCTGGGGCTGTGGCTCGACCGCTACCCCGATCCGGCCGGTCCCGACCGCTCCGTAATCACCCTCAACGCCTACTACCACGCCCTTGCCGGCCCGGAGGTCGGCCAGCCGGACGCCGCGGAGACCGCCGAACTCGGCTGGTTCGATCCCGACGCCCTGCCCCACGAGATCGCCTTCCCCCACCACGCCGAGGCCGTCCTGGCGGCCTGGCGGGAGGCCGTCAAGGACGGGCGGACGGTGACCCCACTCCCCGACCGACCCTAACGACCGTTTAACGAGGGGCCTGCAGGCCGCCGCCGCGGGAGCGGCGCACGAGGTAGACGGCGCCGGTGGCGACGAGGACGGACAGGACGATCCCCCCGCCTCCGCCGAAGAGGACCCGGCCGATGACGCCGGCGACGATCGACGAGCCGATGCCGATCAGGATCGTCTCGCCCATCGACATCGGGTCGGGCCCGGGCAGGGCCAGCCGGGCGAGCCCGCCGACGATGGCACCCCAGACGACGAAGAAGAGGATCAGGGCGATCAAGCCCATGCAGGGCCTCCTAAGGAGATCGAAGGGTCAGTTTCCTCGGGGGGAGGCAGGGAAAGCTCCCTAGTGCCGCCGCGCCCCGCCACGGCGCCCGGCGACGTAGAGGTAGATAGCCCCGAGGATGAGCGCCGGCAGCAGCAACGCCACCAGCGCACCGAACACCAGCTTGAGGACGATGCCGATGGCGAGCCAGGCGACCAGCCCGATGCCCATCGTCTGCGGGATCGTCCAGTGCTGCTCACCGGGCAGGACCGCCCGCAGCGCAACGCCGGCGAGCAGACCCTCGACGACCAACCCGACGATGACACGGATCATGCGAGACCTCTCGTTCAGGGCCGCCGGCCGCGTCCGGCCAGCAGGGGGACAAGCATCTCGTCGGGGCTCAGGCTGCCGTGGCCGGCCCGCAGCCGGGTCTCGTGGGGGTGGGTGGGGTCGGCGAAGGCGACATTGCCCTTGGCCGCCAGGGTGACGTCGCCGATCCGGCTCACGACGTCGCCGGGGGGCGGCTCGGGCCCGAGCCAGCCTTCGTCGATCAGCTGGTCGCGGCCGAAGACCCAGGCCACCTCACCGAAGGCGTCGGTGGCGGCCTTGAGGAGGTCGCCTTCCCGGCCCCCGCGGGCGTAGACGTAGCGGAGCCGGGCGTCGCCGGCGTAGGCCCGCACGTGAGCCTGCACCGGCTCCATCGTCACCCATTGCTCGAACTGCACCTGGCCGTGATCGGCGGTGACGACCAGGACGGCGTCGTCGGGCAGGGTGTCGAGGAGGTCGCCGACGAGGCGGTCGGCGGAGACGGTCTCGGCGGGGAAGAAGCCGTCGGTGATGCCGTACTCGTGGGCCACCTTGTCGACCCCGTCGTAGTAGGCGTAGACGAACGGCTCGCCGGCGTCGACGAGGTGGGCGACGTGGGTGACGAGGGTTGCGGTCGTCCGCCAACCGACGAACCGGACGCCGCGCATGTGCGACTCGGTGAACCCGCTGCGCTTGAACTCGGCCCGGACGACGGTCGGAACCTCCTGGCCACAGAAGGCCCGGTCGACCAGCGTCACCGAGCCCGGCTCGGGAGCCTTCCCCTCCGGGACCTTCCAGCGGAGGACGTCGAGCACCTGGCCCCCGACCAGCATCCGGTAGCCGACCATGCCGTGCCGGGCCGGTGTCAGCCCCGAGGAGATCGACGTCAGGGCGGCGGCGGTGGTCGACGGGACGACGGTGGTGATGGGACCGCCCTCCAGGGCTCCCAGTTCGGGAAGCTGGGACCGGGCGGCGTCGATGGCCCGCCAGCCGAAGCCGTCGAGCACCAGGAGGACGACGGCCCGGGCCCCGCTCACGGTGCCGGGCAGCCAGGGGGCCGGGCGCACCCCGAGGAGGGCCGGCACAAGATCAGCGACCGAGCCACCGCCGTAATTGGGCCGTACCAGGGCTTCTTCTTCTCCCACCCCCTGGAGGGTAACCGCCAGGAGGTCGCTCCCAGTCGACCCCGCTCCGGTGGCGCGCGACCATGGCTGGCGTGAAGGTGTCGACCCGGGGGGACTACGCGGCCAGGGCCCTGCTGTCCATGGCCCTGCACGGCTACGACCAGCCGACGTCGGTGAAGGAGATCGCCGAACGGACCGGCCTGCCGCAGCCCTATCTGGAGCAGATCCTGCTGGCGGTGAAGGGCGCCGGGCTGGCCCGCTCGAAGCGGGGGGTGGGCGGCGGCTACGTCCTGGCCCGGCCGCCGGAGGAGATCACCCTGGCCGACATCGTGGCCGCCGCCGACGGGCCGATCACCACCTACTTCGACTCCCACGACCACCGGGAGGGCCACTGCGCCCTCCAGGACGTGTGGGTCAAGGTGTCGGAGTCGATGCGGTCGATCCTGGAGGGCTTCAC
>Ga0070696_100002722_pt1 | contig 11731 bp, 7 predicted proteins | sample KBSK1253metaG_FD_65474 | JGI IMG/M metagenome (GOLD analysis project Ga0070696, IMG submission 65474) | Corn, switchgrass and miscanthus rhizosphere microbial communities from Kellogg Biological Station, Michigan, USA - KBS K1-25-3 metaG | ecosystem: Host-associated > Plants > Roots >... | reverse complement strand
AACATATTGTGGTTTTCAAACGATGGCTTTGTGGGATCGTTCCAGGCCCGGGCGTTGAATTTAGAATTGAAATTACCCCAGTAGAAGCTGCCATGAAGGCCATTGGAACCGGACCGGCTGATCATGGAGAGCTGGGCCACCTGCGGGTATTCGGCCGAGTTGTTGGCGGTCATGATCTTCATTTCCTGGTAGCTTTCAACATCACCGCCGGGGAAGCCGTTCGCGGTCTGGCGGCTGCCGACCACGTCATTCACGGAGATGCCATCGGAACTGAAGTTGTTGGCCGTATCACGCGCGCCGTTGACCACAACGCCGCAGCAACCGTTCGTCGCGCCATCGCCGCTCTGCACGCCGGCGGTCACGAACACCACGTTGGGCCACCCGCGGCCGTATACACTTTGCGGGAGTTGGGTAAAATCCTGCGTGGTCTTGACGTTGGAGAGCGACGCGGTTTCGGTTTCAAGATGACCGACCTCGCCTTGCACGGTTACCGTGCTGGTTGCTTCGCCGAGTTCCATGTTCGCATCCACGCGCTTGATCTGGCTCGAATCCAGAGCAATAGCGCCCCGTACAAAAGTCTTGAATCCAGGGGCGCTCACGCTCACCTGGTACGTTCCATTTCCAAGGCCTGCCACGCGATAATCGCCGTTTGAGTCAGTCTCCATGGGCCGTTCAAAATTGGTGCCCTCGTTCTTGACGGTGACCTTCGCATTGGCGATGGCCGCGCCCGACGGGTCGGTCACTTTGCCCAGAATGGTGCTCTGGATCGCCTGCCCGTATGCCGCAATCGCTGCCAGTAGCAAAAAAGTGGAAAGCAGTAGCCCCGAGTAACTCTTGGAAAAAAACCTCATCTTCTATCTCCCGAATGTAAAAGGTTATTTTTGCTGTAAACGGTGACCTTAGCGTTTGAATCGTAACGCCGGACAAATCAGGTGCTCTCCGAAGAAGTGGACTGCATCACCTCTCCCCGGATGCGTCCGATCGACACGATCACGAGGTTGAGAACACGCGTACCGAACCGACTGCGACTGCGAAACACAAGCCATCCAGACCCCAGAAAAACGTTAGTGTCACTACAGTATTATGCCGGCGAATGGGTGTCAAGTACCCTGCAGTTTGCTCACGGGCAACCTCGTCGGTCAACGCACTACGCATCCTGACAGCATAGAATTGCTAAAAGGCGATGCCCACGAAGGTCGAGTTGAAGAGGATTGGCCGATTTCTCGCCGCCCTAATGCTGTGTTATTTGACACGCCTTCCCGGCGAGTCGATAGATTACGCCCAGATCCAGCGCGCCATTCAAGAGCGGCGGTTTTCCGCGGCTCAACAGAAGTTGGAAGCTCATCTCATGGTGGACTCTGCGGATTTCCGCGCGCACCTGCTGCTGGGGATCGTTTACAGCGAGCAGCATCAAATGGCGAAATCGGTCCAACATCTTCGTCACGCCATCCGATTGCGGCCGCAGGAGCCGGCGCCACACAACAGTTTAGGCCTGGTCCTCATGCGCCAGAAAAAGTTGGCGGAGGCCCTGGCGGAATTCAAAACCGCGGCTGGTCTCGCGCCCCGCGATCTCCCCGTCTGGCTCAACCTTTTCCAGGTACAACTGTCGATGAACAAATTTGAAGACGCGCAAACGAGCGCGGAAACAATCGGCCGCCTTGCGGAGCCTTCCGCCGATCTGTACAACCGCTTGGGCGCCCTGCAGGCAGAATCCGGCGATTACCCGGGTGCGATCAGGCATCTGGAGAAAGCGGCCGCGATCGACCCCGGCTCTTACGATCTCCGTTATAACCTCGGGTTGGCCTATTACCGCAACGGCGATTTGACGCGCGCGCTTCAGATACTGGAATCGATGCGCAATCAAAAAAACAGCGCCGAAATAGAAAATCTGTTGGGCGAGGTTTATGAGAAAAAGGGGCAATACGTCGAAGCCGTGCGCGCGTTTCAAAAAGCCAGCGAACTGGAGCCGTCGAATGAAGGCTATCGCTTCGACTTTGCGTATGAGCTCCTGGCGCATAAGAATTTCGACGCCGCGGTAGCCGTCGCCGCACCGGCCGTTAATGAATTTTCCAATTCTCTAAAACTTCGGCTGGTGCTCGGAGTGGCATATTTCGGAGTCCAGGTTTTCGATCGCTCCTCGGAGATTCTCCTCGACACCGCCAGGAAATTTCCCGATTCCGAAATGGCTCTTCGCCTGCTTGCCATGACCGTTGATATCAGTCCTGTCGAACCCGAGCAGGTTCAGGCACTTGTGCGCGGTTACCTCAAGCGCCACCCGAAGCAGTTCTGGCCGTATTACTTTCTGGGGAGGAAAGCTTACCGCAACAATGACTTTCAGAGTGCGCTCACCCTACTGAAGCAAAGCATCACACTTGGTCCAAACGACGCCGATTCGCACTTCGAGCTGGCGAATGTTTATTTTCAGCTGGAGCGCTGGCCGGAGGCTATCCAGGCTTACCAAAGGGCCGTCCAGATAAAGCCGGACCTCGCGGAAGCGTACTACCGGCTTTTTCGAACGTACCGCCGTCTTGGAGAACCGGCGAAGGCCAAAGAAGCGCTTAGAATTTTCCAGAAGGTCAAGCCGAAGGATGCTGAGAACCCGGTCATGCAGTTTGTGTACACTTTGCAAAAGTAGGGCGCTCATGAGAACGCGCACACTCGTCGTCACGATTGTACTCAGTGTGCTCGCTCCGGCACGCGCGCCCGCGCAGAACGGCTCGCAGTTCCAGGATTGGCGTCCTCCATCATCCGAAACCGGCCTCAAACCCAAGATCAGTTGCGCGGACCTTCGCAGCCTCACCGGCTACGAATTTTCGGTTGTCACCGCGACCGTGATGGCGGCGACCGCCGACGCTCCCGAATACTGCCGCGTATCCGGCCACATAATGCCCGAGATCCGATTCGAGGTCAGCCTGCCCGCCTCCTGGAACCGAAGACTCTACATGTTCGGCAACGGCGGTTTCGCGGGCGAACCGATCGACAGCGGCCGTTGGCGCCATGGCGTCGCCAACCGGAATCGGGCGCTGCGGCATGGTTTCGCCGTTGCCGCCACCAACACCGGGCACGACTCGGACGCGGAGCCGTTTGCCAGCTTCGCGACCAATCGCCAGAAGGTGATCGATTACGCGTTTCGCGCCGTCCACACCACGATCGAAACCGCCAAAAAATTGGTGCATGCCTATTACGGCGAGCCCCAATCGCGCGCATACTTTGATGGCTGTTCGACCGGCGGGCGTCAGGGATTGATCTCGGCGCAGCGTTTCCCCCAGGATTTCGACGGCATCCTGGTCGGCGCTCCCGTGCTTTACTTTACCGGGACCATGATTTCGTATGCGTGGATCAATCGCGCCCTGAACGATGCATACATTACGAGCGCCAAACTGAACACTCTCGCCGAGCGCATCTATGCCGTCTGCGACGAAAAGGACGGGCTCAAGGACGGCCTGATCGACGACCCGCGACGGTGCGACTTCCGACCCGCGCGCGATTTGACTAAGTGCCCGGACGACAAAGAGGGCGCGGCCTGCTTCACAACTCATGACGTCGCCGCGCTGGAAAAAATTTACGCCGATGTGCCGAGCCAGGGCAACTCCATTCATCCGGGTTTGCTTTTGGGCGCCGAAATCGCCGTTGGCGGATCGAGCGGCTGGAATCCCTGGCTGGTGCGCGATAACGACCGCCCGGTATCGGTCCTCTTTGGTGAAAGTTTTTTTCGCTACATGGCTTTTTCCGAAACGGATCGCAATTACGATCTCACCCGCTTCGATTTCGACAAAGATCCTGCGCGCATGAGTTGGATCCGGCAGGTCCTGGATGCAACCGATCCCGACGTTTCCCGCTTCCAGGCGCATGGAGGAAAGATGGTCATGTACTACGGCTGGGCGGACCCTGCACTGAATGCCCGTGTTGCCGTCGATTATTACGAGAAGGCATCGGATCGCATCGGTCGAGCGACGAAGGATTTTTTCCGCCTCTTCATGGTCCCGGGGATGTTTCATTGCGACGGCGGCGTGGGTGTGGCAACCTTCGACGCCATGACGCCGCTGATGAATTGGGTCGAAAAAGGCGTCGCGCCGGAACGCATCGTCGGCGCGCGCATCGTGCAAAACAAAACCGTCCGCACACGCCCGCTCTGCCCTTACCCGCAGGTAGCCAAATACCAGGGCAGCGGCAGCATGGACGATGCCGCGAACTTCGCCTGCCGCCAGCCGTGAATTCCCCTTTACCGGCAGCTTATGATTGACTGTTGCGGGAAAGGACTGCCGAAAGAATGGCGCCGGTTCGAGAAGAGACTGGACTCAAGACCAATACAACCTTCAGTCGCTGGTGGATTCCCGTAGCCGCGGTAGCCATCCACGTCTGCATCGGGTCGGTCTACGCCTGGAGCACCCTCAACCGGCCGATCAAGGCTCTGTTTCCGCATGACCCCTGGTGGTTCGGGCCGCCATATACGACGTTCTCGACCGCGCTGGTTCTGCTCGGACTGAGCGCCGCGTTCGGTGGAACATGGGTGGAACGCCGGGGTCCTCGCGCCGCCGCCACCGCCGCGGCGCTGCTTTTTGGAACCGGGCTTGTGATTGGGGGAATCGGCCTGGCGCTGAAGCAATCGTGGGCGGTGTTCCTCGGAATGGGCGTCATCGGCGGCATGGGATGCGGGCTCGGCTATATCGCGCCGGTGAGCACGCTGGTGAAATGGTTCCCGGACCGGCGCGGCATGGCGACCGGTATGGCGATCATGGGGTTCGGCGGCGGCGCGTTCCTGGCCGGATATCTCAACGTCCTTCTGATTAACCTTCTTGGCGTCGCCTATACGATCATCGCGCTGGGCGTTACCTACTTCGCCGTAATGATGATAGGAGCGCGGGTCATTCGGCGGCCTCCGCCAGGTTGGAAGCCCCCAGGCTGGACGCGTCCCGCGACCGCGAATAGGATGATCACAAATCAAAACCTGAGCCGCAACGACGCCATCCGGACCGCGCAGTTTTATCTGTTATGGGGCATCCTGTTCATCAACGTGACGGCGGGTATCGGCATTCTCGCCCAGGCGTCTCCGATGATGCAGGACATGTTTCAGAAGACCCCGATACAGGCCGCCGCCGTGGTTTCGCTCATCAGCCTCTTTAATGCCGGCGGCCGGTTTTTCTGGGCGTCCGCATCCGATTACATCGGCCGGCGCAACACGTATCTGATTTTCTTCGCCGTGCAGGCCTTGCTGTTCCTGTTGATTCCGCGCCTGGCGAGCCGAGGTGAGTGGCTGATTTTCGAAGCAACGCTGTTCGTCATCTTCACCATGTACGGCGGAGGCTTCGCGACGATTCCGGCGTTTCTGGCCGATATGTTCGGAGCCGAAAACGTCGGCGCGATCCACGGAGCGCTGCTCACCTCGTGGAGCGCCGCGGCGATCGCCGGACCGGTCCTCATCACACAACTTTCCGAACGCGCCCGCATGACCCTCGCGCCCGGTGAGAGCAGAATTCACATCTACGACCAGCCGATCGAGGTTCTTGCGGCGCTGGTTGCGGTGGGATTCATCCTGACCATGCTGGTCAGGCCGCTGCGGCGAAGTGGCTAACGCGCATGCCCGTCCTTATCTCCCTGCTCCGTGGCGTCAACGTTGGTGGCAATAAGAAAGTCAAAATGGACGCGCTACGGGCGGTCTATGAGTCGCTCGGGCTGCGAGATGTACAAACGTGCCTGAACAGCGGCAACGTGGTTTTCAGAACCGGGGCAAGCGATCTCGTCCGGTTGTCGAAACGCATCGAGACGGCCATCGAGCGGACCGTCGATTTTCATTGCGACGTCATCCTCCGCACCACTGCGGACCTGCGAGACGTGATCGCCAGAAATCCGTTTGCCGCGCGGCGCGACATAAATCCCAGCAGACTGCTCATCACGTTTCTGCCCAGTGATCCCGGCGAGCAAGCCCGGAACCAAGTGCGCGGCATGAAGACCGATCCGGAGGAATTGTGGATTGATGGGCGCGAGTTCTACATCTACTTTCCGGACGGCATGGCGCGGCCCACTCTTTCAATGGCGGCCATCGAGAAAGCGCTCAAGGTGTCCGGGACGGGCAGAAATTGGAACACCACGCGAAAATTGCTCGAGATTGCGGAGAAGCTGGAGGGTGTCCGCTAATTCTGTCCGGGCTACGTCCGGCAGCAGCATAGAATAAAAACTTAACGAAAAGCGGAGATCCAGTTTGGCCACGAAATCAGATCATCACCCCGGCATTAGCCGGTGGTGGCGCGTAGTAGGCGGTCTGTCGATGAACCTGGCGCTCGGCACGCTTTACGGCTGGAGCGTGTTCGTGGCTCCGCTCGAAACGCAATTCGGATGGAAACGCGCCGACACTTCGATGGTGTTTACGATCGCCGTGGTGGTGTTCGCGCTTTCGTTCGTGGTGGCCGGTCGCATTCAGGACAAAATCGGCCCGTTCTACTGTTCACTGACAGGCGGCGTTCTGGTGAGCCTCGGTTTCTATCTTTGTTCTTACACCACCAGCTTGAAGTACCTCTTCATCTGCTTCGGAGTCATTGGCGGCCTCGGCAACGGTTTCGGATATGCGACGCCGATCCCGGTAATGGCGAAGTGGTTTCCTGACAAACGCGGCCTGGCAGTGGGGCTGGCGGTGGGTGGTTACGGCGCCGGCTCGGCGATTTTCGGGCCGCTGTCGCAATTAAAGTTAATTCCCAGCTATGGACTTCCCGCTACCTTCCGGATTTTGGGCGCGGTCTTTTTCGTGATGACATTAGTTGGCGCCTTCCTTCTGAAAAATCCGTCGGCAGGCTACCGGCCACCGGGCTGGGTTCCGCCGGACGCCTCCAAATCCACGGCTACGTTGCGCGAGTTTAGTCCCGGCGAGATGCTCCGAACCCCGGCGTTCTATCTGATGTGGGTGGGGTACGCGCTCGGATGCTCAGCCGGGTTGATGGTCATCAGTCAACTGGTGCCGTTTGCCAGGAGCGTCGGGATTGCGGCCGCGGCATTGTCCACCATGACCCTGGTGGTGGGCGCGTTTGGAAATGCGTCCGGTCGAATCCTGTCCGGATGGATGTCGGACAAGCTGGGTCGCGTCAACGTCCTGCGCACCATGATCGGCATTTCGATGATCGCGATGCCGGCGCTCCACGCGGCCGGGAGCAACATCGTCGGGTTATACGTGGCTGTTTTCGTCGTCTACTGGTGCTATGGAACTCAGCTTTCGGTGAACGGCGTGGCGGCCTCGGATTTTTGGGGCACCAAGAACGCCGGCGTCAACTACGGCCTGCTGTTCACCGCCTGGGGAGTGGCCGGCATCATTGGCCCGCGTATAGCCGGAGTCTTGTACGACAAGTATCACGATTACCAGGCGGCGTTCTATGCCGCGGCCGCGCTGGCTGCCGTAGCGCTCGTTTGCGAACTGCTGGTGAAGCGGCCTTCTGTTGTTCCGGCACACACAAAAAGCCCGACAGTACCAGCTTGATCATGCGGTTGCGAGCCGCGCCGCCGTATAAGAGCGCGCCGGCAGCTTGAACGTCATTTTCGCGCCCGCCTTCGGTGCATCCAGTTGCCGCGGCGCGACGCGCTTGGGTTGCTCGAAACTGTTCGATGCTTTTAAATCCGCACCGGTCAAAGTTTCGAGTCCCAGTACGCGCGTAGGGGCCAGGCCCGGCCATGTGACTGCCACCTCGCGCTCGTTGGATAGATCACGGTTGAGCATCAGGATGCACTGTTCGCCCGTCGCCGGATCGATGGTCGCCGCAACATCCACGACGGGCACCAGCCCTAGGCGCGGAACCTCGTATGATTCCGATTCCAGTAACAGATCGACAACCCGTCCGCGCGCATGGCGCAACGCCCACGCATACGGGTAATAGATGGACTGGCGCAGCACGCCTTGTTTGTTCGTCACGAGCGGCGCGATGACGTTGATGATCTGCGCCAGGCAGGCAATGCGAACGCGATCCGCATGCCGGACGAGAGTATTGATGAGCCCCCCGACAAGCAGCGCGTCTTCCAGATTGTAAACTTCCTCGAGCAATTTCGGCGCCTCGTGCCCCTTGCCGTCGCCGTCTCTTTCGCGATACCAGACGTTCCACTCGTCGAAAGACAGCCAGAGACGCTTGGCGGATTTCCGGAGGCCGCGCACATAATCGCAGACCGCTGCGATCTCCTGAATCTGGCGTTCCATATCCAGATTCATGGCCAGGTAACGGCTGGTGTCGCCGTTGGTCTCCGTCGTGTTGTTGTAATAACGATGCAGCGAAAGCGCATCGACTTCGTCGTAGCACTGCTCCAGCACCTCGCGATCCCAGGCCAGATACGTTTGCATCGACGGGCTGCTCGAACCGCACGCGATCAGGCGGACCGACCGATCCACGGCCCGGATCTGGCGAGCCGTGTCGGCCGCCTTCAAGCCGTAGGCGCCGGCCGTCATGTGCCCGATTTGCCATCTGCCGTCCATTTCGTTGCCGAGGCACCAGAACTTCACGTTGTGCGGAGCGGCGATGCCGTGCTGCCGCCGCAGATCGCTCCACCGCGTGCCGGACTCCACGTTGCAATATTCAACCAGCGCCGCGGCGTTTTCCGGCGTCCCGCTTCCCAGGTTCACGGCCAGCAACGGCTCGGTTCCCACCTGCTTCGACCATGCGATGAACTCGTTCGTTCCAAATTGATTGGAATCGACCGTGTTCCACGCGCGGTCGAGCACTCGCGGACGCTTGTCCTTCGGCCCCACGCCATCAATCCATTGATAACCGGACACAAAATTTCCGCCGGGATACCGTACGATCGGCACATGCAGAGTTCGCATTTCCTCGATCACGTCTTTGCGCATTCCGTTCGCATCCGCCAGCGGCGATCCGGGTTCGTAGACGCCGCCGTAGACCGCGCGTCCCAGATGTTCCAGGAATGAACCGAGCAGGCGGCGATCGAGATCCGCCCGCGTCCGCGTCGCGTCGAGCACAACCTTGGCCGGACCCGTGCTCCTGGTTTGTGCGAAGCCCCTGTACCAGGATCCGGTTGCAAGGGCCGGTCCCGCCGCCAGCACGCACTTCAGAAATTCACGTCGATCTGTCATTGCCATGTATCCACCGTTCGGAATGTGGTCCAAGTATTTCGATATGGTACGCCGCCACCTGAATAAGTCAAGTGAAGCAGGTTCAACATAGGGCGGCCCGGCTATAGGAAAATGTGGATCGGATTTGCAATGAGCGAATCGGCGGAGGTTGTCATTATCGGTGGAGGCATTGTGGGTTCGAGCATTGCCTGGCATCTCACCGAAGCCGGTTGCAAAAACGTTCTGGTCGTCGAGCGCGAGACGCAGCAGGGAAAAGGTTCCACCGGCAAGAGCATGGGCGGCGTGCGGGCTCAGTTCGCGACTGCCGTGAACATTCGTATGTCGCTGTACTCGATTCCGTTCTTCCGCACGTTCGACGAACGGATGGAGTATCCGTCGGGATATCGGCCCCAAGGCTACCTGTTCGTCGCCACGTCGCACCGCCACATGGATTATCTGCGGGCGAACGGCAAACTGCAGGCGGAGCTTGGATTGAAATCCGTTCAGCAGCTCACCCCGGAGGACGTGATCCGCATGGTTCCGCAGTTGCGCGCGGACGACATCGTCGGCGGCAGCTTCTGCTCGACCGACGGCTTCGTCGACCCCTATAGCGTCATGAAAGGCTTCATGCTGCGCGCTTCCGAACGCGGCGCGCGCCTGTGGAGAGATGTGGAGGTGACCGGCATCGATGTTGACGGCTCCGGAGTCGCGGGCGTCCGGACAGCGCGAGGAAACGTGGCGACCCGAACCGTAGTCAATGCAGCCGGCGCGTGGGCCGCACAGGTCGCGAGATTTGCGGGCATTGATCTGCCAGTCGAGCCGCTCAGGCGCATGCTGGTACCCACTGAGCCGTTCGACAGGATCTCCGATAGAGCGCCCATGACCATCGACATGGCGACGGGTTTTCACTTTCGTCCCGAAGGACGCGGTCTGTTGCTGGCGTGGAACGATCCGGAGGAAACCAAGGGATACAACACCAACTTCGATCCGGCGTTTGTGGAAAAAATTCTTACGCGCGCAGTCACTCGCGTCCCTTGCCTCGAGGAAGTGGAAGTGAATCCCAAGCGAGCCTGGGCGGGACTCTATGAGATGACGCCGGACCACCATTGCATCATTGGACCCGCGCCGGGCGTCCCCGGGTTTTTTCTGGCCAACGGTTTCAGCGGCCACGGTGTGATGCATTCGCCGGCTACCGGACGGATTGTGGCGGACCTGATTATGAAAGGCCGCTCGGATCTCGTCGACACCAGCGCGATCGGGCTCGAACGATTCGCGGAAAACCGGCTGCTCGAAGAGGCGGTGGTTCTGTGATGGCTATGAACGGAGTCTGCTTACGAATATGAGCGTCGTCGCTGGAGTTGATTTCGGCACACTGAGCGTCCGGGTCTCGATTTTCGATTCGCAGAAAGAACGCCTGGGATCCGGCTTAGCGGAGTATCCGCTGCTACGCAAGAAGGATGATCCGGATCATGCCACCCAGAAGCACTCCGATCACATGGACGCGCTCGTTGCCGCTATGCGAAAGGCCCGTGATGCGGCGGGTGTCGATGGCGAACAGATTGCCGCCATCGCGCTCGATACCACCGGTTCGAGCCTTGTGCCGGTGGGCGACGGCCTCGTTCCGCTCGATGATTATTATCTCTGGTGCGACCACCGGGCATGGCAGGAAGCCGCGGAAATTACGGCGACCGCGCGCGCGGCGAATCTCGATGCCATCGAATGGTGCGGCGGTATTTATTCCTCCGAATGGGGATTTGCCAAGCTGCTTCACTGGCTGCGCAAAAATCCGGTGAAACGCGAGCGTATGTCGACCGCCCTCGAACACTGCGATATGGTGGCCGCAACGCTTTGCGGGATCACCGAGCCCGCCTCGATTCCACGCAGCATCTGCGCCATGGGGCACAAGTGGATGTGGAACCGGTCGCTCGGCGGGTTCCCGCCGGATGCGTTTCTGCAAACAGTGGATCCGCTGCTGGCCGGCATCGGACTGAAACTCTGCGGCCGGTACGCCACTTCCGATCAAATCGCGGGACCTCTCGATCCCGCATGGGCCGCGCGTCTGGGCCTTCGGCCAGGTATTCCCATTCCGGTCGGCGCAATCGATGCGCATTGGGACGCGATCGGCGCGGGCGTGCGGCTGGGCGACGTTGTCAATGTCATTGGGACTTCAACCTGCATCATGGCCATCAGCGAGCAGCCGAATCTGATTCCGGGTGTCTGCGGCGTCGTTCCAGGATCGATTCATCCGCGCTATACGGGAATCGAAGCGGGGTTGTCGGCGACGGGCGATATCTTTGATGCCATCGCCAAACGCGCCGGCTCGAGCGCAGCCATCCTTTCGCAGGGCCTCGACCGATACAGGGCCGGCGAAACCGGCCTGTTACGCCTCACCTGGGACAACGGAGATCGCACGGTGCTGGTGAATCCTGAACTGGGCGGCGTCACCTTGGGGTGGCGGCTCACCAGCACCGCGCAGGATGAGTTGTTCGCCGCCATCGAAGGGACGGCTTTTCACACGCGCGTGATTCTGGAACGCATGGAGCAACACGGTGTCGCGGTGCGCCGCATCATCAATGCCGGCGGCATTCCACAAAAAAACGAAACGCTCAACCACGTGTACGCGAACGTAATGAACAAGCCCATTCTGGTGCCCGAGAGCGATGTCACCAGCCTGGGTTCGGCCATCTTCGCATT
>Ga0070696_100002720_pt1 | contig 11736 bp, 9 predicted proteins | sample KBSK1253metaG_FD_65474 | JGI IMG/M metagenome (GOLD analysis project Ga0070696, IMG submission 65474) | Corn, switchgrass and miscanthus rhizosphere microbial communities from Kellogg Biological Station, Michigan, USA - KBS K1-25-3 metaG | ecosystem: Host-associated > Plants > Roots >... | reverse complement strand
GTGATCGGCGGCACCGAGGAGACGACGACCGGCGTCATCCGCCTGCAGGCGATGAGCAAGCAGGGCGTGCTCGCGTACCCCGTGGTCGCGATCAATGATGCGGACACGAAGCACCTGTTCGACAACCGCTACGGCACGGGCCAGTCGACGCTCGACGGCATTATCCGCGCGACCAACATGCTGATCGCGGGGAGCACGGTGGTGGTGGCGGGGTACGGGTGGTGCGGGCGCGGATTTGCGCTGCGGGCGCGCGGAGCGGGGGCCAACGTGCTCGTTACCGAAATCGACCCGATGAAGGCGCTCGAGGCGCAGATGGACGGCTACCGCGTCACGACCATGGCGGACGCGGCCCGCGTCGGCGACCTGTTCGTGACGCTGACGGGCAACGTGGAGGTGATCCGGGTGGAGCATATGCGCGCGATGAAGGACGGCGCCACGCTCGCGAACTCGGGGCACTTCAACGTCGAAATCGATCTCGAGGGCCTCAAGAAGGCCGCGAAGGGTCCGGTGGCGGTGCGCGACTTCGTGGAGGAGTGGCAGCTGGACGGCAAGAAGATTTTCGTGCTCGCCGATGGACGGCTCATCAACCTGGCGGCCGCCGAGGGCCATCCCGCCAGCGTGATGGACATGTCGTTCGCGAACCAGGCGCTCGCCGCCGAGCACGTGGTGCGCCACGCGAAGTCGCTCACCAAGGACGTGCACCGCATTCCGACCGAGCTCGACAAGGAAATCGCGCGGCTCAAGCTCCAGGCGATGGGCGTCGCGATCGATACCCTGACTCCCGCGCAGAAGAAATACCTCGCGTCCTGGGACATGGGCACCTGAGGCGATGATTCAGGTCCGCGTGGCCCACCTCGGGCTGGACCGCACGACCAACACGCCGGTCGTCATTCTGCAGGAGCAGGAAGGGGAGCGGGTGCTCCCCATCTGGATCGGACCCGCGGAGGCGAGCGCTATCGCGATGGAGCTGGCGGGCGTGAAGTTTTCGCGCCCGCTGACACACGACCTGCTGAAGCAGATCATCGTCGGACTCGGCGCCGACCTCCGCAAGGTGATCATCACGCAGGTGAAGGACAACACCTACTTCGCCGAGCTGCACATCTACCGGGGGGACACGGTCATTCAGATCGACGCGCGGCCCTCCGACTCGATCGCCCTCGCGTTGCGGCTCAAGGCGCCCATTTTCACGCAGGAGAACCTGCTGGAGCTCACGTCGGTCGAGACCGCCGAGGGCGGGGTCAATCCCGCGGCGGGCCCGCTCGACGCCGATTCGCTCAAGTCCTACCTCCAAAACCTCGATCCTGAAGACTTCGGCAAGTTTACTCCTTAGCCTTCTCGGCACTACACTCTCCGCCCAGACGGTGACCGTGAGCGGCCGCGTGCTGTTGGGCGGCCGCGACTCCGTGCCGCTCCGCGGCAACTGGGCCGTGCTGCACCGGGTCACGCGCCAATCCGCCGGGCCGATCGACTCGGTGCGCACCGATGCGGCGGGCCGCTATCGGATGCAGCTGCAGCGTCCTCGCGCGGCCGCGGATTCGGGCGCCGTGTACGTCGTCAGCACCTGGCACGACAGCCTCGCGTACTTCTCCTTGCCCCTCAACGTGCAGGGGCGGACGGCAGTGCGCGTCGAAGATCTCGTCGTGTACGCGACGACCAAGGGCACGCCGCCGATTGAGCTGGCGCGCCGGCTCGTCACGATCGGGTTGCCCGCCGCGGACGGGACCCGCGAGGTCCTCGAGATCCTGGAGCTCCAGAACACGGGCTTGAGCACGCGCATCACCGACGACACGCTCGTCCCGACGTGGTCCGGTGCGATTCCGCCCACCGCGATCCAGTTTCAGGCTGGTCAGGGCGACATATCCGCCGAGGCGATGAAGCGCGTGGGCGATCGGGTCTTCGTGCTGGGCGCGATTCCGCCGGGCCAGCCGAAGCAGCTCACCTATGGCTACACGCTTCCCGCCGGCGGGGCCAGGTTCGCGATTCCGATCGACCAAGCGACGCGCGACCTGAACCTGTTGGTCGAGGATACGGTCGCGGCCGCCGAGGCTCCGGGCGTCGAATCGCTCGGCGTGCAACAGATCGAGGATCGCCGGTTCGCGGCGTATCGCGCCGGCCCGCTCGCGCCCGGCGACCGCGTGACGATCGGCTTGCCGCGCGGCCCGTTCCGCCCGCAGATGCTCGTGCCGTACGTCGTCGGCTTGCTCGGGGCGGGGATGCTCGCCGCGCTCGTCTGGGCGCTGCGACGCAAACCTCTTGCGTCCGGTCCCGCCACTCCCTAGACTGCGTTCAACAACGCGAACGGGGATCCACGGAAGCCGGTGCAAGTCCGGCGCGGCCCCGCCACTGTAACGGGCATTTCGTCGTAACGGCTTGGAGCCACTGGGGCAGTCCCCGGGAAGGCGAGCCGCTCGCCCGAAGCCAGGAGACGTCTTCGTTCGCGCCACCTGCAATTCCCTCGCGGGAGGGATGGTGGCGCTTGCGCACTTCAGGCGCAGACGCTCGCCCATCTCCGTTCCGTCGGGGGTGGGCGTTCTCACATGCGCAGGCTGCTCTTCGCTCTGTTGCTCGCGGTCGCTTGCCGCCCCACGGCCGACCGGCTGTCTGTCCCCGCGACCGCCCACCGCATCGTCTCCCTCGCCCCCTCGTCGACGGAGCTGCTGTTCGCCATCGGTGCCGGGGAGCAGGTGGTCGGCCGCACGACCTGGTGCCGCTATCCGGCAGCGGCGCTGCGCGTTCCCGCCGTCGGCGACGGTCTCAACCCGAACGTCGAGGCGATCGCAGCACGGCAACCCGACCTCGTGGTGTTGTACCGTTCCCAAATGAACGAGACGGCCGCCCAGCAGCTCGCCCGTCTTGGCATCCCGACCGTCACGCTCGCGCAGGACCGGCTCGAAGACATCGCCCACGCGGCGCGGGAGCTGGGGCGGCTGACGGGTCACCAGCCCGCCGGCGACTCGATCGGCGCGGCGATCGAAACGCTGCTGCGGGCTCCGACACCGGCGACGATCGCGCGAGTGACGTTCGTGGTTTGGGACAATCCGCCGATGGTGATCGGCGGCGGCAGCTACCTCGACCAGCTCGCGACGCTCGCGGGCGCGAGGAACGTGTTTCACGACATCGCCGGGGCGTCGGCGACCGTGTCGATCGAGACGATCATCGCGCGCAATCCCGATGTCATCCTGGTGCTCTCCGACAGCACCGCGCCCCCGGCCTACAGCGCGCGCCGTGAATGGCGCGCCATTCGCGCCGTGCGCGAGGGGCACTTCATCATGCTGCCGGGAGACCTCTTCGGGCGGCCCTCGCCCAGTGCGCCGGCGGCGGTGGCGGCGCTGCGCCACGCGTTGGAGGTTCGTAAGTGAGGCGATGGCTCGGGCTCGCGGGGCTCGTCGCGCTCGCGCTGGTCAGCGCGGTCGTACTCGGGCCGGCGCACGTCGCCCTCGGTGACCTGACGTCATCGGAAATCGTGCGCTCCCTGCGTGTCCCGCGCGCCCTGCTTGCTCTGCTCGTCGGTGGCTCGCTCGGCGTCGCCGGCGCGAGCCTGCAGGCCCTCGTGCGCAATCCGCTCGCCGACCCGTTCCTGCTCGGCCTGTCCGGCGGAGCCGGGTTGGGCGCCGTGCTCGCCATCGCGCTCCATGTCGCCGGGCCCTGGGCACTCCCGCTCGCCGCGTTTGTCGGCGCCCTCGGCGCCATGGCCCTCGTCTACCGCCTGGGTCTCGTCGGCGGCGCACAGCTCGATCCTCGGGTGCTGCTCCTGGCGGGCGTCGCCGTCGGCGCCTTCACCGGCGCCATCACGACCGCCATCGTCTCCCTCGCTGAAGCCGCCGATCTCCGCAACGCGTTCCTATGGCTCTGGGGCGGGCTCTCGGGCGCCTCGTGGGACACCGTCCTCGTCATAGCGGTCTACATCCCGGTGCCCCTGGTCGTCTTGTACGCAGCGGCACGACCCCTCGATCTTCTCGCGCTCGGCGAAGAACCGGCGACTCATCTCGGCGCCGACGTCGAGCCGCTCAAACGGCGCGTCTACATCGCGGCCTCGATGCTGACGGCGGCCGCTGTGGCGGTGTCGGGCGTGATCGGATTCGTGGGCCTGATCGTCCCGCACATCACGCGGCTGGTCTGGGGGCACCACCATCGGGCGCTGCTCCCCGCGGCGTTCCTGGGGGGCGGCGCACTGCTCCTCTTCGCCGATACGGTCGCGCGCGTGTCGGTCGCCCCGCGCGAGCTCCCCGTGGGGATCGTCACCGCCCTCGTGGGTGTTCCGTTGTTCGCGGTGCTGCTGCGCCGCTGGATGGGCCCCCGCGGATGAGCACGGTGGCGCCGTTACTCTCCGTTCAGCGGGTGACGTACCGCTACCCCGGCGCTCCCGGCGACGCGCTGCGGGACGTTTCGCTCGAAATCCGCGCGGGCGAGTTCCACGCCGTGCTCGGCCCCAACGGCAGCGGCAAAACGACGCTCGTTCGCGTGGCCTTGGGACTTGCGGCCCCGGCAACCGGGACGGCGGAGATCGCGGGCCGCGCGGCCGTCGCGTGGTCCCGACGGGACTTGGCTCGGATTGTGGGAGTCGTGGCGCAACGAGAAGACAATCTGTTCCCGCAACAGGTGCGCGAGACGGTCTTGCTCGGCCGCTATCCGCACCTGTCGCTGTGGGGCGCCGAGCGTCCCGTCGACCGCGAGGCCGTCACGCGTGCGCTCGAGCGGTGCGATGCGCTTGGCCTCGCCGATCGCTGGATCTGGACGCTGTCGGGCGGCGAGTACCAACGGGTCCGGCTGGCCCGGGCACTCGCGCAGGAGCCGAGTATGCTCGTCCTCGATGAGCCAACCGCGTCGCTCGACGTGCGCCACGAAATGGACCTATTCGAGCTGGCCCGAGGCCTCGTAGACGCCGGTGGACTCGCGGTCCTCATGATCACGCATCACGTGAACCTTGCCGCTCGCTTCGCGGATCGCGTCCTGCTGCTGGCCGACGGCCAGACCGCGGCCCAGGGCACGCCCCGGACGGTGCTCACCCGAGAGACCGTCGAGCGCGTCTTCGCCTGGCCCGTTGCGATCGAGCCCTTCGATGGTCATCCCCAGATGATTCCCCTTCGCCAACGTCGTCAACCTAGGGAGCCCGCATGACCGCCCTTCTCCTGCTGCTCGCGCTCGCCGTACAGGACACGGTCGTCCTGAAGCCCGTGGTCGTGACCGCGACGCGTGTCCCGGTCCCCGCCGACGCGGTCACCGCCGCCGTGACGGTGATCAACGGGGAGACTCTGCGGGCGCGGGGGGTGCGCACCGTCGCCGAGGCACTGCGCGAGACCTTGGGAGCGAGCGTCGTCGAGAGCAACGGAGCCGGGAGCCAAACGTCGCTGTTCCTCCGCGGCGGTGAGAGCGACTACGTGAAGGTGCTGCTCGACGGCGTGCCCCTGAATCAGCCCGGCGGCGCGTACACGTTCGCGCATTTGACGACTGACGACGTCGAGCGAATCGAGATCGTCCGGGGCCCTGTCAGCGTGCTCTATGGTTCCGATGCCGTCGCCGGCGTCGTTCAGATCTTCACACGCACCGGTTTTGGGGGCGCTGTTCCACGGGTAGATGTCGAGGCCGGGGCGGGGAGCTACGGCGAGAGCCGCGTCGGGGGCACGGTCACCGGCGGGACGACGCGATTCGCGTATTCCCTGGGGGCTTCGCGCTTCGCTGCCGACGGTGTCTACCCGGTGAACAACAGCTACCGGAATGAGGTCGTCACCGCGCGTCTCCGCTGGGAGCCGGACGCGCGCACCGACGCGTCGATCACCGCACGTCACGGCGACGCGGTGTTTCACTACCCGACAGACGGCGCGGGCCGGGTTGTCGATGCGAACCAGTTCGCCACCGACCGCGGCCCGGCAATATCCCTGGAATTGGGCAGGCACGTCACGTCCCGACTCGAGACGCGCCTGTTGCTGGGGACCAGTGACGCTGACGGGCTGCTCGATGACGACCCCGATGCCCCCGGGGACACGACGTTGATCTTCCACTCGCGTGACCGCGTACGGCGCCGCGGCGGCGAGGTGCGGGTCAATTGGCAGACGGGTCCGTCGGGGCTGATCACCGCGGGCGTCGCGCTGGAGGACGCCCGGCTACGCCATACCGATGCCTGCCAATTCTACTCGGGGGGGTCGTTCTTCGATTGCAGCGGGGCGCCGCTGAGTCGCACCCGGTCGACCAGGGGCCTGTTCGCGCAATGGCTCGTGGGAAGTCGTCGCGCGGTCTCCGGGAATGTGGGCGCCCGGCTCGAGGACAACCAGCAGTTCGGCACCTTTGCGACGTGGCGGGCAGGGGTCGCGTGGCGCCTCGATGCGGCCACCCGGGTGCGCGCGGCCGCGGGGACCGGCTTCAAGGAGCCGACCTTTCTCGAGGCGTACTCGACCGGGTTCGTGGTTGGTAACCCGAACCTGAAGCCTGAGCGTTCGTTCAGCTGGGAAGGCGGGATCGAGCACACGGTGCCCGGCACGAGCCTGTCGCTGGCGGTGACCTACTTCAACCAGCGGTTCTCGGACCTCGTCGTCTACGATTTCTCGCAGACACCGAACTACGTGAACATCGCGGCGGCGCGCTCGAGCGGCGCCGAGATCCAGCTGGACTGCGTCTTGTGGCGCGGCGTCTTGGCGTCAGTCGCATACACCTATCTCGATACCCGGGTGCTGGATGGCGGCGGGGACCCCACGTTCGAGACCGGCAAGCGCCTGATCCGGCGGCCCACCAACGCCGCGTCCGTGCGTGTCACCGCGGGCCTGGGTCATCGCGGTACGGCGACCCTCGGCGCCCGCTTCGTCGGGGACCGGGACGACCTCGACTTTTCGGGTTTCCCCGCGGCGCGCGTGACGTTGCATCCCTACACGCGGGTGCAGGCCGGCGTCGAGTACACCGTGCTCCGAGGGCGGTCGTGGGGGGTGGGGGGGGGCGACGTCACACTGCGCGCGCAGGGCGAGAACCTGTTGGGCGACCAGGGCCGCGAGATTGCCAACTACCCCGTGCGGGGACGCACCCTATTTTTCGGAATGGCGCTCGGTACCGGAACTTCGAAGTGAGGCTGCACGCAGTCGTGCTCGCGGCGTGCGTCGCCGCGGCGTGCAGTGATGCGCTCGAGCAGGATACGACGGCGGGGCAGGTGATCGTGGCGGCCGACAGCAGTACGAACGGCCTCGCGGTCATCAGCGCATCGCGTTTCAACGCCACCGGGGTCTTCGGGGGGGGCGAACCGTTCGCGGTACCCACGCGCATCACTGCCCGCGATTCATTCGTGTTCCTCACCGTCGGCAGCGGCGATTCTCTGGCGATGTTGCACCTCGTCGGCGGCGGCGGCGCAGCCACGAATCACTACTATGCGCTCGGAGCGGGTGCGCGGGGCATCGGCACCATCGGCGTGCAACCGGCCGGCCTCGGCTGGCAAATGTGGGTGCCGCTGGCGGGTGTGAATCGCGTCATGCGCGCGACCTTTCCGGTGATCGACACCGCGAGTTTCGCGGCGGGGCCGCACCCCATGGCGGCGACGATTGTCGGCGGGACACTGTTCGTGGTGAACGCCAACGCCGTCAACGACTCGCCCGCCGGCCCCAGCTCCCTCACATGGCTCTCGATCGCGTCGCCCACCACCGGGGGGACGATCCCGCTCACCGGCACCAATGGGCAGTTCATCACCTCGGGCACCGACGGGCTGCTCTATGTCGTGACGCGAGGCGGCGCCGGCGGCGCCGACGGCCGATTGTCGATCGTGGACCCCCAGGCCAAGGTCGAGGTGGCGGTCATCAACGGACTCGGCGAGTTGCCTGGAGGTGCCGTGTACCACCCGTCGGGGCGGCTCCTGATCGCGTCCGCGACCCACGGCATCCTCGAAGTGAACACGCTGACGCGAACGCTCGACCGTGGGCCGGGGCAGGGGTTCATGCCCGGGAGTGACGGCGTCGCGGCGCTCGCGCTCGATCAGCGCGGCCGCATCTACGCGATGAGCGCGTCGTGCGGCCCCGGGACGGTGCGCGTGCTTTCGGGGCCTCCCGACTACGCGATCCTGCGCACGGTGCCGGCCGGTTCGTGCATTCGCGCCGCGGCCGCGGCGTACCAAGCCGGCGTCCCGTAGGTAGACCGATGGCGCTCGTCTCGACCCCCGCCGTCATCCTCCAGACCTTCCGCTACAGCGAGACCTCAAAGATCGTGCGCCTGGCGACGCGCGAGCTGGGCGTGCAGAGCGCCATCGCCAAGGGCGTGCTGCGCCCGCGCAGTCCCTTCGGCGCGGCGCTCGAAACGCTCAGTGAAGGTGTGGCGCAGCTGTATCACAAGGAAACCCGCGACCTACAGACGATGGCCGCGTTCGACGTGACCGACCTGCGCCGCGATCTGGCGCGCGATCTGGGGCGCTTCGCGGGGGCTGCCGCGCTCGCCGAGGTGATGCTCAAGATGGCTCCCGCCGCGCCCCTGCCCGCCGCCTACGATGCGTTCACGCATGCCCTCGACGCGCTCGCGACGGCCGACCCCCGGGACGCGGATGCCGTTGCCGCGCGCTGGATCTGGCTCCTCGTCGGCGTGCTCGGTTTCGCGCCCGAGCTCGATGCGTGCGTGCGCGACGGGATAGCCGTCGCGGGGAACGGTGGTGTCGCGTTCAGTACGGCGGAAGGTGGCGTGCTCTGTCCCAAGTGCGCCGGGCCGCAGCCCCCCACGCGCCTGCCGCCGGACGCCTATCGCGACCTGCTGGCCTTGAACGACGCCGGCGCCGCGTTGCCGCAGTTGGACGCCCCGCACGCCGCCGCGCACCGCCGGCTCGTCGCCCGGTTCGTCCGTCACCACATGGGCGAATCGGGGCCCCTGAGCGCCATGGACTTCTGGGAGCGCCGCGCGTGGGTCACCCCCGCCGCCTCGTAGTCGGCACCGCCGGCCATATCGACCACGGCAAGACCGCGTTGGTGAAGGCCCTCACCGGCGTGGACACCGACCGCTGGGAGGAAGAGAAGCGCCGTGGCATCACAATCGATCTGGGCTTCGCGCCGCTCCCCTTGGGGGTAGACCTGCAGGCGAGCGTGGTGGACGTCCCCGGTCACGAAGGGTTCGTCAAGAACATGCTGGCCGGCGCGACCGGGATCGACGTCGCCCTCCTCGTCATCGCGGCCGACGAAGGCGTCATGCCGCAGACCGAGGAGCACCTCGCCATCGTCGAGCTCCTCGGCGTGCGCCGCGGGGTGCCCGTCCTTTCCAAGCGCGACCTGGTTGACGACGAGTGGCTCGCGCTCGTCCGCACCGAAGTCGCCGAGCGATTGAAATCGAGCCGCGTGCGTTGGGATCCGCCGATCGCCGTGTCGGCCCTGACGGGCGCCGGACTCGACGAACTCCGCGCCGCGCTGGTGCACCTGGCCGGCGATCTCCCGGCCCGGCCGACGGAGGACCTGTTCCGGCTCCCCATCGATCGCGTGTTCGCGGTGGCCGGGGCGGGGACCGTGGTCACCGGGTCGACCTGGAGCGGCACAGTGGCGATCGGGGAGTCCGTTCGGCTCTTGCCCCTCGATCGCGAGGTACGCGTGCGATCCATCGAGGTGCATGGAGAAACGGCGGAGCGCGCCGTTCCCGGGCGGCGTACCGCCCTCGCCCTCGTCGGCGTCGGCAAAGACGAACTGGACCGCGGCGCTGTCGCGGTGACGGGCCCAGGTTGGGCGTCAACGACGACCCTCGACGTGGCCCTGGAGCTGCTTCCCGGGGTGCGAAAGCCCCTCGCGGTCCGCACGCGGATTCGTGTGCACCTCGGCACCGCCGAAGTCCTCGCGCGCGTGGCCCAGGTGCGGGCCATCGCGCCGGGGGAAACGGGCCTTGCACGCCTGCTCCTCGAGCGGCCCCTCGTCGCGCGTGGCGGAGATCGCTTCGTCGTCCGCAGTTTCTCGCCCGTGACGACGATTGGAGGCGGCATCGTGCTCGACCCGTTCCCGCCGAAGCGTCCCCGTGTGGCGGAGCGGGGACTCGCGGTGCAGCAACCCGCGGGCGAGCGCCTCGCGCGCCTCGTAGAGGAAGCCGGCCTTCGCGGCGTCATGGTTCGCGACGTCCCGGTGCGGTTGGGCATCCTTCCCGGAGGGGTGAGCGACGCCGTCGAGCGAGCCGGGAAGGGTGTGCTCGCGTCGGGCGACCTCCTGGTCGCGCGCCGAGCGGTCACTGCAGAGGTCGAGCGGTTGGCCACGGTGGTTGGGGCGTATCACCAAACGCATCCGCTGGATGCGGGCTTGTCGCTCCAGGCGCTGCGTGCCGCCGTCGCAGTGCCGGACGTCGTGGGGCCCGTGTGGGATCTTCTCGTGGACTACGGCGTCAAGAAACAGGCGTTCGAGGTCTCGGGGGGTGGGTCGGTCGTCCGCCGACCCGGGTGGAAAGCGACCCTCGAGTCGCACGCCGGCGACTCGGGCGCCCGTCTGGTACGCCGGCTCGTCGAGGCACGCTGGCAGGTGCCGACCGTCGCCGAGCTGCAACACGAATTTGCGGAGCTGGCGGTTCCGCCCTTGCTGGCGCACCTTGCCCGCGAGGGCGGTGTAGAACAGGTCGATCAGGAGCGTTACGCGTCGAAACCGGCGCTCGAAGAATTCCGTGGTGCCCTCGAGGCGACGCTCCGTGAGCTGGGCCGGGCCACACCGGCCCAGCTTCGCGATCGGACGGGGTTGACCCGCAAGTACCTGATCCCGCTGCTGGAATGGGCGGATCGGCGAGGGATTACCAAGCGGGACGGGGACGCGCGGGTGCTGGCGCGCTTGACAGGGGCGGCAGGCGGTTCCTAGGTTCAAGTCGGAGTGGCCCTTACTAGCGCCCTAACAGCAACTCAAGGAGAGCGGTCTAACGCATCTTTACGTTCGCCGAGGAGTGGTGGAGATGACGCGGTTTGCCTGGGCAGTGCTGGGGCTCGGGCTGGTGGTGGCGGGGGCACGAGAAGGTCAGGGGCAGGCGCAAGGCCCCCCGTCGCCGGTCGAGCTCAAACAGAACTACCCGAATCCGTTTAACCCGGCGACCACGCTGCCGTTCGCATTGAGCGGCGATCTGTTCGCGAATGGTCACCGGCCAAAAGTTTCGCTGAAGATCTACAACGTGCTGGCGCAGCTCGTCGCGACGCCGATTCTGCAGGGCACCGGCCAGGCTCTGGACGACCTGGAGTTGACCTGCAGCAACCCGTCGGGATGCAGCTTCAGTGCGTACTGGGACGGCAAGGTCCTGAACACGGGCCGTGAAGCCGCCTCGGGCGTCTACATCTACCAGTTGATCGTGGATGGGCGGCGCTTCACCAAGAAGATGATCGTAATGAAGTAAGGCGTTGAACAAAGGCGTTGAAAAAAAGGCGTCAAACGAGGGCGTACACGCCTTTGTTTGACGCCTTTGCTTGACGATCTTGTCTTGACTATGATCCGACCCGAACGTCTTACCGTCAAGGCCGCCGAAGCCTTACAAGAAGCCGCCGCGCTCGCCCGCAGCCGCGGCAATCCGGTGGTGAACGACGCGCATCTCTTCCACGCCCTCCTGGAACAGGAGGAGGGCATCGTCGTGCCGTTGTTGCAGAAGTCCGGCCTCAACGTCGCGCAGCTGAAGGCCGACACCGAGCGCGAGATCGCGCGGTTCCCCAAACAATCCGGCAACGGAACCGAGCCGTCGCTGTCGCGCGAGCTGTCGAAGGTCCTCGACCGTGCCGACGAGGAAGCGAAGGCGCTCGACGACGCCTACGTCTCGACGGAGCACGTGCTGCTGGCGCTCGCCGAGGAGAAGGGC
>Ga0070696_100002719_pt1 | contig 11740 bp, 11 predicted proteins | sample KBSK1253metaG_FD_65474 | JGI IMG/M metagenome (GOLD analysis project Ga0070696, IMG submission 65474) | Corn, switchgrass and miscanthus rhizosphere microbial communities from Kellogg Biological Station, Michigan, USA - KBS K1-25-3 metaG | ecosystem: Host-associated > Plants > Roots >... | reverse complement strand
CCGCCGACGTTCGAGCCCAGCCAGGAGGTCGCGGCCGCGACGTCCGTCCCGGCAGCCTCCGAGCCACCGCCCGCTGCACCACCGCCGCCACCCCCGCCGCCACCCCACGCGCCGACCTTCGCCGACTCGATCCTCGCCGCCGACAAGATCAACACGGAGCCACTCGTGATCGGCGGCAGCCTGGCCGTTGCCCTGCTCCTGCTGCTGATCATCGGCTTCGCCGGGGAGCTGTTCAACAACACCGTCGAGAACAACTACAGCGTGATCGCGGCGTGGTTCGGCAAGGGCCCGCTCGGCCGGGCCGGCGCGTGGTTCGCCAGGAATCGACGCGTCTGGGTGCTCGTGTTCATCGCCCTGACGGCGCTCGTCAGCGCGTTCGTCGACCCGACCTTCGGGCCGGACCTGCACGGCCTCGCGGAGTTCCTCGGCTTCCTCGTCGGATTGGTCGTCGTCCTGGCGAGCTTCAAGCTGCCGCCGATGCTCGCCCACCGCCGCAAGACCGGCGAGCTCGGCCGGCTCCGGCCGCTGCCCTGGGCCCTGATCATCGCCGCGCTGTTCGTCCTCGTCTCGCGGATCGGCAATCTGCAGCCGGGCTACCTGTACGGCATCGTCCTCGGCGCGATCTTCGTGACCGAGGTCTCCGGCGAGGAGGAGGGCCGCGAGACTTTCTACGGCTCGCTGTGGACCCTCGCCGCGGCGGTGGTCGCCTGGCTCGCCCTGACCTGGGTTCGAACCGCCGGCTTCCCCGAGGACAGCTTCGGCGTCACGGCGCTGTCGACGGCGTTCGCGGCGATCCTCGTGGCCGGGCTCGAGGCGACCGCGTTCGGGCTGATGCCGATGCGGTTCATGCCCGGCTATTCGCTCTACAAGTGGAACCGCCTCGGCTGGGCGGTCCTCTTCGGGCTCAGCGTGTTCGGGTTCGTCCACATCCTGATCGGCCCGACGTCGGGCTACGTCTCGGAGCTGTCACCCGGCGCGTTCCTCGCCGCGCTTGGCGTCTTTGCCGCATTTGGTGCACTCTCGATCGGAACGTGGCTGTACTTCCGATTCCGCCGCACGGAGCCCGAGCCGGCCTGATCGATCCCGCGCGAAGGGGCGGGGCGGGCTCGTGACCTCGATCGTGCGCTTGCCCGTGCTGCTCTTCGCCGCGGCTGTCGAGCAGGTGCGCCGGCTCCCCGGCGCTCGCCGCCTCGGGCCCGTCATGCGCTGGCTGCCCCGGATCCTGCTCCTGGTCGCGCTCATCCTCGGCGCGGCGTGGGCCGGTCAGGTCTCCCCCCAGCGGGTGAGCCTCGCCGACCTCGCTGCAGGCAAGCTGGGCCAGTTCCAGAGCTGGATCATCGTGTCCGGCGACCTCGCCGACGAGCAGGGCTCGACCGACTTCCTGCACCTGTATCGGCTGACCGACCCCGACGCACCAAACGCGTACCTCATCGTCCGCAGCAGGCCCCTGCTGCCCCTCGGTCCGGCGACGGTGAGCGGCCACATCGTCGGCGGCCGCGAAGGCGTGCCGCCCGGCTACGCCTGGTCGGCGCCCCTCGATGCCGACCCGCGCGTCGCCACCGAGCTCCCGCCGCCGTGGACGGCGATCGCCCTCGGCGCGGTCGCGGTCTTGATCCTGCTCGCGCGACGGAGTCGTTACCCGATGTTCGCGAGCGAGCCGCCGACCGACGCCTTCCCGGCCACGAGCGCGCTGCGCGTCAACGCCAGGCGCGAGTCGGCCGGCCTCGGCTTCGCGGTCGCGCCCGCGACGCTCTCGTTCGCGGACGCGGAGCCCGGCGCCGCGAACCTGTCCATCACCGGCGCCCGCTCCCTGCCGGTGCGCCTCCATTCCGCGTTCACCAATGTCGACGTCGGCGTGCTGTACCGGGTGCGAGGATCGGAGCCGGCGCTCCGCGTCCGCAGCGAGAACGACGACCTGACCCTCGCGTTCGCCTCCCGCCGGGAGCGCGATTCGGCATTCGCCGCGCTCGGCGCCGAGGCGCAGCACGCCCGGGATTCCCGCAGCGTGCGCCGGGCATCGTCCTCGCGGGCGTCGGGCTAGCGGGGTCGAGCGAGCGGTTCAGCTCTGGCCCGGCGTCTCCACGTCGGCCGGGATGTCGAAGCACATCGCGGGCAGGCCCTGGCGGGCCTTGTCCATCGAGATCGCCGCTCGCGCGAGCTCATCCCGCCCGATCCCATGCGCGCTGGCATAGGCGGGCAGGAGCGAGTTCGCCGCCTGCGCGGTGCCGCCGTAGACGAGCAGCAACGCCTGCCAGACCGGGTCGGCCTTCTTCTCTTCGGAGGCCCCGTCGAGCAACGAGTTGGCCAGCTCGCTGACGCTCCTTGCCTGCGTCGCCAGGCCCTGGGCCCGGGCGAGATCGCCGGCTTCGTCCGCGTCGAGGGCCGTGGAGGTCATGGCCATCGCGGCGCTGAGGTTCTGGGCGGCAGAGCAGAGCCGCGGGTCCGCGGGCGACACCAGCGAGCAGCCGACCAGTACGGCGCCGAAGGCGATGACGGCCGGCGGCCCGAGCCGGCTAGGCATCCAGGAAGCGCTCGACCGCCTCGATCGCCTCGGGCAGGTCGGACCGGCCGAGCCCGATGCGGAAGTGCGAATCGCCGAAGCCGAAGGTCGACGACGGCAGGAGCAGCACGCCCGTCTGCTCGACGAGGCGAGCGGCGAGCCTGTCCGCCGACGAACCGGCCGGCCCGCCCGGGACCAGGCGTGGAAAGCCGATCGAGCCGCCCTTTGGGCGCACCCACGTCAGCGCGTCGGCGTGCCGTTCGAAGAATCCGTCCAGCATCGCGAGGTTCGCCCCGACGATCTCCCGCGAGCGCGCCAGGACGCGGTCGCGCGCCCGCAGGCCGATGAGCGCGAGCACCTCCGACGGCGCCGACGAGCAGATCGTCGTGTAGTCCTTCATCCGGGCGCACCGCTCGAGCACCGACCGATCCCGCGTCGCCAGCCAACCGATGCGCAGCCCGGGCATCGCGAACGACTTCGACATCACGCCGATCGAGACGGCCCGCGCGTCGAGGTCGGTGCCGGCCGGCAGCGTCGTCGCCCCGTCGTGCTCGAGGAACCGGTAGACCTCGTCGGCGACCAGTCGAATGTGCGCCTCGGCGCACGCCGCGGCCAGGCGTCGCCAGTCGGCCTCGGAGGGCAGCATGCCGGTCGGGTTGTGGGGCGCGTTCACGACGACCGTGCGCGTCTCCGGTCGGACCGACCGGATCAGGCGGTCGACGTCGAGCGACCAGCCATCCTCCTCGCGCAGGGCATGGAGCGAGACGTGCGCGCCCGAGGCCCGCGCCACCTCGTACAGCGACTGGTAGCCGGGCCAGGTCACGATGACGTGCTCGCCGGCCTCGATGGATGTGCCGAACAGGCAGAAGATGGCCTCTTCGGCGCCGGCGAAGACGAGGACGTCGTCGGCCTCGAGCGTCTCGTACAACCGTGCGATCTCCGCCCGCAGCTTCGGGTGGCCCGTCGACTCCGTGTAGCCGAGGCGCAGGCCGTCCCACATCCGGCGGGTCTCGTCGTCGGCGAGCGCCACGAGCTCCGCCATCGGCCAGCCCTCGACGTCGCTCGCGCCAAGGACGTGCTTGACCGCGAACTCCCAGCGGGCGAAATACCGCTCCAGGGCGAAGTCCGCGATGCGCACCCGGCGATGATGCGCCCGCGGTGACCGTCCGCACCGACCTCCACCGCTAGACTGCGCGGGCGGTGACGGACACGATCGCGATCCTCGGCTCGCCGACGGCGCTCGGCGGCCATTTCGCCGGCATGGACAAGGGTCCGTCGGCGCTGCGCGGCGTGAACCTCATCGAGCGCCTGCGGGCTCGCAAGGGCCTCGCCGGCGCCGCGCTCGTCGACCACGGCGACGTCCCGATCGAAGCGGGCTGGGCGCCCGACCCCGACCCGATCATGAAGAACTGGCAGCGGATCGTGGACTACCTGCCGGCGCTCACGGCCCGAGTCGAGGAGGTCATGGTCGCCGGCGGCAGTGTCGTCAGCGACACCACGCGCCTCCTCCTGCTCGGCGGCGATTGCACCTCCCACGCGGCCGCGATGGCGGGGCTCCAGCGGCGCAACCCGGACGCCCGCCTGGCCATTGCCTGGTTCGACGCTCACGGCGACTTCAACGTCCCGACCACGACGCCCTCGGGCAATGTCTGGGGCATGCCCTTCGCGATGCTCTGCGGCCGCGGCGACCCGAGCCTGGTCAAGGCCTGCGACGGGCCCACGGTCAAGGAGGAGGACGCGGCGCTCCTGGGCGGGCAGGTGCTCGATCAGGAGGAGTCGCGGATGCTCGCGGCGTCACCCATCGCCCACTTCGGCGCGGGCATGCTCGCCGGGCCGGCGGGGCTCGCCGCGCTCGAGACGTGGGCCCGCGTCGTCGGGGCGCGTTGCGACGGGATGTACATCGCCTTCGACCTCGACGCGATCGACGCGTCGGAGAGCCTCTCGGTCGCGATGCCCGAGCGGGGCGGGATCTCGGTCTGGACGGCCGTGATCGCGGTGCGACTGCTCGCGGCATCGAACAGGATCGTCGGCTTCGGCCCGACCGCGACCATGCCCCGCTCCGGGACGGACCTCAACAAGACCGCCGACGTCGTCGCCCAGCTGACGGAGGCCGCACTCGGCGCTCCGGCCTAAGCCACAATCCACGGCGATGCCGCGCACGATCGTGTTCATCCACGGCGCCTGGGTCACGGCGACCTGCTGGGAGCGGATGCTGCCCTGGTTCGAGGCCCGCGGCTATCGCTGCATCGCGCCCGCGTGGCCCGGCAAGGACCGCCCCGTCGAGGCGATCCGCGCCGACCCATCGGCCCTCAAGGGCCTCGGTATCGCAGAGATCGTCGACCGCTACGAGGGGCTCATCCGCTCGATCGACGAAACCGCGCCGCCGATCCTCATCGGCCACTCGTTCGGTGGGCTGTTCACCCAGATCCTGCTCGATCGGGGCCTCGGCGCGGCCGGCGTCGCAATCGATTCCGCGCCGCCGCGCGGCGTCTGGCCGTTCGAGCTCAGCGCGTTCCGCGCGCTCGGCGGTGCGCTGCTCCGGTCGCTGTTCGGGACGCGGGTCGTGCGCTGGTCATTCGGCGAGTTCCGGTACGGCTTCGTGCACACGCTCCCGGAGGGCCAGGCGCGCGAGGCGTACGACCGGCACGTCGTCCCCGAGTCGGGCCGCGTCTTCTTCCAGGGCGCGCTCGCGCCGGTCAATCCCGCGAGCCCAACCCGGGTGAACTTCGCCAACGGGTCCCGCGCGCCGCTGCTGCTGATCGCCGGCGAGAATGACCACGTCGTGCCGCCGGCGGTCAACCGGCGCAACCACCGGGCTTACCGACGATCGACCGCCCGAACGGACATCCGCGAATTCGCTGGTCGCGTGCACTGGATCATCGCCCAGGACGGCTGGGAGGAAGTCGCCGAGCACATCGCCGGCTGGCTCGACGGTCTGGACCTCGGACCGGACGGCCCGGGCACCGAACCATGATGCGCAGTCCCGTCGCGCCCGAGTTCGGGCGCGAGCGGCTCGTGTTCTTCTCGGACGCCGTCTTCGCGATCGCGATCACCCTGCTCGCCCTGGACGTTCGCGTCCCGGAGATCGTCGGGGAGGCGACGAACGGGAGCGTGGCCGCGGCGGTCGGCGCCGTGGCGCCGCGGATCTTTGCCTACGCCCTGAGCTTCGCCGTGGTCGGCCTGTTCTGGCTCGCCCACTGGCGCCGGTACCTGCTGATCGAGCACGTCGACGAGGGCTTGGTGCTCCTGAACATCGTGCTGCTCGGCTTCGTGGCGCTGATCCCGTTCCCCACGGCGCTGCTCGGCGAGCACGGCGACATCCCCGTCGCCGTCGTCGTCTACGTGCTGGTCGTCTCCGCGACCGGGATCATGGGCCCGGTCAGCTGGGTCTATGCCGACAGGAGGGGCCTGATCGACCCGGGTCTCAGCCGGACGGAGATCACCCTCGGCGCCCTGCGAGGGTTGGCCGTCCCGTTGGTCATGCTGGCCTCGCTGGTGCTCCTGCCGTTCGTCAGCACGGCGGTCGTCCAGGCGACCTGGCTCGCGATCTTTCCGGTCCAGACCTTCATCCGGCGCTGGGTGCGATCGCGCGAGCGGACTCCAACTCAGACGCCTCCGCCGGCAGCCTGACCAGCGCGGGATCGACCCCGAACACGTCGCGAATCCGATCGGCGTCGAGGGCCTGGAGCGGCGGCCCGTCCGCCACGAGCCGGCCGCGATCGAGGACGACGATGCGCGGGAAGAAGTGCGCCGCGAGGCCGACGTCGTGGAGCACGGCGACGATCGTCGTGCCGTCGCGCTCGTTGAGATCGACGAGGAGCTCCATGACCTCGACCTGGTGGCGCAGGTCGAGGTGCACGGTCGGCTCGTCGAGGGCGAGGACGGGCGCGCCCTGGGCGACGGCGAGGGCGAGGAGCACGAGCTGCCGCTCGCCGAGCGAGAGCTCGCGCGCGTCCCGGCCGAGCAGGTGGCCGACGCCGACCCGGTCGATCGCCGCGGCGATGGCCGCGCGGTCGACGGGGCGGAGACCGCGGATCGGGTGCTCGTGCGGCAGGCGGCCGAGCGCGACGACCTCCTCGACGGCGGTCGCGAAGGGGAGGGTCGGGAGCTGGGGCACGACGGCGAGGCGGCGGGCAATGGCCAGTCGGTCCAAGCCCGCGAGCGGTGATCCGCCGAGCTCGACCGAGCCAACGACGGGCTCGACGAGCCCCGCGATGGCACGGAGGAGCGTGGACTTGCCCGCGCCATTCGGGCCGACGAGGGCGACCCGCTCGCCAGCATCGACGTGGAGATCGACGTCGCGCAGCGCGGGCCGGCCCCGGTAGGCGACGGTCAGCCGTTCGAGCCGGATCACAGCTCGTACCCGGCGCGCGTGCGGCGCAGCAGGACGAGGAAGAACGGGGCGCCGATGACGGCGGTCACGACGCCGACCGGGATCTCGCCCACGAGCCGCGCCGCGAGGTCCGCGGCGACCATCAGGATCGCGCCGAAGAGCGCGGCGAGCGGCAGCACGAGCCGCGCGTTCGGGCCGACGGCGAGGCGGACGACGTGCGGCGCCACGAGGCCGACGAAGCCGATCAGCCCCGACACCGCCACGGCCGCCGCGGTGGCAAGCGAGGCGAGGCCGAGGAGGATCGCCCGCTCGCGGCGCACGTCGACGCCGAGGTGGGCCGCGGCCTCCTCGCCGAGGAGGAACCCATTCAGTGCTCGGGCGCGGCTGATCATCAGTGCCGAGGCGCCGAGCACCAGCGGCAGGGCCGTCGCGAATCGCACCCACGAGGCGGCTTCGAAGCCACCGAGCAGGTACGCGAAGATCTGGCGCAGGCCCGTGCCCGAGAGGTACATCGCGAGTGCGAGCCCCGCCGCAAGCAGCGACCCGACCGCGTACCCCGTCAAGAGGAGGCTCGTCATCTGGCCGTGCCCGCCCACGCGGGAGAGGCGGTAGACGACGAACACCGCTCCCAGCGCACCCAGGAACGCCAGGCCGTGCAGAAGGCCGAACTCGAGCACGACGGTGCGAACCGGGACCAGCACGGCCACCGCCGCCCCGAGCGCGGCGCCCGACGCCGTGCCGAGCACGTACGGGTCGGCGAGTGGGTTGCGAAGGACACCCTGGAACGTCGCCCCGGCCACCGCGAGCCCGGCGCCCACGGTCATCGCCGTGAGCACCCGCGGCAGCCGGAGGTCGACGACGATCGTTTCCTGGGCGCGGGTCCACGTCGTGGCGATGTCGAGGCCCAGCAGGCGATGGGCGAGGATCGCGAGCGTGTCCCCGGGCGGCACGAAGACCGAGCCGGCGGCGACGCCCGCGATGACGGTGAGAGCCAGCACGCCCAGCCCGAGCCCGGCGATGACCACCGGCCGGCGCGCGACGCGCGGCCGGCCGGCGAATGTCGTTCGGGCCGAGGTGAGGGCGGTCATCGATCGGGCGCCTCGCCGATCACGGCGCGGCGGACTCGCCGCTGGGCGACGTCGGCACGGCCGAGCCACCCACGAGCTGGGGCTGGATGGCCTGGATGAGGGCCTGCAGCCCGTCGACGAGCCGCGGCCCTGGCCGGGTCACGGTGATGTCGTCGATCGGGAAGATGTTGCCCTCCTTGACCGCGGTCATGTCGCCCCAGCCCGGGCGCTTGGCCACGTCCTCCGCCTTGACGCCGTAGGCCGCGTCGCCGAGGAGGATGACCTCGGGATCGGCCGCGACCAGGTCCTCGAGCGAGATCGAGTAGTTCGCGTCGCCGGAGATCGGGTCGGCACCGGCGAGCTTGAACATCTCGCCGTAGATCGAATCCGCGGGCGGCGTGAAGATGCCGTTGGTGTCGTCGATCTCGTAGAACACGCGCGGCTTGTGCGTCGCGTTGGCGACCGACGCCGCCAGCTCGTCGAGCTTGGCCTTGGTGTCGTCGGCGAGCTTGTTCCCGGCGTCGGCGGCACCGACCGCCTGGCCGATCGTCCGGAAGCCGGCGATCGCCTGGTCGATCGTGGTCGGGTAACTGACGACCACCGGGATGTCCGCCCGGCGGAGCTGCTCGACCGCGGGCCCCTGGGTCAGGCCTGCGCCGCCCGAGACCACCAGGTCGGCGCCGAGGGAGACGATCTTCTCGACGTCGACCCCCGAGAAGGTGGCGACGACGGGGACCGAGCTGGCGTCGGGTGGGTAGTTCGCGACGTCCTCGACCTTGCCGACGACGCGCGACCCGACGCCGAGCGCGAACAGGGTCTCGGTCGTGGCCGGGGTCAGCGAGACGATCTTCTGGGGCTCCGACTGGATCGTGACCGCGGTGCCTTCGTCATCGGTGACGGTCACCGGGAAGGCAGGCGCCGGCGTCGCCTCCGGCGTGGGCGTCGGCGCGGGGGTGAGGAATGGCGCGGCCGTCCCGGTCCCGGGCGTCCAAGGTGGTACGGCGCCGGCGTTGCAGCCGATCGCGACGAACAGGACAGCGAGAAGCGCGAGGAATCGTGTCTGGAAACGGGCAGCCATGGGTGTCTCCGGCGTGATCTAGGGCTCGGGCGCGCGACGACGCGCCTTCGTTACGTCGGGGAGGGCTGCCTCAGCCGGTCGATCGCATCGCAGTGCCACACCTTTCTCTCGAAGGTTGAGCAGCCACTGCGGGGTCGGCGTCCGGACTTCCATCGCGGGTTGGGCGACGGTCACCGTAGCGGGACTGTGCCGGACTTCCACCGGCTTCGCGGCCACGCAGCGTGTCGTCTCGATGACGGCGTCCGGAGCCTAGCACCTCGACTCCGGCGCGCAGCAGAGAAAACGCGCCGATAAGTCGCAGGTGAGCGACCGCGCCGATGATGGTCGGACTCGCCTCCCGCCGGCAACCCGCCGCGGAGGTCGAGATGGAGAGGCGCTCGGGTCGATGGGCGGTCGGAACGGTCGTGGCGACGCTGATGGTGCTCGTGCTGCCCGGGATCGTGCTCGGGGCGGGTCCCGTCCCCGCCGCCAATGGCGAGCCGGACAACGACACGCAGCTGTCCGTGCTCACACCGGCCGAGGCCGCGTTCGTGGCGAAGAAGCTGGCGATGGCCGCGCTGGTCGGCGGCGGCGCATCTGCCAGGTCCGGCGGCGGCATGACACCGAGCTATGCATGCGAGTCCGACCCGTGCGAGGGCGACCCGACGTGGCCGCCGCCGGGCGGCCCGTCCCCGGCGAAGACCCTCGGGACCAAGGCCCGGCAGCAGAACAACTACTACTACTGCGGGCCGGCCGCCGGACAGGTGGTCATCAACTGGACCCGGGGGATCACCAGCGGCAGCAACGCCGGCGAGGACCCGACGACGAACTGGCGCCGCCAGTCGAAGATCGCGACGTGGATGAGCACGACGACCCTCGGCACGGGCGGCGCGAATCTCGCCGTCGGCCTCAACAATCCCAATGGCGTCGTGAAGCCGAGCGCGGACTGGATCTACACGTACGCGGACAACGGCACGATGACCCAGCTCCATACCAAGGTCATCACCGACATCGACGGGTTCGGCATGCCGCTGGTGCTCGCCACCGCGCCGCACGTCGCCAAGGCTGGCGTGAACTACCTCTCCAGCTGGCCCAACGAGTACCCGGGCGCGCACCACTGGATCGTGATCCGCGGCTACGACGGCCTTCCGGGGACCTCGTCGCCGATCATCCGGTACCAGGACTCATCCGCCGGGTTCGGCGGATCAACCGGCCCGTTCAGCGACTCGCTCGCCGTGATCTACCAGGTCAGCAAGTCCAACCAGGGTGGCCACGTGGTCTGGTGAGCAGCTGTGCCGATAGCTGAGCTCCGCGGCCGCGTCCTCCGGCTGGGCGCGGCCGCACTCGCTCTGAGTGCAATCGCGTGCGCTCCGTCGATCTCGCCGCCGCCGATTGAACCCACCGACCTGCCCGCCACACCCTCGAGCCATGCATCGGTGCCCGCGACCCCGCGACCAACGGCGATCGACCCGTCGTCGATCGAGCTGCACCTGCTCGACGCCGCGTACACGCCAGGTGGCGAGACGGTGAGCGCTGCCGGTCAGATCCTTTGGGCCGGCGGGCGGGATCGATGGCTCCCTGAGATCTGGCGATTCGTCCCGGGCTCCCCGACACCCGAGCGGATCTACGACAGCAACGTTCCCGAATCCATCATCTCGTCCGTCGTCGCGAGCGCCTCTGGCTATGCCTTCGTGGAGCAGAGCGAGCCGGCGTTCGGTGGGGGCGGCTGGCGCGTCTGGTACCTCCCAGGATCGGGCGCCGACCCGATCCAGCTCGACTGGGGCGTGGCAGCGGAGGCCGGGTTCCCGCCGACGATCGCTATGGACGACGAACGAGTCGTCTGGGCCGGCTTCGATGAGCCGCAGACCGGCTTCGTGACCCGGATCGGCATGGCGGAGATCGCGGACATCGAGCACCCGAGGACCCTGCTCGAGCGGCCTGTCGACAAGAGCCTGATCTGGTACCCGGCGCTCGAAGGCGACGAGCTCTGGTATGGAACCATCGACCCAGCCTCGGATCCCGCTGCACAGGGGCCCGAGTACACCCTCGAGAAGCTGGATCTGTCGAACCCGCTCGCGGCGCCCGCGCCCTTTCCGGGCACTGGCCACGACTTCAACCCGGCGGTCAACGACGAGTTCCTCGTTTGGAAGGCCAACAGGCGCGGGGACGCGGCGCTGAACTGGGGAACGCTGAAGATCCTCGACCGGCGATCGCAGGAGCTGCGGACGATCCCGGTCGGGGATGCGAACCGTCCGTCGATGGGCGATCGATTCGTGACGTTCGAGGAGATCACCCACTCGACCTTACCGGTGTACGACCCGGTCTCCCTCGCCCTCGCGAACCTGGCGTCGGACCGAATCCTTGGGCGGCCGAGCATGTACGGCGGCGAGTCGATCAGCGGCCGCCTGCTGGCGTTCTTCGTGCAGCCAGCCGACGCACTCGCGCAGCCGCGAATCGGCTGGGCGATCCTGCCGGAGTAGCGAGGAGGAGCGAGCGTGGGGCCGTGCGGCCCCGGATCAGGCGGGTGTGGCGGTCTGGACGGGCGTGAAGATCGACACCTGCGCCGCGTCGGGGAGCATGACCCCGAACACCTTCTGCAGCGTCAGCAGGTGGACGCAACTTCCCCAGGATTCGAAATAGTGGCAGGTGCAGTGCCACTGACCGGCATCGAGACTCACGTGGTGGGTGTCGTTGTCACCGCGGAACGTGAGCGCCAGGCGATCGATCGAGATGCGATCGAGCTCGCGGGCGTAGCGGTTGGCCTTCTCGACCTTGCCGATCAG
>Ga0070696_100002716_pt1 | contig 11744 bp, 12 predicted proteins | sample KBSK1253metaG_FD_65474 | JGI IMG/M metagenome (GOLD analysis project Ga0070696, IMG submission 65474) | Corn, switchgrass and miscanthus rhizosphere microbial communities from Kellogg Biological Station, Michigan, USA - KBS K1-25-3 metaG | ecosystem: Host-associated > Plants > Roots >... | reverse complement strand
CGGTCACGTCCGCGGCGGTCGCGGGCCGATCCCCCGCGAGGGATGCGAGTTTCTCGAGCTCCTGCGCCAGCGCGCTCAAGTCATTCCCCACCGCGGCCACGAGCAGGTCCACGGCATCGGGCTCGAGCGTCAGCTTGAGTTTCGTCGAATGGTGCGCCACCCAGCGCGGGACGCGTTCCGGCTCGAGCGCGCCCAACGCGACACTCGTCGCCCGACGCGCGACTTCCGGGTCGGGGTCTTCGCCGGCGGCGGACACCAGCACCAGCACCGTCGTAGGATTGGGAGCGCCCAGGTACCGGATCAACTCGTCCCGCAGCTTCGACTTCCGCTTCCCGAGCTGGTCGACCCCGCGCACCACGACGGCCCGCCGGTCGGCCAGCATCGGCGGCGTATTGACGAGAGCATTGAACGCCTCGGGGTCCAAGTCGGACGCATAGCGGCTGTCGAGGTTGAAATCGCGGGCCGCGGGAGCGACGGCGGCCTCGAGCAAGGCGCGGACGGCCTCGTCCTTCAGGACGTCTTCGTCACCGTGCAGGAGGTAAACGGGGTCGGGCGCGTGCTTCTTGAGGCCGCGAAGCAGCGCATCCAGCGTGAGCGGGGGCATACCCTGCGGAAGTTACCCCCGGGAGCGGGGGAGGGGCTAGCGGCCCGCGGACGCGGGCTCGATTTGCGTGACTGCGGGTTGCACCAGCGACGTGCCGTACGGGTAGGGATTTCCATCCACCACGCTGGCGCGCGGATCCTGGAACGAGACGAAGGGCAGTCCCGCGTTCGCCACGGGCTTCGGGAACGCCGCGGGCGGCAGCGGCAGGGCCTGCGCCAGCTGCGGGCGGCGGCCCGCTTCGACGACGAGCAACGATAACGCGACGAGCACGAGCATCGCGGCCACGAGGCCGGCGCTCGCGGGCACCGCCGCGGCGCGCGACCGCTCCGCGGCGAGCCGAGCATCGAGCTTGCGCCGGAAGTCGGCGGAAGGCTCGATCGTCTCGACGTCGTGCAACGCGGCCACGCCGCGGCGCAGCGCGGCATCGTAGCGCCGGCACCCGGCGCACTGAACCAGATGGCGCTGGAAACGCCGCAACTCCCGCGGGGCGGCGATGAGGCCGTCACGGAACTCGGTGTAGCGGTCGAGGAATTCCCGGCAGATCATAACGGGGGATTGGTACCACCCGGGCCGCGGGGTGTTCCCGGACCCGGGGTATGGTCGGTAGACACTATTCGAGCATCGGGCCGATCAGCTGCGCGAAGCTGTTGCGGGCCCGGTTCAAGCGGCTCTTCACGGTTCCCAAATTGCACCCTGTGATCTCGGCGATTTCCTGATAGCTCTTGCCTTCCAGCTCGCGGAGCACGAACACCTCACGATGGTGCTCGGGAAGCCCGTGCACGCAACGATCCACCGCGTCCTTCAGGAAGCGCTTGCGGTACAGGTCGTCGGGACGGGCTGTCGTGTCCTCGAACTGCAGGGGCCGGTGATCGGCATCCCAGTTCTTCTTGATCGTCTGGAACAGGACCAGGGGGTTCCGGCTGCGATTGCGCAGCTCGTTCTTGGCCAGGTTCGAGGCGATCGTGTAGATCCAGGTCGAGAACTTCTTGGTTTGGTCGAACCGATGGAGGTGCCGGAACACACGGATAAAGACCTCTTGAACCAGGTCCTCGGCCCGTTCGCGGTCACCAATCGTGCGGTTGACGAAGTTGAGCAGGCGGGTCTGATAGCGGTCGACGAGCGACCCGAACGCCTGCGAGTCGCCTGCCAGATGCCGCATCACGACGTGGCCATCGTCCAGCTCGTGCAGGGCCTCGCGCTGCACTGCGCGCGGCGACACGACGGTTTGGACTAGGCTCTTGAGTACGGTCCCCATGGTCACTCCCACGTTTCAGACGGAAACAAGCACGCTAGGCGAGACCCTGCTGGCTACGTTCGTTGAGAACGGCACGAAGCATGCCCCTTGGACGCCAAACGCCAACTTGTTTCCTGATAACGCGTTAGGATTGCGGACGGCGAATCCTTCGCCAATATCGTCTCACCTCGGAGACACCGCAAGTGTCCATTTGGTCTCAATCGCGTCTCATACACCCAAGATGAACCCGGCCATATAGAGGATAGCTACCACCGTCTTTCCGTCGCAGATCTCCCCGCTCCGCACCATCGCCAGCACCTCCGACAGCGGTTTCGGCACGACCTCGATGAACTCGTCGGGCTCCCGGGCGTGGGCGCCTGCCGCCAGATCGGCAGCCCAATACAGATGGATCCGCTCATCAGTGAAGCCGGGTGTCGTCCAGATAGTAGTAAGACGCTCGAGACGCCCCGCGGTCACACCTACCTCCTCCTTCAGCTCCCGTCGAGCGCACTGCTCCGGGGCCTCCCCTGCGTCGAGACGGCCCGCCGGGATCTCGAACAAGGCGCCGCCGGTCGCGTAGCGGTATTGCCGGATGAGGAGCACGGTGGGATCGGCGCCCCTCGGGTCCGAGGCGAACGGGATCACCGCTGCCGCGCCCGGATGGCGCAGCATTTCCATCTCGCCCGTCGATCCGTCGGGGTACTGCACCGTGTCCACGTCCAGGTGAACGACCCGCCCGGTATAGATCCGGCGGCGCGCGAGCTGCATGGACGCCTCCTAGTGCTGGAACAGCCAGGTGAGAGGAACCTTGAACCCTTCGGTGAGGTGGTACGCGGTGTTGCGGCGGAGGCTGGCGCGAATTGGGGACCCCGGCGCGGGCGAAGTGAACGGCGTGAGCCCGAGGCGGCCGGCAATGATCCGGAGCCGCAGCATGTGGAATCCGTCGCTCACGAGGAGGACGCGCCGGTTCTGGCGGCCCTCGAACCAGTGCTGCACCCGGACCAGCGACGCGTAACTGTCGTCGCTGGCCGGCAGGGGGATGACCGCTTCGCCCGGCAAACCGAGGCGCGCAAGATAGTCCCGCCCCACGTTCGCTTCGCTCAGCACCTCACCGGTGCCAACGCCGCCCGTGACGAGCACCACGGGCGCAAGCCCGCGCTGATACAGGCCGGCGGCGTGGTCCAAGCGGGCGCGGAATACCGGGGAGGGGCGGCCGTTGTACTGCGCTGCGCCGAGCACGACAATCGCGTCGGCCGTCGCGGCCTGGTCGCGCGCGCCCTGCACTGCGACCGCGAGGACGACTGCCGCCCAACCTAGGAGCAGCAGGACGACCAGGAGGACAGCGGTCTTGAAGACGCGCCGGACGGTCCAAAAGGGCATGCAACAAAATACAAGAGGCGTGGGGTGTGGGGACGTGGGGATGTGGGTGCCACCCACAACCCCACATCCCACTTCCCACGCCTCTCTGGGTCTACGGTCTCGTTAGGAGTTCTTCGAACAAGGCGAGCGCCCGCGGGTCGTCCGACTGGCCCAGCCAGAAGATCGCCTTCTTGCGGAGCTCGGGGTCGGGGTTCTCCCGGGCGATGCGGATTAGGGCAGGAACCCCCTCATCGTGGGGCCGCTGCGACAGGGCGAACACGGCCTGCTCGCGAACCTCGCGGTCACCGGTGCGGTCCTCCACCAGATCGCTAAGGCCTTTGGTCGCGGCCTCGCCCGCCGCCTGGCCGAGCCAGAACACGGCCTGGCGCCGCGCGCGGCGCGAGACACGGGTGTTTTTGGCGAGGCGCAGCAGGTCCGGCCATACCGTCACGCTGTCGGCGATGATCGCCGGGAACACGGCGTGCTCTGCCGCCGCGTCGGAATCCTTGGCCGCGAGCGCGAGGAAGTAGGTCGCCGCCTCGCGCGCGCCGACGGTGCCGAGGTCGGTTACGCCGTCCGTCGCGGTACGCCAGCGCCCGCCCACGTAGGTGCGCAGGCTGGTGATGTGACCACCAGACACGCGCATCGAGACCCGCACGGGTCCGGGATCGCAGTCGTACTCGACTTCGCTGCGGTCCCGGTTCCCGACGTTGACGGTGTAGCGCCCACAGGTCCCGTCATCGCAATCCATGGAGACCGAGCCGCGGCCGTCGCCGCAGACGCCGGGCCGGGCGGCGAAGCTGAGGCGCACGGTGCCGTCGGGCGCCGCCGCGATGCGGCGCTCGAGCGTTTGGGCCGCGGCCGCCGTCACGATGAGCGTGAGCCCTACCCACGCCCCACTCCCCACGCCCCACGCCGTGGTTTTCATTGGTTGATCAAGTCCTGGAGGTACTGGGCCGCCCGCGGCGAGCGTGACTGGCCGATCCAGAAGATCGCCTTCTTGCGGAGCTCACGGTCCGGATCGTTCCTCCCGATGGCGAACAGTTTGTCGAGCGCGGCGTCTTCCCGGCGCTGCGAGAGGACGAAAATGATCTGCTCGCGCATCTCGCGGTCCTTCATGCTGTCGTACAGCCGCGCCAGGTCGCCGATGTCAACACTCTTCCCCTGGCCCGCCCAGAACAACGCTTTCTTGCGGACCTCGATGTTCTCGTTCTCGTTCAGCGCGATGTCCATCATCCAGCGGTAGTTGTCGGCGCCGCCCATCTGCGAGAGCGAGAAGATCACCTTGTCCTTCAGGTCGTCGTTCTCGAGCTTCGCGTATAGATCTCTGAGGAACTGCGCGTTGTCCGGCGAGCGGTTCTGCCCGAGCCAGAAAATGGCCTTCTCCCGGAGATCGCTCGACGCGTCGCGCCGCTCCGCGAACGCACGGAGGATCGCCCCCGCCCGGGCACTGCGATGCTGGGACAGGGCGAAAATGGCCTTGTCCTGGATCTCCGCGTCGGTCTTGGGATCGCGCAGGATCGAATCGAGCGCCGCGACGGTCTCGTCACCCGGCACCTGCGACAGCCAGAACACAGCTTGCTCGCGCACGTCGCGATCCGGATCGGTTCGCACGGCGCTGAGGAGAATCGCCGACGTCTCCGCGGTGTGCTTCTGTGACACGAGCCACACGGCCTTGCGGCGCAGGCATACGGACTCGGCGTCGCGCCGTGCCAGCACCGCCTTGAGAATCGGCACGGCTCGCTCGGCGTCCATGTTCATGAGGCCCTGGATCGCCGCGATCCGAACGTCGTCTTCATCGTCACAACGGTCGGCGCGTGGCCCGCGGCCGCGGGGCCCCTCGGCGGGTTCGGGCGGCTCCGCCGGTTCGGCCGGCTCCACCGGTTCAGCCGGCTCCGCCACCTCGGGCGGCTCCAGCGGCGCGATACTGTCACCCTGGCGGCGGAGGTATTCTGCGGCCTCGCGTTCGCCCCGTCTTGCCAGCTCGCCTTGCACCCGGCGAAACAACACCTCGGCATCGTGCCGCGTCGCCGCCTTGGGGTGGCGAGCGCCCTGGGCCTGCAACGCCCTACGGGCGGCACGCAGACTCTCGTCTGATCCTGCCCGATAGAGGGCGAACGCCTGCCAGTAGTAGGAATCGGGAGTGTACGTCGAGCGGGGGTAGCGCTTCTGGATCGACTCGAAGAGCTCCGCCGCGCGGGCGTACTGGTTGCGGTTCAGGGCCCGCCGCGCCGCGCGATAGAGCGAGTCGGCCGGGTCCTGCTGCGCCCACGAAGCGGGGGGCGTCACATCACCCAAATCGTCGACGTCCACGACCACCGCGAGCGTCGGGAATGCCGTCACGGCCTGCTCCAGCTGCGCGGCCGCCAACGCCAACACGGGAGCCTGCAGGTCAAACGCCTGCAGGTTGACCTGCGCTGCCACAAGGGTGGGGACGGCGCTCTCGAGTGCCGCCGCCGCGGTGGCGAGTGGCGCGACCGACACCGTCATCGGCACCGCCACCTGTGTGCGACGCAGATGCCGCGCCCGTGGTACCGGCGCCGTCGAGTCCTGCATGGTGAACGTCGTGACGGCGAGCAACAGCGGTAGCACGAACATCAGGTCGCTCCTTGAGTGCGCACTGGTACCGGCCCGGCGGGAATCGCCGAGCGCAGCTTGGGCAGTACGTTGCGTTGGTCCATGTCCTGGGTGATCAAATCGGCGTTGCGCCGGTCGCGCCCCGCCTCGAGCTGTGAGATCTGGACCAGCACGAGCTCCAGGTCTTCGAGCAGCGCCCGCATGCGCGGGTCATCGGCCGCCGGCGAATCGAGCAACAGCCGGCTCGTCGCGAGCAGATCGCGGGCCTGGCCCGGGAATGCGTCGACGCGACCGGCGCGGAGATCGGCGCGGAATCCCGTGAGGAACGACTCCGTCCGGGAGAGATACTGCGTCGCGGCGACCCGATAGACCAAGGCGCGGCCGGTGGTGTCAGCGGTCGCCACTGGCGTCCCGGTGCCGGCTGATTGATTCGAGGTCAAGCGGCCGATCCCGATGCCGACGAGCAGCACCGCGGCAGCCGCCAGCCCCCAGCGCAACCAGGACCGCTGCACCACGACCCGGCGGGCGCCTTGCGCACGCTCCGCCTGGATCTGCGCCCACATCTCGTCGCGGGGCGTGGGACGTGGGGCGTTGTACGTCTTGGCGGCGTCCTGCAGCCACTGCTCGAACTTGGTCTCGTCGTTGTCCATCATCATGCGATCCATTCTCCCGCAAAGTCCGCGAGCGATTCGCGCAGCTTGGCGCGCGCCCGGGACAGCTGCGCCTTCGATGTTCCCGTTTCGACGCCGAGGGCCACGCCGATCTCTTCGTGGGTGAAGCCCTCGATGTCGTGCATCACGAACACGGTGCGATAACCCTGCGGCAGCGCGTCGATCGCCGCGCGCAACCGCACCTTCAAGTCCGGCTCCGACTCGCGGCGCCCGCCGGTCACCCCGTCCGCCGCCTCGAGATCCGCCTCGCGGCGATGGAACCGCTTCACCTTGCGCAGGCCGTTCAAGACGACCGTGGTGGTGATCGTGTGCAGCCACGTGGACAGCGCCGAATCGCCGCGAAACGTGTCGAGCTTCTCGAACGCCCGGATGAACGTTTCCTGCGTGAAGTCCTGTGCGAGCGCATCGTCTCCGGCCAGCCGGTAGGCCAGGCGGTAGACGCGATCGACATGTGCGTCGTATAAGGCGCGTTCGGCGCTGCCATCCCCGGCGCGGACGCGGTTGATCAGATCTCGTTCGTCCACGGAGCTCCGAGGCGACAGGTCACGCTCGTAACTACCTGTCTGACACGGGGAAGCGGGAAAGGGTTACGCGGGAAAGGCTCAGCGCAGCAGGGCTTCCAGGCCGAGGCCCCCGGCCAGGGCGAGGAGCAGGGAGGCCAGGGTACCGATCAGGAAGTACTCGGCGAACTCGCGGTCTTCCAGGGCCTTGAAGCGCGCGACCGACTTGGCGGCCACGATGAGGCCGAGGGCCGCGTACTGGCCCAGCAGTACCAGGGTCAGGGCGATGGCCCGCTCCAGGGAGCCGATCGTGCGGCCGCGGGCGATCTCGATGGCGCCGGCGTTGCGGTCATCGTCGCGCCGCATCTGCAATGCCGGGAGCTCGAGAACGGAACGGACGAGGACGATGCCCCGGATGCAGACGTAGAGATAGCCCGTCGCGAAGAGCCCAACGGCCCCCCAGCGATATCCCGTGGCGCTCGGCGTCACGAGTTTGGCGAGCTGTTGGCCGATGATGATCGCCGCCAACACGATCACTGCCTCGACGAGGAGAAGCGTGCGACCGCGACGGTGGCCGTCGATCTGCGCGGGCCAGAGTACGGCGACGATCGTGTACGCGAGCAGCGGGACGAGTGCGAGCGGATTCACCGAGCCTCCCCAGTAGCGCCGAGAGCGGCGCGCAACATTCTATCGCCCTCGGCCACGAGCGGCCAGGCCATACGGCGTTTCATGTGGGAAATCGCGGTGGGATGGACCTTTACACGCTCGATCTGTGGCGTCCCTGCATCGTCCAGTCGCAGCGCGGCGGCTTGGCGGCGCTGCCGGGGGGTCCAGCTCCAGTAGAGCGCCGAGTAGTACGCTGCCAGGCCGTCGACTGCGGGGGGAAACCCACGGAACACGAAAACCTGGCGATGTCGCTTGGCGTCTTCGAGCGCAGCGCTGGCGGCGTGGAAACAAGGACCGTCGACCTCCACCGCCGTGTGTGCCAGTGCCGTGGTGATCGGCCCGAGCCCGCAGGCCATGATCCAGTTCACGGTCGGGAACGCTTGCCGCAGCCAGTGGGCGATGTCCCAGACGGCACTGGCGTCCTTTAGGAGACCCTGGATCTCGTCGCCACGCGCGATCGCGAACCCGGCGGCGATCTTCGGGCGCCAGCGGCGGTTCACCGCGTGGAGCGCCTCGCGCAGGTCGTCCTGCAGCCGCGCGCGTTCGCGCGGCGGCAAGGTGCGGGAGCCGATGATGTCGGCGAGCAGGGCGACGTAGGAGACGTTTTTCGTCATATCTGCAATAATGACGTATTACGTCACTTTGTCAAGATATGACAGATTCAGTCATCTAGTGCCGAACAGGCGATCGCCGGCGTCACCCAGTCCGGGGAGGATGTAGCCTTTGGCGTTCAGCTCGCGGTCGAGCGCGGCGGTGTAGACGGGAACATCGCGATGCGCGTCGAGCATCGCCTTGACGCCTGCCGGTGCGGCGACGAGGCAGAGAAACCGCACCCGCGGGGCGCCGGCACGCTTCAGCGCGCTCACGGCGGCGACCGCGGAGCCGCCCGTGGCGAGCATGGGGTCGAGCACGAAGAAGGTCCGGTCCTGCTCGCCCGAGGGAATCTTGAAGTAGTAATCGACCGGCTGGAGCGTGTCGTGGTCGCGGTACAGGCCGATATGTCCGACGCGGGCCGACGGGATCAGCTGTGAGATCCCCTCCACCATGCCCAGGCCGGCGCGCAGAATGGGCACGAGCGTGAGTTTCTTGCCGGCCACCTGGCGTCCCGACGTCTTCTCGAGCGGCGTCTCGATGTCGACGGGTTCGAGGGGCAGGTCCTGCGTGACCTCGTATGCCATCAGCATCGCGATCTCGTTGACCAGCTGCTTGAAGTCGCGGGTGCTGGTGCGGCGGTCCCGCAGGATCGTCAGCTTGTGCTGGATCAGGGGATGGGCGAGAACCGTGAGGTTCGCGAACGCTGGTGTCTTACCCATGGCCCCGAAGCTAGGTACTTTCTTCGCCCCCGCAACGGAGTCGCCTTATGAAGCGCCTCGCCTACTTGGTTCTGCTCTGCGCGTTCGTCGTCCCCGTCCCCCTCGTCGCCCAGGCCCAATCCGTCGACAGCCTCATCGCCAAGTACATCCAGGCGTCCGGGGGCATGGCGCGCATCCAGGCGCTGCAGACGTTGCGGCGGACCGGGAAGTTCACGGGCGGGGGTGGGTTCGAGGCGGTGGTGGTGCAGGAGAACAAGCGCCCCAACAGTGTGCGCGAGGAGTTCTCGATCCAGGGGATGACCGGCATCAACGCCTACGACGGCCGCGACGGCTGGAAGATCGAGCCGTGGAACGGGAAACGCGATCCCGAGGCGCTCGGTGAAGAAGAGATGCACGGGATTCTCGACGATGCGGACTTCGACGGCCCACTCGTGAATTATCAAGCAAAGGGCAATCGCGTCGAGTATCAGGGGATCGAACAGATCGAGGGCAGCGACGCCTACAAACTCAAGGTCACGCGCCCGAACGGCGACGTGAGCTTCTACTATCTGGACACGGAGTACTACGTCCCGATCCGGATCGACACGCAGCGCATGATCCGCGGCGCGCCGCAGGAGTTTGAGACGTCGCTCGGCGACTACAAGCAGGTGGCGGGCGTCTACCTTCCGTTCTCATCGGAATCCGGTCCCAAGGGCTCGAGCAGCACGGACCGTTCGAAAATCACATACAACAAGATCGAGGCCAACGTACCGCTCGAGACCACGCGGTTTGTGCGGCCGGGAGTGCGTCCATGAAACTCCTCCTCTTGCTCCTGATCGCCCAGCAACCCGCGGTCAAGGTGGATTCCGAGACGATCTCCGGTCTCGGTGCGCGTAACATCGGCTCCGCGGCGATGAGCGGGCGCATCGCGGCGCTCGCGGCGGTGCACGAGGGCCCGAGGCTCACGATCTACGTCGGTGCCGCGAGCGGCGGCGTGTGGAAGTCGGTGAATGGCGGGACGACGTTCAAGCCGGTCTTCGACCGCCAGCCGGTGCAATCGATCGGGGCGGTGACGATCGATCCGAAGAACCCCAAGGTGGTGTGGGTGGGCACCGGCGAAGCGTGGATGCGCAATAGCGTGTCGATCGGCGACGGCATCTACCGGTCGGACGACGGCGGCGAGAACTGGACCAACATGGGGCTGCGCGAGTCCGAGCACATCGTCAAGATCCTCGTCGATCCCAACCAGACCAACACCGTGTACGTGTGCGTCCCCGGAAAGCTCTGGAGCGACAGCAACGACCGCGGCGTCTATAAGACGACGGATGGCGGCAAGACCTGGACGCTGGTCCTGAAAGGCGGCAACGCATCCACCGGCTGCTCGATGCTGTCGATGGATGCGTCCCACCCCCAGACGTTGTACGCCGGCATGTGGGACTTCCGGCGGCGCGGCTGGACGTTCCGCTCAGGCGGCGACAGCGCGACCGCGCCGAGTGCGTCGAGCCTGTTCAAAAGCACAGACGGTGGCGCCACGTGGACCGATCTGACGGCCGCGTCTGGCTCGGGGCTGCCACCGAAACCGTGGGGCCGCGTGGCGGTCGCGGTGGCGCCGTCCAAGCCGGACGTCGTGTATGCGTTTATCGAAGCAGTGCCGCCGCTCAATGCCCTCTACCGGTCCGAGAACGCCGGGAAGACGTGGCAGATGCTCGACCGCAGCCAGAACATGATTTGGCGTCCGTTCTACTTCGCGACGCTCATCGTGGATCCCCGCGACGCCGATCGCGTCTACAAGCCCGACGGCGGCCTCATCGTCAGCACCGATGGCGGGAAGAGCTTCAGCGGCATCTCGGGGGGCGCGCACGGCGACTTCCACGACGTGTGGGTCGATCCGGACAACACCGACCATCTCATCACGGGCGACGACGGCGGCCTGTGGTTCTCGTACGACGCCGGCAACAAGTGGGTGAAGAACGAGAACCTGCCGGTGTCGCAGTTCTATCACGTCAGCGTCGACATGGCGCGGCCGTACAACGTGTACGGCGGGCTGCAGGACAACAGCTCGTGGGTGGGCCCGTCGGAGTTTCCGGGTGGGATCACGAATCACCAGTGGGAGAACATGTACGGCGGCGACGGGTTCTGGATGTTCGCTGATCCCACCGATCCCGACTACCTCTACGCCGAAGCCCAGGGCGGCTATATCGGGCGCGTAAACCGCAAGACGCATGAGGCCCGCAGCATCCAGCCGTTACCGCATTACCAGGAAGGGAAGCTGCGGTTCAACTGGAATACGCCGATCCACATCAGCGCCACGCAAAAGGGCACGATCTACCTCGGCGCGCAGGTGCTGTTCCGGTCCAAGGATTTCGGCCAGACGTGGGAACGCATCTCGCCCGATCTGACGACGAACGATTCGCTGAAACAGAAACAGGAGCAGTCGGGCGGCGTCAGCGTCGACAACTCGTCGGCCGAGATGCACACCACGATCTACGCCATCGCCGAGTCACCGCGGGACGGGCAGGTGATTTGGGCCGGGACCGATGACGGCAATCTCCAGGTCACGCGCGACGGCGGGAAAACGTGGACCAACGTCGTGAAGAACATCGCGGGACTTCCCAGGAACGCGTGGGTCTCGTCGGTCGAGCCGGGCCATTTCGCGAACGGCACGATCTACGCGACGTTCGATCTCCACATGTTCGGCGACATGCGGCCGTATGCCTACAAGTCGATCGACTTCGGCGCGACATGGACGACGTTAGTCGCGCCGGACAGCCCCGTGCGCGGCTATGCGCACGTTATCAAAGAAGATCTGGTCAATCCCAACCTGCTGTTTCTCGGCACGGA
>Ga0070696_100002714_pt1 | contig 11745 bp, 12 predicted proteins | sample KBSK1253metaG_FD_65474 | JGI IMG/M metagenome (GOLD analysis project Ga0070696, IMG submission 65474) | Corn, switchgrass and miscanthus rhizosphere microbial communities from Kellogg Biological Station, Michigan, USA - KBS K1-25-3 metaG | ecosystem: Host-associated > Plants > Roots >... | reverse complement strand
CTCAACATTTTTTCAAGTTTGTTGTTTGTTGTGTTTGTGTTCGCGTCGTGTAGCGGCCAGAGCAAACTGATGAGCCTCGCGCCCAGCGGATCCGCGCCCGCGCCGGCCACTGCGGCCGTTGCCGGTGTGCAGAACTCATATGCTGACCTCGTCAGCAGGGTTTCGCCGGCCGTCGTCACGATCAGGTCGACAGAGCGTTCGCGACCAGCACAGCAGTTTCCCTTCATGGACGACCCCAACTTCCGCGACTTTTTCGGTGATCGGATGCCGCAGTTACAGCAGCAACCGCCGCAGCGCGTGCAGGGCGTCGGATCGGGAGTCATCGTCAATGCTGACGGTTACATTCTTACTAACCATCACGTAGTCGATGGCGCGCTCGAAATCAAAGTTGAACTAACTGACAATCGCACCTTCACCGCCAAGCTCGTGGGTTCCGACCCGCCGAGCGATCTCGCAGTGCTGAAGATCGACGCGAGAGATTTGCCGACTCTTTCACTCGGCGATTCCGATAAGGTTCGCGTCGGCGACTTTGTTCTCGCAGTTGGTAACCCGCTCGGCATCGGGCAAACGGTGACTTCGGGCATCGTGAGTGCGAAAGGCCGTGCGACTGGTCTCAGCGACGGCAGTTTTGAAGACTTCCTCCAGACTGACGCCGCCATCAACCGTGGTAACTCCGGGGGCGCGCTCGTGAACACAAACGGCGAGCTGATTGGCATCAACTCGCAGATCCTTTCACCGTCCGGTGGCAACATCGGTATCGGCTTCGCGATTCCTTCAAACATGGCGAAGGCTGTGATGGACCAGTTGATGAAGACTGGAAAAGTCCGTCGCGGCATGCTTGGCGTGACGATTCAATCAGTCGATGCAGATCTGGCGTCGAGTTTGAATCTGCCGGCAGCGAGAGGCGCGATCGTGACTTCCGTTACGAACGGTGGTCCGGCTGAGAAAGCAGGACTCAAACGCGGCGACGTCATTATCGCGGTTAACAAACAGCCGGTGATCGACAACAACAGCCTGCGAAACCTTGTGGCGAGCATGCCTCCGGGATCGGGCGTTGACGTAACCGCCCGTCGCGACGGTCGCGATCAGGATTTCCACGTGGCGCTGGCGGAACTTCCGGATCGCGAGCAACCCGCGAGCGATGATGAAAACACCAGCAGTTCCGGCACGATGGGAAACATGAAGTTTGGACTGACCGTCCAGCCGCTCACCGCGGAAACAGCGTCGCGTTACGGCCTCGATGCTGACGATCAGGGATTGCTCGTTACGCGAGTTGATCCATTAGGCAGTGCGGCAAACGCCGGTATTCGGCAGGGCGACTTGATTCAGGAAGTTAATCGCCAGCCTGTAAAAACGCCTACCGAGTTCAGTGCCGCAGTTCAGCAGTCAGGCGCTAAGCCGGCACTGGTTCTGGTGAAGAGACGGAATGCCGTGATCTATACGACGTTGAAAGCCAACTCCTAAACTCAACCACAAAAGCCGTAGACACAGAGGCCCATTTTGGGCCTTTGTGTTTTTGTGTTCAATGAAGTACGTTCCACCGTTCGAGGAGGAGCTTTATGCGAGAGTTTGATCGCCGGCCGTGGGGCGCCTACACCGTGCTCGAAGAGGATCGCAACTTCAAAGTGAAGCGGATCGAAGTGTTGCCCGGCCAGAGACTCAGCTACCAGAAACACTCACAACGCGCGGAACACTGGTTCGTCGTCGAAGGAACTGCGAAGGTAACTCGCGACGGCGAAGAGATACTCGTGCAAGCCGGCGAAGCGATCGACATTCCCATCGGCGCCGCTCATCGTGTTGAGAACCCAGGGCCCACAGATCTCGTTTTCATAGAAGTCCAGCGAGGGAATTATCTCGGCGAAGACGACATCGTTCGTCTTCAAGACGATTACGGCAGATAATTTAGCCGCAGATTTACGCGGACATTCACGGATAAGAAAATGATCCGCGTTTATCTGCGTAAACCCGCGGCCGAGGTCGATCATGGAAGAGACAGTCTCCGTTCCCCAGGAAGACTCACAAAGCTTGTGGTCTGCCGTAAAAGAATCGATCCGCGGGTCGCATCGAAACTACACGACCGGTCCGATCGGACGCGCGATTCTTTTGCTCGCGATACCCATGGTCCTCGAAATGATCATGGAAAGCGTCTTCGCAGTTGTCGATATCTATTGGGTGTCACACCTCAGCAACGCCACTGACGCCGTTGCGACTGTCGGTCTCACCGAATCTTTAATGACTCTCGTCTACGCGCTTGCGATCGGTTTGAGCATCGGCGCGATGGCGATGGTCGCGCGCCGTATCGGCGAACAGAATCCCGACGGCGCCGCGCGTTCGGCAGTGCAGGCGATTGCGTTGGCGTTGATCGTGGCGATAGTCATCGGCGCGATCGGCGCTACGCTCGCGCCCACGTTCTTGCGGTTCATGGGTGGATCGCCGTGGGTGGTCGAGCAAGGTTCTACGTTCACTCGCATCATGCTCGCATGCAACGTGACTGTCGTCATGCTTTTCATGATCAATGCGATCTTCAGGGGCGCGGGCGACGCCGCGATCGCGATGCGCACGTTGTGGCTGGCCAACTGGATCAACATACTTCTCGGACCATGTTTGATCTTCGGGCTCGGACCATTTCCGAAGCTCGGACTAATGGGCGCTGCTATAGCGACGAACATCGGCAGAGGCACCGGCGCGCTCTACGCATTCAGCCGTCTTATTCGTACCGGTAGTCGCGTCAACATTCGTGCGCATCACGTGCGTATTGAACCTTCGATCATCGCGCGTCTCATCAGGCTCTCGTCGACCGGTACGTTTCAAGTCTTCATCGGCATGGCGAGCTGGATCGGACTCGTGCGCATTATCTCGAGTTTCGGCAGCAATGCCGTTGCCGGTTACACACTCGGCATTCGCGTGATCCTGTTCGCACTTTTACCGTCGTGGGGCATGGCGAACGCAGCCGCGACGATGGTTGGGCAGGCGCTGGGCGCGCGCAATCCCGAACGCGCCGAACGCGCGGTTTGGAGAGCCGGTTTCTATAACATGATCTTTCTCGGGATAGTGGGGCTGATCTTTGTGTTTTTCGCCCCACAGATCATCGGGCTCTACAATCCCTCACCTGAAGTCGCTCATTACGGTGTGGACTGTCTCCGCATCGTCGCTTACGGATTTCTGTTTTACGCCTACGGCATGGTGCTCGGACAGTCTTTCAACGGCGCCGGCGACACCTGGACGCCGACGATCATCAACCTTTTCGTCTTCTGGCTCTGGGAAATCCCGCTCGCTTATGTCCTCAGTGGCAAGTTCGGCATGGGTCCCGAGGGTGTCTTCACCGCCATCACGATTGCCTTTTCGACGCTCGCCGTCGTCAGCGCCCTGGTTTTCCGTCGCGGCCACTGGAAGACGAGAGTTGTTTAGTCCTCGCTGAGTAGCAAGTTCGAACAGTCTGTCGGACTTCGTTACGTTTCAGGCCATTTTTCAGCCCTCCCGGTTATTTGTACGCTTCATTACATTGGGGATTCTTGACGGGAGCCCGGCGGCCCCTATGTTGCTTAACTGAAGGCTGATAGACAGAGCAGGGCACGTGGAGTGCGGCGACTTGCCCACGCTTTCGGATCCGCCGACCAAAGCACGAGGGTCGCTGCACTCCACGAAGTGGCCAATAGCTCGCGGTAGTTTTGGAGAGCAAGGAGGACACCTCATGGAGAAAAAGTTGAAGGGGAAGAAGGTGGCCATTCTGGTTGCCGACGGTTTCGAACAGGTGGAACTAACGGAACCGAAGAAGGCATTGGAAGCGGCAGGAGCAACGACGGAGATTGTTTCCCCCGCCGAAGGTGAAGTGCAGGGGTGGAACCACGACGAAAAAGCAGATTCATTTAAGGTCGATATGCCCTTGACTCGGGCACGTTCTGATGATTACGACGCACTTTTATTGCCGGGAGGAGTAAGAAATCCCGATCAATTAAGAATGATGGTGAGAGCGGTTGAGTTTGTCGATGGATTCTTTGTTACTGGAAAACCGGTCGCTGCGATTTGTCATGCACCGTGGACACTGATCGATTCCGAAGTAGTTAAAGGACGAACAATCACGTCGTGGCCATCGTTGAAGAGCGACTTGATTAATGCGGGCGCGCGTTGGGTGGACCGAGAAGTAGTGGTAGATAACGGCTTAATAACAAGCAGGAAGCCTGCCGATATACCCGCGTTCAATAAGAAGATGATAGAAGAGTTTGCCGAAGGTCGTCATTCGCGGCGGAGAGCCGCGTAACAGGAGCAGGAACAGGCAGGCGGAGCAGCACACCTCCAGCTTTTCTGTTCCTACTCTCTGTGAGGTGATTGTCTTTGGTCTTTGGCTTTTGGTCTTCGTCTTAGGGACCACCGGTACCAAAAACTAAGACCAAAGACCCAAGACCAAACAGAAACCTATATCTTTTTCGCGGTTTGACCGACTTTCACCGTCCCGCTTTGAATTACTTTCGCGTTGATGCCGCGCAGGCAGAGCGCTTTCCCAAGTTCTGAATTCACAAACTGCATCGCCTCGACACCGAAACGCGCGACAAACTTATGACAACCCGTGTGTGGCAGTGGACTCACTTCCAACACGGCTGAGCCAACCGCGATACGCGATCCGGCGGGCAAGTTTTCGCGGCTCAGATCCATGTCGATGTAAAGTTGATCGCCGGCGAGTGGCCAGCGTTCTCTCTCCTGGGCCACGAGGGCCGTCACGCGCGAGTTCATGATGTTGATTTGCATGTCCGGATGCGGCGATCCATCCGGCGTTCTCCTGCTGCCACGCTTTATCCAACTGTCGCCGACGAGACCGACAGTTACATCAATCTCCGCTTCGTCGAGCACTTCTCGCTGGTTCTCCTGCGGTCGCCGCACGATCAACTCCACTACGCCGTCATCTTTGGGGGCCTGGCGCAGGTGGTCCAACGCCGCTTCAAGTTCCTCAGTCGTTAAATGTTTCACAGTAGAGTCCATGGCCGCGATACTATAACTGAGTTTGGCATAAAATAAGACGCGGATTTACACGAAGTAACGCGGATAGGAGATAAATCCGCGAAGATTCGCGTTAATTCGCGGCTCGATTTCACAACTCTTAACAAATTTTTACCTCGCCTTGACATAGCTCGACGTGTCCGGGCGTATTCTTCGCGCTGCCATGAAGTCCCGAAGAGAAAGCAACACCCGTTTCCGGCTGATCCTAACGCTCGGTTTGGCCGTGGTGTTGCCGGCATTGGCACTAATCTACGTTAACCTTCAACACGTCAAATCAATTCAGCGTGGTAAAAAAATTGAGGCACTGATCCATCGCGACCTTCAATACCTGCTTTCTAATTCGGCGCAAAAAATCAGCGGCAAGGCTTACGAACTCACCGAAAAAGCCAGAGATGATTTTCCATCTGACGCCGACTCGGATGATGAGAAGCGAAGAAAGTTTGATCTGCTTCTGGCGAAGAACCCGTGGTTCACGCACGTGGTTTTTTACGATGCGAAGAAAGGGGTGATAGTTCAGCAGCAGCGCGCGCAAGCAAACGAAAAAGAGCTGGCCAATTTAGACAAGATGTATAACGGCTGGTTTGCTCTCGACGGTCCGCACATGGTCGAGCAGTTGTGCAAAAAAACCAAACCGATCATGTGGTTCAGTGGCGAATCGGATGGCCCGACTGGTTCTGTCTACACTTCGATGGGTATCTTCGCTTTTCCTCAACTCCCCAGGGATCGAATGGTGTTGGGAGCTGTGAGTTTCGATCCGAACTATTTGAAGCAAAACTTTTTCCCGCAAATGTTGGAAGAATCGACCTCACAAAAACTCTCAGACGATCCACAGGACGCGAACGAACCCGAGGACCAGCGTCTTGCCATGATCGTCTTTCCGGCAGATGCCATGCACTCGGAGCCTGATCGGCCGTTCGCAGCGTCAACCGGTTGGAATGGTGGCAAGCCTGAAGTTTCGCTCATCCTCGACAATCCTTTTCGCGGTCTCTCATTAGGCATCAAGTTTCAGGGCACAACGGCGCAGGCAATTGCTCATCGATGGGTCGTGCAGAGCTTTGCGATACTAGGTGTGTTATCGGTGTTGATGATCGGCGGCCTGGTGCTGACTTATCGCAGCGTAAACAAACAGGTTGCGCTCGCGCGATTGAAGTCTGACTTTGTTTCCAACGTCTCGCACGAGCTGCGCACGCCACTCGCTTTGATTCGACTGTACGCGGAAACACTCGAGCTCGGGCGCATCACAAAAGACGACAAGAAGAACGAGTACTACAGCATCATTCGCAAGGAGAGCGAACGGCTGACCGCGCTAATCAATAACATTCTCGACTTCTCGCGCATCGAGGCCGGCCGCAAGGAATACGACTTTCGCGAGACTGACATCGCGGAGCTCGTTCGGAACACGCTCGACTCTTATCGTTTCCAGATCGAGCAACAGGGCTTTGCACTCGAGGAGCAGATCGATCCCGGCATTCCGAAGATGAAAGTCGATCGCGAGGCAATTGCGCGCGCGCTTGTTAACCTCGTCAACAATGCGCTGAAGTATTCCGACAATGAAAAGTTTTTGGGTGTCAGGCTTTATCGGGATAACGCCGTGCTCAAACTCGAAGTGAGCGATCGTGGTATCGGCATCGAGCGAAACGAACAGACGAGAATCTTTGAGAAGTTTTATCGCACCTGCGATCCGCTGGTCCATAACACGAAGGGCAGTGGACTCGGGTTGTCGCTGGTGCGACACATCACGCACGCGCACGGCGGTCAGGTAGAAGTCGAGAGCACGCCGGGTCGCGGCAGCAAGTTCACGCTTTCATTGCCGTTATCAAAGCCGTCTGCGGTCTGACATGACGTGCGCCGGGCGGCCCCGGAGGTTTGGAATCATGAAAACCAAAATTCTGATCGTCGAAGACGAGCCCGCAATGGTTGCCGGACTGCGCGATAACTTTGAATACGAAGGTTACGAAGTGATCAGCGCCGAAGACGGTGTCAGTGGTCTCGATCGCGCGCTCTCCGATAGTCCGGATCTCGTCGTGCTCGACGTGATGATGCCGCGCATGAGCGGGCTCGACGTCTGCAAGCAGTTGAAAGCGAAGCGCCCGTCAGTGCCGATCATCATGCTCACCGCGCGCGGTCAGGAGATCGACAAAGTTGTCGGCCTCGAACTCGGCGCTGACGACTACGTCACCAAACCATTTTCAATACGCGAACTGATGGCGCGCGTTAAAGCGGTGTTACGAAGAGTTTCATCACCGTTGCCCGTGCCCGAGATCTACAAATTCAGTGACATTGAAGTAAATATTCGTAGCAATGAAGTGCGGCGAGATGGGCAGCTCGTCGATCTATCGGCAAAAGAATTTGCGTTGCTTGCTTATTTCATCGCGCATCCCGTCGAAACACTCAGTCGCGATCGACTCCTCGACGCAGTTTGGGGATATGAAAATTATCCAACCACGCGCACTGTCGATACCCACATCGTGCATCTAAGGCAAAAACTTGAACCAAATCCCGAGGAACCGCGTTTCATACTTACCGTTCATGGTAGTGGTTATAAGTTTGTCGGATGAGGTCTTCTGATCATGACTCCCGCAGTTCTCAATGCCGACCCCGGTACTCGACGCGAAGTCGAGGAGCGCGACTCCTTATCTGAACGCGAGCTGAAACTCGAACAACTTCAACGTGATTACGCGGAACTGAACACAGCGATCTTCGAAGCAGCGCAAGTTCACCGTCGATTGTGTGCGCCGACACTGGTGCGAAATGGGGCATTCGATGTTGCGAGCGAGATCTTTGCTGTTCGTCACTTACCTGGAGATTTTTTCAGTGTCGAAGAGATGCGCGACGGTTTACTGCTCGCGCTCGGCGATATCGGCGGCAAAGGACTCGCCGCCGGAATGTGGGTCACGCATTTGATTGGCTTGATTCGTTCGCACACTGCCGTCAACAGTGATCCGGAAGCGGTTGTTGCCGCGGTCAATCGCGACATCGCACGTTTGTCGCCCGTAGAGCCATTGAGCAGTTTGTTTGTCGCGCGGCTGGATACTCTATCCGGGCGATTGGATTATTGCAGTGCCGGACATCCGCCTGCGTTGCTCTTGCGGCGAGATGGAATACTCGAACTGCTTTCGGATGGCGGTCCGGTGCTTGGCGCAGTGCCGAATGCTTTCTTCGAGCGCGGCAGTGTGCAACTTGAGGTTGGCGACCTGCTGCTGACTTGCTCTGATGGTATTCTCGAGTCATTCAACGAAGCGGAACAGGAGTTTGGCGCTATGCGATTGCAAACTGAGTTGCGTCGAGCGCAAGGTGGTTCGGCCGAGTCTGTGTTGTTTTCAGTGCTGGGCGCAGTTCAGGATTTTGCTTCGCCACGGCCGCTCACTGACGACATGACACTCGTAGTCGTCAAGCACAATGGCCGCAAACGATTTTCTGATTTCAAATAAGATCTCAATCAAGCAGACGAAAGGGCAACAATATGGCAGACGTAAAACCGATTCCTGATGGATATCATTCCTTAACCCCCTACCTGGTGATCGATGGCGCCGCGCAGGCCATGGAGTATTACAAGAAGGCGTTTGGTGCGACCGAACTGTTTCGCATGGAGCATGAAGGCAAGATCGGCCACGCGGAAATGAAGATCGGTAATTCACCTTTCATGTTGGCGGACGCATGTGCCGAGCAAGGACAGAAAGACCCTAAGACGCTTGGCGCTTCGCCGGTGGGCCTGATGATCTACGTTGAGGATGTCGACACGATTTACCCGCAGGCGATCGCAGCGGGCGGCACGGAAGTAAAGCCGTTGCAAGATCAATTCTACGGAGATCGTTCAGGCACGTTGACTGATCCGTTCGGCCACGTTTGGACAGTAGCAACACACAAGGAAGACGTGGCCCCCGAAGAGATCGACAAGCGCCTCGCGGCGATGGCCGCCGCCGGCGCACACGGTGGTTAAACTCCGCGACCTCTGCGGCCCTCTGCGATCTCTGCGTATAAACGCGCATGTATCGCAGAGAACGCAGAGAGCCGCAGAGAGCCGCAGATTATTGTGGCAACGATCGAACTTCGCGGAGACGACGTTCAAGGAAACGACGCTCACTGTCGTTAGTCACGAATTCGAGAGCAGTTTGATAACTCTCAGCGGCTTCGTCGTTTGAGCCCAGACGACGCAGCATGTCGGCGCGTGCGGCGTGCAGCAGGTGATACTCATCGAGTTCGCCTGTTGCCGCCAACTCGTCAATCAGTTCGAGAGCGGCTTGTGGACCATGCGCCATCGCGACTGCGACTGAGCGGTTTAGCGACACGATCGGCGAAGGCATAATCTCTACCAGCAGATCGTAGAGTCGAACGATGTGCGACCAGTTTGTGTCTTCCGGTCGCGCCGCTTTGCAATGCTCGGCAGCGATCGCCGCCTCGAGGGCGAATGGACCAGGCTCGCCGGCGAGTGCTTCCTGGACGAGTGTGAGCGCCTCGTTGATCTGTGGTCTATTCCAAAGTGTGCGATCCTGTTCTTCGAGCACGACCAGATTGCCTTCTTCATCGAGTCGTGCTTCGCGTCGAGAGTCGTGCAACAACATGAGCGCGAGGAGCGCGGTCGCTTCAGCAGGCGGTTTGGGCGCGAGAAGTAAACGAAGCAGACGTGCGAGACGGATCGCTTCAGCACAAAGATCGGCCCTCACGAGTGGCTCGCCGCGCGTGGGAGCGTAACCTTCAGTGAAGATCAGATAGATTGCGGTAAACACAGCGTCGAGACGCGCGGACATCTCGCTGGTGTCGGGAACACGATACGGAATTCCGGCGTCGCGAATCTTGCGCTTGGCTCGAACCAGCCGCTGCGCCATCGTGGCTGTCGGAACAAGAAACGCGCGCGCGATTTCATCAGTCTGAAGTCCACCTAAAGTTCGGAGGGTGAGCGCGACCTGTGCTTCGAGCGAGAGTGCCGGGTGGCAGCAGGTGAAGATCAAACGCAGACGATCGTCGGGAATCTCGCCCAGGTCGTCGAGATTTGGGGCTTCGACTATGGGCTCGGAACTAAAGTCGGGATCGGCTTCGAGTTTTTCCTGCAGACGTGTTTGACGTCGCAGCCGATCGATGGCTTTGTGTTTTGCTGTTTGAATGATCCAGGCGCGCGGCGAGTCGGGAATTCCGTCAGTGCGCCACTGGTCGACGGCTGCTGCGAAGGCATCCTGGGCGGCGTCTTCGGCAAGTTCGAAATCACCAAACTGACGTATCAGAGTTGCAACAATCCGACCCCAGTCAGATCGGTACACTGCGTCAACAGCAACATTAGGGTTCGGAAGCACGTTTGATAATAAAAAAATTTCGGCGAACGTGTCGATTAGCGGGCCTGCCGTTCGATAAAGCTGTGGAGGCACAAATTTACATGAAATATATGTTGTTGGTTTATCTGGATGAACAAGCGATGAGCGACACCGAGCGGGAGCATTGCTACGTCGAATCGGCACAGTTGGCACGCGATCTCAGCGACAAGGGGAAGTACTTATCAGCCGGGCCGCTGCATCCGGTCGCAATGGCCACGAGCGTTCGCGTGCGTAACGGCAAGCGACTCGTAACCGATGGTCCATTCGCTGAGACTCGCGAACAACTCGGCGGCTACTACCTGATAGACGCGCAGGATCTGGATGAAGCGATGAGCATCGCGGAACGAGTTCCAGTGGCGAAGGTCGGCACGATCGAGATTCGACCGGTGTTGGAAATTAACGGATTGCCAAATCAATAAGGAGCATAATAATGAACATCCTTCTTTGGATCGTACAAATACTTCTGGCTCTATTGTTCGTGTTCGCCGGAGTAATGAAACTCATCTTTCCGACGCCGCCCGAGGTCCCTCTTCCGGACTGGTTCCTTAAATTCATTGGTTTATGTGAGCTGCTCGGTGGAGTTGGATTAGTCCTGCCCGGACTGTTTCGCCGGCAGCAATTTCTGACACCGTTGGCGGCCATCGGACTCACGATCATCATGATTGGCGCCGTCGTGTTTTCAGTGAAATTCTTCGGCTTCAAGTATGCGATTTCACCACTCATCACCGGACTGCTTTGCGCGTTCGTCGCGTATGCCCGGTGGAAAGTGAGACCACTTCAATACTCATTCACTTAATCAAAGGAGAAGGACATGCACTTAAATCCATATCTGCTTTTCAACGGTAACTGCGCCGAGGCGTTCAAGTTTTACGAACAGACGCTGGATGGCAAGATCGAAGCATTGTTTCCCTACGCCGGTTCACCCGCAGCCGAGCACGCACCTCCCGAATGGGGCGACAAAATAATGCACGCAACCCTCGCGATCGGCGATGAGAGGTTGATGGGGTCGGACGCGCCTCCGGGACGATACGAGCCACCGAAAGGCATCTCAGTTTCGCTCTCGCTCAACGATGCCGGTAAGGGCGAACGCATCTTCAACGCACTGGCCGAAGGTGGAACGACGATCATGCCGTTTGGGAAGACGTTCTGGGCCGCGGGCTTTGGGATGTGCACCGATCGTTTCGGCATCCCGTGGATGGTTAACTGCGAATAACTGATCTATCCACAGATTACACAGATCGGTTTTGAAATAGGTAGCGATCAGTGTTGACACTCCGCAGGAGTCACGCGATCGCTCCCTGTACTGACTGTGTGCTACCTCCGTGCCGTTGGAGAGAGCCCGACCGGTGTTTAAGACACCAGAAATACCTGTTTGGTTACACGCATTCGCCATTCCACTTGGCCACCAGTCAGTACCGCAACGCGGTAGCGTCGGGTCCCTTCGCAT
>Ga0070696_100002709_pt1 | contig 11753 bp, 10 predicted proteins | sample KBSK1253metaG_FD_65474 | JGI IMG/M metagenome (GOLD analysis project Ga0070696, IMG submission 65474) | Corn, switchgrass and miscanthus rhizosphere microbial communities from Kellogg Biological Station, Michigan, USA - KBS K1-25-3 metaG | ecosystem: Host-associated > Plants > Roots >... | reverse complement strand
CCAGGCGCGGCGTCTGGTTTACAGTCCAAACGCGAAGCCCGGTTGGAGTGCCTTTCGGGCTCAGTTCCCTGACGTAAGGTTCAACCGTGCGCAGGGAGCAGTGCAGAGAGAGCAATCGGTCAGGCTGGAAGCCCAAACGCACGTGCTGCAGCCGCCAGAGGCTGTTGATCATCAGCCCCGCGCCAGCCAGCAGAACTAAGGACAGCGCGATCTGCGCGACGACCAGCGCGTTTCGGAATCGAGCGCCGCCACGGCCGGTCGAGGCGCCGCGGCCGGCATCCTTCAGCGCTTCGTGCAAGCCCACGTTCGAGCCTTGGAGCGCCGGCGCTAATCCGAATAAGAGACCTGTGAGCAGCGATAGCGCCAACGTGAACCCTAAAACGCGCAGGTCCGGACTTGCTTCGTCAAGACGCAGCATTTTTCCGGCAGATCCCCAGCCGAAGTCGATTCCGTAAATAAAGCGGTTCAAAACCTTGGCGCCCGACTGTGCGGACAGGAGTCCCGCCGCACCACCGGCAAACGCCAGCAGCAGGCTTTCCGTGAGGAGTTGCTGGATCACCCGCAGCCTTCCGGCGCCGATCGCGACACGGATCGCAATCTCTCTCCGGCGTGTTCTGGCGCGCGCCAGCAGCAGATTGGCCACATTCGCGCACGCGATCAGAAGGACTAACCCGACGGCGCCAAAAAGAAGCAGCAAGGGCGAACTTGCCCGGCCCTCCACGTAATCGTGCAATGGGAGAACACCGGCGCCGATGCCTCGATTTTCCTTCGGGTGTTCCATCTCGAGTCTCTGTCCGATGGTTTTCATCTCGGCTTGCGCCGTTTCGAACGAGACCCCTGGTTTCAGACGTGCGAACGCATGCAGGCTGTGTAGCTCCCGGCTGGTCGGCGGGTTGTCTGCAAACGGATACGGCAGCCATGCATCAATCACACTTCCGCCCGATCGCTTGTTAAAAAACCGAAAGCCTTTGGGCATGACGCCAATAACGCGGAACGTGGAATCGTTCAGCCGAACCGCGCTGCCAACTGTTTTCGGATCTCCGCCGAATTGACCCTGCCACAGGTCGTAGCTCAGAACGACGACATTCACGCCCGGCTTGTCTTCTTCCGGCAGGAAGGTCCTACCCAGCGCCGCCTGCACACCCAGGAGCGGAAAAAAATCAGCGGACACACGCTGGCCGCTGACAAGCTGGATTTCATCCCGGATGGTCACGCGGAGTCCGGTTAAAGCCGTGGCGGCGATGGACTCGAAAACATGATTTTGTTTCTCCCATTCCACGTAGTTGGCGGGCGACGAGTTACCTGGCTCGGGGCCGAATCTGTGCCAGACTTGGCCGACTAGTACGAGCCGTTGCGGATCTTTGTATGGTAACGGTCGAAGGATCACGGCGTTGATCGCGCTGAAAATGGCGGTGTTCAACCCGATACCCAGGGCAAGCGACACCACTGCAACCGTCGTAAAGCCGGGGCTTTTGCGGAACGACCGCAAGGCGTAGCGGAGATCACACCGAAGTTCGTCCACCATGCGAAGCCCACGCGCCTCGCGGCAGGTTTCCTTGTATCCCTCCACGGCACCGAACTCGAGGCGCGCCCGCCGCATCGCCTCCTGCCGGGGACGTCCGGACTTTACTAAGTGCTCCACCCGCTGTTCGATGTGAAACTGCAATTCCTCGTTCATGTCCCGCTCCCAGCGGGAGCGCAAGAACATCGCTCTGGCAAGCGACCACCATCTGGTGAATAGGTTCATGCCTTCTCCGGTCTGGCCTTGAGCGCAGCCGCCATGGCCGCTACCAGCAGGTTCCAGCTTTCCGTTTCCTGACCAAGCCGCTTCCGACCCGCCGTCGTAATTGTGTAGTACTTGGCGCGCCGATTATTTTCCGAGGTGCCCCATTCGGTTGTCAGCAGGCCCTGGTTCTCCAGGCGGTACAAAGCGGGATAGAGTGCGCCCTGCTCGATGGAAAGCGCGCCGCCTGTGATCTGTTCGATGCGCAGAAGCACGCCGTATCCATGTTGCGGGCTTAGGGAAACGGCTTTCAGAATGAGGAGATCGAGAGTCCCCGGTAGCAGTTCTGGCCGATTGGGCATCGTGCAGTCCCCTAGTGGGATTAGGAGAAAGTCTAATGCGGCTCTCCTAAGTTGTCAAGGAGAAGTTCGGGAGATAGTTGGTGGCGAATTTCGGCTGGATCTACAAGTTTCGCTTCAGGAACGCGCAGATCTGGTAGCCGTCCATGAATTTGAACGGGGTCTCGCCCATGGTGTAGTGCCCGCAGGGGAGCGCTGCCACCGCATGGTCGAGGCCGAGCGTCTTGAAGCCGTCGACCACAGCGGTCGAAAATTCGGGCAGGAAGGTCGTGTCGTATTTCCCGTAAACCAGCAGCGACTTTTTATTCTTGCCGGCGAATTTGTAAATGTAGTGCGCCGGGCTGATGGCCTTCCAGGCTTCGCGCAGCCGGTCCAGATCGACCTCCGGCTCCACGCTTTGCCGGATATGTTGCGTCGAAAGCCCGGTCCAGACCACGTCGGCAAACTGCGTCGAGCAGTGATTGAAAACGTTCACGCTGAGCCGCTCGTCGTGCGCGCTCGCCAGGAATGCATAACACGATCCCAGGCTGGTGCCGACGATGGCGAACTTTTCGTAGCCCTGCAACTCGAGCCAGTCCAGGCACGATCGAATATCGATGACGGCCTGCCGCGTGGCATCGATGGTGCGCGCCACGTTGGACGACACCGCGTAATCGGCGCGGACGGTTTCCGGCGGCATGCGGAAATCATGGTAGGGCAGACTCAACCGCAGAGTGGAAATTCCAAGCCTGCTGATGCCGCGGCACAGGGCCACGTGTTGTTCGACGCGCGCGTTCCAGTGCGGCAGTACGATCACCGCGCTCTTGCCGGGCCGGGGCTGAAAAACGCTGTGCTTAGCCGGAAACCACTGGCCATGCACGATGTTGTTCTCGGGATACGGAGTCCGCACCCCGGATGTGAACCGCAGGATGTTGCCTTCCAGCTCGAAATCCGTGGGCGTCTGGTAGGCGAAGAATTCGTCACTGCGTTCGACCGCGGCTTTATTCAACACGCGCAGCCAGGCTTCATCGCCGTGGCCGTTGCGCTCGTGGATCCCGGAGCAGGGCCAGTGGGCCGTCCACTCCATGCCCCATTCGAATGGACGCACCACGCGGTCGGTCGCGCGCGAGCACAAGCGCGCTTCCCAGTCCTGCATCCATCGGCGATAAAGTTCCTTCATCTCTCTAGTTGGTGCGACGCGGCCGCGCCGTATCATAGCACTTTAGCAGGACTGGAGGCCGTTTGGTGATAGAATCGATTTCATTGGAGCAGTAGCCTAATGAATCGAAGACACTTCCTGATGAGTTCCGCGGCGGCTGCCGTGTCCATGAAGGGCGCCAGCGTCAATGACACTGTACGGGTGGCATGCGTCGGCATCCGTGGGCAGGGAAACTCCCACATCCAGGAGTACTCGAAGATGGCCAATGTCGAGATCGCGGCATTGTGCGACGTCGACGAGAGCGTCCTGAACAAGCGGCTGGGCGAGGTGGAGAAGTCCGGCAAGAAGCGGCCGGCGTCGTTCACCGACGTCAGGAAACTGCTCGAAGATAAATCCATCGACGTCATCTCGATCGCCACCCCCAACCACTGGCATTCCCTGATCGGAATCTGGGCCTGCCAGGCGGGCAAGGACGTCTACGTGGAGAAGCCCTGCTCGCACAATATTTTCGAAGGCCGGCAACTGGTTGCCGCCGCGCAGAAGTATAACCGCATCGTGCAGCACGGCACCAACAGCCGTTCGACAGTGGCGGTGCGCGAAGCCGTCGATAAGATGCGCGAGGGATTGATCGGCGATGTCTACATGTCCCGCGGACTCTGCTTCAAGTGGCGCGACACCATCGGTCACACTCCCGAAGAGCCGGCGCCCACCGGCGTTCATTACGATCTGTGGACCGGGCCCGCGCCTCTGCAGCCGTTCACGCGCAACCGGTTCCATTACAACTGGCACTGGAACTGGAATTACGGCAATGGCGACATGGGCAATCAGGGCATCCATGAGATGGACATCGCGCGCTGGGGCCTGGGCGTGAAATACCCGACCAGGATCAGCTGCATGGGCGGCCATTTCATGTTCGATGACGATCAGCAGACGCCGAACACGCTGGCGGCGAACTTCGAGTTTAACGAGGGCGGAAAGAAGAAGCTCCTGGTTTTCGAGGTCCGGCACTGGATGAGCAACCACGAAGCCGGGATCGGCGAGCGTAAGGAACATAAGGACTCGAACACCATCGGCAACCTTTTTTACGGCTCGAAGGGCTATCTCGCGATCGACGGCTACGGCACGTATAAGACCTGGCTGGGTAAAGAGCAGCAGCCCGGCCCCAGCCGTTCGGAAGACGGCAACAACTGGGTCAACTTTATCGAAGCCGTGCGCAGCCGGAAGCAGTCGGACCTGAACGCGCCCATCGAAGAGGGGCATATGTCGACGGTGCTGGTTCACCTGGCGAACATTTCCTATCGCCTGGGCCGGACCCTCGAATTCGACGCCGAAAACCTGAATTGCAAGGGCGACACCGAAGCCACCGCCATGTTTACCCGCAAGTACCGCGCGCCATTCGTGGTGCCGGAAAAGGTCTGAAGCGACCGGCACGCCCGGCGGAATGATCAACCCGCTCTCGTATCTCGGCGAGCAACTGGAGGCATGGCGTAATGCCGGCACCTACCAGCGGCTCCGCATCCTTGAATCGCCCACCGCTGCCGAATCGACGTTTGACGGCCGCGACGTCATCAATCTGGCCTCCAACAACTACCTAGGCCTGACCACCCACCCAAAGCTGATCCAGGCCGCGCTCGACGCCGTGCGGGATTTTGGCGTCGGATCGGGCGCCGTGCGCACCATTTCCGGCACCATGAGCCTGCATATGCAGCTTGAGGAGCGTATCGCCCGCTTTAAGAACGTGGAGGCCTGCGTGGTCTTCCAGTCCGGGTTTGCCGCCAACGCGGGCACGGTCTCCGCCATCCTGAGCCCGGACGACCACATTATTTCCGATGAATTAAACCACGCCAGCATCATCGACGGCTGCCGCCTGTCGAAAGCCAAAATTCACGTTTTCCCGCATAAAGACGCCTCGGCGGCCGGTCGAATTCTGCAAGAATTAACTTCAAGTTCAGACCGGAAGTTATTGATTACAGACGGTGTATTCTCCATGGACGGCGACATCGGCCCGCTGCCTTCCCTTGTCGAAGTGGCCGAGCGGTATGGCGCCATCATGATGGTCGATGACGCTCACGCATCGGGGGTGCTGGGGCGCGCCGGGCGTGGTACCGTGGACCATTTCAACCTGCATGGACGCGTCCATATCCAGGTGGGGACGCTTTCGAAGGCCATCGGAGTACTGGGCGGCTACGTATGCGGCAGCCGCGACCTGATCGAATTCCTCTATCACCGGGCCCGGCCGTTTCTATTTTCTACGTCGCATCCGCCAGCCGTGGCGGCAGCCTGTCTGGCCGCTTTTGACGTGTTGGAACAGGAGCCGGAACGTATTCAGAGTCTTTGGGATAATACGAAGTACTTCAAGCAAAACCTCATAAGTGCCGGATTCGACACAGGCAAGAGCGAAACCCCCATCACGCCGATAATGGTAGGGGACGCCAAAACCGCCCATCACCTGTCAGCTTCCCTGTTCGAGGAAGGGGTACTGGCCACTGGCATAGGTTTCCCGACCGTCCCGGAGGGCAAGGCTCGCGTCCGCACCATTGTGACCGCTACGCATACCCGTGACCAGCTGGATCGCGCCCTGGACATCCTCACGCGCGTGGGCCGGCGGATGGGGATGCTGCGAAAGTGAGCGTTTTGCTACCTTTCCGTTACTATTCCTCTTTGCGGCGCGTGTAAGTTGTGATAAAAACTATAACAAGCGCCATTTCATGGGTACATGCACATTTTCCAGAACGGTCGTTGTGCGTGATCGCAACGAGGATGTTCTGCAAATCATCAAGGATTTTCTAGAACCACTCGGTTGTACGGTGGTTCTGGCAGAGCCGGCCATAAACGAAGACAACCAAGCAAGTCGCCCAGAATTTTCACGCGAGTTCAGGCTGCGTTAAGCCTCGCGCTCACACGATTTGCTGCCGGTCTTCGTCGGGATTCCCCCGACTCCGGGAGTTCCTCGCGGATTTTTATGGGCGGTTCCGGTCTGGTACAGTATTCGCATCTGATCACGTGGTTTTTCGCAGCCCTATCTTCCGCAAACTTCTTCTCAGCGCCTTCATTCTGATTTCCGTTACGCTTCTGATCCTGGACTTTTACCTCACCCGTTACACAGCGCAGCGTGAGGTCGAACAGATCCAGCAGCAGTTGACGGCGGAAGCGCGCATCCTGGCGGGCGAGCTCCGCGCGACGCCCCACGATCAGCTCGGGCGGTGGGTGCGCGAGGCGTCCGAGCGGGCCAAGGCGCGGGTCACGATCGTGGATTCCAAAGGCATCGTTTTATCCGACTCCGAGCACAGTTCCGAGACCATGGAAAATCACGCAAGCCGTCCGGAAATTCAAGCCGCGTACCAGGGCCGTGTGGGAACCTCCATTCGGCACAGCGCAACCTTGGATCGGGACCTGTGTTATGTCGCGCTGCCTGCCGGCCCCAGTGGTGGGCCGGGTTTCGTCATACGGCTGGCGGTGCCGATTGAAACTCTGAAAGCAGAGATAGCGGCGGTGCGCTGGCGGATTGTGGGGTCTTCGGCGCTGGCTCTTGTGCTCGCGTTGATCATCGCGTACCTGATTTCGGAGCCGCTTACCAGGCGCATTCGCCGGCTCCAGTCGTTTGCGCAGAATCTAATGACGGTTGGTCCGTCGGAAGGTCTGCAGTCTGACGCGGATGACGAACTGGGAGCGCTGGCCGGTGCTCTCACGCAGATGGCGGCCCAGTTACGGGACCTGTTGGAGAAGCTGAGGCTCGAGTCGGCGCGCCGCGAAGCCATCCTTTCGAGCATGGTTGACGGCGTGCTGGCGGTAGACCGGCAGATGCGTATCACGTTCTGCAACGAATCCTTCGCTCGCGTGATGGGCACAACGGCGCGGCAGTTGGAGCAAGCGCTGCTGCTCACGGCCGTGCGGGACGCCGGGCTGCGCGATTTGCTGGCCTCGGTGGTGGATTCCGGAAAACCGTTGAAGCAGCGCCTGCAAGTGCTGTCGGCCGAAGGGCGGTCTTTCGAAATCCAGGCCGCGCCACTTTCCGCGTCCACCCGCTCGGGCGCTGTGGCGGTTTTGCACGACATTACGGATCTGGAGCGGCTGGAGCGCATCCGGAAAGATTTCGTGGCCAACGTGTCGCATGAGCTGCGGACGCCGTTAGCCGCCATACGGGGGTACGCCGAAACCCTGATCGAGGGGGCGCTCGAAGATCCGGCCAACAACCGCAAGTTCATCGAGGTCATCAGAGCGCAGGCCGCACGGCTTACCAGCATCGCCTCAGACCTGCTGGTGTTATCCGATCTGGAGTCCGGGAGGCCGGAAGCACACGAAGCGGAAAACATCTCCGTAATTGGCGCTCTCGAAAGCGCCCGGCTGGCGGTGGAATCCGAGGCAGGCTTACGCGGCGTGGAGCTTGTCAACGGCCGGATGGACGACGTGTACGTCCTGGGCCACAGGATCCGCCTCGAACAGGCGCTCGTGAATTTGCTGGATAACGCTGTGAAATTCAACCGGGCGCGTGGCAGCGTCCGCATCGACCTGGCCCGGCGGGACGATGAGGTGCGAATCACGATTGCCGATACGGGAATCGGCATCCCTTTCGAGGACCTCAGCCGGATCTTCGAGCGATTTTACCGGGTGGACAAAGCGCGTTCGCGGGAGGTTGGAGGAACCGGCCTGGGCCTATCCATCGTCAAGCACGCGGTGGAAAGAATGCACGGGAGAATCACGGTCGAAAGCGAACTCGGCAAAGGCTCGGTATTCATCATCACGTTTCCGGGCGTCGACAATGCTCAGATTGAGTAATGCCGCGGACGGCGGACAGCAGCAGCGATTGTGTATCGCGCGCGCGCTGGCGGTCGACCCGGAGGTGCTGCTGCTGGACGAACCGAGCTCGGCGCTCGATCCGATTACGCCGCCGAAGATCCCAGGAACTGCTGTTTCACCTGAAAGAAAATTGTACGATTGTGATTGCGACGCATCATTTGCGGCAGGCGGCGCGAATCGCAGACGACACCGGTTTCTTCCTGCCGGGAAAATTGATTGAGTTCGGCCGAACCGAAATCATCTGCAAGACGCCCGGCAAGAAAGAGACGGAGGATTACATTACGGGCCGGTTCGGGTAAATCGCGAGGAACAAAAGTGCGGCACTTCATTGAAGAGCTCGATCACTTGCAAAGCCGGCTTCTCGAGATGGGAAGCCTCGTGGAATCGGCGATTCACACGAGCGTACTGGCCTTGGTGGAGCGGACCGAGGATTTGGGTAAGCAGGTCCTGCGCAACGAAGATCGCATCAATCGCCTGGAAATCGAAATCGACGATCTGGCGGTGATGCTGCTCGCGTTACAGCAGCCGATGGCCAAGGACCTGCGCCTTCTCACCGCGGCCATCAAAATCAATACGGATCTGGAACGCATGGGTGATCTGGCCGTCAATATCGTGGAGCGGTCGCTCGGCTTGATGCACCGGCCGCCGGTCAAGCCGCTGATCGATATTCCGCAGATGGCGCAAACCGTCGAGTCGATGGTGCGCAAGAGCCTGGACGCTTTCGTGAGGCGCGAGCCGGAACTGGCCCGCAGCGTCCTGCTCACCGACGACACAGTTGACGGGCTGCGGGACTCGATTCACAATGAGCTGATTTCATTTATGCAGAAAGACCCGTCGGTCATACCGCAGGCCATCGATCTGATCCTGGTAGCACGGCATCTGGAGCGCATCGCCGACCACGCAACCAATATCGCGGAGGACACGCTGTTCGTCATCAAAGGAATCGATGTGCGGCATCACATGGAGACCAACAGCTAGCCACGCCGACCGGGCTTCCCGATACAGATCCGCCGGCGACATTCTCGCCGGATTCGCGGACCGCAGGTGGCCGAGCTTTTGCAGGCAGTAAGTGCACAGTTCGGAACAAAACCAGTCATCATCGGCTCCGCGAAATTTTCCGAACAACCGGCAAGTGAACATTCCCCTCCAGTCGTACTTCTTGCCGGCTTGCGTCTCGCACCAGGCCCGCAGCACCGCTTCCTGTTCAGGACGACAGGGCACCGTGAGGAAATCCCATTTCATCCGGCCTTGGCGGGTAAGTTCGGAGAAGCGGATCTGCTTGAATCGCACGCCGCGATCGGCGGCCATGGAACTGAAGCTCATGCCGTCGCTGAAAACAATCTCTACGTGGGAGTATGGGCCGCGGGTGAATCGGGCGATCAGACGGTCGAACCATCCGCCGGCCGAGGCGCGGAAAAAAGCGAGCGCCGGCACCTGCTACCGACGCTACTTCTCGGGTGCAGAAGCGTAGTATCCCTTGCGCGCCTGCACCTTGAACGCACGATCCTTGGTTTTCAGCTCGACGCGGCGGTATGAGCCGTCGCGCTTTTCGTTGGCCGGAGTATAGGTGATCGCGTACTGGCTGCGCATCTCCTGCTGCAGCTCGTTGAAAATGTCGGGCAGCGTGTGTTTCTTGTCGACCCGGAACATGCGGCCGCCCGTCTCCTCCGACATCCTCTTAAGCGCCGAATCGCTCACGCCGCCAAAATAGCCGTGATCATAGTAGGCGCTCGGATCGACATAGTAGATGCTGTAGATCACGGCGTCGGACCTTTGCGCGGCTTTAATGGCCTCTTCTATCTTCAGCCGGCTGCCCTGATCCACACCGTCGGTGATCAACACGATCGCTTTTCGTCCGACCTCGTGGGACAGGCGGTCGAAAGAGGCGAGGTACACAGCGTCATAGAGTATGGTGCCGCGCGGCTGGCTGATGGTGGGCACCGGACCGGGATGAATACCGGTGACGCCCGAGTTCACCCGCAGCCTTTCGAGGCCCGCCTGCAGCAGCCGGGGCGATCCGGTGAAATCCTGCAACAATTCGGCACTCTCGCCAAAACTGATCAGGAACGCCATGTCTTTCTTCTTTAGCACCGAGGAGAAGAATTCGTATGCGGCGCGGCGTTCGACTTCGATCAGATTGCTCTGGCTGCCGCTCACGTCGATTAACAGCCCGATGGTGAGCGGGAGGTCGGTCTCGCGCGCAAAATATTTGATTACCTGCGGCTGGCCATCCTCGGTAAGCGCGAAATCGTCCTTCGAAAGATTGGGAATGAGGGCGTTATGCTTATCACGGACCGAGGCCAGGATGTTGACCAGATTCACATCCACCTGAATGGCGGGCGCGGCATCCTCCTCGGGCTTCTGCTGTTGTTGCTGCGGTCGGGCGCCGGGCACCGCCAGGAAGGCAATCAGGGCAATCGCCACGGGGCGCACTAAAGGATTCGACATGCCGATACAATGGGGACGTATCCCCCATTCCGATTGTTTCAAATGCTTGCGGCCATCCGCCACTTGAAGATTCACGACCCCGTGCTCGGCGGGCTGATTGAGCGCATCGGACCTTACGCGATCGAGTATCGCGAGCCCTCGTTTGAGACGCTGGTCCGCTCGATTGTCTTTCAGCAACTTAGCGGAAAGGTGGCCAGGGTGATCTTCGGCCGGCTGGCCGGCGCCATGCCCGGCGGGGTGCTGACCCCGGAAGGCATTCTCAAATTGCGGCCGGAACGGATGAGGCGGCTGGGCCTTTCCCGGCAGAAAACTACCTATATCCGCGATCTGGCGCGCCAGACATCTACGGGGAAAATTGTTTTCGAAACGCTCGCCAGGCTCGGAGACGAGGAGGTCATCGAGCATTTAACCCGGGTCAAGGGCATCGGCGTCTGGACGGCTCACATGTTCCTGATTTTCGCCCTGCAGCGCGGCAATGTACTTCCCACCGGCGACCTCGGTGTCCGGACGGCGATCAAAAAGGTTTATGGACTCGAGGACCTGCCCAAGCCCGAGGAGATCGAAAAACTCGCCGGCGGCTGGCATCCGTACTGTACCGTGGCTGCCTGGTATCTCTGGCGCAGTCTGGATGGGCAGGCTGGAATCTGATCCGGAATTCGCGGCGCAACTCAAATTAGACGCCGCAGCGATGGCCGCATGAGATATCCATAGAGGTATTTCCGAAGCTCCTTTGCGTTACCTGGCGTCTCGCTTCAACGAAGGTCTGATCGTCTCGGCTCTGATCATCTCGATCCGCGTACGCACAGCTCATAATCCCCAGCGGCACCAAGGTGACATGCCGTTTGGAGTAAACGATATCTTCGGCGACCGCAAATGAGGGCAGCCGGTTCAATTATCGGCTAGCGAGAACGTTGAAAGTCGGCGACAGGATCGTTATCGCGCAGGACGCCACCTGTTGAGATACACCATGCAAAAGAAAGAAGAGGCAGCCATGAGAGCAACACAGACTTACAAACGGTCCTATTGTTGTTGCTACTTCGACTCCGCCATTGCCTTCTTCAGCTTCCTAATGAGGCGGTCAGCTACTTTGCGCTGCCCACCACGTCTCATTACGCCAAACATTAGACTTCGATCGCCCGCCTCGTTCGACCAAAGGATGACCTTACCCTCTTTGTCAAGGAGTGAGATGGTACCTGTGGACTGGTCCCCATTTTTGAGACAAACAGTTAGGACTCATTTTTCATCGAATGGAGAATTGGGTCATGGGATTGTCACGCAGGCAGTTCAC